>WNFT01007797.1_pt1 | contig 10570 bp, 14 predicted proteins | sample 5400191 | NCBI WGS metagenome assembly WNFT01 (sample SAMN13153359, study PRJNA577476) | soil metagenome | isolation source: 80 cm saprolite under Madrone tree | place: USA:California | collected 2016-06-14 | reverse complement strand
AGAATCGATTGCTTCGTGGCTAGGCATCCCATGGCAATCGCAGCTACAATACAAGAACCTGCCGGCGCGCCAATTTTTCCAGGGCAAAAAGATTTGGAGCCGATACTAAAAACAGAAGGTCTGTGGAAGCTCTACCGAGCCGGCAAAGTCGAAGTGCCCGCGCTTCGCGGCGTCGATTTTGAAGTCTTGCCCGGAGAGTCGGTTGCCGTAATGGGCCCCTCCGGCTGCGGAAAGTCCTCGCTGCTCTATGTCATCGGTGGATTGGCGCAAGCCTCGCGGGGCCGCGTCCTCGTCGACGGCAACGACTTGACCGAACTCAGCGACGCAGCGCGCACCAAACTCCGCCGCCACAAGATTGGTTTCGTTTTCCAGCGTTTCAATTTGCTGCCCACACTCACCGCCAAAGGCAACATCGCCATCGCGCAATTCATTCATGGTGACGGCTTCGACCCCCACCGCTTCGACGTGGTCACCAAGATGTTGGGCCTTGAAGGCCGCCTGCATCACAAGCCATCCGAGCTTTCCGGGGGCGAGCAGCAGCGCGTTGCGATTGCCCGCGCGATCATCAACGAGCCTAAGATCCTTCTTGCCGACGAGCCCACCGGCAATCTCGACTCAAAAAATTCGGAAATCGTTCTGCAGATGCTGCGTCAGCTCAACAAGAATCTGGGACAAACCATCGTGATGATCACGCACAATCCCGAGGCGGTCACTCACTTCGACCGCGTAGTGCACATGCGCGATGGCGTGATCGTCGACGGCATCCCGGCGGATTGATATGGCTGGCCTAAAGCACATTCTCTCCCGGACATTTTTCTGGTCGTACGAGCGCGGAACCTGGCAGTACGACATTGCTGTTGTTCTCATCCTGATTTTCGTCTTGCTCACGCCCCGCGGCTGGTTCCGCGACCAGCCGCAAGTCGGCATGCCTGTTTCCTCGGAGCAAGTCCAACTCGTCCTTTTTTCCGATGATGGTCATCGCCAGGAGTATCGCGTCGATGCCCGCGTTCTCGCGCCGCCTGAGCAGACTCCCGCCTTGCAGAATGAGCTGCACCAGGCCTTGCAGCGCGCCCTCCCCGATTTGCGCAACGGCCGCTTTTCTATAACCAAGATCGAACCCGTGCGCAACGAAAAAGGAACCGTAATCGCCTATCAGGTCGAAATTCGTCGCTGATTTGAGGCTCGATTTTCTTCGCTGAAACGCCTGCCTTAAGCCGCGCATCCATTCCTATGTGCTAGGATTGAATTGATTTGAAACTGCCGGCCCGTCCTTCCGGCGACGAGGGTTAGCTTGAAAAGATTCGTTTCTTTCTTTGTTATCGCTGGATTTTGCGCGCTCGGCAGCCTCCTGCAGCTGCCTGCTTCCGCGCAAGAGAATCCCGGCTGGACCACGGCAAGTGTTCTGGAGAGGATTGATAAGGCCGCGTCCGATTTCCGCAGCCTGACTGCGGATATCGAGCAGCTCAAGTACACGGACGTAGTGAAGGACACGTCCACCGAAACCGGCAAGATCTTCGTCCGCCGCGATCAAAAAATGCGCATCGACCTTACAAATCCCGATCCCAAGACGATTCTGCGCACCGGAGATTCTCTCTTTATTTACACGCCGAAAATCAACCGCGTCGAGGAATACAATCTTGGCAAGAACCGCTCGATTGTCGATCAGTACATGCGCTTAGGCTTCGGGACCAAGGCCCAGGATTTGCAGAAGAGCTACGATATCACTTTGCTGCGAGAAGACGAGCTCGATCATCACAAAACCGTGCTTCTCGAACTCACTCCCAAGTCCGAAGACATCCGCAAGCAGATAACCAAGATTCAGATGTGGGTAGACCAGTCGTCCTGGCTTCCCATTCAGCAGAAGTTTCTCGAAGCGGGCGGCGGCGACTACTTCCTCGTGAAGTATTCAAACATGATCAAAAATCTCAAGGTTCCCGATTCCAAGTTCAAGCCCGATTGGCCCAAGAACGCCACTCGCATCAAGCCTCGCCAATAGGCTTTTGCTTCAGGCGGTTTTCAATCCGGAGCGCCCGTTACTCTGCGGAGCGCTCCTGAGCCAGCAATTGTTCTTTCCTTGATAGTCCCCAGCGATACCCTGCCAGGCTCCCGTCCTCGCGAATCACGCGATGGCAAGGCACCACAATCGAAACCGGATTAGTCGCGCAAGCCCTCGCCACGGCCCTCACCGCCTTTGGGCTGCCCAGCGCCCGCGCTACCTGCGTGTAGGTCCGTGTGCTTCCACGCGGAATTCTCTGCAGTTCCTGCCAGACGCGCCGCTGAAATGCCGTCGCTTGCAAGTCCAGCGGCAACTCCAGCCGCGGCGGATTTCCTTCCACGCGCTGCACAATCTCTTTCACCCATTGTTCAAAGGAGTCGCCACCAGCAGAAATCTCTGCGTGCGGATACTCGTCGCGCAGCTCTTCCAGCAGCTTTGCATCTGCGTCTCCCAGATAGACCGCCGAAATGCCTCTCTCCGTCGCTCCGACCAAAATCTTCCCCAGCGATGATTTCGCGATCGCGTATCCGATCTTCATGTTCTTTCCTCCCTTTCGATATGTGGCAGGCGTCATCCCCAACTGTGCGTTGCTTTTTTCATAGACGCGGCTCGTCGACCCGTAGCCCGTTTCATAGAGCGCGTCCGCGATTTGTTTTCCTTGTCGCAACATCTTCTTGAAACGTGCGACCCGCAGCGCCGCCGCCAGGTCGCGCGGACGCAAGCCTGTAACCTGCTGGAATGCGCGCCGCAGCGTGCCCGGAGTTGTGTTGAGCCTCGCCGCCAGCGCCGCAAATCGAACGCCTTCGTCCTCCCCGAACTTGGCCAGCTCCCGCGAAGCCCGCTCGACCAGCGCGACCGGTCCCGCCACTTCGTTCGGGCGGCAGCGCCTGCACGGCCGGAACCCTTGCTTCTCCGCCTCCACCCCGGTGCGAAAGAAGACCACATTGCGACGCAAGGGGCGCCGAGCTGGGCAAGAGGGCCGGCAATAAATATGCGTGGAGCGCACCGCCAGCACGAATGTGCCGTCGGCTCGAGCATCGCGCGACACGGTCGCGCGCCAGTAGCGTTCGGCGGCCCGTGGTGGAATGTTGGTCTGGACCTGCTGATTCTTGCCGTTGCTGTTCATGCGCCAAATCTACCAAGAACCCGCGAATCAATCTATCCGCGAACGCCCGTCAAAAAAAAGGTCTTTTCCGGGGCTTTCCTTGGACGGTCTTATTCTACTCGCGGCTCCATCAGGTGACGCGGCCAGCCGTACAGCAAAATCCTCGCGCAGGGCCATTGAATACTGGATTGGCCCTAGAAACCCTTACCTCTCAAGATGGGTTTCTTCAAAGGGAGCATTTGTAAATCGCGCTCTCCAAGATCAGGGTGGAAGAGGACTCATGAAAACGCCGTTAAGAGCAATACTGGTGTGCGCTGTCGTGGTCAGTGGGGTGCTCGTCGGATCATCAAATGCCTTCCAGAAACGATTCGCCCTGCCGGCTCCGCCCACGAAAGCAGATATAGAGCGCGGGCGCTACCTCGTGGAGGAGGTCGCGAAGTGTCCGGAATGCCACACTCCTCGTAAGCCCAACGGCGAACTGGATGAAGCCGCCTGGCTTCGAGGCGCGCCGGTCTGGATTCAACCCGTGGCACGGATCGCGAACTGGGCCGACCGAGCACCCGCTCTGGCAGGCCTCCCGAGCTTCACGGATGCGCAGGCGGAGAAGGTGCTGGAAGACGGCACCGGCCCGAATGGGGAAGAGCTGCGCCCGCCGATGCGCATCTACCATCTCTCGCCGCCCGATGCGCGGGCGATAGTGGCTTATTTGAAGTCACTCCCGGCCGAGGTTCACTAGTCTCTAGTCTCTCCAATAATGAGCTTTCGGCCGGAGTCAAGACCCCTTTCGCATCTTTCCTTTGCGGCGGTTACGCCTGACGGTTCCCGGTTTTCTGTTTTTAGCTTGCAACAATGCCTGTTGCGTCTTCTTGGAGAGCTTGGCAAAGACAAGATCGTACGCTTCACGAAGCAGAGGGGCTAACTCCTCTTTCTGCAGCGCCTCCTTGCGTTCCAGCGCAACCCATTGCGCCCGGGCCAAGTAAGGTGCCGGAATAACCCCATCACGTTCGGTCAGTTCCGCGAAATTCTCCGCTGAACACTTAAAGGAAAGCCAGACCTTCGCCGGTTCCAGGACGGCAACCGCAAAGATCTTTCCGGTAACTCTAAACGTCAGATCAGCACCCCACGTGACCTGCTCGCTTGCGTGGGGAAAGGACAGGCAGAGTTCCCGCACCCAATCAATATCTGCGTGCATGCGCAGGAGTGTAGGCCAATTTTGGAGGTCTTAAGTTAAATTTTGGGGAGCTGACCCCGTCAGGCAAAGTGGCATTAGTCGACGCCAATGTCTTCGTTCCAGACCGCGGGGTTTGCGTGAATGTAGTCGGCCAAAAGCTTGACGCATTCCGCGGAATTGAGATCGATGACTTCGACCCCGTTGTCGCGCAGCCAGTCAATCCCGCCCCGGAAGTTTACGGATTCCCCGACGATCACCGTAGGAATGCAGAATTGGCGGACAAGCCCGCTGCAGTACCAACAGGGCGCCAAAGTCGTGACCATGATTTTGTCGCGATAAGTACGCTGGCGTCCGGCCCGGCGAAACGCGTCAGTTTCTCCGTGTATCGACGGGTCATTCTCCTGGATGCGGCGGTTGTGGCCCCGGCCCAGCAGCGTCCCGTCACGGTCGAAAATCGCCGCTCCGATGGGGATGCCGCCCTCAGCAAGGCCCGTGCGTGCCTCTTCAATCGCGATCCTGAGCATTTCGGCGTGGTCAGCCCGATCGCTTTCGCTATAATTCTTCACTCGGCCTTCTTCTTGGGCTGGCTATTCTTGCTAGCGGCCATGGTGCCGTGGCACGCAGGGAGATTGCATCCAAATGTCGACGAATCCTACCGCATCCGGAACCACTGATTCCAGCAAGCCTGCCACAAGCCGGGAAACATTTGCGCTCCTCGAGAGCGAAGCGAGTCTGCAAAGATTCGTGGAAGCCTGGAAATCGGGGAAGTTGCCCAAACCTGCTTGGACGCACGCCGCGCATGTGGGCATGGCGGCATACTTTGCTTTCGACCACGCGTCTCAGGCCACTTTCGCGATCATGAAAGCTGGGATTCTTCACCACAATATGTCCGTAGGAACGCCGAACACCGAGGACAATGGTTACCACGAGACGCTAACGCGGTTTTGGTCCAGCGAGATAGGCGAATTTGTTCGGCAGGGCCGGTTCACTTCGCGACTTGAGGCGGCCCGGACGGCGGTATCCGTGTTTGGAGGGGACCGCGACCGCTTTCGGCAGTTTTACAGCTTTGACGTGGTGCGACCGTCGAGCCAGAAGGGAATGGGTTGTGCCCGATCGCAACCCGCTAGCGAAATAGGGGTCGCGGCATCGCGAGCGCGTGCGATAAGCGACAGCGTGTGCGACAGGCAACGCTGCTTCCGCGCCCTTCTTCATCTAAATACCTCTCAAAACAACAACTTAGTGTTTGGCCGCTCTCCTGCCGATTCAGTTTCCGCCGCTTGGCAGGAGGCGCCTATGTTTTCACGAAAGCTGTTTGTGGCAGTTTTGGTTACGGTTTGCTCCGTCAAACTGATTGGCTGCCGTGGAGAGGCAGCGCCATCGAAGCCGCTGGCGCGCACGCAGGCCAGTGCGCGCACGTCATCTTCGGGCAGCGATGCGAACCAAACCTCGTTCGCCGGTAAGCATGTCCGCCCGCTGCATGGGGACACGCCGCATAAGGACACGCCTCGCGATGCTTTTCTCTCCAACTACAACAATCCGGAACAGGGTATTTCCTTTCGCTACCCGCGGAACTACTCCCTCGAAGATGGCGAAGTACAGGAGCGTTCATTTTTCCTGAAGAGGCAGGAGGATTTGGACCTCGAGCGGCCGGGGGCAACCTTGGTGGCCACCGTATTGATTCCGGAGGATGGGTATCCCAACACCACGTTTGAGCATGGATCGCTGCAATTGGTGATCGATGAGTCCGTCAGCGAGAAAGGCTGCCGCGACACGGTCGTCTCCGAGTTCAGCGTAATCCGCTCGGGAACCACGACGGTGCAAAGAACCGTATTTCTTTGGAGTGAGAAAGAGAGCGAAACCGGCGGCGCAAAGGTGTTAGAACGCGCTTATGCGGGATATTCGCAGGGTACCTGCTACGAGTTCTTGCTGACTGTGGCGGCGGAAGAAACTCCCGATCCTGACGGATTCAGAAAACCAGCCGATACGGCGAAAATCATGAAGCAACTCGAAAAAATTGTTTCCAGCGCACAAATCTTCAGCAAAAGCGTGACCCCACCGGCCGAAATCATCGAAGAAACCGCCGATCGCTTGTGATCACAACCACCGCCAACTACTCGCCTCGCTGATTGCACCAAATCTGAACAACGACGGATCACCGCGCCAGTAGTGCGTTTTACGCGGGTTAACTCGCGTGTCTGTCGTAACGATCCTACTCGCCGAAATTTTCTGGCTCACTTCAAAACTCTTCCTCTGGTTGTAATTCCGACCAGTCCTTTTTTGCCGAAAGCGCAAACAGCAGCAGGCCGTAGCCTGCGCCCACGTTTGCGTTGGGGACTGATTCGGTGCCCCGCAACTTCAGAGGAGGGAACAATGCGTTTTACGAAAATTCTGTACGTGTGTCTCGGCTTGCTGTTGCTGGCTAGTGCGACCACACATCACGGCTCGGCAGGCGCGGCGAAACCACAACTTAAGCCGTTTATCGTTGCGGATGGCGGCGACCCACTCACGATTCCACCGCGAGTTGCGGACGGCGGCGACCCACTTCCAATTCCACCGCTGACGGCGGATGGAGGAGACCCACTGCCGATTCCACCGCGAGTGGCGGACGGAGGTGATCCACTTCCGATTCCGCCGCTGATGGCGGACGGCGGCGACCCATTACCGATTCCACCGCGTCCGAACGGTTTCTTGGTATAAGTCAGGCAAAAGTGGCCGGGGAGAAATGGCCTGCATTTCTCCCCACGCTTCATGCTAGTATTAGGTATGAATGTTGCCGGAATAGTTTACTCGCTGGAGTAAGATGCTGAGTCAAGCGATCTGGTGGAGTTGCATTGTCCTGGAAGTTCTTCTGCTGATTCGAGCAGTGAGTGGCCGCCTGATCTCTCGCTATCCCGTTTTCTACGGATACATCTTCTTTGTTTTCTCTCAATCCATTCTTCGGTCTTTGGTTTACAGATGGGGCGGGAAGCTCTACAACCCAGTGTATTGGACCACGGAATTCCTGGGCTTCGTGATGGGCTGCTGGGTTGTGTTGGAGATTTACCGGGTGGCGCTCGCAGCGTATCCGGGGACGGCGAAAATGGCGCGACAAGTACTGGCGTTCCTGTTTGCGCTGGCGGCGGCGAAAGCGATAGCGGCGCTGTGGAACGATCCAAACCTGGTTCTGGAGACTACGCCGCTGCAAATGGAACGGGCGCTGCGAACGGTGCAAGCGATTGCGATTGTGGCGCTGGTCACGGTCTTCGCGGTCTATTCGATACCGTTCGGAAGAAATCTGCGGGGCATATTGCTGGGGTATGGATTATTCATCGGCCAACGCGTGATTTGTCTGACGTTTATTCCTCCGCAGGGTCATCACTTCTGGTTTTACGCGTACTCGGCGTCTTATGCAGTCACGTTGAGTTTGTGGCTGGCCTATTTGTGGTCGTACCAGCCAAGCGCGGTGCCGGCGGGCAGCTTGGAACTTGAACAGGATTACCAGAGAACCGCGGCAGTGACGCGGCGCCGTTTGCAAGCGGCGGGCGGGTATTTGCGAAAGGCAGTGCGCCCATGATCGAACTTTCGAGCCTGATCGCTGGCGTCGTGCTGCTGCTGCTGTTGATGGGGCTGGCGACAAAGGGATGGCTGGCAGCGCGGCATTTGCAGGAGCCGGCGCTTGAGACCGGCGAAGCAGACGTCGCCCAGCCTTGCCCGGACGTTTTTGTTTCCCGTGTTTTTTCCCGTGGCGACTGGGAATTCGTCCACGGACTTGGAACTGACGATATCCAGCGATTATTCAAGCGAGAGCGAAAGAATGTGGCGCTCGTTTGGGTTCGCCAGATTTCCGCGATGATCAAGAAAGCGATGCGTGAACATGCCGGGGTTGCGCGCCAAAGCAAGAATCTGGAATTTTCGACGGAGATCAGGATTTTCGCTCAATTTCTGACGTTGATGGCCGTTTGCGGAATTTTGTCGATTGCGATTCAGACGGCCGGACCGCTGTCTCTAGCCGGGCTGGCGCATTTTGTGCAGAGACTCTCGCTGCGGATCGTCAAGGTGCAAGGCTCGTTCCAGCCGGCCCCGCTGGTGAAAAGTGCAGGGCATGCATAGCTGGCAAGGGGAGTAACGCTGAGCCGGCCAAGTTGAACAGAGAGAGTAGTCGAGCTATATAAATGGTTTATCCGGACAAAATGACGACAGTGGAACAAGCCTACGACGATCTCTCGCGTCGATCCCTTTCAAGAATTGACGGCGACCTGGCCAGACTGATTTACCTGGCGTCTACGCGCGATTACAACACGGGCAAGTACCACCACGATGGTTTAGCTGCGCGGTTTCAAGACGAGATCGCGGGCCAGGCGCTGGAGCTGGCGCACCGTGAGATCTTTCTTCAGATCGCGGCGCGATCCTTGGAAGAATTGGTCCATCACGTCGAGGTTTATGTGAGTTCGTCGCCGCAGAGCCGTGAAGAGGTCCTGCAGGTATGGCAAAAACTGGAGCCCTATCGCGTGGCTCTTCCCGTCGATGTCAATATCGCCCTGGCGCAGCTATTTGTATCCAACATCAAACTCGCGCTGGCAATCTTGCGGCGGCGTTACCGCCGGCAGGAGCAGGCGCTGGCGTCAAGGTCATAGCCACGGCGGTCACCTGGCCCACGATTTCAGCTTCGGTACCATAGGCGAGCCTGCGAACCGAGCGCGGCGACAGGGGATGAGGCAGCAGCAGCAGATGCCCGTCCTGTAACTCACACCAGGAACAAGCGTAGCCATCGCGTAGTTCCAGAAAATATATGGGACGGTCAAACTCCGTCCGCCATCGCATAGGCCGCACTTTACGCACGCGCGGATCGATTTGCACAAAGGAGCCGGGCCGAAGCAAGGGGTAAAGCGTGGTGTCGTGGAGGCCAATGTACCCGTAGAGACCGTGGCGAATGTCCAGATGCTGAATGAGCGCGATGGGCACTTCGCCCCAGACTTCGACTAGCCGCGAGAGAAGATTCGTATTGTCGATGTCAAAAGAGCGATCGAAGCGGATGGGAAAAGAGACAGTACGCTGCTGGTCGTACACTTCAAGGTTGGTCAGATGGGTGCGGCTGAGGTGCTGCAAGTCCACACCGTAAAGAAGCAGCAAATCGGTAAATTTGATGCGATAGATGGAGCTGAGACTGTAGAGCTTAAAAATACTGGGCACGGAATCGGAGTTTTCGACTTGCGTGAGCCATGCGTTCGAGATGTGATATTCCGGATTGCCCTCGGCTTCGGCGATCTTCTGGCTAAAGTCCGCAACTTCACGCGTGGTAATACCCAGACGGAACCGAATATTCTTGAGTTGTTCGCTAGGGGGCTGAGGCCAAGCCATGAAGCAGTCTACCTCATAAAATAAAACGGCCAATACGCTACGTTTATGGCGATATAGAAGCGAGGTAATCTAGTCGGGTCATGGCTGACGGTACAAGTATTCGTCGCGCCGCAAGGTTATGTTGTAAACCGATTTGCGCCCTCCATTTTGTCAAATGATCGCAGAAGTCCCGCCCGTTCAAAATTGTTACGCTGATGCATGTACGTGATCTGAGGAGTATGATGCAACGCAAGAGGACTGATATGTACCGGGAGGTTGAGTATGGGTACTCCCATTATGTCTCCGAACGAAGCCGCACGGGTCTCCGCGTTACAAAAATACGCGATCTTGGACAGTGAGCCGGAACAAGCTTTCGATGACCTTACGTTGTTAGCTTCGTATGTCTGCAAAACTTCGATGGCGCTGATTTCGCTGATCGATGAAGACCGGCAGTGGTTCAAGTCCAGGGTTGGGATTTCGGCCACGGAGACTTCGCGCGACATTGCGTTCTGCTCGACGGCTATCCAACAGCCGGACGTTTTTGTGGTGCCGGACGCGTTGCAGGATGAGCGCTTTCGGACGAATCCGCTGGTTGTGTCGGAGCCGAATATCCGGTTTTACGCCGGAGTGCCACTCATCAATGAGGATGGCTACGCTCTGGGAACTTTGTGCGTGATTGACCGGACACCGCGCAACCTGGCTCCGGAGCAGGAAACGGCGCTGAAGGCGCTTGGCCGGCTGGTGCTGATGCAGATGGAATTCCGGCGGAATTTGATTTTGCTGAAGGAAGCACTGAGCGACCGCACGCGGGAAGAGCACGAGCGCGAGCGGGAACTGAAAAAAGTGCAGGACACGCTGATGCGGGTGGTGCGAGTGCAGTCCTGACGGTTCGCTACCCCCCACCCCCCCCCGATTTTTGTAAATGCGGATTCTGAAGGACTTAGACCGACCCATCTCAGAAATGCGGAATCTAAAGCACTTA
>WNFT01006144.1_pt1 | contig 10570 bp, 7 predicted proteins | sample 5400191 | NCBI WGS metagenome assembly WNFT01 (sample SAMN13153359, study PRJNA577476) | soil metagenome | isolation source: 80 cm saprolite under Madrone tree | place: USA:California | collected 2016-06-14 | reverse complement strand
GACTGATTTTGACCAAGACTTGGTGACCGCGCGAGAAACAGGGCGCAGCGAACGAAACGTTTTAGCCGGCGGTGAAACTTGCGGGGCGGTCGCCGCGCTGATGCCGCGCCCACATTTCGGTGTAGGCGGCTTCAAGATTGCGCGTGATTCGCGCCGTATCGAACAGCGGCATCGTCTCGCGATTGCTTGCAAGCTTGGCCCTGATCGTCGTGAGGAGGGATGCGTTTTGCGCGAGCTCAGAGGCTCGGGATTCATATTGCGCGAGCGAATGCGTGACCAACTCGGGCATGCCGATCGCATTGAGGAGACTTGCGGCCACACGTCCAGCGAAGGTCTCACCGAGCCTCGTCAACACAGGCACGCCCACCCATAAGGCGTCGCTTGCCGTCGTGTGGGCGCCATAGGGAAGCGTGTCGAGGACGACGTCCGCCAGTTTCAGCCGCGCGAGATGGTCTTCGAGAGGCATACGCTTCGCAAAGACGAGGCGCTCGGCGGCAATGCCGCTCGCTTGCGCTTCATGGCGGAGATTTATTATCGCCGAGGGATGCTCCTCCAAGAGCCAAAGAACGCTGCCTTCGATCCTCGAGAGAATGCTCATCCAGACGCGGAACGTCTCGGGCATGATCTTGTGGTTGCCGTTGAAGCAGCAGAAGACGAAAGCTTTCTCCGGCAAACCGGCGTCGGCGCGGGAAAAGCGGCGCGTCCCGATGCGCCGGCGCGAGTCATTGCACTGATACATATCGGGCAAAGTGACGATCTGTTCTGAATAGAACGCGCGATGCTCCTCGGGAACGATGGTGCGATCGGCAATCAGATAATGGACATAATCCGCGCCCAAAGTGCCGGGGTAACCGAGATAATGGACTTGAATCGGTGCCGGCCGATGGCCAAGGATTCCCGGACGCGCGCCTCCGGTATAGCCTTTCAGGTCTACGGCGATATCCACTTCGCAATCGCGCAGCATCGCGGCAATGGCGGCGTCGCTTAATTCCCGAACATCCGTGAAACGCGTGAACGCCCTCTCCAAGCGCGCGCGCATTTCGCTGTTGTCGTTTGGCCCGTAAGAGATTGCAAACGTCTCAAAGCGGTCGCGATCGTGATGTTCGAAGACGCCCGCCATCAGGAAGGGAATGGCATGGGCATAAAAATCCCCGGACAGATAGGCCACGCGGATTTTCTCGTGACGGTAACGTCCGCCGCCGGAGAGGGGCACGGACGAGGCAGGGTAGGATTCGCGGGCCAAGATTTTAGCGCACTGAAATTGCTCGGCCAATGAATCCGAAAACGCGAGAAGCCCAAAGGGATGAATGACGCGTCGTCCGGCGCGCAAGGCAGCGGCGATGTCCTGGCGCGCTTCCCCCAAGCCGCGCCAATCGCAAACATGCAGCCGCGCATGCATCAAAAGCCCGCGCGCCAGAGGATAATCAGGAGCGACGGCAAGCAAAGCCTCTATATCGCGGCTCGCTTCCTCGTAGCGCGCGAGACGCGAAAAAGTACTGGCGCGATTGTACAGCGCAGCGGTATCGCCTGGCCTCAGCCGCAACGCCTCAGTGAAACTCGCGAGCGCCTCTTCGTCGTGGTTCAGCCGCGCGAGCGCGCTGCCCCGCCCTTGCCAGGCGGCTGCATCGTCCCGTCGGATCGACAGCGCGCGATCGAAATCGTCGAGGGCGGCCGCATAACGCTGTAGACGGAGAAGAGAATCCCCACGGCGGCAGAGAAGCACGACGTTGGAGGGCTGCAGCTTCAGCGCGGCATCATAGTCCGTCAGCGCTTCCTCATCGCGTCCTTGGAGCACCAGGACAATACCGCGATGTTCCAACGCGTCGGCATAGTCGGGTTTAAGCTGGAGCGCCCGGTTCAAGTCCGTCTCCGCGGCGCGATAATTCGCGGTCTGCATCCGCGCCACCGCGCGATTGTGCCAGGCTTCCGCGTAATCCGGGTTCAGAGCGAGGGCGCGATCATAGCTTTGCAGCGCATCTTCGATACGCCCGGTCTCGAGCAGCATATTGCCGCGATTGTTCCAGGTGAGCGCGTGATCGGGGCGGAGCGCAAGCACCCTGTCGAGCGACGCAATGGCTTCGTCGCGCCGTCCCATTTGCTGCAGCGCGGCTGCATGCATGGACAACGCATTGAGCGAATTGGGATCGAGCGCCACGGCCTCGCCCAGGACGCGCACGGCGTCCTGAAAATGACCGCTTTGCAGATGCAGCAAGCCCAGAGAAAACAACGCATCGAAGTGTTTGGGATCGCTTTCAAGAATTTGGCCATAGGCTTTGGCGGCTTCCTCAAGCCGGCCCGCTTGATGGAGCGCGTGTGCTTCGCTCAGCCTTGCATCGCTCATGGCGCGATTGGCCGCCGCGGCTCAAGTGAAAAGCTCCCGGGCGGTTCGCCGCGCTGCCAGCGCTGCCACATTGCGAGGTAGGCGGATTCGAGATTGCGCGTGAAGCGTGCCGTATCGAACAGCGGACATGAATCGCGGTTGGCCGCAAGCTTGGTGCGGATCGCAGCAAGCGCGTCGGGATGCCGCGCAAGGCGCAACGCCGATGCTTCATAAGCCGCGAGCGAATCCACGATCAGCTCCGGCAGCCCGACGGTGTTGAGCAGGCTTGCCGCCACGCGGGAGGCGAATGTGGGACCGAGGGCGGTCAGCACCGGCAGTCCGGCCCACAATGCATCGCTCGCGGTCGTATGCGCGCCATAAGGTTCAGTATCGAGGAAAAGATCGGCCAGGCGATGCCGGGCGAGATGTTCAGGCCCGCCCACCCTCGGCGCGAACACCAGCCGGCTGGAGGCGATGCCGTGGGCTTCCGCTGCGCGGCTGAGATTGCGCTTGGCTTCAGCGTTGTCTTCGAGCAGCCAGAGCACGCTTTCCGGAATGTCCCGCAGCAGCCCCATCCAAAGCGCAAAAATGTCCGGTGCGATCTTGTAATTCTTGTTGAAGCAGCAAAAGACGAAACCCGCCTCGGGCAAACCCGCGTGCTCGCGCGTGAATCCGCGGCCGGCGATTGCACGCCGGGAATCATTGCACTGATAGCTGTCGGGCAGATAAGCGATCTGTTCGGCATAGTACGCGCGGTGCTCCTCCGGAATCACGGTCGCATCGGCGATGATGTAATCGAAATAGGGCGCGCCCATGGTTCCGGGATAGCCGAGATAGGTCGCCTGAATCGGGGCCGGGCGGAGCGCGAAAATGCCGGAGCGATGATCTTTCGTGTAGCCCTTGAGATCGATCGCAATGTCGATCTCCCATTGCCGCATCAGCGAGGCGATCTCCGCATCGCTCTTCTCGCGCGCATCGACGAAACGGTCGAACGCGTTTTTCACGCGAGTCCGCATCTCGCTGCCGTCGTCGGTCCCAAAGGACAGCGCCACGAGCTCGAAGCGATTGCGATCGTGCTGCTCGAACACGCCGGCCATCAGCACCGACGTGGCGTGGGCATGAAAATCCGCCGACACATAGGCGATGCGAATCTTCTCGTGACGATAAAGCTCTCCGCGCGAGAGCGGCGTTGGCGACGGCGGCGCTTCATGGGCAGCCCAAAGGCGCGCGCATTGCAGCTGATCCGCCATCGAATGGGACAGCGCGACATTGACGAAGGGATAGATGGTCCTTTTGCCGGCCTTGAGACCGTCCGCCACGGCGGCTTTCCCGGCTGCGAAATTGCGCCAATCGCAGGCATGCATGCGGCAGAGAACCAAATTGCCCGTCGCATAGGCAGTTTCGGGATCGATTGCGAGCGCTCTTTCGAAATCGTCCGCGGCATCGCCGTAGCGTTGAAGCGCGACAAGTGTCGAGCCACGGTTGATGAGCGCTTTGACAAAACGGGGCTCGCGCGCGAGAGCTTTATCGAACGAGGCGACTGCTTCCTCATGGCGCGCCAAATTGTGCAGCACGCAGCCGCGATTGTTCCACGCGTCGACACCGGCGGGATCGAGCGCAACCGCGCGGTCGAGACTTGCGAGGGCCTGTTCGTTGCGGTTCAACGCCATCAGGCACACGCCGCGATTGCTCTCTGCCTCGGCAAAATCGGCATTGAGCCTAAGCGCGTTATCGAAGCAGGCCAGCGCATCGGGAGGGCGATTGAGCCGGTGAAGCGCGCAACCGCGGATGAAGAAGGCCTCGGGCGAGCGCGGGTTGATCCTTAGCGCGTCTCCGACAAGGCGCTGCGCGTCTTCGTAACGGCCGGCCTGGTAATAGACCTCGCCCATACCGAACAGGGCCTGGAAGTGCCGCGGATCGGCGCGCAGCACTTCGCCATAAAGGCGCGCCGCCTCCGCGAGATTTCCCGACTGATGCGCGCGCAGCGCGCCCTGCAAGAGAGGCCCGTTCATTCGCGCGTTCTCTTCTTCATCGCGCCCATCGGTATGTGAACGGGCTGGTACACGTCAATCAATTTGAGGACGACGCAAGTCCTTGCGCAAGAGACTCAAATTGAGACAATACCGGCGTTCAACTCAGCCGACGGCTCCCGCCGCTTCGGCATCAACGAACCAGCGCACCGTGCCGGCCGGCTCAAGCCGCGCTGCCGGCAGCGCCCGATCGCGCTCCCGGACTCGCTCGAGGATTGCCCGCTTCTCTCCTCCGGCAACCAGGAACGCAACGTGCCGGCTGCTTTCGAGCACGGGCCTGGTCAGGCTGATCCGAGGTTCGGGCGCGACGCCCGTGACCGCGACGACCCATCGGGTGCGGTCCAGAAGTTCCTCGCTGCCGGGAAACAGCGAAGCGATGTGTCCGTCCTGTCCCAGTCCGAGAAGCGTCACGTCGAACAGCGGGCGCGCGGGATCGAGCGCGGTGGCCCCGTAGTGCGATTGGAGGGTGCGCTCATAGCTGAGCGCGGCTTCCTCCGGCGTCAGTCCCTCCGTTGGAATGGGATGAATATTAGCGGGCGGAATCGGCACCCGCGACAGCAACGCCTCCCGAGCCATGCGGTAATTGCTTCGAGCGTCGCTCTTTGGAACGAAGCGCTCGTCGCCCCAGAAGCATTGAACGCGAGTCCACGGAAAAACGTCGCGATAGGGAGGCGCGGCCAGCAGCTCGTACAGCCGTTGCGGAGTCGAGCCGCCGGAAAGTGAAATCCGGAACTCACCGCGCGCCGCAAGGGCTATGTCGCTGAACCAGTCCGTTGCGCGACGCGCCAAGGCCTCCCGGTCGGGGAGAATCTCGAGCTGTGAGTCAATCGGTCCAGTCATCGCCGCCAGCTGTCGCGGAACGAGTTGCGCCTCTTTTCATCCGCCTATCGGCAGCAGCCGCCGACGGTTGAAGCACAAACTTCTCTATCGCTTTAGCAAAACCTTCGTCGTTGCAGGAGTCGGTCACGAACGTCGCACGCGCTTTCACCTCGGGAGCCGCGTTGCCCATGGCGACGCTGATGCCGCTGCGAACGAACATCAAGACGTCGCTCGGCATGTCGCCGATCGTGAGAACCCGTTCGGGAGGGATCGCCAAGTGCCTGGAAAGCGTGGCGAGGACCACCCCTTTGTTCGCGTTCTGATGCGTGACGTCGACATAATAGGGCTGCGAGCGCACCACGGACGCGTGTGCGCCGAGTTCCTGGCGCAAGGTCGTCTCGCAGCGCGCCGCGATCTCAGGGTCGTCGCGAACCGCGACGATCTTGACCGCATGTGTTAGCGCCGGTCCGAGATCGGCGACGATCTTTGGCGCGAACTTGACCACGGACTGCTCGTGCGCGACATGCGGCGCATCCGGATTCCGGACAAGCCACACGGTGCCCGTGTACACCCATGCATCGGCTTGACAGCGCAGAATGATGTCGACGGCGTGTTGCGCCGCCTTGGGCTCGAGCACATGTTCTTCGATGACCTTCATTTCGGGCGTGACAAAGATGCCGCCATTGAAGCCGGCAATCGGCGTTCGCAGCTTCAATGGCTCGATCAGCATCGCCATTCCGCGCGGCGGCCGGCCGCTCGTGACGGCAAAGGCAATGCCCGCTTCGTCCAAGGTCATGACCGCATGTCGTGCACGCGGCGTCAAAATCTTATCCGTTGTGACAAGCGTACCATCGACATCGGCGATGACGAGAGAGATTTCCTGCGCCATGGTTTCCTCGATGCTTAGGGAAGCGGCCGCCATCGCCGCCCATCTCGCGCAAGCAGCGCTTCGGCCTCCTCCGGTCCCGCGGTGCCCGCGCGATAGATTGACGGCGCGGCGGGGTCCGCTTTCCAGGCGTCGACCAGCCGCTGCACGACGCGCCAGCCCGCTTCGATATCGTCCGCGCGGCGAAACAGCGTGGCATCGCCCATCATGCAGTCATAGATGAGCGTCTCATATCCGGTGCTTGGCGTGGCCTTGAAATAATCCCCGTAATTGAACGTCATCGCGACGTCGCCCATGCGCATCTGCGGCCCGGGGATTTTCGCGCTTACGCGCAACGACATGCCTTCGTCGGGCTGGATGTGAAGGACAAGGTCGTTCGACGGAAGCTGGGCGACCGCTGTGTCACGAAAGAGCGCGAGCGGTGCCTGCTTGAACTGTATGGCGATTTCGGTTTGCTTTACAGCGAGCGCCTTGCCGGTGCGCAGGTAGAACGGCACGCCGGCCCAGCGCCAATTGTTGATGGCCAGCTTGAGTGCGACATAGGTCTCGGTTTTCGAATCGGGAGCGACTTTTTCCTCTCGCCGATAGGGCTCGATCTCGCGGCCATCGACGATGCCCGCGCCGTATTGTCCGCGGACCGCGTTCCGGTGGGCGTCCTCGGCAGTGAAGCGATGGACGGCGTCGAGAAGCTTGAATTTCTCCGTGCGCATAGCATCCGCGTCGAAACAGGTCGGAGGTTCCATCGCCGTGAACGAGAGGAGCTGAAAGAGGTGGCTCGGAACCATATCCCGCAGCGCGCCTGTTGCATCGTAGAATGCCCCGCGGCGTTCGACTCCTACGGTCTCGGCGGCGGTGATTTGAACATGGTCGATGTATTGGCGGCTCCACAGCGGCTCGAAGATGCCGTTGGCGAAACGCAAGACCATGATGTTCAGCACGGTCTCCTTACCGAGATAATGGTCGATCCGGTAGATCTGGCTCTCGGAAACAACGGCAAGAAGCCAACGGTTGAGCTCTTGCGCGAACGCGAGATCGGTACCGAACGGCTTTTCAACGACGACGCGCCGCCAATTCCCGCCCTCCTCGTGCACCAGTCCGGCACGGCCCAGCTGGACGACAATCTTGTCGAAGAACTCGGGCGGCGTCGCGAGATAGAAGAGGACATTGCCGACGTCGTGACTTTTCGGGGCCACTTCCCGCAGCATCCTGTTCAACGCGGCGTAGGTCTCCGGCGCTTCGAATTCTCCCTTGAGATAGAACAGCCGCTGCGCAAGCCAGCGCCATGCCTCGCCGCCCATGTCGATGCCGGCGAATTCGCGCACGCTCTCCGCGATCTCGCGCCCGAACGTGTCGGTATCCCAATCGTGGCGTGCAATGCCGATGACGGCGAACTGCTCCGGCAGCAGTCTATCGCGACTCAAATTATAGAGGGCGGGCACAAGCAGGCGCTTGGTCAAGTCGCCGGCCGCACCGAAGATGACGAAGGTGCAAGGCGGCGCGACGGGGGCCGCGGCCGGGCGCGCCTCAGCCATGACGGTCTTCGGCTTTCTGCTCGCGATGTCCGCCGAACTCGTGGCGCATCGCCGATAGGAGCTTGTCGGCGAAGCTATGCTCATCGCGCGAGCGAAAGCGCGCATAGAGCGCGGCCGAAAGCACGTCGGCGGGAACCGCCTCTTCGATCGCCGCCATGATCGTCCAGCGGCCCTCGCCCGAATCCTCGACGATGCCGGTATAGGCCGACAATTGCTCATCCTCCGCCAATGCGGTGGCGGTGAGATCGAGGAGCCAGGAACTGATGACGCTGCCGCGCCGCCACGTCTCGGCGATGTCGGTCAGGTTGAGCTTGTAGCGTTGCGCTTCGGGCAATGTCGGCGCGCCGGCATGCAGCAGGATGTTGAATCCCTCCGCATAGGCCTGCATGAGCCCGTATTCGATTCCGTTGTGGACCATTTTGACGAAATGGCCGGCGCCGTTCGGGCCGCAGTGGATGTAGCCTCGCTCGGCGCGCGGATCGCGCCCCGTCCTGCCCGGCGTCGGGGGAATGCTACCCTTGCCGGGCGCGAGAGCGTCGAAGATCGGCTCGAGCCGATCGACCGCGGTCTTGCTGCCGCCGATCATCAGGCAGTAACCGCGCTCGAGGCCCCAAACGCCGCCGCTGGTGCCGACATCGACATAGTGGATGCCGCGCGGCTTGAGCATCTCGGCGCGGCGGATGTCGTCTTTGAAGAAAGTATTGCCGCCGTCGACGATGATGTCGTCGACGGCCATCGTTTTGGCGAGCTCCATCGCCGCGCGCTCGGTAATCTCGCCTGCGGGGAGCATCAGCCATACGGCGCGCGGCCGCTCGATTTGACGAACGAGATCCTCAAGCCCGCTTGCGACCGACGCACCTTCGGTACCCAGCGGCGCGGCGGCCGCTGCGTTCTGGTCGAAAACCACGCAGCGATGGCCCCTTCGCATCAGGCGGCGCGCGATATTGGCGCCCATCCGTCCCAAACCGACGACACCGATTTGCATCGTTCGTTACTCCTTATGGAACGGGTTCACGGGTGAGCGAACCTCCGGCCCTATGCATCCTAACCTTGGCGCCGTCGCGGTCGACATAATGGTCCAGCCTAGCACCGAGCCCTGCTCGACCGCGACCCGGGCCATCGCGCCGGGCGGCAAGACTCGCAGGGGCGGACCTTTAACGCCGAAGCACAGCGCACGATCCGTGCAGCTGGCGATTTCCCGGCCGGCGCGGCTCGCCGTGTTCAACATTACGGTCATGCAGTGGCGCGTGCTTCATTCGCCGCCCGATTGCGCTCTACGCGTATAAAAGGCGGCGGCCGAAATCCAGGATCACGGCTGCCGCGAGGGCGAGAAATATGAGCGCAGCGACGATCCGCATGAGCCTCAGAGGCAGTTTGTTCGCGGCCACGTCACCAAGGTAGACCGCCGGCACATCGGCGATCATCATGCCGAGCGTGGTCCCTGCCGTAACCAAAAGGACGCTGTGAAAGCGGGCCGCGAGCGCCATGGTGGCGATCTGCGTCTTGTCGCCCATCTCGATCAGAAAGAACGACACCAGCGTCGCGCCGAAGGCGCCGAAGCGGTTGAACATTTTGGGCGCTGTATCGAGCCTGTCGGGAAGCAAGGCCCAAACCGCCATCGCAAGAAAGGAAACCACCAGCACGCCGCGCAAGACGTCTTCGGATAGAAGATCGCCCGCGAATGAGCCCAACAGCGCGGCCAGAGTGTGGTTGACGAGCGTCGCCGCCAAGATTCCCAGAATGATGGGAATGGGCGCGCGGAATCGCGCCGCCAATACGATCGCCAGCAGTTGCGTTTTGTCGCCGAGCTCGGCAAACGCCACTGCTCCGGCCGATACGAGCAACGTTTCCATCAAAGAGATGGCGCGGCGGCAACCGGCCGGAAGAGCCGCCGCCACGCGAGCAGAAATGCCAGCAGGTTCAAGGAGGCGCAGAAGAAGAAATGCGCGCCCACGCGCAGGTCGGTGGGCGGCAGGCTGCTGACTTGGGCGAGGATCTGCCCCGCGATCAGAGGACCGACAACGGCCGCGAGACTGTTGATCGACTGCATCGCGCCCAATGTAATCCCTTGCTCCGTCGGATCTGCCGATTTCGAAACTACGCCCTGGATCGCCGGTCCCGTCGTGAAGGTGAGCACGCTGCAGAAGAGAATCGGGAACATCATCCAGCCCTGCTGCGCGAGGCCGTAACCGGTCTGAACGAGGACATTGATCCCTATGGCGGTCAGCGCCAGCCGTTCTTCGCCGAAGCGCTTGACCAAGCGGCCGAGCAGAAAGCCCTGCACCACCGTCGATATGAGTCCGACGCAGGATAAGAGAATGCCGTTCTCGTACGTGCCCCAGCCGAACCGGAAATGCGTGTACAGCGCCCAGTTCTGGATCATCGCCATATGCGCGAGCGAAAAGAGCGCAAAGACGATGACGAGGCTGCCGACCGCGTGATGCTGCACCAGCGCGATCAGGGCGCGGAACGGGTTGGCTTTGGCAAAGGAGAAAACGCCGCGGCGGCTTCGCGGAAGTGATTCCGGAACGAAGAAATAGCCGTACAGCGCGTTGGCGAAGGAAAGCGCCGCGGCGGCATAGAACGGGAGCTGTAGATGCAGAGGCGTATCCAAGGCGCCAAGCATGCCGCCCAAGGGCGGTCCCAAGATGAAGCCGAGCCCGAAGGCCGCGCCGATGAGACCGAAGCTTTTGGCGCGCTCGTCCGGTGGAGAAATGTCGGCGAGATAGGCATTGGCGACGGAGAAGCTCGCGCCGGTGATGCCGCCCATGATGCGGGCGAAGAGCATGATCCAAAGCGAGACCGCGGTGGCGATGAGGAAATAATGAATCCCCAGTCCGACGATCGCGGCGATGAGGACGGGGCGCCGGCCGAAGCGGTCGCTGATGGCGCCCAAAAGCGGCGCGCAAAGAAACTGCATCAGACTGTAGGTCACCGAGAGCGTGATCGCCCAATGGGTTTGGGCGGCCGTGCTGGTGGTGTA
>WNFT01008704.1_pt1 | contig 10571 bp, 10 predicted proteins | sample 5400191 | NCBI WGS metagenome assembly WNFT01 (sample SAMN13153359, study PRJNA577476) | soil metagenome | isolation source: 80 cm saprolite under Madrone tree | place: USA:California | collected 2016-06-14 | reverse complement strand
CCCACGGTGCCAAACACCAAGGGAGAGGGACGGTCCCGGACGTCCACATCGAGGCCGGCGGCCGCCGGCCTCGATGTGCCTCTCAGCTTGCATCTCTGCAATGAGTCGGCCCAAGCAGCATGCAAGGGTGGGGGGCCTGGCGCAGGACACTGAGCCGCGACTTGCATTTCCCGGCATTGCCGCGGTATAGTGTTCATGTTATGTTCTTTCTCATGGTGAAGACGCTTACAGGCCCCAGATCTAGGTCCTATCGCCTGCAGATTACCTGCATTTGCAGGTGAGCCCACAAGATCTGGTATCGAGGCTCGGACGGGCTGGGACGGTACCCAGCCCAGCCCGCTTACTCCCACTCGATCGTCCCTGGCGGCTTTGAGGTCACGTCGTAGACCACGCGGTTGATGCCGCGCACCTCGTTGATGATGCGCGTGGCGACGCGGCCGAGGAACTCGTGAGGGAACGGGTAATAGTCGGCGGTCATGCCGTCGGTCGAGGTCACGGCGCGCAATGCGCAGACGTTGTCATAGGTTCGCCCGTCGCCCATGACGCCCACGGTCTTGACCGGCAGCAGCACGGCAAACGCCTGCCAGATCGCATCGTAGAGGCCGGCGCGGTCGATCTCCTCGAGATAGATGGCATCGGCCTTGCGCAGGATGGCGAGCTTGTCGCGCGTGATGTCGCCGGGTATGCGGATGGCAAGGCCCGGCCCCGGGAACGGGTGCCGGCGCACCATGCTCTCGGGCAGGCCCAGCTCGCGACCCAGCGCGCGCACTTCGTCCTTGAACAATTCGCGCAAGGGCTCCACCAGCTTGAGGCGCATGCGCGCCGGCAGGCCGCCCACATTGTGGTGCGATTTGATGGTCACGCTGGGCCCGCCGCTGAATGAGACGGATTCGATCACGTCGGGATAGAGGGTGCCCTGGGCCAGGAAGTCGGCACCGCCCAGACCCTTGGCCTCCTCCTCGAAGACGTCGATGAAGAGACCGCCGATGATCTTGCGCTTCTGTTCGGGGTCGGCCACGCCGGCGAGCTTGCCCAGGAACAGATCGCCGGCATCGCGATGGATCAGCGGGATGTTGTAGTGGTCGCGGAACAATGTGACGACCGCAGTGCCCTCATCCTGGCGCAGCAATCCGTGGTCGACGAAGATGCAGTGGAGCTGGGCGCCAATCGCCTCGTGGATCAGCACCGCAGCGACGGCGGAATCGACGCCGCCGGATAGCCCGCAGATCACCCGCCCCTTGCCCACCTGGCGCCGGATGCGCTCGATGGCCTGCTCGCGGAAGGCGGCCATGGTCCAGGTGCCGCTACAGCCGGCGATGCGGCGCGCAAAGCTTTCCAGCAGCTTGCCGCCTTGGGGCGTGTGGACCACCTCGGGATGGAACATCAGGCCGTAATACTTGCGCGCATCATCGGCGACGATGGCGAAAGGCGCGCCGTCGCTGACTCCCACGACACGAAAGCCGGGCGGCAGCTTGGTCACCCGATCGCCGTGGCTCATCCAGACCTGCTCGCGATCGCCCTTGGCCCAGACCCCATTGTCTGCTGGCCATAGCAGATTCCCAGCAGCGGCACGCCGAGCTCGAACGATATTTTCGGGGCGCGCGGCGTTCCCGCCTCGATGACCGAAGCCGGGCCGCCGGAGAAGATGATTCCGCGCGGCGCGAATTCGGCGATGCGCGCCGGATCGACGTTGTAGGGCATGATTTCGCAATAGACGCCCGCCTCGCGGATACGCCGCGCGATCAGCTGGGTGAACTGGCTGCCGAAATCGAGAATCAGGATCCGGTCTGTCATGGGGTGCGCATCATTCAGTTTTCACTTCATTCAGGCAAGCTTCGATCAGCCCGCCGATATCGGCCCAGCCATAAGCCATTTCCCGGATCACTGTATCGCCGACATGCCAGACGGCACGGGCCTCGGCCTTCCCGCCCAACCGGTCGTAGAAGCCTCGATAGGCATTGAGCTCGAAGGCCCAGAGGCAAAGGTTTCGATGACCCGAGGCGGCGAGGCGCGCGGCCAGGCGGCCGAGCAGGAGCCGGCCAATACCTCGGCCATAGTGGTCGGGCGCGACATAGAGGCCATAGATCTGGGCGGTATAGGCATCGATGTTGCCTTCGGTGATCGTCTCGTCCCGCAGCGGCGGACCGCCGCCGCAGATGCCGAGGATCTGTGCTCCCTCGAGCGCGACCAGGTTGACGGTCGCATGCGCCGGCTCGGCAAGGCGCTTCTGCCACTCGGACCGGCGGACATCGACGCTGTAGGAGGCGGGGATCCGGTCCGGAATGAAGCTTGCGTAGGCCTTGGTCCATCCCGCCACCTGAATTCGTGCCATGGCCTCGGCATCGGCAGGCTCGGCTTCCCGCACGACGATCAAATCGTGCTCCAGCCATAGGCGATCTGATGCAGCAAGGCGCCCCACAGGGTTTCATCGCGCTCGCCGGCGCGACGCCCGCCCATGCGTTCGTAAAAAAAACGCGCCGGATTGTCCGCCAGCACCCAGACCACCGCCGAGGCATAGCCATGGCCGCGCAACGCTTCGAAGCAACCGGCAAGAAGCTGGCGGCCGATGCCCTGGTTCTGCCAGTCGGGCATGACGTAGAGCGTCTGCACCTCGCCGGCGAAGGGCAGATTGGCGTGGCGATTATGCCCGGCGCTGGCGAAGCCGACGACGCCGTCCTCGGGCAATTCGGCTACCAGGACGGCACCGACCACATCGGGCCGCTCCAGCGCATGGCGCCAGGATCGTGCCTTGCTGTCCACCGTCATGTCGATCAGCGTCTTGTCGGGCAGCATGCCGGGATATGTCGTGCGCCAGGTCTCCACATGGATGCGGGCGATGGCCCTGGCGTCGGCGGGCGCCGCCGGGCGCAGCCGTATCATGAGCCGGCCCACGCTTCTCCCTCTCCGCCTTGAAGGGTGGAGAGCCTCACTCTTTCTATCCCGCCCCCCTTCAGTGGGGGCGGGTGAGGGTGGGGGGCCGATGTCCTGCAGGATCTCGATTGTGCGACCACACTATTCGCGCTGCGGAGCGAAGTGTCACCCCCACCCCAGCCCGCCCCCATCGAGGGGGCGGGAGAATAAGGAAAGGCGCTCCTCAGCGTCCCCGCCCGCATCGAGGTACCCACTCGCGTGGAGAGGGAGAAGAATTGATCCCACCGAAAACTTGCGCGAGATGTGTCCATGTCCTAAGCCTCGGAAACGGGCTTCGCGCGCCGGGCCATGACCGCGACGAAGAATCCATCGGTGCCGTGGCTTGCCGGGGTCAGCGAGAGATAGGGCCCCGAGCCGGGCGCTTCGCCGCCGATCACCGATCGCCAGACGTCGGCAATGGGTAGAGCCGAAAATTCCTCGGCTTGCTCCAGAAACCATTCCACCTGCTGTTGGTTCTCGCGAGGCAGCAATGAGCATGTGGCATAGATAAGACGGCCGCCCGGCTTCACCAATCGGGCGGCACTTGCCAGGATGCGGCGCTGAAGATCGACGAGCTCCTCGATATCCTGGGGTGTGAGGCGCCATTTGGCGTCGGGATTGCGCCGCCAGGTGCCGGTTCCGCTGCAGGGTGCGTCCACCAGCACGCGATCGAAGGTGCCGGCATGGCGCCTCACCCAGGGATCGCGCTCGCTCTCCAGCCCGCGCCGCTCGACGTTATGCACGCCGGCGCGGTTGAGCCGCGTGGCGGCGCGCTCGACCCGGCCCTTCAGCACGTCGGAGGCCACCAGCTTTCCCTTGTTGGCCATGGATGCTGCCAGCGCCAGGGTCTTGCCGCCGGCGCCGGCGCAGAAATCGATGACGCGCTGGCCCGGCCGCGCATCGCTCAACAAGGCGACGAGCTGGGAGCCTTCGTCCTGCACCTCGATCAGGCCCTGCTTGAAGCAGTTCAGCGAGGCGAGCGGCGGGCGTCCCGCCACCCGAATGCCCAGCGGGGAGAGCGGCGTCGGCTTGCCCTCCACGCCTTCGCGGGCCAGCGCCGTGATAGCCTGCTCGCGCGTGGCCTTGATCGTATTGCTGCGCAAATCGGTTGCCGCCTCGCCCATCAAAGCTGCCAATTCTACATCCAGGCGATCGCCGAAGACCGCGCGAAGTTCCGCCTCGAGCCAGTCGGGGATTTCGTAGCGCACGGGCAGCGACTGTTCGGGATGGGCGAGCGTATTGCCGCTGAGCGCCTTCAGCAGGCGGCGTTCGTGAACGTCCAAGGTCGGCGGACGATACTGCCCGCCGTCGAAGGAACCCGCGATGCGATCGAAGTCCCAATGATCCACCAGGGCCAAAGCTGCTATCACCCGGGCCCGCTGGCGATCCAGCGCGGCATCGAACCGGCCCTCGGGATGTGCGCGATCCAGCCACCAGTCCAACGCGGCGCGGCGGCGCAGGATGCGATAGGCGCGGTCGACCACATCGCGCCGATCCTGGCCGCCCATATAGCGGCGCGCGCGAAAGAAGGCCGCCGATACCCGATCCGCCGGGCTCGCCGCGCGCTGCATGTCGGCCAGCAGTTCGATCGCTGCCTGAAGTCTGGCGCCGGGGGTCACATCTCCGGCCGGTAGTTGGGTGCCTCCCGCACCACCTGCACGTCATGCACATGGCTTTCGCGCAGGCCCGCCCCGGTGATGCGCAGGAAGCGGCAATTGTTCTGCATATCGGCGAGCGTCGCATTGCCGGTATAGCCCATGGCGGCGCGCAAGCCGCCGACGAGCTGATGGATGACGTTGCCGGCGGGGCCCTTGTAGGGCACGCGGCCCTCCACGCCCTCAGGCACCAGTTTAAGGGTCTCGCGGACTTCCTGCTGGAAATAGCGATCGGCCGAGCCCCGCGCCATGGCACCCAGCGATCCCATGCCGCGATAGGACTTATAGCTGCGGCCCTGGTAGAGGAAGACCTCGCCCGGGCTCTCGTCGGTGCCGGCCAGGAGCGATCCCACCATGCAGCAATCGGCCCCGGCGGCGATGGCTTTGGCCAGATCGCCCGAGTATTTGATGCCGCCGTCGGCGATGACCGGGATGTTATCCTTGCGCGCTTCGCCCACCGCATCGAGAAGGGCTGTCAGTTGCGGCACGCCCACGCCGGCAACGATTCGCGTGGTGCAGATCGAGCCCGGCCCGATGCCGATCTTGATGGCGTCGGCCCCGGCGTCGATGAGGGCGCGGGCACCCGAGGCGGTGGCCACGTTGCCGGCGATGACCTGACAGGCATTGCTGATGCGCTTTACCGCCGCCACGGCCGCCAGCACGCCGGCGGAATGGCCATGGGCCGTGTCGACGACGATGACGTCGACTTCGGCATCCAGCAGCGCCTCGGCCCGCATCATGCCTTCGGGCCCGACGCCCGTCGCCGCGGCGACGCGCAGGCGGCCCTTGTCGTCCTTGCAGGCATTGGGGAAGCGCTGCGCCTTTTCGATATCCTTGACGGTGATCAGGCCGACGCAGCGATAGGCCTCGTCCACCACCAGCAGCTTCTCGATGCGATACTGGTGCAGCAGGCGCTTGGCTTCGGCGCGGTCGACGCCTTCCTTCACGGTAATCAGCCTGTCCTTGGTCATCAGTTCGCGCACCGGCTGGCGGCGATCGCTGGCAAAGCGGACATCGCGGTTGGTGAGAATGCCCACCAGCTTGCCGGTCCCGCGCTCGACCACCGGAAAGCCGGAGATCTGATGCTGCTCCATCAGGCCCAGCGCATCGGCCAGGGTCTGTTCGGGCTGAATGGTCAAGGGATTGACCACAATGCCGGACTCGAACTTCTTGACCTTGCGGACCTCTTCGGCCTGCTTGGGGGCATCGAGGTTCTTGTGGATGACGCCCATGCCGCCGGACTGCGCCATGGCAATGGCCATGCGGCTTTCCGTCACCGTATCCATGGCGGAGGAGAGCAGCGGAATGCCCAGCTCGATGGTCGCGGTCAGGCGCGTATGCGTCTTGGTTTCTGTGGGGAGAACGGCGGAGGCAGAGGGCTCCAACAATACATCGTCGAAGGTAAGCGCCTCACGGATTTGCATGCCACACCTCTCGCGCCTGATCGTCTTAAGCCCGATCGGCTTAAGACGTGAATCAGCCGCGACCTATATAATAAGAGCAAGATTCACGGGTCGGTTTGATTCAAACCGACCCGACCTTGCTCTGGCCGGGTAATGGCGCGCCATCATACACAAGGAACCCCCGAAGCCAAGGGGAAGCTGGAATTCCTCCAAACCGCTCAACCGGCTTTGGAATCGCCGCCCCGGAAGCCCTTGGCGACCACGTAGATCTCGGCCGAATCGGCTCGACTCGCCGCCGGTTTGACATGGCGCACTTCGGCGAAATCGCGCTTCAGAGCCAGCAGCAGATCGCGCGACGCACCCCCCTGCAGCACCTTGGTGACGAAGACGGCGCCGGGCCGCAGCACCTCGCGGGCGAAAGCATGGGCGGCCTCCGCCAGGCCCATGATGCGCAGATGGTCGGTCTGGGCATGGCCGGTCGCCGGCGCCGCCATGTCGCAGAGGACGACATCGGCCGCCCCGCCGAGTGCCGCCTTCAGGCGCTGCGCCGCGTCGTCGGACAGAAAATCACCGGTCAGCAGTTCGGCGCCGGGAATCGCCTCCATGGGCGTCAGATCGATGCCGACCACCCTGCCCTGCTTGCCGCCCACCGGAAGGCACCGCCCCACCGCCACCTGGGTCCAGCCGCCGGGTGCCGCACCCAGATCGATGACGCGCTTGCCTGGAAGGAGAAAGCCGAAGCGATCGTCCAATTGAATCAGCTTGAAGGCCGCGCGCGAGCGATAGCCCAGGCGCTTGGCCTCGGCCACATAGGGATCGTTGAGCTGGCGCTCCAGCCAGAGGGTCGAGGAATGGCTGCGCCGGCCGGCGGTATGCACCCGCTGGGCCAGATTGCGGCTGCTGAGCCCGCGCCCGCCCGGGCCACGACTGGCCGGTCCGCGGCCTGTGCCTCGTCCGCCTGCCCCCCCACCGCCCGAGCGTCCCGGCGGCAGGCTCATAAACTCGCCGCGCGTGAAGCGGCGGCAACGGCGAGCAGGCCGAAGAGAATGCCTTCGCGCACGCCGCGATCGGCGACCCGCAGGCGACCGACGGGCCAGAGCCGGCAAATCGCCGCCAGGATGGCGCAGCCGGCCACCACCAGATCGGCGCGCTCGCGGCCGATGCATGGGATTGCCGCGCGCTCGTCCCAGCCCATGGACGCCAGATCGGCACTGACCCGATCGATGGTGGCGAAATCGAGATAAGAACCGTCGACCCTCGCACGGTCGTAGCGCGGCAGGTCGAGATGCACGCCCGAGAGCGTCGTCACCGTGCCGGAGGTTCCCAGCATCTGGACCTCGCCGGCAGCGATCGCCGGGCCCAAGCCTTCGGCCGCTTCGAAGGCGACAAGCTGGTCTTGCGTCTCCACCACCATCGCCTCATAGACCGCCGGCGAAATGTGGCCGGCGCCGTGGCGCTCCGCCAGGGTCACCACGCCCAGGGGAATGGAGTGCCATGCCGTCAAACGGGGCTGTGCCGTCGCGGAGACCTGCAGGCAGCCGATCTCGGTCGAGCCCCCGCCGATATCGAAGACCAGCGCTTGCGCCGGTTCGGCGGCGAGCAATGGCGCGCAGCCGGAAAACGCCAGCGACGCTTCTTCGTGATTGGAGATGATCTCGATGTCGATTCCCGTCTCGCGCCGGGCGCGAGCAATGAAATCCATGCAATTGTCCGCCCGCCGGCAAGCCTCCGTGGCGACGCTGCGGGCATGGGTAACACGACGGCGGCGCATCTTGCCCGCGCAGATCTTGAGCGCCTCAATGGTGCGATCCATGGCCGCGGCCGAGAGCGCGCTGGTCGCGTCCATGCCCTCGCCCAACCGGACGATGCGCGAGAAGGCGTCGACGACGCGAAACGAATCGCCGTGCGGCAGCGCCACCAGCAACCGGCAGTTATTGGTGCCGAGATCCAGCGCGGCCAACACAGTTTCGCCATCATCGACAGGACCTGCCGCCGCCTGGCCGCCCGGTTCATTGTCGACGCTGCCGTTCACTTCAATCTCCAAGGCGCGCGAGGCGCCCATCTTTTTGGCGCCCAACACGACCATCGCTTCGCCGGTGATCTTATCGGGCTTTGCTGGGCGATCAAGGCGGGATACGGGAGAGGCCGATAAGCGGGTGCGGTCCTGAAGGAGGGCGCCCGCCACCAGCCTCGGGCTTGAAACCCGGCGGCTTGCGGACTAGATTGCCCGCCGCCCGCATCCCTGCCGGATCGTCGATCCGGGACAAGGGACCACGGCCCCTGCTGGGGGATCGTCTAGCGGTAGGACTACGGACTCTGACTCCGTCAACCTAGGTTCGAATCCTAGTCCCCCAGCCACTACAGAAACCCTTATAATTCAGGAATTTCTGCGGGGTTTAGGACTGATGTTCTGCCGGCGGTTCGTATTGCAAGCCGCTTCCTTGGGAAAGAAATGCTCCATCCAACACGCCTGCAAACGGCGGCGTTTGATGTTCCGTGCGTGTTCGCGCGCTCGTGCTACGGAGTTCGGTGGCAATTCTGGTGGCAGCAGTCTCGGACTTAGTATAACGCGCGGCTGACCAGGGCCTGCAGCATCCCCGATTGAAGCGTCGGGGCCGCCGTGACTGTACCCCGCGATATTTCGTCCGTGTCTCAGTCCTTCCTATATCCCGTCGCCCCCCGCCTCAGTTCGACGGTGGCGGCCATAATGCGGCGTGGTGCCGCAGGGAGCGCCTAGTTGCGCCGGATTCGCCTCCCCCGAACGTGAAGCGCTACGGAAGCGAGGACCCTGAGTACATCTTGAGAGATATCAACCTCGCGAGCATACCCACCACACAGCAAACGGACTGATCCATGAAAATTTTGACGCTAAGCGCGATCACCATCTTGGGCGCCGGCCTCATTGCCGGCCAAGCAGGAGCGGCGGTCAACTTCGGTAGTCTGACTCTCAAGCCCGGCGAGACGCGAACTGTCGATATGAGCACGAGTGCCCGCACCATGCGCGTTTGCAACGACTCTTTCAGCTCCGGCTCCGTTGTTGCGACGATTGGCGGCACCGCCCCTCATGATCTGTTGCCAGGCGTATGCGCGGAGGAAATCGGCGACCGGATGACGATCCAGAGCCATGCCAGCGGCCTCGCCACAGTCGAATTCCGATCGCTCAGCGATGGGCCGCGTAGGATGCTGGACGACTGAGAATTGAACGTGAAGCCATGACTGACTGGCGGGGCGGTCGGGTCATGGCCTCGACCATACCAAAGAAAGCTCCGCCGGAGCGGGGCTGAGTCTCGGGGGACCGATCGGTGAGGGATATTGGGCGTCGGCCAGGCGCTCCTGATCGCGCAGGGCCGACAGTCCCAGCTGATACTCCCAATCCAGGTTCCGTTGATCGTCCGCGTCCTTGACGAGCACAGTTCTGAGCGCAAGTTGGCGCATCAGCCGCAGCGCCCTGGTGCCCGCCGACGCAGATTACCCAATGACGGAGAATCACGTTCTCCGCCTGGAGCCGCCGTCGCGATTTCAGCAGCGACGACAGCCAACCAAACAGCAGTCCAAACATACCCAGCGTGCAGCGGGACCATGACACCATTCGGCAATTCTCAAGCTATCTCGTTCCGGTCGGGGTTTTCGGTAGCCACAGGGCAAGGAGTGCTCATGTCATTGACGACAGGACCCCGATCCCGCATCGGCTCGATGCAAAACACTCCGAACGCCTACCACATGCCGCCGAGAGCCACGGTGATCGCCTCGCCGTTCACGCCCCCGGCAGCTTCGCTGCACAGGAACGCGATCACCTGCGCGACCTCGCGCGGCTCCAACACCCGGTTCTGCGGGTAGATGGCGGCGCGCTCGCGCCACACCTCCTCGACGCTGATACCGCGCCGGTCGGCCTCCGTCTTAGCCGAGCGCTCGGCCATTGCGGTTCGCACCCAGCCAGGCAGCACTGCGTTGGATGTGACTCCGAACGGCCCAGCGTCCTGGGCGACCGCACGTGCGAGTCCGATAACCCCATGCTTGGAAGCCGTGTATGCGCTGCCGGAGCGTTCCGCTTTCTCGCCAGCGGTCGAACTCGTGAATACGAGCCGGCCGAAGCCGCGCTTGCACATGCCGCCTACCGTCAGCCGCGCGAGTTCGAACGGACCGTCGAGGTTGATGCGCATCGTCTCGCGCCAGACCTCGGGATCCTGCTCCCACACGAGCCGCTCATGGGCCGAGCCGATGCCGTGGTTCACGACGAGCACGTCAATCGGCCCCAGTCGGAGCTCGGTCTCGGCAACGGCCTGGGCGCAGCCCCCGGCGGTGCCGAGGTCAGCCGTGACGTGTTCGAGGCCAACGGCCGCCAGTTCCGTCGCGCTGCGAGACACGACCATCACGCGCGCTCCCGCTGCGGACAGCAGTAGCGCCGCCTCGCGCCCGATCCCCCGGCCGCCGCCCGTGACCAGCGCCACACGCCCATTCATCCATCAGCTCCCGTAATCGTGTTCGCGGAATCGTCCCACGCCAGGCTGGTGCGCACAATCGTTCCAACAAAAAATTCGATCTCCTTGTGGGCAACATTCGTCCTTCGTGCTGTGCCCCGACTATGCGACAGTGGCGGGGCTCG
>WNFT01006142.1_pt1 | contig 10571 bp, 10 predicted proteins | sample 5400191 | NCBI WGS metagenome assembly WNFT01 (sample SAMN13153359, study PRJNA577476) | soil metagenome | isolation source: 80 cm saprolite under Madrone tree | place: USA:California | collected 2016-06-14 | reverse complement strand
TGCCGCCGCCCCCTCCGGCGCCGCCCCCGCCACCGCCGCCGCTTTCGATCGCTGAGCAGTCGCTGCAGATAAGGTTTGTGCCGTGCGCCGTGCCGCCGCCGCTGCCCCCGCCCCCGCCCCCTCCGCCCGGGTGGCCGGTGAGGCCATCGCCCCCCGTGGGCGGGACGTAATTGCCGGCGGCGTCCAGGGCACCGAAGCCCGCACCCGGGTTGCCGTTCGCTCCGGCGTCTCCCAGGCCACCTGTGGATGTCACCGCCGGCGCGTTACCCCCGTTTGACGACGAAAAGGAGTCGCAACTCCCGGCCGCTCCCCCCGACCCTCCCGGCGCCCCGCTCCCGCCGCCCGGGACCTGGGTTCCGCTGCCGCCAGGGTTGCCGGTGGACACGCCACTCACGCCGAAGCCTCCCGGTCCGCCGTTCGCGCCGGAGGGGGAGCTTCCCCCTCCGCCCGGGCTCGTGCCGCCGGCGTTGCCCCCGTTGTTCCCATTGGGCCCCGCCGCGCCCCTGGTGCCGCTCTGCCCGTCCCCGCCGCGGCCGGCGACGATCGTGCAGCGCCGGATCAGCAGGCCGCCGTTGCTGCTCAAAACGAGAACGCCGTAGGCGGAGCCGCCCGGCGTGAGGTTGTCGGCGCCCCTGATCGTGAGCAGGTCGAGCGTCGTCGGCCTGGTGATGCCGGTGGCGGAGATCGCCCTCGGCTGCGCCACCACGATCTCGCTGGCGCCCGACTCGGGTCGCGAGCAGTCGAGGGCGAACCCCCCGAAGAGCGACACCCCGCTTGCGAGCGCGATCGTGCTCGCTTCGTTGTAGGTGCCCGCCATCACGGCCACGTTCCCCCCGAGCGAGGCCGCCCGGTTGATGGCGGCCTGGATCGTGTGCAGCGGCTGGGGGCAAGTCCCGGGGTTGGCGTCGTCGCCCGACGGGCTCACGAACACCGTCGGAACCGCGAAGTAGCCGGTGACGTCGAGGACGACCTCCACGGTGCCGCCCCCGATCACCGTGGCGAGGATGGCGAGGGTCCCGGTGCCATTCCCGGCCAGAGCGATGACGCCGTTGTTGGCCCGGGTCTGACCGGCGGCGAAGTTGAGGGCGGACGTCGTGGGGACGGCTCCGTCACCCGGGTAGAGCCTGAGGTTTCCCGCGTCCGTGGAGCCGACGGCGGTGATGTTCACCGCGATGGCGTCGGCGATGGCGGGTATCCCGCACGAGCCCCCGGTGACCGTCACGACCCGAGAGACGCCGGAGGTGAGCGCCGGGCCCTGCCCCGGCAGCCGGGTGTCGAGGAGGCGGCAGGGAGTCACGGAGTAGTAGGACGAGGCGGGCGCCTCCGCCCCGGCCGAGCCGCCGGCAGGAACGATCAGGAGAAGGCTCCCGACCGACAACCCCGCCATCCAACGCACTCGCATGACCCCCTCCGGGCGATGAGATCCCCATCCGATGGGACCACGGCCGAGTCTCCGGGCTCCCCGTCTCAGTAAGGTTGATCTCATACCCTAGACCCCGGGGGGCACCACGTCAACAGACGAGCGGCCCGGGAAGGGGTCGGGTTGGAATCCGCCCCGGGCTCGGCTAGAGTCGAGTGTTCAATCGGAGGATCCATGGCGACTGCGGCGGCGCCGCGCGCGATCATCGAGACGAAGTTCGGGGAGATCGAGCTGGAGCTCCTTCCCGACAAGGCCCCGGGCCACGTCAAGAACTTCGTCGACCTCGCCAAGAAGGGCGTCTACGACGGAACCACCTTCCACCGGGTGATTCCCGGCTTCATGATCCAGGGAGGCGACCCCAACACGAAGGACCTGAAAGCTCCCCGGGAGCGCCACGGCACCGGCGGCCCCGGGTACACGATCAAGGCGGAGTTCAACGACACCCTCCACAAGCGCGGGGTCCTCTCCATGGCGCGCGCGAACGACCCCAACAGCGCCGGCTGCCAGTTCTTCATCTGCGTGGCGGACTCCGCGTTTCTCGACCGGCAGTACACCGCCTTCGGCCGGGTGGTGCGGGGGATCGAGGTCGCGGACCAGATCGTGGGCGCTCCCCGGGACGGCCGCGACAACCCCAAGGATCGCATCGACATGAAGGTGCGGGTGGTCGAGTAGGTTTGGCGGCTCCGGTCGAAACCGAGATCAAGCTCCGGATGGCCGGGCCGGAGGCGGCCCGCGCGGCGGTGGCGCGCCTCGGGGCGCGTCTCGAGAAGGCCCGGCACTTCGAGGACAACCTCCTCCTGGACGACCCGGCGGGCTCGCTGCGCGCCGCGGGCTCGATCCTGCGACTACGGCGGGTGCCCGAGGGGGGCGTGCTCACCCACAAGGGCCCGCGCCTCTTGGAGGCCGGCCTGAAGAGCCGCGAGGAGCGCGAGACCGCGGTGGCCGACCCCGACGTGCTGCAGGACATCCTGGAGCGGCTCGGCCTGCGGCCGGTCTTCCGCTACCAGAAGTACCGCGAGGCCTACGAGTGGCGTGGCCAGGAGATCGTGGTGGACGAGACCCCCATCGGCACGTTCCTCGAGATCGAGGGCGACCCGGCGGGGATCCACGCCGCGGCCTCCGCCCTCGGCTTTGGTCCGGGCGACTACGTGACCGATTCCTACGTCGGGTTGTTCCTCGCGGCGGGCGGCCAGGGGGACATGGTCTTTCCGTGAAGGCGATGGTCCTCACCGCGGGCCTCGGCCTACGCATGCGCCCCCTCACGCTCCTGCGGGCCAAGCCGGCCCTGCCCGTGCTGAACCGGCCGCTCCTGCACTGGACCCTCGAGCGCCTGGCCCGCCACGGCGTGACCGACGTGATCATGAACCTGCACCACCTCCCGGAGACCGTGACCGCGGCGGTGGGGGATGGCCGTGACTTCGGTCTGCGCGTCAACTGGTCTCGGGAGCGGACCATTCTCGGCACCGGCGGGGGCCCGCGGGCGGTGCGGGACTTCTTCGGCCACGAGCCGTTCCTGCTCGTGAACGGCGACATGCTGTTCGACTTCGACCTCGAGCACCTCCTCGCCCGGCACCGCGCCGCCGGCGTGCCGGCGACCCTGGCCCTGCTGCCCAATCCCGACCCGCGCACCTACGGGCCCGTGGTCACCGGCCCGGACGGGCGCATCCGCTCCCTGGCGGGCCGGCCGCGCCACGCCCGGGGCACGGTCTCGCTGTTCACGGGTGTCCACGTCCTGGACCCCGCGCTCCTCGAGCGGCTGCCGCGGGGCGCGTCGGACAGCGTGCGCGACCTGTACGCGCCCCTCGTGGCGAAGGGCGCGCGCCTGCTGGGGGTCCGGGTGCGGGGCGCGTGGTACGATCTCGGGCGCCCGTCGCTGTACCTCTCGGCGCAGATCCGGCGACTTCGGGGCGGCCGCTCTCTCGTTCACCCGTCCGCGCGGGTCGAGGCGGGGGCCCGGGTCTTCGCTTCGGTCGTCGGCCCGGGGGCGCGAGTGGCGGCGGGGGCGGTGGTCGAGGGCAGCGTGCTGTGGGAGGGAACCGAGGTGGAAGCCGGGTCGCGCGTGCGTGGCTCGATCCTGGTGACGGGTGCGGTGGTCGGCGCCCGGCAGCGGGCCGACCACGTGGTGGTGATGCCCGGACGCATCCTCCCCCGGGGAGCGAGAGTCGAGGGCGAGCGGCGGGGAGACGCGATCTGGTCGGAGGTCCGGTGAAGACGAGCGCGGGAGACCTGGCCGGACGGAGCGCCACCGGGCACCCGGAGGGGGAAGCGCTCGCCCTGGTCCGCGAGTTCCTGGTCGAGCGCCGGGGGAGGGCGGGGGCGGACGTTTCCGTGATCGTGCTCTCCGGCGACGCCTCGACGCGCCGGTACTTCCGCCTGAAGGGGAAGGGCGGGAGCCAGGTCCTCGCCCTCTACCCGGAGGCCTTCGTCCCCGAGGAGCTGACTTTCCTGGGCGTGCGCTCGCTTCTCCACGGCTGGGGTCTGCCCGTCCCCGAGGTCCTCGAGGCGGACGGCCCCCGCGGGATCGTGGTGCTCGAGGACCTGGGGGACCTGACGCTCCAGGAGGTCTTGAAGGGGGCCGGGGACGACCGGCGGGAGAGCCTCTATCGGGAGGCTCTCGACCAGCTCGCCCTCCTCCAACGCGAGTCGGGACGCGGGCCGCGCCGCGCCCCCTGCTTCCAGATCGCGTTCGACATCGAGAAGCTCTCCTGGGAGCTGCACTACTTCCTGAAGCACTTCGTGGAGGGGCTGCGGGGCTGCGACCTGACCGCGGAAGACCGCTCGACCCTGTCCGAGGGCTTCCATCGGCTGGCCGAGGAGATCGCCTCCTGGCCGCGGGTGCTCTGCCACCGCGACTTCCACAGCCGCAACCTGATGTGGCACCGCGAGCGGCTCTACTGGATCGACTTCCAGGACGCGCGCATGGGGCCGGCCACCTACGACCTGGCCTCCGTCCTTCGCGACGCCTACCTGGACGTGCCGGAGGAGCCGATCGCGACCCTGGCCGAGGAGTTCCGGCAGAAGGCGGTGCCGGAGGAGTCGCAGGACACCTTCCTCCGGCGGTTCGACCTGATGTGCGTGCAGCGGAACCTGAAGGCGCTGGGCACGTTCGGGTACATGGCCTCGGTCAAGGGCAACCGCGTCTACCTCCCCTACATCCCGCGCACCCTCCTCCACGTCCGCCGGAACCTGGCCCGCCATCCCGAGCTGGCCGGGCTGCGGCGCGCGCTGGGCCGGCTCGTCGAGGAGCTGGCCTAGACCGCATGCAGACCGTGCGCATCGGCGACTTTCGCGGCCACGTGGGCGAGGAGGTCCGCGTCCAGGGCTGGCTCCACAACAAGCGCTCCAGCGGCAAGCTCCAGTTCCTGATCGTCCGCGACGGATCGGGCTTCGCCCAGGCGGTGATGGCGCGGTCGGCGGTTCCCCCCGAGGCGTGGGAGGCGGCGGACAAGGCGGGCCAGGAGTCGAGCCTCGAGCTGTCGGGCCGGGTGCGCGAGGACAAGCGCGCCCCCGGCGGGTACGAGGTCGAGGTCACGGGCCTGACCGTGCGGCAGGTCGTGCACGACTACCCGATCACCCCCAAGGAGCACGGCACCGCCTTCCTGATGGAGCACCGCCACCTGTGGCTGCGCTCCCAGCGCCAGCACGCGGTCATCCGTGTCCGGCACGCGGTGGTCAAGGCGATCCGCGACTACCTCGACGAGCAGGGCTACACCCTCGTGGACACTCCGATCTTCACCCCCGCGGCCTGCGAGGGCACGACCACCCTCTTCCCGGTCCCCTACTTCGACGAGGGGACCGCGTACCTGACCCAGAGCGGCCAGCTCTACAACGAGGCCACCGCCGCCGCCCACGGCAAGGTCTACTGCTTCGGGCCCACCTTCCGCGCCGAGAAGTCGAAGACCCGGCGCCATCTGACCGAGTTCTGGATGGTCGAGCCGGAGATCGCGTTCGCGCACCTCGAGGACGCGATCCGCCTCGCGGAGGGTCTCGTCTGCGCGGTGGTCGAGCGCGTGCTCGCGACGCGCCGCGAGGAGCTGAAGGCGCTCGAGCGCGACGCCGCCAAGCTCGAGCGGGTGCGGGCCCCCTTCCCCCGGCTCCACTACGACGACGCGATCAAGCTGATCCAGACCAAGGGCTCGGAGACGCAGTGGGGAAGCGACTTCGGCGGCACCGACGAGACCGTCATCGCCGACGCCCACGACCGCCCCGTGGTCGTCCATCGCTTCCCCAGCCAGATCAAGGCCTTCTACATGGCCCCCGATCCGGAGCGGCCCGACCTGTCGCTCTCCGCGGACGTCCTGGCTCCGGAAGGCTACGGCGAGATCGTGGGGGGCGGCGAGCGCCTGGCCGATTACGACCTGCTGCGACAGCGCATCCAGGAGCACCAGCTCCCCGAGGAGTCGTTCCGCTGGTACGTCGACCTGCGGAAGTACGGAACCGTCCCGCACTCCGGGTTCGGCATGGGCATCGAGCGGGTGGTGACCTGGATCTGCGGCCTCGAGCACCTGCGCGAGACGATCGCCTTCCCCCGGATGCTCTACCGGATATACCCGTAGGTGCGGAGCGGGGCGGGTGAGAGCCTGATCAGTGTCCCCGAGCAGTAGCAATCCAGCGAGGGCGTGACCGAAGCTTCGCTCTGCGCATAACCCGGCTTGCTAGCGACGAGGGTGAACGGCACCGCAGGACTCCAGAAGTCACAGTGTCCATACTGATTCGTTTGACAGGCCTGCACCGCTCCACGAGGTGAATTCAACTCGACCCGGGCATCCGCGAGGAACACTTGTCTGGTTGCATCCTGGACACCGACTCCGACGCGCGCCAGGCGCTCCGGGGTGTCGGTCGGCGCGACGACGAACGCCTGCTCGTTCGAGTCCAGCTTGTAGGGATTCGCCAACAAGCGGGCGTGAATGTGAACCTCACCCGCCGCCATGACCTGCAGGTAGCCGGGCGCGCGAAATGTGGCGATCGCATCGTCGGATGAAAGCCAGCTCGCCTCATTCGTCACGTCTCGCACCGCCGGATCCGCGCAGTAGCCCGATTCACGCCACGTCACGCGGCAACTCAAGTTCGTGCCGGTGGGTGCACAGTGCATGTCAAGGTAGACGAACGGGGTACGACCATATTGATCGTGGCCGTTTTCGCATCCGGAGGGCGAGGACGGCGAATGGCACGCGAAGGCCAGCAGAGTCGCGGTGCCACACATGATCGCGCTTAGCCGAAGGCTCATTCTGGCCTTCTTGCGGCACAACCGATGCCAGGGGCGACCATGCGCCAAGGGCTCCGCTCACCTCGCCGGACCGAGGTTTTCCGTTCGCTCTCCCGCGTGGGCAGTTCGGTGATCGAACGGCCGTTCGGAACGCGAACACACGCGACGGTCGCAGGGTCTGGTCAGCCATGATCGTTGCCTACGTGTCCGGTCATGGTTTCGGCCACTCGACGCGGGTGGGGGAGGTGCTGCGGGCCGTGCGAGCGCGGTCGCCGGAATCGGCGATCACGGTGGTCACCGCGGCCCCGGAGACGCTGTTCCGCGAGGCGCTCTTGGCGCCGTTCCTCTACCGGCGGCTCGAGTGCGACGTCGGCCTCGCCCAGCGAGGCGCGCTGCTGATCGACGAGGAGGAAACCCTCGCGCGGTGGCGGGCGTTCGAGGCGGAGCAGCCCCGCCGGATCGAAGCGGAGGCGGCCTGGCTGCGGCAGGTCGGCGCAGGAGTGGTCCTGGCCGACCTTCCGCCCCTGGCCTTCGAGGCGGCGGCCGCCGCGGGCGTGCCCGGAGTCGGCCTGGCGAATTTCTCCTGGGACTGGATCTATCGTCACCTGGCCCGGCGCCAGGCCAGCTTCGAGGAGCCGGCGCGGGCGGCCGAGACCGCCTACGCCAAGGCCCGCCTGCTGCTCGAGCTGCCGTTCGCGGGCGACCTGGGTGCGTTCAGCCGCCGCGAGGCGGTCCCGATGGTGGCGCGACGCCAGCGGCGTCCGCGCGAGGAGACCCGCGTCCTTCTCGGCCTGGGTTCGGAGCCGGTGGTCCTGGTCTCGTTCGGGGGGCTCGGCCTGCCCGGCTTCGACCCGCGCGTCCTGGCGGGGTTGCCGGAGTACCGGTTCGTCCTGGAGACGGACGAGGCGGACCTTCCCGCGAACGTCACGGGCTTGAGCCGGGAAGGGCTGGAGGCGCGGGGCCTGTGGTATCTGGACGTCATCGGGGCGGCGGACGTGGTCGTGACCAAGCCGGGATACGGGATCGTCACGGACTGCATCGCGGCGGGCACGCGGCTCGTCTACACGGACCGCGGGGACTTCCCCGAGTACCCCATTCTCGTGGCGGAGATGGCCCGCTACATCCCGAGCGCGTACCTGAGCAACGACGGCGTTCGGGAGGGCCGCCTCAAAGGCGCGCTCGGGCGAGTCCTCGAGGAGCCCGTCCCGCCGCCGCCTCGCCTGGACGGAGCGGAGGCCGCGGCGAGACGGCTGCTCGAGATCGCGGCGGGGACGGGGTGAGGCTCAGAGGCCGGCCAGGGCCAGGCCTTCCATCGCGTACTTCTTGATCTCCGCCTCGTGCTTCCGGAAGAGGTCGATGTTGGCCTGGGGGGCTCTCATCAGCTCCGCCCCCTTGTGGGCCTCCTTGATCATCTCGTCCGCCGCCTCCTCCATCTTCTTCATGTCCTCCTCGGAGGGGGCCTTCGGCACTCCCTCGAGGCCGGCCTTGCTTGCCGCGTCAAGTCCCTTCTCGAGTCCCGTGCGCGTCTGTTCCCGGTAGGCCTTCAGCCCCTCGTCCATCAGGTCGGCCGGCTGCTTCCCGCCCTCCTTCTGGGCGGCCGATGCCCAAGCCGACTGGTAGACCTGCTGCACGATGAAGTGGTACTCCTCTTCGCTCATCCCGACCTCGGCCAGGCTCTTCACCAGGGCGATGCGCGCCTCGAGGAGGATGCCCCCCACCGTCACCACGTCGGAAAGGCTGGGCTCCTTCTTGTCCTTCATCCCCTCGAACTCGGCGCGGTGCATCTCGTAGACCGCGTGCACGCCCTTGCGCACCTCGAGGAACTTGAGCAGGCGGGGCTCCTGGATCACCCCGTCGGCCGGCCGCGTGAACGGGTTGGCGTTGGCCTTCTTCTGGTAGGTCTCGAGCTCCTGGGTGCGCTTGGTCAGGTCGCCGGCGGTCTGCTCGACCTTGCCCTTGATCCAGTAGGCCCCCATCCCGATGGTCACCACGGCGGCGATCCCCGCCACCACCACGGCGATCCCGCAGCCGATCGCGATCTTCGCACCGGTCGTCATGCCCGCGCCTCCGTTCTGGTCCTGGTGCCGGGAGTATAGCGTCGATCGGTCGAAACCGGGGGCGGTTCGCGCTATCATGCAAGGTCCACCCGGCCGCGCCGCTGCCGCCCGGGTGAGGAGGGACCATGGAACCGACGTGGCATGACGGCCTCAGCCGGGGGGCGCTCGTGGAGCTGGTCGAAGGGCTGCTCCTCGCGATGGACAAGGCGGTCCCGCGGCTGGACGCCATCGCCCACCACCTCTCGCTGATCGGCCAGCAAGGGGAGGAGTTCGAAGTGCTCGGGGGGATCGGCGATCAGGTGGCGGACATCGGCGACGAGCTCTACTCCGCGAGCGACCGCGAGAAGCTCCGGGAGTGGGGCAACCAGATCGACACCCCGGAAAAGGCCCATTGAGCATGAAGACCGTGGGCATGCTGAGCCTCGGCTGCCCCAAGAACCTCGTGGACGGCGAGGTGATGCTGGGACGGCTGCAGGGAGCGGGCTACGACCTGGTGGCCGACGCCCGGCAGGCCGACGTGGTGGTCGTCAACACCTGCGCCTTCATCGACCGGGCCAAGCAGGAGTCCGTGGACGCGATCCTGGAGATGGCGCGGGAGAAGGAGAGCGGCCGGGCGAAGCGTCTGGTGGTGACGGGCTGCCTGAGCCAGCGCTACGACGAGGAGCTGCGCCGGGAGATCCCCGAGATCGACGCGAGCCTCGGCACCGGCCAGGTGGAGGAGATCGTCCGAGCCGTGTCCGGGGACGCGACCTCCCTGGCGGACGCCGGGCCGGGCCTGCCCACCTGGGTCTACGACCACACCACGCCCCGGATCCTCTCCACTCCGCCCTGGCTCGCCTACGTCAAGATCAGCGAGGGCTGCGACTACACCTGCTCGTTCTGCATCATCCCCACCCTGCGGGGCAAGCACCGCAGCCGCAACGTGGAGGACGTGGTGTCCGAGGCGCGGGCCCTGGCGGCACGGGGAGTGCGGGAGATCGTGCTCGTGGCCCAGGACTCCACCCGCTACGGCCTGGACCACGGCATTCGCGACGGCCTGGCCTACCTGCTGCGGCGTCTCGGGCGCATCGACGGCATTCGCTGGATCCGGATCATGTACGCCTACCCGGCCACCCTGAGCGATCCCATCCTGGAGGTCATCGCCTCCGAAGAGAAGGTCGTCAAGTACGTCGACATCCCGCTGCAGCACGCCAGCGAGTCGGTCCTGAAGCGCATGAGGCGGCCCACCGGCAAGGGCAACCTCCTGGGGATGGTCGAGCGGATCCGGCAGCGGGTTGCCGGAGTGGCCATCCGGACGACGTTCATCGTGGGCTTCCCGGGCGAGACCGAGGCCGATTTCGAGGAGCTGCTCGCGTTCGTCGAGTCGGGGCAGTTCGAGAGCGTCGGGGTCTTCACCTACTCGGACGAGGAGGGCACGGGCTCCTTCGAGCTGCCCGACCGGGTGCCGGCGAAGGTCAAGGAACGCCGCCGGCAGCGGCTGATGTCGCTCCAGAAGCGGATCTCGACCCGAAGGAACCGGGCCCGGGTGGGGGAGCGCCTCGAGGTGCTCGTGGAGGGGACCCACGACGACACCGACCTGCTGCTGCGGGGCCGGGCGGCCACCCAGGCCCCCGAGATCGACGGCCAGGTGCTGATCAACGACGGCACCGCCGCCCCCGGCTCCTTCGTGACCTGCGAGGTCACGGAGGCGCACCCCTACGACCTGGTGGCTAGAATTGTTTAGCAGTTGTTACTTTTCGTACTCGTTCCGGAAGAAGCGCCGGGATAAACCGGCAGAGTGTAGCGAAGGAGGAAGTCGCACGTCGAGGGGCTAGCCACCCACGACGACCCCGAGTCATGTGGACACGGCCGAGAGGACGTGCCCGAAGCGTTGACAGGGGCACACGCA
>WNFT01013668.1_pt1 | contig 10572 bp, 10 predicted proteins | sample 5400191 | NCBI WGS metagenome assembly WNFT01 (sample SAMN13153359, study PRJNA577476) | soil metagenome | isolation source: 80 cm saprolite under Madrone tree | place: USA:California | collected 2016-06-14 | reverse complement strand
CCGGTGATGACGGCGGCGCCGATCGCGGTGACAGCCAGCATCGCGAGCCGAACCAGATCCATCAGGTCATGGCCGGGCGTCGCGCGGTGGTTGAGGAAAAACAGCGCCGAAGCAGCGACAGCAATGGCGGCGCTGATCATGCCTGAGGCAAGGCCGCTCAGCGACGCGGCGAAAGCGACGATGCAGACGAACAGCGGCGCCGGATCGGCAACGGCCAAAAAATAACGATCGACAGAGATGGCGATCAAAGCCGCCGCTGTCGTCACAGCCGGACCGCAGATTGCGCGCCAGTCGAACCGCATGCCTGTTCTCGTTCCCTGCCGGGAATGACGCAGCTTGACTGATGGTTGCGATCGCGGCGCGGCTTTCTGGCGCCATGCTTAAAAGGCGGTTGATCGAACCGGCGCGGCTTTTCCGATTTCTTGGATCAAATGATATCGATTGCCGCTGGAACCGGGCTCCAGGCTTATGGGTTAGCGCTAGAATTTTCGAAAGGATATCCATGCCCACCATTTCGCCGTCGGTTTTGCCGGTTCTGATGCTGTTTGCCTCCAATGTCTTCATGACCTTCGCATGGTATGGCCATCTCAAATATAAGGAGAGCTGGCTTCCGCTGGTGGTGCTGGTGAGCTGGGGCATCGCGTTTTTCGAGTACTGGCTGGCGGTGCCGGCCAATCGCTGGGGCAGCGCGGTGTATTCAGCTGCGCAGCTCAAGACCATGCAGGAGGTGATCACGCTGGTCGTGTTCGCCGGCTTCTCGGTTTTGTATCTGAAGGAGCCGCTGGGGTGGAATCACGGGCTCGGGTTTGCGCTGATCGCCGCCGGTGCGTTTCTGATTTTTCACAAATGGTCGTGAGGCTGGGAAGTTAGCGGCGAGGTGAAGCGGTGCGCCGGGGACACATCTGGCCGTCATACCCGCGAAAGCGGGTATCAAGTACGCTGGGCTTCGCGACTCCAGTACCAGCGCTCTGGAATACGGGTTCACCCGCTTTCGCGGGTGATGACACTATTGCTTGATACGCGTCATTTCGCGGCGGGCGACACCCGCAAAATCCGTCCCGCCGAATTATCGGTGAGCAGCCACAACGCACCGTCCGGCCCCTGCCGCACATCGCGAATCCGCTCGTTCAGATTTGGCAGCAGACGTTCTTCGCCGGTCACGGTATTGCCGTTGAGCGACAGCCGCACCAGCATCCTGCCCGCCAGTGCGCCGGTGAACAGGCTGCCGGTCCATTTCGGAAACAGTGCTGCGGTATAAAACGTCATGCCGGACGGGGCGATCGACGGCACCCAGTATTTGATCGGCTGCTCCATGCCGTCCCTGGCGGTGCTCTCGTGAATCTTGGCACCGTTATAGTCGATGCCATAGCCGATCACGGGCCAGCCGTAATTCTTGCCCTTGCCGATGATGTTGACTTCATCGCCGCCGCGCGGGCCGTGCTCGATCTCCCAGAGATCGCCCGATGCGGGATTGATCGCGAGCCCTTGCTCGTTGCGATGGCCGTAACTCCAGATTTCCGGCTTCGCACCGGCGCGGCCGATGAACGGGTTGTCTGCGGGCACCGAGCCGTCGGGCGCGATCCGGATCAGCTTGCCCAGATGATTGCCGAGATTCTGCGCCTCGTCGCGGTATTTGAAATGTTCGCCGAGCGTGACGAACAGATTGCCATCGTTCGCCTGCACGATCCGGCAGCCGTAGTGACCGCCTGACGACAGCGGTCCCTCCTGCCGGAAGATGATCTTGACGTCGTCGAGCCGGCCATTGCCGTCGTTCAGCGTTGCCCGCGCCACCGCGGTACGGCCGCCACCGCCGGTTCCTTCGGCGAAGCAGAAGTAGATGGTTTTGTTTTGCGGGTAGGATTTGTCGATGATGACATCCAGCAATCCGCCCTGGTTGGACGCCCAGACCTCCGGCAGGCCTTTCAGCGGCGGCGAGAGCTGTCCTTCCGCGGTGACGACGCGCATGCGGCCCGGGCGCTCCGTCACCAGCATCCGGCCATCCGGCAGGAACGCCAGCGACCAGGGATTGACCAAACCGCTGGCAACGGTCTGCACCTCGAGCTGTCCCGCCGACGATGCAAACGACACGTTTTCGCCGCGCGTTCCCGTCGCGATCAGGAACGATGCCGCCAGCAGGATCGCCGCCGTCAACGCCGCGGTAACAAGTCCGACAGGTGTTTTCATCGTTGCCCGATAGCGATGTTGATCACCGTGCTGGTGCGCAAGAGTTACGAATGGCCAGGAAAGACAATCGAGCTATGCCGGAATTGGCATCGCCATGGCGATTTTGGTCGAAAGCACCGTGAGGGTGACGATCAGGCACAGCGATACCGCACCGAACGCCAGCGAGGCCGCGACGGCATGGGTCAGTCCGGATGAAGCAACTAGTGCAGCGCGGCCATCGAAACCTGCTGCGTCGGGCGACCGTGTCATGGCCGAAATCCTTGAATGCGCAGGCGAATCACCTGCGGCGTGCAAAGTATTTCGCAGCAACCACGGGCAATATTGCGGCAAAACCGCCCGGAAAATGGCGAAATGGCGGCGCCAGCAGCTTTTGTCGCTAAACCTCGGCGGCAATACCGGGCGAATCGTCGACCTCGGCGCCACTAGGCCACCAGTCCATGTCGACAAAGCCCGGGGTCTGCTCGACCCGCCGTAACCATGCGCGAATCGCGGGGAATGTCGCGAGGTCGTAATCGCAGCGGTCGGCGACATGGGTGTAGCCGTAGAGCGCGATATCCGCGACCGTGAGCTGGCCCGTTGCGAAATAGGTATGGGTCTTGAGGTGATTTTCCATCACCTGCAACGCGGCGTAGCCGCGCTCCATCCAGTCTTCCAGCGCGTGGGTCTGCAGGTCGCGGCCACCCTTGACCAGCGCCAGCCAGAAATATGCCGCGCCGATGTTCGGCTCCAGCGCGTGTTGTTCGAAGAACATCCACTGCAGCGCCTCGGCGCGTTCGATCCGCGATTCCGGCGCGAGCGGCGTGCCGCCGGCGACATACCAGAGAATGGCATTGGATTCGGCGAGGTAGCGTCCTTCCGCGACTTCCAGCAGCGGCACCTGGCCGCTGGGATTCATGGCGAGAAAGTCCGGCGTGCGGCTCTCGCCGCGCAGAATGTCGATCTCGATCGCGCGATAGGGCGCGTTGAGCAGCGCCAGCGCAAGGCGAACCTTGTAGCTGTTGCCGGAGCGCTGCATCGAATAGAGCTTGTACATTCTGGATTTCATTTGATCGGTAGGACACGCTGTGCGCGACGAGCAAGATCTTGTCGCTCCGCAACGCGGCTAAAGAATGATGCCGATAGCGAAGCGTCGCAAGGCCCAAGAACTTTAAAGGCTTTATAAAGTCAAAGACCTTAAAGGTTAACGACCTGCCAATAGTTGAAAAGCTTTGCCGCACTGCACCCGCGTGGAAGATCTTACCAACACGCCGGAACAAATCGGATCACGCTTGCGCGATGCCGCGAACCTTGATCAACGGTCCCAGGCGATCCCGCACCGCACGCTGCACTATGAAAACGTATAACGCCAGCAACACCAGCAGACCAAGCGGGATACCGGTGACGCCGGCGATGATGCGTGACAGCAGCGGCACGATCCATGCCGCGGCCAGCAGGCTGATCTCATAGCCGCGGACTCCTCCGGCCAAACCGGCACAGGTCATGAATGCGATGGCAGGGCCCAGAATCATCAAATCGTAGTCGAGCGTATGCGGTGATGCCAGCAACGTCGCAATGGTCAGCAGGGCTGCCTTGATGTTGAAATCGCTGGAACCGCGCCACGTCCAGGCGACGCCGCAGATCGCTGCGATCGAAATCGCACCCTGGGCGATATAGGCCAAGGCAAGCCCGCCGCCCCACATCCGCACCACGGCGAACATGCTTTGCAATTTCTCGAAGCCGACGTCGCCATTCTGCAGAAGAAGTTTTCGCGACAGCTCGGTCGAGGCCGCAAAGGCGTACCAGATCTCCATTCCGAACGCGGCCGCGCTCAGGACAGACAGCGCCATAATGGTTGCCGCCGCCGCGGCGATCGCGCGCCATTGGTTCGACGCCAGCAGTGCGATGGGTATGACCAGCGCGAATTGCGGCTTGTACGCGAGCAGGCCGAACAGCGTGCCCGACAAAAGCGGCTGACGAGTGAGCATCAGCAGGGCGGCGCCCAGCAAAGCCGCGGTCAGAAGGCCGTTCTGGCCATGTCCGAGATTGATGAAGACCGCCGGAAAGGCCAGCGCGAGCAACACCCAGAGATGGCCGAGATCGGGTCGCGATCGGCGGATCGGTTGCAGGATGGCGCCGATAACACAGACGTAAAATGCCAATGTCGCGACCTGCCAGATCATGAGCGCGGCCGGATAGGGCAACAGCGCGAGAGGGGCGGCGATAAAGAGAAGAAACGGCGGATAGAACCACGCGTAATACGGCGTGCTGGCGCCGAAGATCTGCTGCTGGCGGGCATAATGCGCGGCCATGTCGTAGGCATTGGCCGCGTGCCCCTCCAGTGCCATCGAGCCGGCCGCGTAAAAGCTGGAGAAATCGGTGCCGATCGGCTTGCCGTTAAGGTCGGTGAGGCCGTCCGACAGCATGACCCAGCCGACCGCCGCAACCGTGGATATGCCGAGCAGAATGAGGCTATAGCCGCGCGCGCGCGTGGCGGTCAGCCACTCGCCGGATCGAAGCCCTTGCCAGATATGAGTCATTTTGCCGCGGAATTTTATGAATATTGCGCGAATCTAGCGAGCGGCGTTTAACGTTCCCTAAAGTTTGGGCGTGCCGGACCAACCTTCTTGCGATGCAGCGTGACGCGCTTTAGGGTGCGTCGATCCCAACAAAAAGCGTCGTGGATCAGTGTGGCGGTTCGGGAGTTGACCCCCGGCGCTGGCCAATTCATGACGTTTGCCGAGGAGATGATGATGCCGTTTCTGTCCGCTGCGCTCGACCGTGTGAAGCCGTCCGCCACCATCGCGGTGACGGATAAAGCACGCGAGCTCAAAGCGGCCGGCCGCAACGTCATTGGCCTCGGCGCCGGCGAGCCCGATTTCGACACCCCCGCCAACATCAAGCTGGCGGCGATTCACGCCATCGAGGCCGGCAAGACCAAATACACCGCGGTGGACGGCATTCCCGAGTTGAAGCAGGCGATCATCGCCAAGTTTCAGCGCGAGAACGGTCTGACCTACAAGCCGAACCAGGTCATTGTCGGGACCGGCGGCAAGCAGGTGCTCTACAACGCGCTGATGGCTACCATCAATCCGGGCGACGAGGTGATCATTCCCGCGCCCTACTGGGTGAGCTATCCGGAGATGGTGGCGCTCGCCGGCGGCGAACCGGTGCCGGTGGTGTGCACGGCGGAGCAGGGCTTCAAGCTGCAGCCGGACGCGCTCGAGAAGGCGATCACGCCGAAGACCAAGTGGATCATCCTGTGCTCGCCGTCGAACCCGACCGGCGCTGCCTATACGCGCGCCGAACTGAAGGCGATCACCGACGTCCTAGTGAAGCATCCCGACGTCTGGGTCATGACCGACGATATGTACGAGCATCTGGTTTATGATGATTTCGTCTTTACGACGCCGGCGCAGGTCGAGCCGAAACTGTACGACCGCACGCTGACGGTGAACGGCGTGTCGAAGGCCTATTGCATGACCGGCTGGCGCATCGGTTACGCCGGCGGACCCGCCGAACTGATCAAGGCGATGGCGACCATCCAGTCGCAGTCGACCTCGAACCCGTCGTCGATCTCGCAATGGGCCTCGGTGGAAGCCCTCAACGGTCCGCAGGACTTCATCCCCATGAACAACAAGATGTTCAAGGAGCGCCGCGACCTCGTGGTGTCGATGCTCAATCAGGCCAAGGGCATCGATTGTCCGCGGCCGCAGGGCGCGTTCTATGTCTATCCGTCCTGCGCCGGCACCATCGGCAAGACGTCGCCGTCGGGCAAGGTGATCGCCAACGACGAGGGTTTTGTTACCGAACTGCTGGAGACCGAAGGCGTGGCGGTGGTGCAGGGTTCGGCATTCGGGCTCGGTCCGGCGTTTCGGATTTCCTATGCCGCCAAGACTTCCGATCTCGAGGACGCCTGCAAACGCATCCAGCGATTTTGCGGCAATCTGAGGTAGTCAAATCACTTCGCGGTCGAACATCTGATATTTTGACGGCGGATTTGGGAAGCGCCTTGTTTTGGACACGGCGCTTGCGTCCTGCTCCCCCCGCAAGCTCAATTCGTCATGCGGAGATCAAATTCATGCGACTTTCGACATTTTGCGTTGCCATCGCTGCACTCGTTGCATCGTTCGCAAGCGCCCACGCGCTGCCGCCGGTTCAGGCCGGTATTTTGGAATGCCGAGGCGGCCAGAATGTCGGCTTCGTCGTCGGCTCGGTGACCAGCCTTGAATGTGTGTTCCAGGGCGAAGGCCGCCGTCCTGAGCCCTACATCGCAACCGTCCGCCGCTACGGCCTGGATATCGGCTTCACCGATCAGACCCGGTTTTCCTGGGCGGTGAACGCACCGACCAGCAGGATTGGACGCGGCGATCTCGCCGGCAATTACGGTGGCGTCGGCGCCAACGCATCGGTCGGGCTCGGCGGCGGCGGCAACTTTCTGGTCGGCGGACCGCAAAATTCCTATGCGCTGCAGCCCGTCAGCGTGCAAGGCCAGACCGGGTTGAACGTCGCGGCCGGTGTCGCTGATATCGAATTGCAGCCGGTCCGGTTTGCGCATGGCGGTCCTCGCCGGCACATGCATCACCATCGCCGCCACCACTGAAGAGCTTCAAGGCTACCAAAGAGGCCCGCTCAGGCGGGCCTCTTTTTTATTGGCGTCATGGGTCCCGTCATCCCCCGAATATACGATAGCAGCGGTCGAAGCGCGGCAAATCTGGCACGGCCGCGGATGTTGTGTCATAGAAACAGAGAGCGCCGGGGCTATGGCGCTTCCTGATTTTCTGCTCGCATCACAACTTTTCAGCCGGAGATTTTCTTCATGCGCCGCTCATTCATCCTTGCCGGTGTCGCCATTACCATCACCATGCTGGCTGCCCTGTTTGCCCGCGCCAATGCCCAGCAGCCGATGCAGCGCGTGCAGGTTGGCGTCCTCGAATGCCGCGGTGGTTCAAGCGTCGGCTTCATCGTCGGCTCGGTGACCAACCTCGGTTGCGTGCTGCGGGTCGAGGGCGATCGCTTTGCAGCCGCTCAGCGTCCAGGGGCAGGTCGGCCTTAGTGTCGCAGCCGGGCTGGAAAGCCTCGAACTTCGGCCGGGAAGGTAGTCAAGGTCGCGGTTGTGTCTCTTTTTCCCTCTCCCACATGGGGAGAGGGAAAGAAATCACGATGCAGCGCAGCGACGTTTTTCCGGCTTGCCAAATCGTCACCTTAGGGGGAGCATCGTTCCTGCCGACCCAATCAAGGGCCGAGCTCCAGATGAGGAGGCGGCAATGGGACAGGACGTCAGAAGTCCTCGCGGTCCACGGTGCATTGCGCTGGTGGGCCCTTTCCAAAGCGGTAAAACCACACTTCTTGAAGCGATATTGGCGCGCACGGGCGCAATTCCCCGCGCTGGCAGCGTCGACGCCGGAACGTCGATAGGCGACTCCAGCCCCGAGGCCCGCCGTCACAAGATGGGCGTCGGCCTCACCGCCGCCACGACCACTTTCATGGGCGACAGTTACACCTTCATCGACTGTCCCGGCTCGGTGGAGTTCGCGCATGACATGCGCGCCGCGATCCCGGCGGTCGATGCCGCAGTGGTGGTGTGCGAAGCCGACGAACGCAAGCTGCCGCAACTTCAGCTTATCCTGCGCGAACTGGAAGACCTCCGGGTTCCGCGCTTTCTGTTTCTCAACAAGATCGACAGGGCCAACAAGCGCATCCGTGAGACACTCGCAACATTGCAGCCGGCGTCGCGGATTCCGCTGGTGTTGCGACAAATTCCGATCTGGAACGGCGACCTGATCGCAGGCTTCGTCGATCTGGCGCTGGAACGCGCCTTCGTCTATCGCGAGCACAAGGCTTCCGAAGTCGTAGCCCTCGAAGGCGGCGATCTCGACCGTGAGAAGGAAGCCCGGTTCTCGATGCTGGAAAAGCTCGCCGATCACGACGACGCGCTGATGGAGCAATTGCTCGAGGATATTCCGCCGCCGCGCGACGCGGTGTTCGACGATCTCGCGCGCGAATTGCGCGAAGGATTGATCTGTCCGGTGCTGCTTGGTTCCGCGATCCGCGAGAACGGCGTGCTGCGGCTGATGAAGGCGCTGCGGCATGAATCGCCCGGTGTGACCGAAACTGCAAAGCGTCTCGGCGCATCTTCACCCAAGGACGCGCTGGCCTATGTCTTCAAGACCATTCATTTGCAACACGGCGGCAAGCTGTCGCTGACCCGCCTGCTGGCAGGTCATCTCGATGATGGCGCGACGCTGCAATCGTCATCGGGCGAGGCCGGCCGGGCATCCGGCATATCCTCCCCGAGCTGCGCCCATGACACCAAGCGCGCCTCCGCCGAGGCCGGTGACACGGTCGCACTCGGCAAGCTCGACGCCATCAAGACCGGCGACACGCTGTCGAGCGGCAAGGTCGCGCCACCGGCACTGGCGAACGTCGGGCCGTTGCCCCCGGTGCTGGCGATTGCGATCTCGGCAGCCGACCGCAAGGACGACGTCAAACTCGGCCAGGCGCTGTTGCGGCTGAACGAGGAAGACCCCTCGTTGACGATGGTCCAGAACCCGCAGACCCACGACATCGTGCTGTGGGGACAGGGCGAGATGCATCTGCGGGTCGCGCTGGAGCGCCTGCGCGAGCGCTTCGGCGTCAACGTCAAATCGCAGCCGCCGACGATCGGGTATCAGGAGACGATCCGCCAATCGATCACCCAGCGCGGCCGGCACAAGAAACAATCCGGCGGTCACGGCCAGTTTGGCGATGTGGTGCTGGAGGTCAAGCCGATGCCGCGCGGCGGCGGCTTCGAGTTTCAGGAAAAGGTCGTCGGCGGTGCAGTGCCGCGAAATTATATCGGCGCGGTGGAAGAGGGCGTGGTCGACGGATTGCTGCGCGGGCCGCTCGGTTTTCCCGTGATCGATGTGCAGGTGACGCTGACCGACGGTTCGTATCACAGCGTGGATTCCTCGGATCTTGCGTTCCGCACCGCGGCGCGGATCGGCGTCAGCGAAGCGCTGCCGCAGTGCCAGCCGGTGCTGCTGGAGCCGATCCATGTGGTGGAGATCGTCTGTCCGACCGATGCCACCGCGAAGATCAACGCGATCCTGTCGGGGCGGCGTGGGCAGATCCTCGGTTTCGACACCCGCGAAGGCTGGCCGGGATGGGATCGCGTCCGCGCCATGATGCCCGAAGCCGAGATCGGCGAGTTGATCGTGGAGTTGCGGTCGGCGACGGCCGGCGCGGGAAGTTTCACCCGCCAGTTCGACCGCATGGCCGAGGTTACCGGCCGCGCCGCCGATCAGATCATCGCCGCGCATCGCGTCGCGGCGTAATTTCTGCTGTCATTCCCCGACGCGCCAATTGGCGCGTCTGGGGGCACGCCAGCGGTCGGCTTTGCGCCGCCCGCTGACAGGCGCCGCGCGTACCTCAGATCAGATCTTTGCAGATCGGGGAATTTCGCACCGGTCATCCCTGGATTCGGGGTCTGCGCGCTTTGCACGCATCGCGGAATGACCACCGGCTGCGACGATTCAATCACTATGCAGTGATTTTTCGCTCCCGTACCGCGGTGATCATGATTTCCCTCGACGATCCGTCGCGGTATTCTGCTCCATGGTGTAGCAGCCCACGAGGAGCGCAATGGACGAGATCGATTTGTCGTTGAAAATGAGGCGGCTTGCCGCCTGGCTGGATCGAAGATGCCAGCCCGACAGCCTCATTCGAAAACAATTCCATGGTCACCCTTTCGGCAGCTGTTACGTCACCATCGATCCCAGCCGCCAGGCTCCCTACGCATCCGCCAATCTCAATCGCGTCTATTTGTGCGGAACAGAAGCGGGAATGGACTTCGACAGTGTCGCGCGGTTCATCGATCTGTTCGCAACCGAAGGCGTGAAGCGGTTCTTCGTCTGGCTCAGCCCCGGCCCCAACATGGATGTGGTGCGCCGGTGGCTGGAGGGCAGCGGGCTTTCCCGCATTCGACGTACCGGCTATCCGACCCTGTGCCGCAGCCACGCCTCGCCGATTCAATTCAGAACCGATCTCGAAATACGCGAGGTGAGCATCGACGAGATCGAGGGCGCCCGCGACGAGCTGGGCGAGACCCTGTGGCCTGAATATGCGCGGTCTGCGGGTAGCGACGGCTTCTTCCACTACATGGCGTTTGACGGCGGCCGCCCGGTGGCCATCGCGGCCCTCTGCGTGTTCGAGGACCTTGGATATCTGACGGCGGCGGCGACCGCCGAAAGTCATCGCAAACGCGGCGCTCAACAGGCGCTCATTGCGAAGAGGGTCGAGCGGGCCGAACGGATCGGTTGTTCGCTGCTGGTGTCTGAAACCCTGTATATGATTGAGCATTCCTATCGCAATCTGCAACGGGCCGGCTTTCAGGAAGTGTACGAAAAAGAAGTCTACGAATGGAGCTCCTGA
>WNFT01006612.1_pt1 | contig 10572 bp, 9 predicted proteins | sample 5400191 | NCBI WGS metagenome assembly WNFT01 (sample SAMN13153359, study PRJNA577476) | soil metagenome | isolation source: 80 cm saprolite under Madrone tree | place: USA:California | collected 2016-06-14 | reverse complement strand
ACTCGTGTTCACAGCACTCTGCAGTCTGACCGCGTTTGATCTCTACGCGTTCGCGACGCTCGCAATGCGCGGGCCGCGTCTGCGGATCTGTTTTTACACGGAAACGGCGAAAACATTTGCGCGCATCGCGGTCATCTCGGCGCTGGTGCTAAACTGGATTTATCTGCTGATGCACTGGCGCAATTTTTAACGCTGGAGTGATGGAGCGCTGGAGTGTTGGAGCAGGAAAACTCACTACTCCATTACTCCGTCACTCCAATACTCCACTGCAGATTTTTAGTGCACTTCTTGTGCTTCGTGGTTGAACTTCTCGGCAAATGAGAATCCTGGTCACAGGCGGAGCGGGTTTTATCGGCTCCCCCAAAGATGTGACCGTTCATCATGTCGATCTCCGGGATGGCGCGTCAGTGCGAAATTTGTTTCACCGCGAGAAATTCGAAGTGATCGCGCATCTGGCCGCTCGCGCCGGTGTTCGACCATCTATTCAATATCCACAACTTTATTACGACGCCAATGTTACCGGCACATTGCATCTGCTCGAAGCGGCGCGTGTGACCGGCGTGGAGCGATTTATCTTTGCCTCCAGTTCGTCGATCTACGGCGCCTCGAAAACCGTACCCTTTTCTGAGGATCAACACCTGACTCAGACATTGAGCCCGTATGCCGCGACGAAGATTGCCGGCGAGTTTCTCTGCTCGACTTACTCGCATCTTTACCGGTTGCGCGTAGTAGCGCTCCGTTACTTCACCGTGTACGGTCCGCGGCAACGGCCGGACCTGGCGATTCATCAATTCACCAGGCGCATTTATGCCGGCCAGCCAATCGAACAATTTGGCGACGGCACCACGCGACGTGATTACACTTTCATTGATGATGTTATTCAGGGAACAATCGCCGCGCTTCACTACGAAGGCCCGCTCTTCGATATCTTTAATCTGGGTGAGAGCGAGACGATCCAGCTGAAAGACTTGATCGTTGCAATCGAAAACGCGCTTGGGAAAAAAGCGAAGATCAACCAGTTGCCAGAGCAACCCGGCGATATGCCTCTCACTTGCGCGGATATTTCGAAAGCGAGAAAACTGCTCGGTTACAGGCCAACCACGCGATTGAACGAAGGACTGCCGCGCTTCGTCGAGTGGTTTTTGAGGTCTCAAACAGAACAGTAGCGAACCGCCGAAGCGGCTGGGTATTATCATTTTGCGGCTAGCTATTGTAAGCTCCCTCGATGATTTCGAGATTGCCTTTCGAGCAGCGAGCTTGCTTCATCGCAGGCCAGGCGAAATCCGGCACCACACTTCTGGTGGCGCTACTCGATAATCACCCCGAGTTGCTCGCATTGCCCGAAGAAACGGCCTATTTCCCCACCGTCCTCACGAAATATGCGCCGCGCGGTCGCCGCGCGCAGTTTGATTATTTGACCAAACAATCGCTGTCGAATGTGCTCTTCGGCGGGCCATGCAAATGGGGCAAGCGGAACTACGCGGCGTTCCCGCGCGAGAAATTTCTGGAGACCTTCAAGCGGGCGGCATTGGATCCCGCCAACGCCCAGGATGATCTGCTAGTTCTAATGGTCAAAGCGTACGCGGCAGCATTGGAACGCCCGCTCGACACCATCGGTCGGTGGGTGGAAAAAACTCCGGCCAATCGCAATCACGTTCCAGAAATTCTCAGGCGTTTTCCGCGCGCAAAAATTCTGGTAACCATGCGCGATCCACGTGCCATCCTTGCGGCCCAGATAGCGCTGGAGAAAACAAGGCAAACGGGAAGGTTCTCAACTTATTACGTGATCGCCCACTGGCTGGTCGCTGCGCGACTGGCCAGGCGTGTGCGGAGTGGTGAAGTTCCTGGCCTTGTGGTGCCGTATGAACAATTGGTCTGCGAACCGGCCAGAACGATGGAACAGGTTTGCGCTTACCTCGAGATCAATTTCGACCAGGAAACAGTACTCACACCGACAAAAATGGGCCGGTTTTGGAGCGGTAACTCAGCAGCCCGGATTAATTTTTCACAGATCAGTCCAGAACCGGCAACGCGCTGGCAGCGCGAACTATCCGAAGACGAAATCGGATGGGTGGAATGGCATTGCCGCGATCTCATGCCGGAATTCGGCTACAAGCCAAAACTAAACGCACGCGAGCTGCGATCATTTGTTCGTCCAATTCGTGGCGAACGCCCCCGGGAATACATCAAATCGCGCGCTTATTCGTTGCGCGACAGGATGATGAAATCCGAATGACAAATGATGCGTCGCGAGTCCGGTTGTGCTTTTCGTCCTTTCTCTTATTCCTTCGTAATTTGGCAGCCGTGCTTCGTCATTCCGAATCGTTCCGCTTGCAAAGGGAACTGAAGCACGCCATAATTCGCCCGCGATGTCGGGATTCTTGTTCGGTTTTCCGAGCCTCCGTTTTCTACGACGATTCAGATTTTTCGAAACCACGGCGCGACCTTTTGCGTCCTGGCTGCTTCGTTGGTCGAGTGCGCGGGCTGGCGGACAGGTTCAATCCCGGCTCGACGAGGCGGAGTTTCCAACGGCGTCGCAGAGTGCCTTGTTTGAATGGACTCTGGATGATTGGCGCGCTGCGGACGGTGCATCCTTCGATGCGCTCCGCCCATTTATTAATTGGATCAAACCTAAGGATCAACATGAACTCTTATTCAAATGGGAGACGCTCGCATCGTTCGCGCGGCGGTTCCCGACGCCGTGGCAACGGCCCCGCGCGTCGTCAGCGAGAAGAAGCGAAGGAGCCAAAAAAGACATTCTGGCAGCGAATTGCCGCATTTTTTGGAAATGGCACAACGAGGACAGAAGCTAGCGCGCGCAACGGCGCCCAGCCTTCGCGACCGGCACGCAAACCTGAACGGATTGAAGTCAGTTCGCCGCGTCTGTACGTTGGCAACTTGTCTTTCGACGCAACCGAAAGCGATCTTTTTGAGTTGTTCAACGGAGTCGGACACGTTCAAAATGCGGAAGTCGTAAGTTACCGCCATAACCAACGCTCAAAAGGTTTCGCGTTTGTACAGATGCAAACCATTGAGGAAGCAAAACGAGCCGTGGAAGAATTGCACGATAAGGAATTCCTCGGCCGCAGGCTGGTAGTGAGCGGCGCCAAATCCGGCGAGCATCGCGCGCGCTGACGACCGGAATAATCTCATCGGGAGAGAACGCGCTTTCAGTGCGGCTCTCCCGATTTCTTTCGGATCATAGGGGCATATCCATCAATCCGTGGCATCGGCCCGACGGATTCGGATGGCGGGGTCCCTATCTTTTAATCTCCAGATACGTTCGTGATAGCACGTGATTCGTGCCAGGCTGGAGTTCTTCGATCCGCATTTGTTTTAGAAACCAGCGGCCTTCTATTTTCTGCGCGGAGACGACTTCGAAGCGTTTGACCAGCTGGGCATTCCAATCGTAGCCCTCCATGCGCATCAGCGCGCCGCTCGCCTTATCAACCCATAGCAGCACGTTGGAATACTGCGATTCGCGCGAGGGCGCGCGCAGTTGCAGCTTCCAACAATTCCGAGTGCGAACATTTTCCTCGCCCAAAACGCGCGCAGTCGGCCAGTAGAGAAACTTGAACGCCAGGTCTTCGTAGGTCACGCAGGTGCCGCGAATTTTTTGCTTGAGCTTCGACGCCTCAAATTGCTCGGTGCCACTGCCGGTCACAAGATCAAGGCGCGAGCTGTTTTCACCGAGACGCAGCTGCAAAATCTCATCGGGATTCGCGAATGAATAACGAATCAGCGGTCCGTTTTGGACGAGGTGAAATGGAACCACCACATTATCCTGACGAAGTTGCCCCTGAAGATCGATTTGCTGTCTCGATTCCATCATGCGCACCGACGCGAGAATGTCTTTGGCTGACGGTGGCTGTTCGGCAAAGATCGATACCGCCAGTCCAAAATAGATTGCTATTACTTTTCGCACGGGAAAACGAGCTTTAAGTTTTAAGTATTAAGCTTTAAGCCGATGATGTGCGCGAACAACATTTAAAACTTCAAACTTGGATCAAGCTTTACTTCACCTTATTAATCAACAATGGACTAGTCCGGCGCTCGACTTGTTCATGGCGGCGCTCAGCGATAGCGCGATTTGGGAACCGTTGTTCATCGCAATCGGAGTGAGTGCGCTTCTTCTTGGCGGGTTTAGAGCGCGTGTGTGCGTCATCTGTCTGGCCTTGTCTCTGCTGATCACGACTCAGGTGACGGGTCTGTTAAAATCAGCGGTAGATCGCCATCGGCCAAAACACGTGGAGAATGTGCGCATGGTACAGTTGCAACGGACGCGTCCGGCATTCCTGACTTTGTTTAAAAAGCCGACCATCCGGTTTTCCGATTCATCCGATCGCAAGCGGTCGGGACCATCGTTTCCCTCGGGACACGTAACCACCAACAGCGTGATTGCTATTTTTTTCATGCTGTTTTACCGACGCTGGGGCTGGCTTTATTGGTTCGTCGCTTTGGCCGTTGGTTATTCGCGAATTTATCTGGGGGCACATTGGCCAAGCGACGTGATCGCAACGTTCTTTCTGGCAGGCGGCGAAGCACTCCTCCTGCTGGGCCTGTTCGAATTGATTTGGAGGAGCGCAGGCCGCAAATGGATGGCGCAGCTTTTTGCGCGCTATCCAAGTTTGATTGCCGATCCTAATATCGGAACGCGAACACCAGGCGAGCCGCAACACTCCGCATGACCACTACGCGCGCGGCCTGGCTCTTCATTGTCGCACTCACGGCGATTCGATTGTCGATGCTGGCAACAACCGATCTCGAATTTGATGAGGCGCATTATTGGATGTGGTCGGAGCGCCTTGCGCCGGCCTATTTCAGCAAAGGGCCCGGCATTGCTTTCGCGATTCGCGCAAGCACTGCGGTTTTCGGAGCGAACGAATTCGGAGTGCGCTTTTTCAGTCCTTTGCTTGCGATCGGAACGAGCCTGCTCTTGTTTTATTTTGCACGCCGACTGTTCAACGCCACTGCCGGTCTGTGGGCCGTCATCGCGTTAAATGTTACACCCATTTTCAACATCGGTGCGCTCGTGATGACGATTGATGGGTTGTCGATTTTTTTCTGGCTTGCGGCGATGTTCACCTTCTGGCTTGCGCTGGAAAAAAGCCCTCACTTCTCCTGGTATTGGCCGTTGACCGGACTTCTCATTGGGCTCGGGTTTCTTTCCAAATACACTAACGCGCTTGAGCTTGTTTCGATTGTATTGGTGCTGGCCCTGGCGCCCCGGCTCAGACACGAATTCAAGCACCCCGGATTTTATCTATTGCTCGGCATGTTCGCTCTTTGCACGGTGCCGCCGATCATGTGGAACGCACAGCACGCCTGGATCACGCTTGCGCATCTGCGATCGCGTGGCGGCATCGAGCACGGCTTTGGTTTGCACCCTGTCGAAGTTGTTTCGTTTATTGGCGAACATTTTCTGGCCTATTCGCCATTTCTATTCCTGGCATTGGCATGGGGCATCATTGGAAGCTGGCGACGGGTGAATCAGCAATTCAAGGTTCTATTCCTGATGTGGTTTGGGTTGCCCGTGTTTCTTTTCTATTTGTTTCTTTCCTTAAACAAAGCTGCGGCGCCAAATTGGGATGGGCTCGCCTTCCTGGGTTTTGGACTGCTGGCAATTTATTATTGGTGGGAGCGTCTTGAAGCGAGTGCCCTCTTACGGCTCAGCGCGGCGATCGCGATACTGGTTGGATTGACCATGAGCGCGGTGGCCCTCGATACAGACTTGCTGCGCTCGGTTGGATACAACTTGCAGCGAAGCGATCCGAGCAACCGGATGCGCGGGTGGAAAAGCGCCACGAGCGCGTTGGAAACAATGCGCAATGATCTCGAAACAAAATTGGGCGAGAAACTTTTTCTTATTGCGGATGCGCGTGACCGGGCTTCGGAGATTTCCTTCTACCTGCGCAATAAACGGCCCGAGGGCCCGGGTCATCCGCCCGTTTATATTCCCGAGTCGCAGGATATGGTGAATCAATTCTCGTTTTGGCCGCGTTACGATGAATTTGTTGAGCTAAAGCCGGGCGCGCCGCGGCCAGAGAGCGAAGTTTATACTGAAGAAAGCGGGATCAACTTGTTCGTTGGACGCGACGCGCTCTTTATTAGAGACGGCAACAAGCAACGCGTGCCGCACAATATCAAAGCCGGTTTTCAATCGACGGAGCTGGTTGGAACGATTCAAGTATCGCGTTACGGGAAGCCGCTGCGAACCTGGCAAGTGTTTCTCTGTCGAAATTACCGCACACTTCCACTATGAACGAAGTGACAGAGTCGCCAGCACTGTCTGTGGTTGTGCCCCTTTATAATGAGGAAGCGAACGTGCTGATTTTGCAGGAAGAATTGCGCGCTGCGCTGAAGGGACTCGATTACGAAATCATTTTTGTCGATGACGGATCCATCGATCGCACGGCGGAGCGGATTGAAGCGGCGGGGAATATTCGCTTGATTCGTTTCGAGAAGAATTCCGGGCAAAGCGCCGCCATTTATGCTGGGCTCACAACAGCGCGCGGCGCGACTCTGGTGATCATTGACGGCGATTTGCAGAATGATCCTGCCGACATTCCGAAACTGCTCGCTGAAATTGCGCGCGGTGCAGATCTTGTTTGCGGCTATCGCCTCAAGCGCCGGGACACACTCGTCAAGCGAGCGACGAGTCGGATTGCAAATGCTGTCCGCAGTCGCTACACGAAAGACGGGGTGCGCGACACCGGTTGCACGCTTAAAGCAATACGGCGCGAATGCGTGAGCACCCTGCTTCCATTCAAAGGCATGCACCGTTTCATTCCCGCGCTGGTCAAAGCCGCCGGCTATCGGTTGGTCGAAGTTCCGGTGAATCATCGGGCCCGTCGCTTCGGACAAAGCAAGTATGGCCTGGGCAATCGCGCTTTGCGCGCCACTATCGATATGTTTGGCGTGCGGTGGTTACTGTCCCGGCGGTTGAATTACAAGATTCGCGAAAAGATGTGAGGATGAGACACATGAGCAACGTGCCAAATCTCGCTTGTCAACTTAGACGCTCCCGCTAAGCTTGCCCTCCCGTACCGGGAATCTGCATGTCGCTGGCCAATTTACTTTCTGTCGAGCAAATCATCCCCGAGATGAAAGCAACGGAGCGCTGGGCCGCCATCGTTGAACTGATCGATCTGCTCGTTAGTCTGGGCAAGATCAAAAAGGAAGACCGCGATCCCATTCTCGCTTCACTGAAACAGCGCGAGGAAACAATGAGCACGGGCATTGGGTTCGGAATCGCCATTCCACACTGCTCTTCCGATCGGCTCGAGGAAGTCGTGGCCGCGTTCGGAAGATCAACAACCGGCATCGAGTTTGATGCGCTCGACAATGCGCCGGTCAAGTTCGTCGTGCTTTTCATCGTCCCGAAAAATCAATTTCAAACGCACCTGCGTACTCTCGCCTCGATCGCAAAATTTCTGAACGATCGCTCTGTGCGCGAGAGCCTTGCCAGCGCAAAATCCGCTGACGAAATTTTGTCGATCTTTCGCGATCGTTCGTAAGCTGTAGTCGTCGACCTCTGAGCGACGCGGCGTGCGGATGCAAAAGACCTTAGCGACGCGCCTCGCAGAGTGAAGCGGCTACAAATTGACTTCTCACCGATGGAAACTTTTCAATCACTTCTCGCAAAGAAGCTTTCCAACGCCTTAGCCGCCGCCGGCCTGCCGGACGCTGGCGAATTAACGCCAGCAACCGATCCGCGCTTCGGCGACTACCAGACGAATGCGGCTCTGGTGCTCGGAAAGCAACGGGGCGAAAATCCGCGTGAGATTGCGGAGAAAATCGTCGGGAATCTTGATGTTAGCGACGTTTGCGAACCGCCAGTCATCGCAGGTCCCGGTTTCATCAATTTTACGTTGAGTCCTCGCGCCGTTGCTGAAAAAACGGCCGACATCCTGGGCGATGAAAGACTCGGCGTCGCGGAGACGGAATCGCCTCGGCGCATCGTGATTGATTTCGGATCGCCCAATGTGGCCAAGCCGATGCACGTCGGCCACATCCGCAGCACCGTTTTGGGCGATGCACTGGCGCGTATCGCGACCTTTCTCGGGCACGAAGTGATCCGCGACAATCACATCGGCGACTGGGGGACTCAATTTGGCATGGTGATTTATGGGTGGAAAAACCTGCTGGATCAGCGCGCGCTTCAACAGAATCCGCTGGCAGAGATCGTCCGCATTTACAAGGAAACCAACGCGTTGGCGACCAGCGATCCCCAAGTTCGGGAAGCCTGTCGCCAGGAACTGGTAAAACTGCAAGCAGGCGACAAGGAAAACATCGACATCTGGAACGAATGCGTCGCCTTCTCCATGCAGGACTTCGAGCACGTGTACGAATTGCTCGATATTCATTACGACATCCAGTGCGGCGAAAGCTTTTACAACGACCGGCTCCCAGGCGTAGTCGAACGCTTACTCAAGTCCGGAATTGCCGAGATCAGCGAGAGCGCGGTTGTCGTTTTCTTTCGCGATATCCCGGAGCTGGCGGATAAGCCATGCATCATTCGCAAACGCGACGGCGGATTTAATTATGCCACCACCGATATCGCGACAGTCGATTATCGCCTCGACGATTTGAAAGCGGACAGTGTTTGGTACGTGGTCGGCGCCCCGCAGACCCTGCATTTCAAACAAATTTTCGAGATTGTCCGGCGACAGGGTTATCAAGCCGATCTTCGTCACATCACATTTGGCAGCATCCTGGGTGAAGGCCGCAAACTAATGAAAACGCGCTCAGGCGAAAACGTGCCGTTGCGCGAACTGCTCGAGGAAGCATGCCGGCGCGCGCGGAAGATTATCGAGGAAAAAAATCCGGACCTGAGCGAGGCAGAGAAGATCGACGTCGCACAGAAAATCGGAATCGGTGCAGTCAAATACGCTGATCTGTCACAGTACCGGATGACCGATTACGTTTTTTTATGGGACAAAATGTTGTCCCTCCAGGGAAATACAGCGCCGTATTTACAAAACGCGTATGTGCGAATTCGCTCAATTTTCCGCAAAGCTGGCGAATCCCCTCTAACCACGCCACTGTCGGGCGTTAGAGAGGAAACGGGCGGCAGTCTCGTGGCACCAACGCTCGCCCTAACGAATCCCGCCGAAATTAATCTTGCCAAACGCCTCTCTCAGTTTGCGGAGATCGTTCCCCAAGTACTGAACGACTTCCGCCCGAACATTCTGGCAAATTACCTCTTCGAAGTGGCGAACGCCTTCCACACATTCTACGAAGCTTGTCCGGTCTTGAAATCCGAAGAACCCGGGCGCAGCTCACGACTGGCTTTGTGCGATCTAACCGGGCGCGTTCTGCATCGCGGTCTCGATTTGTTAGGCATCAAAGTGCCTGAGAAGATGTAGCGGCGTTTTGTCATTCCGAGCGAAGTCGAGGAATCTCTAGAATCTCTTACTGTTTGACCAAGCCATCGAAGGAGAAGATTGAGAGATGTCTCGACTTCGCTCGACATGACAAGGATTCCAACCTGCACCTACCGATTGCAATTCAATCGTTGGTTCACTTTTTCGCAGGCACGCGAGATCGTCCCCTATCTTGACGCACTGGGAATCAGTGACGTGTATGCATCGCCGTATTTTCAGGCGAGCCCAGACAGCCTGCACGGCTACGACATCACCGACCACAATAAGCTGAACGCAGCGATCGGGTCGCGCGAGGATTACGAGGCGTGGATCGGAGAGCTCCATGCGCACGCGATGGGCCAGATACTCGACTTTGTCCCGAACCACGTGGGGATCGCTGAACCGCTCAATGAGTGGTGGATGGACGTGCTCGAAAATGGTCCTAGTTCCAGATATGCGCCTTATTTCGATATCGACTGGCAGCCGCTGAAGTCCGATCTTCGCGACAAAGTTCTGCTGCCGATCTTGAGCGATCAATATGGGCGCGTTCTCGAGCGGGGTGAGCTGCAAGTGCGCTTTGAAGAGGGAACATTTTATCTGCTCTACGGCGATCGCAGACTGCCGATCGCTCCGGGGACGTATCGATACATTCTGGAAATTGCGTTGCGTAATCTCTCTGAACACAAGGAGGAAGACTTCTATGCGGAACTGCAAAGTATTCTGACCGCGCTCGAATATTTGCCAAAGCGCACCGAGACTGATCCAAAACGCATTGCGGAGCGCATTCGTGAAAAGGAAATCATCAAGCGGCGTCTGGAACGCCGTTGCGCGGAAGCGCCGCAAGTCCAACAGGCAATTGAAAAGGCGCTCGTCCAGATCAACGGGGAGCCCGGCGACCCGCGCAGTTTTGATGCGCTGGATCAACTGCTCAACGCGCAGTCTTACCGAGTGGCGTTTTGGCGAGTCGCCGCAGAGGAAATTAATTACCGTCGCTTTTTTGATGTGAACGACCTGGCCGCAATTCGGGTCGAGCTACCAAAGATCTTTGACGCCATTCACCGATTTGTTTTGGAGTTAGTGAGCGCGGGCGCAGTGACAGGACTTCGCATCGATCATCCCGACGGTCTTTATCTGCCGCGGGAGTATTTTGAAAAAATTCAGCAGCGTTGCGCGAAAGCACTCGGGGTCGGACTCCCCAAGGACGGAC
>WNFT01006141.1_pt1 | contig 10572 bp, 11 predicted proteins | sample 5400191 | NCBI WGS metagenome assembly WNFT01 (sample SAMN13153359, study PRJNA577476) | soil metagenome | isolation source: 80 cm saprolite under Madrone tree | place: USA:California | collected 2016-06-14 | reverse complement strand
GATCCAAAATCCGATCAGTGGAGCTGATGGCCATTAAATTAATCGGTGCGAGATGAGGAGTACGATGTTCGCGATCAAAGCGGAGGCTAGCAACCCGTCGATGGAGACGTTCGCGTTCAGCGCGCAGAAGACGATGTATGGTGGCAAACACATCGCCAAAGGCGATACGATCTTCGTCTTCGCGAGCGAGAACGAAGGCGGTTCAGGTCTCATGGCCAGTGGCGTCGTCACCTCGGCCAAAGCGATCGCAAGGAAACCCGGGATCGCCCGGCAAACGCCGCGCGTGAGCATCACCGTCAGACGCACCGCGCTCGCGAAGCGGCGCCTGGGTCGGAGCAAACTCAAACTTTTTTCTGACTGGAACGACGGCCGGCCCGAGACCGAGCTCAATTTCAAATTCTATCGTCAGGCAACGAACAAGATCGCCGGCATCTCAGATGAAGCGGCGGCGTTCCTCCGCGGATTCTTTTAGCGATAGACCGCCGTTACAGAAGATTGGCGATGTACATGTCGCGATTGAAGGGCGCGAAATCGTCGAGTTGCTCGCCGGTGCCGACAAAGCGCGTTGGAATTTCAAGTTCATCCTGAATCGCAACCACGATCCCGCCTTTGCCGCTCCCATCGAGTTTCGTGACGATCAAGCCAGTGAGCGTCAGCGCGCTGTGGAATTCGCGCGCTTGACTGAGTGCGTTGCCGCCCGTGGTGGCATCGACCACGAGCAACGTCTCATGCGGCGCATCCGAATCGAGTTTGCCGAGAGCGCGTTTCACCTTTTGGAGCTCGGCCATGAGGTTCGTTTTGGTGTGTTGACGACCGGCCGTGTCGCAAAGCAAGAAGTCGACGTTGTTCTTCGACGCAGATTGATAGGCGTCGTAACAAAGCGCAGCCGGGTCGGCGCCGTATTGGCCGCGGATCATTTCAACCCCGAGTCTCTTTGCCCAAATATCAAGCTGTTCGATTGCAGCAGCGCGAAAGGTGTCGCCTGCCGCTAGCATCACGCTCTGCCGATCTCGCTTCAAATAATGCGCCAGTTTCGCTGTTGATGTGGTTTTGCCAGTTCCATTCACGCCGACGATCAAGATGACGGTTGGCTTGCCCTTCGCGCGATGGATTGGCGTTGGACGCGGCGGCAAGATGCGCGCGACCTCCGCGCGCACCGCTTTGATCACGTCGCCAATTCCGAGCAAAGCCCAGGCCTCGCGCTCCTGGAGCGTCTTGGTGATTCGCATTGTCATTGGCACACCGAGATCGGCCCGGATTAACGCTTCTTCCAGCTCGTCCCAATCGATTGGCTTGCTAGCAAATTGCTGCGCGAGCGATTGGAGAAAGTTCATTTGCGCAAGCGCGACGTTAAAACGTTAAAAGAGTTGCCGCCTTCGCCAAGGCTACGGCGCCTAAGGAAGGGTTGAAGCGGAAAGACGTTAAAGCGGGGTCATTCCGAGCGAAGCGAGGAACCTCACAAAAACACGAATCGGCATGGGCATTACGTTCCGTGCTCACCGCATCGAGAGTAACTTGAGAGATCCTTCGCATTCGCTCAGGATGACAATCCTTCAACGTTTCAACGAATCACGAATCTCGTTTCGTCACCGCCTCGCGCGCCGGTCGGGTGAGATCTTTTCGCACCCGATCGAGAATCCCGTTTACAAAACGGCCAGATTCCGCGCCGCCGAAAGTCTTGGCCAGCTCGATCCCTTCGTTTATCGAGACGACCGGCGGGATATCGTCGCGATAAAGCATTTCGTAAATCGCGAGCCGGAGGACATTGCGATCCACCGCGGAGATGCGCCGGAATTCGTAATTCTCACAGTAACGCCGGATGCGTTCGTCGATCTCCGGGAGATGCGCCACCATTCCTTCGATGAGCGGCTGCGCAAACTCGCGCACGCGCGGCTTGGCCGGGCAAAATTCCCAGAAATCATCGATCTTCTCCGGGCCTTCGCCGCGCTGGAGATCGCGCCAGAAATGATATTGGATTGCCGCTTCGCGGGCACGTCGACGTTTACCCATGGTCCTCCGGCGGTTTAGAAACCGCCGCTCCTTGCTTATTCCGAAGTTCTGATAGGACATTCGCAATTTCGACCGCCGCGCGCGCGGCTTCGGTACCGCGATTGATTTTGTTTTCAATGCAGCGCGCACGGGCTTGCGCTTCGTTATCGAAACTGAGCACGACGTTGATCACGGGTACGCTGTGTTCAACGGCGATGCGTTGAAGCGCGTCGGTAACTGAACGGCTGAGATTTTGTGCGTGACTCGTTTCTCCCTGCAAAATCACGCCGCAGGCGATGACTGCGTCAGTGCTTTGCTGTGAGGCCAACTCGCGCACGACAACGGGGATTTCGAACGACCCCGGCACGCGATGCAGTGAAATCGCCGCATCCGGGGCAAGGGCTCTCAGTTCTTCCGTAGCGTGATCGACGAGACCATCCACGTATTGCGGATTAAATCGGCTCGCGACAATACAGAACGTGCGTTTCCTCTTATCCCCTGGCGGTCGACTTGGCGCTGCCTTCGACATCTAGAAATGACGAATGAGAAATGACCCGCCTTCGCCAAGCTTCGGCGTGGCAGGCAAATGACGAAATAATGACGAAACCCGAATGACGAATGATGAATTGCGCGTCGTTTTGAACTTCGTCATTCCTTCGAGCTTCGACATTCGAACTTCGTCATTTACAGCAAATGCCCCAGCTTCGTCCTCTTGGTCTCAAGATATTTGGCATTATGCGGATTCGCCTCGGTGCGGATCGGCACCTGCTCGATCATTTCGAGGCCGTATCCCTCGAGGCCGACAACTTTCTTCGGGTTGTTTGTCAGAAACCGAAACTGCCGCACACCGAGATCGAAAAGAATCTGCGCGCCCAATCCGTAATCGCGCAGGTCGCTAGGATACCCGAGCTTCGCGTTGGCCTCTACCGTATCGAGACCCTCCTCCTGCAACTTGTAGGCGTGAATTTTTGCCGCCAGCCCGATGCCGCGGCCTTCCTGGCGCATGTAAACCAAGACCCCGTTGCCTTCCTCGGCAATTTGCCGAAGCGCGGCATGCAACTGATTTCCACAGTCGCACCGGCGCGAAGCGAAGACATCGCCGGTGAGACATTGGCTGTGCACGCGCACCAGTGTCGGCTTGTTTTTGTCGATCATGCCTCTCACAAGCGCGAGGTGATGCTGGCCATCGAGTTTCGAGCGATACAAATGCAAATCGAAATCGCCGTAGTCGGTCGGCATTTTCACGATTTGCTCCAGCTCCACCAGCTTCTCGCGAACACGCCGGAAGGCGATTAAACTTTGGATCGTGCAAATGCGCAGACCGTGTTTCTTGTGGAATTCCATTAGTTCGGGCAACCGCGCCATGGTGCCGTCGTCGTGCAAAATTTCGCAAAGCACACCCGCTGGTTGCAGGCCCGCCATTCTCGCCAGATCAATGACGGCTTCGGTGTGACCTGCGCGCCGCAATACGCCGCCGTCCTTCGCGCGCAGCGGAAAAACGTGACCCGGCTGGTTAAGGTCTTCCGGCGAAGATTTCGGATTGGCGATTGCCAGGATCGTCGTCGCGCGATCGTACGCGCTGATGCCGGTGGTCACGCCGCGCGCCGCGTCAACGGAAACGGTGAAATCGGTCCGATGCTTTTCGCGGTTTTGTACTACCATTCGTTGCAAGCCAAGCTGCTCTGCGCGCTCATTCGAAATGGGCACACAAACCAAGCCGCGCCCATGGGTGGCCATGAAATTAACGGCTTCAGGCGTGACCTTTTCCGCTGCCATGACCAGATCGCCTTCGTTCTCGCGATCGGCGTCGTCGGTCACGATGACCATCCGCCCCTTGGCGATGTCGCTCAGCACATCGTCAATTGCATCGAACTGAAATGTTTCGGTTGCCTTTGCAATCATCGCGACAATACCATTACGTCCAGAGCTGCTCTGAGCAACTCTCTAAGTGAAAAGGAGAGGGCCGATTTCGCTTTGTGAAGCTTCGGCGAGCGCTTAGCTGGGGCGCTGCCCCAGGCTGGCAGTGAATGCGCGCCTTGGGCGCGAAACGCGTATCTGCGATAGGCTCGCGATTGCGAGCAAGATTGCGCGATGTGTAAAAACGGAAAATGCTAGAACGACTTGTTAATGCAGTTCATGGATAAAACGGACAAGATCTTTGTCGCCGGGCATCGCGGGATGGTCGGCAGCGCGCTGATGCGCCGGTTTGAAGCGGAGGCGTTTTCCAACGTCGTGACGCGCGAGCGCGCGCAGCTCGATCTCACGGATGAATTTGCAGTTGCGAAATTTTTTGCAGAGGAACGACCGGACATCGCCATTATTGCGGCCGCAAAAGTTGGCGGGATCAAGGCGAACAACGATTATCCCGTCGAATTTCTCGTCGAGAATTTGCGAATTCAGAACAACGTCATCCGCGTGGCCTATGAGAACGGCGTGCGCAAACTGCTCTTTCTTGGGAGCTCCTGCATTTATCCAAAGTTCGCGCCGCAACCAATCCCGGAAAGCGCATTGCTGAGCGGACCGTTGGAGCCGACCAACGAAGCTTATGCAATTGCGAAGATTGCCGGCATCAAGCTTTGCCAGGCGTACGCTCGCGAATACGGGGCGAATTTTATCTCGGCGATGCCCACGAACCTTTACGGTCCCAACGACAATTTCGATCTGGAGACATCACATGTGCTTGCCGCGCTGCTGCGCAAGGCGCACGAAGCCAAAACGCGAAACGATCGCAAGCTGGTGGTGTGGGGAACTGGAAAACCGCGCCGCGAATTTTTGCACGTGGACGACCTTGCCTTCGCATGCCTTTTGCTACTGGAGAAATATGACTCACCAGAGATCATCAATGTCGGCTGCGGCGAGGACATTTCGATCCGCGAGCTTGCGGAATTAATCTGCGACGTGGTCGGTTTCGACGGTGAACTCGCCTGGGACACCAACAAACCGGACGGCACACCGCGCAAACTTTTGGACGTCACGAAACTTCACGCGCTTGGCTGGAAACCGGCGATCACGCTGCGGGTCGGCATCGCTCTCATGTACGAGTGGTTCCGCGCGAATTGCGTGTAGCGTCCGGTCGGCGCAGCGCACCGACCTACCCATGCCAGTTGACCACGAATCTTTCTGGGTTGACTGCTCTTAAGGGATGAAAAATTTGCGCATTGGTGTTGTTGGGGTTGGCCATATCGGAAGCAATCACGCGCGGCTGTATGCGGAGATTCCGTCCGCTGAGTTCACGGCTGTCTATGATATCGATCCGATCACGGATCGAACCATTGCAACCAAGTTCGGCGCGATGCCTGCCAAGTCGCTCGATGAATTCATTGGAATGGTTGATGCGGCTTCGGTGGCGACACCCACCAACACGCATTACACAATCGCGCGCTCTCTGCTCGCGAAAGGCAAACATGTGCTGGTCGAGAAGCCGATCACCGACAACACTGTGCACGCCGCCGAGCTCGCAGACTTGGCCACGCAAAACGGCGTGATCTTGCAGGTCGGCCACGTGGAGCGTTTCAACCCGGTACTGGGCGCTCTTGAAAAAAATCTGACGCATCCGCGGTTTATCGAAGCGCATCGGCTCAGACCCTACTCGGAACGCGGTACCGACATCGGTGTCGTTCTCGATTTAATGATCCATGATCTGGAAGTCATTTTGCATTTCGTGCGTTCGCCTTTGTGGAGTATCGATGCAGTGGGCGTGCCCGTGCTTAGCCGGAGCGAAGACATCGCCAACGTGCGATTGCATTTCGAAGACGGGTGCGTGGCAAATGTGACCGCGAGCCGCATTAGTCCCGAGCGGATGCGCAAGATCCGCGTTTTTCAGGAAGACGCGTATCTCTCGCTCGATTATCAAAATCAAAGCGGCGAAATCTATCGGCGCGTTGGAAGACAAATTTGGCGCGACCGAGTCGAGATCGCGCACGAAGAACCGCTAAAGCTTCAGCTCACTTCATTTATCGAGTGCGCAAACACTGGACGGCAGCCACGCGTTTCGGGTTCTCAAGCGACGGCGGCCCTGGAGTTGGCAGTCAAAATCACAAAGCAAATCGCGTCGAGTGCGTAGAAGCACCGTGAACTTGCTCCTGTTCTGCTGCCGACGCGGCATGCGCTCTCCATGAAAACTATTTACTTCGTCGCCGGCGAAGTGAGCGCAGACAATCACGGCGCCGCGTTGATGCGTTCCCTGCGCGAGTTGGATCGCGACCTGAAGTTAATCGGGCGCGGCGGTCTGCAAATGCAGCAGGTCGCCGGCACACAATTCAAAAATTGGATCGGCGACGCAGCCGTTCTCGGTCTGTGGGAAGTGCTCAGAAAGTACGGTTATTTTCGAGAACAATTTCGCGAAACGCTCAAAGAAATTCTGGAGAGCAAACCGGACGCAGTGGTGTTCATCGACTATCCGGGATTCAATTTGCGGTTAGCCCATGCCCTGCAAAGGCAATTGCCGCAGCAAAAGGTAATTTACTATATCAGCCCACAGGTTTGGGCTTGGAATCCGGGCCGCATCAAAAGAATGGCGCGCTCTGTCGATCTGGTGCTCTGCATTTTCCCGTTCGAGCCTGATCTCTATAACGAATCGGGCCTGCGCGCGGTATTCGTCGGTCACCCCATGATCGAAAGATTGCAGGCCCGGAAACACGATGTTGCGCGCGATCCGAATTTAGTCGGGCTTTTCCCGGGAAGTCGCCTGCGGGAAGTGCGAAAAATCTTTCCGGTAATGATCGAAACAGCCCGCTTGCTTTTGCGCACCAGGCCGACGTTGCGCTTTGAAGTCGCGGCGACGTCCGAGGAACTGGCGCGCGAAATGAACACGGCAAATGCGGCTCTGGGGCAGTTGCACGATCGACAGGGAATTCAAATCAAGGTTGGTGAGACAGCAGAGATCATGCAGCGCGCGTGGGCTGGAATCGTGGCCTCGGGAAGCGCCACGCTGGAAGCAGCTTATTTCCGGATGCCGTTTGTGCTGGTTTACAAGGTGGCGTGGCCGACTTACGTGGCAGCACGCATGGTGGTAAACGTGAAATATCTTGGCATGCCCAACGTTCTTGCAGACAGAGAAGTGGTCCCAGAATTTATTCAGCACCAGGCAAAACCGGACGCGATTGCCAAAGCCATGGGGCCGTTAGTCGAAGATGCACATGCACGCGAGCAAATGATTTCCGCGTTTGATTCGATCATCAGTAAATTGGGCGGCGACGGAGCCAGTGAAAAAGCGGCGCAAGCGATTCTTGAAGAGATTGGAAGATCGACATGAGATGAATTGACTGATCGTGCAATGAAAATTTGGGATATTTCACGAACGCTTTCGAATGACTTCGCGGAATGGCCCGGCGACGAGCCGTTTCATCATCGATTGACGAGAGAGATCGCAAAGGGGCAGACGGTGAATCTGGGTGCGATCGCCATGAGCGTGCACAACGGGACACACGCCGATGCCCGATTGCATTTCGATCCAAAGGGCGAATCGATCGAGAAAGCGCCGCTCGACACTTATCTGGGTCGCGCAACCGTGGTCGATCTTGCGCAAACATTTTTCTGCTCGAAGGAAAAGCACCTGATCACGATCGAAGATTTTGCACCGCATGCCGAGGAAATCGCAGCCACCTCGCGACTTCTCATCAAGACCGGTCGCTGGAGCGACTCTACAATTTTTCCAAATCAAATTCCTGTGATCGCAGCCGATGTCCCGGCGTGGCTGCAGAAAAACGGTGTCAAACTCCTTGGATTGGATCTGCCCTCAATGGATGAGATCGATTCGAAATCGTTGCAGAACCATCACGCCCTTGCCCGCGCCGGTATTGCAATTGTTGAATCGCTCGATCTCAGCGATGTCGGGTCGGGTATCTATAATTTCGCGGCGCTGCCTCTGAAAATCGCCGGAGGCGATGGCGCACCAATGCGCGCAATCCTGTGGCGCGATTGAATCAGTTCAAACAGAAGGAAACGAAGTTAACGAAGGCTGCTTCTTGGAAGTGATCAAAATTCTTCGTCGCGCGCGCTGTAGGGTCCGCTGTCCTCAGCGGAGATGGCTTTGCCGCGCAAGAATGGAATGCGCTGACCACAGCGCACACTACAGCCAAACGACATGACAAGAAGCCTGCTCGAAGACCGGCGCACTCTTTGGTTTGTCGCCAGCTTAACGGCGCTCCTTTTCGCGGTCGCTAATTTGCCGTGGCAGCTCGACGATTACGATCAGGCCAAGCAGGCGTTTACCTCCTTCCAGATGATCAAGGAAGGTCGCTGGTTTTATCAGCAGACTCCACACGAGCATGTGGCGACCAAGCCACCACTGATGGGATGGGTTTCAGCCGGTCTCTTTGCGATAACGCGCTCGTGGGATACGGCATGGCGGCTGCCCTCCTTTCTGGCCGCGATTGCGATAGCGATGTTGATATTGCGTGCTGCGACGTCGGCTTACGGAACGATTGCCGGCCTGATCGCATTTGGTGCGTTCGGATTGAATCTGCTGAGTCTACGCCTGGCTACACTCGTGCGCACGGATATGCCTCTCGCGCTGGTGATTTTTCTGATCGGTTTGCTGATCTGGAAGAAAATCCGAGCCGGAACCGAGTGGAGATTGCGAGATCAAGTTTACCTTTTTGGATTGCTCACGGCGGCAATGCTAATCAAGGGCCCGATTGTTTATGCGTTTCTGCTTCCTGGCATCGGCATCTTCGAATGGTGGCGATCGCGACAAGAGCGCCTCGACACAGCGAGGCGGCTACAAATCGGGTGGTCTGGCTGGTGGCCATGGATCGCTTCGCTGGCTGTCTTTCTCCTGTGGGTAATCGGCGGGATTTTGTTTGCGCCTGGTTTCTTCGATCAAGTCGTGATGCGTGAATTCGTTGCGCGCTTTGGCGAAACGATTCATCGGCCGCAACCGCTTTATTTTTATTTGCCGCATCTGCTGCACAAGTTTGCTCCGTGGAGCGTGCTGATGATAGGCATCGCCATTTTCGATGTTGCGTCGCGCCGATGGAGGATTGGCGCTGCGTTGCGGGAGATGTCGGCTGAAACGTTCTGGCTGCTTTGCTGGAGTCTGGGCGGGCTCATCGCGATGTCGCTGATTCCATCAAAACGCGTGGACAGAATTTTTCCGATTGTGCCGCCGCTCTGTTTGCTCTTGGCGGCGCAGGTGCATGGTAGGATTGGCGCGCTGCGGCGACCGGACGCCCCAGCGGGGCGTCCCTACCTGGCTATCGCGTTGGCCTTCTCAATCCTTTTCACCGGCGGCTACACAATTTTCAAAATCGTCTCTGGCTACCGCGATCATCACGATGCGCTCGTTGTCTTTGGAAGGAATGTTCGCCATGAGGCGGAAGCGCATCATTGGCGTTACGAAGTGGTGTCCGCGAAGGATGAAGGGCTGCTCCTCTATTTGCGGAAAACGCATTTCATCGAACCAGATCGCGCGGTCATTGAATGGAACCGTGGCAATCTCGATGTGCTCGTTGCGTCAACGGACAAGGCGCCGGCTTTGCTCGGCGAGCTTCGAGACGCTTCTCTTTCCACCTTGAAATCAAATGAGAGAAAGAAAGAGCAGGAAAGAGACTACGTTTTGATTACGCACTAGCTCTAATGAGATCGGCGTTCGACTGCGTCGCTCGGGTCGGCGGTTTTCCCAGGACGTAATTTTCCTCTCTTGGCTGGCTTCCAAACTAACACTTTGGATAGAACTTGCTCTGCTTCTAATGTCGGCAATCTCTCTGCCTCTTCCATCACGTCACGCTGTACCCAGTAAGGAAAGGGAACCTGTCGCGAGACGTGCGCGCCGGTTTTTGTGTGTTCGTCCCAAACTTTCGCGAGCCGCTCTTTCGCAAAGCGTGGCGCAAGTTTGACCAGAGCGGGCCAAAGCCGTCGATGAACATACGTGACTTTGTCATCAATTAACTTGCAGACCAAGACGTCGGGACTTTCACAAACCGCACGCGCTGCCCGAAAGATTATCCGCCCTTTAGCATGTCCCCACCAACTGCCTCGAATTGGCCCGCCTGCAATCACCTCTGCTAGACTCGGGACTGGACCGCGCGCGGCCTGAAGCACTACTCCATGACGCTCTACGAAGGCGATAGCTTCTTTTGGACTCACTTCTTTCTAATTTCGCTCAGTCGCCCTGCTGGGACCAGACGTACCGTTTGCCGTTCCAATAGATCAGCGCGCTGGCTGCCTCACTCTTGCCTACGAGAAGTGCGTCTCCGCGAAGATGCGGAGCGTTTTTTCCATCGCCTCCTGATGCCACGGGGTTTTCGAATAAATCTGCCACGTATCCATCCACTCGAAGTCATCGCCGCCATTGCCGACAGCAGTCCCCGCGCCGAGAATTGTTACCTTGCTCGTGCCACCATGAACGATTGCGATCCCGCTCTTTCCGGTTGAGCGTTGCTTCACTAGAACAGCCACGTCAATTTTGCCATCGCCAATAAAATCTCCACGCAAATAAAATGGGTTCAGGCGAAAGGAGACTTCGTACTTCTTTGCCAGCGGACCATGTATGATGGCTCTCTCGACGGGTTCAGGAATAGGATAGAGTTCTGCCGATGCATCCGGGGTCTGCGACTGCGCGGGATTCGCCGGATGCATCGG
>WNFT01024175.1_pt1 | contig 10573 bp, 7 predicted proteins | sample 5400191 | NCBI WGS metagenome assembly WNFT01 (sample SAMN13153359, study PRJNA577476) | soil metagenome | isolation source: 80 cm saprolite under Madrone tree | place: USA:California | collected 2016-06-14 | reverse complement strand
TTGTCGGCCAACTCGTGCCCCAGCACGAGCACGGGCACTCCGGCTTGAACTTCCTGTCCCGTGAAGGGGCGGCCTTGCTCGACGGGGAGAGCACGGATGTCGAAGTAGAGCTCGGTCGCCGCGGTGACCGCCACATCCTTTGCTTGCTTGCGCCCGGCCACGAGCGTGGTGCGGGTGCTCGACTCCCACGCGGCGAGCACCGGGACCGTCACGCCGCGCATCACGGCTTGCGCATCTTCGTAGCTCACTCGAGGTCGGCGGCGCCACACCCGCCACGTCGAGTCGGTGACGTTGCCGAGCTGCACGTCGGGGAACTGGCGCAAACGGAACGTGTTCACGCCGAGGATCGTGCCGGCGAACTTGTCGGTCATGTAGCGGTTCATCCCCTGCACAACCGACACGACGGCGATGAGAAACATCACGCCGATGAACACGCCGATGATCGAGAAAGCGCTCTTCAACTTCTGTGCCCGGATGGTCTGCAGGGCGAGGCGGATGGCCTCGAAGAAGGGCACTTATTCGTACCGGAGCGCCTCGACCGGATCGAGCCGCGCGGCCTTTCTCGCAGGAAGGATGCCGAACAGCAGGCCGGTGAAGGCTGCCAAGCAGAGGGCGAGGACCACGGAGCCGAGGGGTACATACGACGGCACAGGCGTAGCCTTGGCCAGGACCAGCGACACGAGCCAGCCGACCGCCATGCCGATAATGCCACCCACGAGCGTCAGAGTTGCCGCTTCGACCAGGAACTGCCACAGGATCTCGCGTCGCGTGGCGCCCAGCGCCTTGCGCACCCCGATCTCGCGTGTGCGCTCGGTGACGGAGATCATCATGATCGCGACCACCCCGATGCCCCCCACGAGCAGGCCGACCATGGAGAGGACGATCATCAGGACGCGGGCCACCAGCGTGAAGCTGTTGATCGCCTGCACGTACACGTCCTGCGTGATCGCGTCGAAGTTGTTTTTCTGGCCGGGCCGAAGCCCCCGCTTCTCGCGCATCGCCATCGTCACGTCGTCGATGGCGCGCTCCACGGACACCGAGTCCTGGGGCACCACGAACATGTCCATCCAGCCGGGGAAGTACGGGAGATCCTTGGTGAAGGTGCCGTGCGGAATCATCACTTCGGGTCGGTCGCCCTCGCCGAACAAGCGCGGCGGAGGGTCATAGACCCCGCCCACGTCATACGGCACGCCGCCGATCTTGATGCGCCGCGTGATCGGGTCGCGTTGGCCGAACAAGTTCTCGGCGAGCTTGGTGTTCACGACCGCGACGTGGCTGTTGGCGGCGTCCTCGAGGTGGGAGAACGAGCGACCGGGGTGAATGTGTCCGCCTTCGATCATCGGCCAGTCGGCATCCCGGCCCCGAACGTTGATCGCCGACAGGGTGTGGCCTTCGAAGTTGATGTCTGCCAGGGTGTTCTCGTCGACGACCACGAACGCGATGGACGGCAACTCCTCCAAGCGCCTCGCTTCCTTTATGGTCACCGGGGGTCGGCGCCGCCATGGATCGGGATCCTCCGGGTCCTCGTCCTGCCCGCCCCAATAGCGCCCGACCCAGAACGTCTTGGGCCCGAGCGACCCGAGCATGTCGGAGATGCCCTTGTTGAACCCGCTGATCAACGCCCCGATGACCATCACGACGGTGACGCCGATGGCGACGCCCAGGATGGTGAGGGCGGCCCGCATCTTGTGGGCCCGCAGCGAGGCCAGGGCGATCCCGACGCCTTCGAACAGGGCGGTCACGCGTTACTCCTGGCGCAGCGCCGCAATCGGGTCGAGGCGCGCGGCCCGGCTGGCCGGATAGACGCCGGCGATCACGCCGACGCCCGCGCCCATGACGACGCCCAGCACGACCGAGGCCGGTGACACCGACGCGGGGAGCGGGCTCACGGCGTTGATCAGCAGCGTGAGGGCGATGCCGGCGACGATGCCGAACGTGGCACCGACGGTGGCGATGGCAGCCGATTCGGCGAGGAACTGCCGCAACACATCCCGGCGCCGGGCGCCGAGCGACTTCCGCAACCCGATCTCGCGGGTCCGCTCCGCGACGGACATCAGCATGATGTTCATGATCACGATGCCGCCGATCACGAGCGATACGATCACCACGCCCGGGAGGACCACGACGAGAATGCGGCTGATTCCGGCCCAGAAGCGCTGCACTCCCTCGGACGTATCGAGCACGAAGTTGTTGTCCTGGTTGGGGCGCAGGTGGCGGCGGCTGCGCATGACCCCCTCCGCCACCTCCATGGCCTCGCGCATCTCGACCTCGGACCGCGCCTTCACGAGCAGGGCGTCCACCACGCCGGGCGGGTTCACGAGGTTCTGGGCGGGCGCGAAGGCGGGCACGACCACGAAGCGGTCGAGCGGGAATCCCAGGACGCTGCCCTGCTTTTCGACCACGCCGACGACGCGATACGAGATGCCACCGATCCGCACGCTGCGGCCGAGCGGGGTGCGATCGACGAACAACCGCTTGGCCACCCCGTCGCCCAGGACCGCCACGGGGGTGCCCGAGCGATTCTCCTGGGCGGTGAAGGGTCGTCCCATGGCGATCCGCAGGTTCTTGATCTCGAAGTACCGCTCGCTCGCCGCGACGAGCTGGATGTCCCGCGCTTCTTTGCCGCCGTAGAACACGGAGCCGTTATCGTCCGACTGCCAGGCCGTGACGACGGGCATGGTCAACGCCGCGGTCACGGCCTCCGCGTCGCTGAACTTGATGCGCGGGCGCCGCCGCCACGCGCGCCACACGGAGTCCGGCACGTTGGCCGCGAACATCGGCCGGCGCCGCAGCTGAAACGTGTTCACCCCGTACAGCGTCTGGGCGAACTTCTCGGTCATGTAGCGGTTCACGCCGTTCACGATCGACCAGGCGGCGATGAGCGAGGCGACGCCGATGAACACACCGAGCAGCGAGAAGCCGCTCTTCAACTTCTGAGCGCGGATGGTTTGGAGTGCGAGCCGGAATGCTTCGAAGACCGGCACTTAGGCGGCCTGGCGCTGGTCCGTGGCGATCAATCCGTCGCGCAGCGTCACCACGCGCGCCGCGTGCGCGGCGATGTCGTGCTCGTGCGTCACCATCACGATGGTCTGCCCCTGCCCGTGCAGCGCCGCGAACACCTGCATGATCTCGCCGCTCGTCGTGGAATCAAGATTCCCGGTGGGCTCATCCGCGAGCAGGATCGAGGGCTCGTTGACGAGCGCCCGCGCGATGGCCACGCGCTGGCGCTGCCCACCCGACAACTCGTTGGGCCGGTGCGCCATCCGATCGGCGAGCCCCACGCGCTCGAGGGCATGCGCCGCCTGGGCGCGCCGCGCGCGCGCGCCGTGCCCGGCATAGATGAGAGGCAGCTCCACGTTGTGCAGCGCCGTGGCGCGGGGCAGCAGGTTGAAGGTCTGGAACACGAACCCGATCTCCTTATTGCGGATCCGGGCCAGCGCGTCGTCGTCCAGATCGGAGACTTTCTGGGCGTTGAGCCAGTACTCCCCCGACGTGGGCGTGTCGAGGCAGCCGATCAGGTTCATGAGGGTGGATTTGCCGGACCCCGACGGGCCCATGACCGCCACGTACTCGTTCTTCTTGATCTGCACGCTCACGCCTTGCAGCGCGCGCACCACCTCGCCCCCCATGTCGTACGCCCGCGTCAGCTTGTGGGCCAGGATGACGATGTCGGGCAGCGGCGTGTCGCCGGTGCGGAACGCCTGGAGCGCGGGCGCCGTCATGGCTTGGCCTTCTTCGTGGCCGAGTCGGCCGACTGCTTCATGGCGCGCACCCGCGCGCCTTCCTTGAGATCGCGGATCGCCTGGTAGGGTCCCGCGACGATCGTCTCGCCGACCTTCAGGCCATCCGTCACCTGGAAGTACTCGTCTCCGGCGATTCCGACCTTCACCGGCCGGAAGCTTGCGATCCCGTCCTTCACGACGAATACGCCCTCCGTCTCCTTCTTCTTCCGCGCGGTGGCCGTGTCGGCCGGCCGCGCGTCGGTGGCCCCCGCTTTGTTCTCGCGCACCGTCAGCGCGATGATCGGAATCGACAGCGCCTGCTTGCGCGTATCGGTGACGATCCGCGCCGTGGCGGACAGATCTGGGCGGATTTCGGAAGGCGGTTTGTCGAGCGTGATCTCCACTTCGTAATCCACCGCCCGGTCGTTCTGGCCGGTCGCGGCCGACGTCGCGTCGCGCACGCTGGAATTGGACACCTTGGTCACGCGGCCGATGAAGACGGTGTCGGGGAATGCGTCGATCGAGACCTCCACGGAGTCGCTCAGATGGACGCGCACTACGTCGGTCTCGTCCACCTTCACCTTGGCCTGGATCACCGACAGGTCGGAGACGGTCAACAGCAGGCCGATGTCCTTCGAGAAGGTGCTCGGCACCGCCACCTCGCCCTCTTCCACCGCGAGCCGCGTCACCCGCCCGGTCATGGGCGCGATGAGCGTCGTCTTGCGGAGATTGTCGCGCGCCGACTGCACCGCGGCGCGCGCCTGATCGACCTGGTGTTGCGCGGCGTTCAGGTTGGCTTCGGCGACGTCGTAGGCCGTCTGCGCCTGCTCCAGCTGCTCCTGGGAGATCAGGTTGGGGCTCTGCGTGTGGAGCTCCTTGGTGCGCCGCAGCGCGCGCTCGGACTGGTCCTGGTTGGCCTTGGCTTGCACCACTGCCGCCTGCGCCGAGGCCATGGTGGCCGACGCCTGCTGCAGGTTCGCCTCGTAGATCGTCGGGTCGATCTGGATCAGGAACTGGCCCTGCTTCACCAGATCGCCTTCGCGCACCGCGATCCGCGTGATGCGTCCCGTGATGTCGGCCGAGACGTCGACTTTCTTCTTGGGCTGGATCTTGCCGCTCGCGGTCACGGCGGCGACGAGGTCGCGCCGGCCCGTGGTCTCGAACCGCACTTCCTGCCCGCGGTCTCGCCGCGCGGCGGCGCTGATCGCCACGATCGCGACGATGAGGATCGCGGCACCCGCACCCACCAGCACTTTACTCCGTTTGGACATGGCGGTCGGATCCTCCGGTTACCGCAGCGACCGGCCGACCGCGGCTTCGAGCGCGGCCACGGCCTTGTGATAGTCGTATACGGCGTTGATGTAATCGGTCTCGGCGCGCAGCGCTGCCACCTGGGCGTCCAGCAGCTCGAAGAACGTCCCCGAGCCGACGCGGTACCGCTCCGTGGCGAGCTGCAGCTGCTCGCGCGCCGCCGTGCGGTTCGTATCCTGAATGGCGATCGTCTGAAACGCCGTCTCGAGCGTAAGGTACGCCTGGCTGACGTCGGTCTGCACCTGGAGCCCGCGTGCCCGCACCGATTCCTGCAGATCCTGCTGTTGCGCCTTGGCTTGCGACACCTGGAGCGGCTGCTGAAAGTTGCCCCATATCTCGTAGGCACACGCCAGCGAATCGGTTTGGGCGCTCGCCCGTATGGCCCCGATGGTCGGATTGATGTCCGACAGCTTCTGCGTGAACCCGGACCAGCCGGCCGACAGCGACACCGACGGACCCCAGCTCGAGGAGGCCGCCTTCACGCCCCACCCGGCGGCACGCTCCCGCTCCCGCAATGCCTTGAGCGACGGGTTCTGCTGCTCGGCCATTCCGAGCAAGTCGGTCAACTGCCAGCCCGGGGTCTGGACACTGAACGTGTCGGTGAGCTGTACGGTCCCGAGGTCTACCGGTGCCGACACGCCGATCTGCTGGAACAGCCGCAGCTTCTCGACTTGGACCGCCGTGCGCGCGCGCAGCAGCGCCACCTCGGCCGCACCGCGCGCCACCTGCGCCTGCCGCACGTCGATCAGCGACGCGCGACCGACGTCGTAGCGCGCCTGCGCCAGCTTCAGGAACTGCTCGTCGTGATCGCGCTGCTGTCGCGCCACTTCGGCGTTGTCCCGCGCCTGGAGCACCGTCAGGTACTGCTGGGTCACTGCGGTCACGAGGCTCGTTTCGGCGCCGCGCACGTCCGCGTCCGCCGCGTTCAGCTGTGCCTTCTTGAGTCCGGGTTGGCTGAGCGTCTGCCCGTTCAGTGTCCAGTCGAGCAGGAAGCTGTAGTTCGAGGACCAGGTCGAGACACCTTGCGAGAAGCTCGAGGTGAGGAAGTTCTGCTCGCCCGGGCCCGCATAGCCTACGCCGCCCGAGGCCGTCACGCTCGGCAGCCACAGGCTCGACCAGGCGTTCCGCACGCCCCACGCCGCCGGCGACCGATCGTGGATCGTCTGTCGGTAGGCGGGGTTGTTCTGCCGCGCGAGCGCGATGGCGTCGGCAAGCGAGAGGGTCGCGGGAACGGGTTGTTGGCAGATGGCGAGGGCTGGGCAGACGGCGAGCCCGACGGACAAAAGAAAAGGCCTCATGAGCTTCCTCATACGCGGCGCGCCCGCGACAGGTTTCGAGACGCGACGAATCTAACCTCAGGACGCGGGCGCCCGCTCGGCGACCAGCCGGCGTGATGGCACCTCGACTTTCGCCAGCCGGCCGTCGGCGGCGAGCCAGAGGTGGATCACGCGGTTCTCCCCCCCCGTCACCGTGATGTGCCGCAGGGCCGCAGGGTCGCGGTTCAGCGTCGTGGACTCGACGCCCAGATCCTGCACGGTCAAGAGCTCCCGTCGCCCGGCGCGGGGGAAGACGCACGTCACGGTGACCGGCTGGGGACGCCCCTGCCAGGCGACGGGAAGGTAGAGCGCGAACACCGAATCGTCGACCACCGCCGCGGGCGGCGGAGCGGGGAACTCGCGGGCCCGTTCGGTGCGCCGGCCCAGCAGCCGGACCACGAACCGCCCGCGGGTGAGCTGGCCGAGGATCCGCAACGGCTCGCGCGGGTCGGCCACGGTGTATTCCAGGGTCACCGGACTCGAATCGGGGCCGAGCTCGACGATCGGGTCGAGCACCACGACGGGACGGGTGCGGTCGTAGCGGATGGTCGTCGCGAGCTTCCAGCGGGTCACCCCGGCGCCGGTGCGCACCGCCGTGAGGCGGAAGGTCTCGCGCGCGATCTCGAGCGTGTCCTCACGCACGACGAGCGTGCCTTCGTCCACGGGACCCTGGAGCGCGAGCAATACGAGCAGCAGGGCGTTCACGGGACGGGCACTCCCAGCACTCGCGTCGCGACGCGATCGTAAATCATCTTATAGAGTCGCTCGCCCTTCTCGCGGGTGGCGATCGAGGGCCGGCCCAGCGACCCGGGAGAGCGCTCGGGGAGGGATCCGGCGCTGGTGCGCAGGTAGCGGGTGCGTTGTTTTTCCGGAAGCACGAAGTCCTGGGCGCGGTCCATGTGGACGAGCTCCGGGGCGAGGTAGAGCAGCAGCGATGTATCGAGCTCGCTTCCGTGCATTGGCCCGTCGGGGTCCTCCAGGTCGTCCGAGAAGTCGAGCGCGAAGACGTCGACGGTGAAGATGCGGGCTTGGCGGGTGCGCAGGGTGGAGAGCGCCTCCTGGTGCGGGTCGTGGCCGTGGGCGGTGAGAATGATGAAGCTTTCGACGCCCGCCTCCTCCCAGGCACCCAGCAGGTCGTTCATCCAGCGGTGCAGGGTTTTGCGACGCACCGAGGCATTGCCGGGGAAGGGCCGCTTGGTGGCGGTGTTGACCCCATATTCGATCGTTGGAGCTCGGAGGATCTCGAGGGCTCCGGAGAGGTCGTCGGCCAGGCGCTCGACGATGATGGTGTCGCAACCGAGCGGGAGGTGCGGCCCGTGCTGTTCGCACGTGCCCACCGGTACGAGGAGGCGGGCATCGCGCTCAAGAATGAAACGCACCTCGTCGGGGACGAGGGTTTTGAGGTGCAGCGGCGCGCTCATGTCGCGCTCGCCGCGTGCGTCGCGACCGTCGCCGCCGCCGAGTGGCTGCACGGGGGCGCGCCGGCCTGGGCGTGGTCGGCGGGCGCGGCGGGTGTCGCCGCTACGCTGCTCGCCGTCCGGATGTCCCGCTGGCCCCCCTCTCTCCGGCTCGCGGGCCCGGCTGCCGTCGCGCTGGCGTGCCTCGGCCTTGGCGCCACCCTGCTGCTCGGTGTGCGGCGGGTGCAGCGGATCGAGTGCTGCTGGCCCGAGGTGCGGGCGGGCAGGCTGCCGCAGGATTCATCTGCGCTGAAGGGCACGCTGGCCGCCGCAGTGGCCGAGGCACGCCGGCTCGCGGAGCGCGGCATGACGGCGGCGCTCTTGCCCCGGGAAGCCGCGTTTGTGCGCGTGCGGGACGCCGTGCGCTCCGGCACGCGCACGCCGGGGGTGGAGCGGGGCGTCGTGATCCTTGCCCCCGACGGGACGCCCGTGGCCTGGGCCGGCCGCCACCGGTTCGTTCCCGCGCGGGACACCGCGGAGCTGCGCGCCGTCATCACACCATTCTACGTGTCGCTCGAGGCCCGGCGCCAGACGCAGGACGGCGGGAGTGCGGTGGGGAGCGTGTTGCTCGACGCGGTGCCGGCGGCGCCGGACCGCGGCGGCGCGGTCAGCGCACGGTTCGAGAACGTATACGGCGTGGCACTGCGCTTCTATACGCCGGGTGTCGCACCACACACGGGCGAGGTCTTCGACTATTGCCCGATCGATTGCGCGCATGGCGACACGCTGTTCAGCGTCCGGCCGGTGCCGCCCGCCCAGGGCGACGCGAAGCTCGCCGCACTGCGCGGCGCGATGCAGGACACGGCGATCGCGCTGGTCGCCGCGCTGCTGCTCGCGTGTCTCGCCGCGCCGCCGGGCCGCTGGCGCTGGTTCGTCGCGCTCGTGGCCGCGTGGTGCGCGGCCCGCGCGCCGATCGGCTCCTCCCTGCACATGGCCGACCTGTTCTCGCCCGCCGCGTTCTATCGCCCCGTGCTCGGCGCCTTCAGCGCCTCGGCCGGGGGGCTCATGGTCCTGGGCGTGGTGGTGCTCTGCGCTGCGAGCGCCCTGTGGCGGCGAGGGCTCGTGCGACGCTGGTGGCACGTTGCGGGCGCGGCCGCGCTCGTGGTTACGGCGCCGTACCTGGTGCGCTATCTCGGCCGTGGCATCGCGCCGCCGGCGGGCGGCGTCGGCTTCGCGTTATGGATGTCGTGGGAGGCCGCGGTCGCTACCGCAGCCATGGCGCTGGTGCTCGCCGCAGCGGCATTGGTACGCGGCCCCAATGAACCGGACCGCGTGCCGTGGACCCTGCCCGCGGCGTGCGCCTGGGCGGCGGTCGCCGCACTGGCAGGGCTGTGGCTATGGAGTCCGTACGGCGCGTGGCCCGACTGGTACACCTTCGTGTGGCTCCCCGCGCTCGCGGGCGTCATCGTGCCGGCGCCGCGCCGCTGGGCCGTCCTGGGCATCGCGACCGTGGCCGGCACCGCCGCCGCCCTCGTTACCTGGGGCGCCGCGGTAGAAGGTCGCCTCGGGCTCGCCGAGCGAGACGCTCAGGGACTCGGCCGCGCGCCCGACCCCCGCGTGGTATCGCTGCTGGAGCGCCTCGGGACGGCTCCGCCCGCGCTGCCGCCTCGCACCGCGGGCGAGCTCTACACGTGGTGGCTGGCCTCGCCGCTCGCGAGCGATGACTATCCGGCCAGTCTCGCCGCGTGGACGCGGGCCGGCGAGCCACAGGCGGAGATCCGTCTGGCGAAGGTGGACCTGCCGACCTCGCTGGTGGCGGCGCTCGTCCGCTCACCAGAGACCGGTCGCGGACCGCGGGTCGAGCGGCTGGAGCGGAGCCCGGGCGTGCACCATGTGCTCGTGCTGCCGCTTGCCGACGGCGAAGTGCTCACGGTCGGTGTCGGGCCACGTACCCGGCTGATTGCGGCGGCACGCGTCGCCCGCTTCCTGCAGGGGGGGCCGCATGTCGAGCCTCCGTACCGCATCACCCTGTCGCCGCCGGCGCCACCGCCGGCCACCGCGAGCGCTCGGGTGATCTGGACACGGCGCGGCTGGTCGGCGCGGGGGGAGCGGCGTCTGGAGTTGCCGGACGGCGTGCACCACGTTCACGCGACCATCGACTTGCGGGATCCGTGGGCCCTGCTGGTGCGCGGGGTGCTGGTGGTCGTGTTCGATGCGGGCGTCCTTGCCGCATGCTGGATCGTGAGCCTGCTCCTCGCCGGCGCGTCGCGGCTGCGGCTGCCGCCGCTGCTCACCGTGCTGCGAACGAGCTATCGGGCGCGGCTGACCGCCGCACTCGCCGGGTTTTTCGGCGTGCCGCTGCTGGTGCTCGCGCTGTGGAGCTTTCAGCGACTCCGCGACGACGCCCGTCAAGACGGCGACCTGCTCATCGCGCAGACGCTCCGCGATGCAGCGGCCACGGCCGGCGCCCTCGAGCCAGGGCGCCCCACCGCGGCGGGCCGGTCCATCGTGGACCTCGGTAGCCGGCTCGACGCCGATCTCTGGCTATACAGCGACGGCGTTCTGGCTGGCGCGAGCGCGCCGGTGCTGGGGGAGCTCGGGTTGGTCGACCCGCTTCTCGCGCCGGACGCGTTCGTGCGGCTTGCGATCCGGGACGAGCTCGAGCTCACTGATGACGCGCGGACCGCGGGTCGCATTATCCGCGTCGGCTACCTGGTCGTGCGCTCGGAGACGCCTCAGGTCCAGGAAATCCTGGCCGCCCCGCAGCTGCTCGACGACGAGCGGGTGCGACAGCAGCAGGAAGACCTGGCGCTGTCGCTCATCCTCG
>WNFT01012873.1_pt1 | contig 10574 bp, 10 predicted proteins | sample 5400191 | NCBI WGS metagenome assembly WNFT01 (sample SAMN13153359, study PRJNA577476) | soil metagenome | isolation source: 80 cm saprolite under Madrone tree | place: USA:California | collected 2016-06-14 | reverse complement strand
TGACCTCGTGCCAATTCCTGGCCGCAGCGAAACTCCAAGATACGGCAGCCAAACTCGCCGCCGAAACCAGCTTGGTCTATCTTGAGGATCTGCAGGCCGGCCTTGGCACTTTCGACAAGCTGCGCGGCGCCCTTGCCGGCTGGCTGTCGCGCCTCGGTTATCGGGAACGCCAGTCGCCCGGCGATGCCGCCGTCGTGCTGTTCACCTCGGGCTCGGAAGGCACGCCCAAGGGGGTGGTGTTGAGCCATGAGAATATCCTGGCCAATCGCTATCAGCTGGGCGCGCTGGTGGATTTCAACCCGACCGATCTGGTGTTCAACGCGCTGCCGATCTTCCACAGTTTCGGGCTCACCGGCGGCCTGCTGCTGCCGCTGCTGGCCGGGGTGAAGACCTTCCTCTACCCCTCGCCGCTGCATTACAGGATCGTGCCGGAACTGGCCTATGACACCAATGCGACCATCATGTTCGGCACCGATACCTTCCTCGCAGGCTATGCCCGCGCTTCGCACGCCTATAATTTCTACAGCGTGCGCTATGTCTTCGCCGGAGCCGAGCGGGTGCGCGAGGAGACCCGGCGCGCATGGTCCGAGAAATTCGGCCTGCGCATTCTGGAAGGTTATGGTGCCACCGAAATGGCGCCGGTCATCGCCCTCAACACGCCCATGCAGTTCAAGGCGGGAACCGTTGGGCGCTTTTTGCCCGGCATCGCCTATCGGCTGGAGCCCGTGCCGGGCGTGACCGACGGCGGGCGCCTGATCCTGGCCGGCCCCAATGTCATGCTGGGCTATCTGCGAGTCGAACGGCCGGGTGAACTGGAGCGGCCGGCGGATGGCGCCTACGACACCGGCGATATCGTATCCATCGACGACAAAGGCTTCGTCACCATCGAGGGGCGCGCCAAGCGCTTCGCCAAGATCGCCGGCGAAATGGTCTCGCTCACCGCCGTCGAGCGCGCCGTGAACCAGCTCTGGCCCGACCATCAGCATGCGGTGGTCGCCGTGCCCGATCCCCGCAAGGGCGAACAGCTGGTGCTGGTGACCGAGAAATCGGATGCCACGCGCGACGCCATCGCCGCCCATATGCGCGAGATCGGCCTGCCGGAATTGTTTCTACCCCGCATCGTGATCGCGGTGGACCGCCTGCCGCTGCTGGGCAGCGGCAAGACCGACTACAGCGCGATCGGCAAGCTGGCTTTGGCTGCCACCGCGCCGCAGGCAACCGTCGCGACTGGTACGGAAACCATGAAGGAGGCGCAATCATGAGAGAGCCGATCAAATCGGGCTTGTTTGCTCTGGCTTTGTTTATGAGCCTCGCGCAATCGGCGGCGGCCACATCGACAGGAGATGCACCGGCTGCAGCACCCACCGATTGGGGACATGCATTTCGCACCGGACTCATCGCCGCCGGCCTGTGGATCGTCGCCTACCTGCTCGGACGGTTGTGGATACGAGTCAATGCTGCCCCCGCCAAGGAATCTCATGAAATGAAAACGAAAGAACCCAGGATTGACGCCCCGCCATCGGCCGACTAGCTTAATATCTACCTTAAGGGGATGGGGTCCCCCAAAACCGCCCGATTAGGGATGATGACTCCTGCCGCGTGACCAGATGCGGTGGGGATCGATTGCCAACCCGCTGCAGGGCGGGTTTTTTGTTGCCGCCGCCCATCGATCGGAACGGAGTGTCGTAACGGGCAGGGAAAGGCGGAAGGTTGCCGTGCAGAACTATATCTGGATCATGATCGGCAGTGCACTGGGCGGCGGCGCCCGCTATTGGTGCTCAGGATTCGCCGCCAGCCGCATTGGGGAAACCTTCCCCTGGGGCACCCTGATGGTCAATGTGATTGGGTCTTTTGTCATCGGCTTCTTCGCCACGCTCACTGCCCCGGATGGACGCTTTCTGGTCGGCACGACGGCGCGCCAATTCGTCATGGTCGGCATTTGCGGCGGCTACACGACCTTCTCCTCGTTCAGCCTCCAGACCCTGAATCTCGCCCGCGATGGCGAGTGGTTTCGAGCATGCGCAAACATCGGCTTGTCGGTGGTTCTCTGCATGCTGGCGGTTTGGCTTGGCCTAGTCGCGGCGGCGGCACTCAACCAGATGAAAGGAGCGTGAGCCATGCAGGTTCCCCGCAATGCCGTGCTGCTTCGTATCTTCGTCGGCGAAGACGACCGTTTCGAGCATCGACCCCTCTACGAGGCCGTCGTGCTGAAAGCAAGAGAACAGCATCTTGCGGGTGCCACCGTCTTGCGTGGTCCGATGGGCTTTGGCCACTCGAGCCGATTGCACACCGCGAAGATATTGCGGCTGTCGGAGGATCTTCCATTTGTCATAGAGATCGTCGACAGCGAAGAGCAGATAAACGCCTTTCTGCCCTTGCTCGACAAGATGATGGGTAGCGGTCTCGTCACCATGGAAAAGGTGCAGGTGCTGCAATATGGCGCAAAGGCGAAAAACTGATGGCGCCATCCCGCGAGGCGATGATCCCGCAATGAACATGTAGGTGCATGTCGGCTCGTAGGCGCGGGCCGCCCTACCCCGTCAGTTCTCCACCACGCCCGCCAGCGAGCGCACGCGCGCCTCGTCCTCGGCCAATTCCCTGGCCGACCCCGAAAAGGTGACGCGGCCGTTGTCCAGCACATAGGCGCGATCGGCGGCCGAAAGTCCCAGGCGCACGTTCTGTTCCACCAGCAGGATCGAAATGCCTTCCCCGCGCGCCGCCTCGATGACGCGGAAGACCTCGCGAACCACTAGCGGCGCCAAGCCTTGCGAGGGTTCATCGAGGATCAGGATGCGCGGATTGAGCAGCAGGACGCGGGCAATCGCCAGCATCTCCTGCTCGCCGCCGGAAAGCTGACGGCCGCGGTTGGTGCGGCGCTCAAGCAGGCGTGGGAACAACTCATAGACCTTGGCCGCCGTCCAGCTGCCCGGCCGGGCCATGGGGATCTGCAGGTTCTCGTCCACCGTCAGATTGGGAAAGATCTTGCGGCCTTCGGGGACATAGCCCACGCCCAGCCCGGCAATCCGGAAGGGTGGCCAGGACGCCGTGCAGGATATGGCTCTTGCCGTAATAGGTCTGGAGGTCCTGGCAGGAAAGCGCGTTCACGGATCCTGCTTTCCCAGATAGGCTGCCTGCACGGCCTCGTTGCCCGCGATCTCGGCCGGCTTGCCGCTGGCCAGCACGGCGCCGCGATCGAGCACGGTGATGACGTCAGCCAGGCGGAAGACGATTTGCATGTCGTGCTCGATGAGCACGATCGTCAAACCGTCTTGTTGGTGGAGCCGATGCATGAGTTCAGCAATCTCTTCGGTTTCCTGATCGCCCATGCCAGCTGTCGGTTCGTCGAGCAGGAGGAGCTTGGGACGCAGCGCCAGCGCCAGACCCATCTCGACGGCCCGCTGATCGCCGTGGGAAAGCTCGCCCACGAGGCGGCCGGCCTTGTCCGCCACGCCGACTTGGGCCATGAGTTCCTCCACCCGGCCCTCGATCGCCGATTCCTCGCGGGTCGACAGCCAGGGTCGCATGGGATGGCCCGTGGCGGCCTCCACCGCAATGCGCAGATTCATGGCCACGGTCAGCTCGGGAAAAATCTCGGTGATCTGGAAGGTGCGCGCCATGCCCCGGCCGACGCGCTGGGTTGCGGAAAGCCGCGAGACATCCTCGCCATCAAACACGATCCGACCGGCCGTGGGCGCGAAGAATCCGCTGATCAGGTTGAAGAACGTCGATTTGCCGGCGCCATTGGGGCCGATGATGGCGTGCAGCGCGCCCGCGGCGACCGAAAGCGAAACCTTGTCCACGGCGACCAGGCTGCCGAAGCTCTTGGAGAGGCTGTCGATGGCGAGCAGGGTCAGGCCTCCTTCTTGCGCCTGAGCATTCCCAGAATGCCGCGCGGAAAGAACAGAACGACCAGGACGAAGAACAGGCCGATGAAGCTCATCCAGTTCTCGGTATGGCTGGAGATCGTGTCGCGCAACACGACAAAGAGGGCCGCACCCAGCAGCGGCCCCCAGAACGAACGCATGCCGCCCAGCACGGTCATGATGACCAATTCGCCGGAAAACGCCCAATAGAGCAGCCGCGGATCGGCGAAATTGTTGAGGAGGGCATAGAGCGCACCGGCCAGGCTGGTGACTCCGCAGGAGATTACCCAGGCAAGCCAGATATGGCGTTCGATCACCAAGCCCAGGAATCTTGCACGGCGCTCATTCTCCCGGATGGCAAGTTGGGCGCGGCCCATGGGTGAAGCCAGCAATATGCCCATGGCGCCGGCAGCCAGGGCGAAGAACAGGAGGCTGAAATAATAGAACAGCATCTGGTTGTGGGCGATGTCGATCGTCATGCCGACGACCTCGATGGGGTGGCGCTCGAAGCCGCCGAGGCCATCGTCGCCCCCGGTCACCGAATTCCAGCGGAAGACGATGAAATAGAAGACCTGGCCGAAGGCGATGGTGACCATGGCAAAATAGACGCCGCGCAAGCGCACGATGAGCGGGCCGATGATCGCGGCGGCCACCGTGCCCACCACCACGCCCACCAGCAGGCCCAACGTGGAGGAGGGCGCTAGATACTTGATGGTGAGGCCACAGCCATAGGCGCCGAGGCCGAAATAAGCGGCATGGCCGAACGAAAGCACGCCCGTGAAGCCCAGCAGGAAATTGAGCGCGGTGGCCGCAAGCCCCAGGATGAGTACCTGCGTCACCAGCGAATAGTATCCCCCGACCGCCGTCAGCCAGATCGGCATGCTGAGCAGGAATAGCCAGATGACGATGAGATGAGGCCTGAATAGCTGCTGGAGCAGGAAGCGCCTCACAGCCGCCCCTCTTCGCCCAGTAGCCCGCGCGGCCTGATCATCAGGACAAGCCCCATGATGACGTAGATCACCGCCTCGCTGGCCGAGGGAAAGACGATGGTGGTGAGGCCCGTCGCCGTTCCGATCAGGAGGCCGCCGACCAGCGTCCCGGGTAGGCTACCGAGCCCGCCCACGATGATGGCCACGAAGCTCGGCATGATGAGCGAACCGCCAAGCGTGGGCTGCAATCCCAGCATGCCGGCCGCCAGCACACCGGCTAGTCCGGCGAGATATATGCCGAGCCCGAAGTTCATCAGCCGCAGCACGCGGATGTTCACGCCCAGCACGGACACGGTTTCCAGATCGAACGTGCCCGCGCGGATGCGCAGGCCCAGCCGCGTGTAGCGCAGGACGAGAAATAGGGCGATGACGGCGGCGGCGACCACGGCCACCATGAAAAGGCGATAACCGGTCAGGAAGAAGAGCGTCGGACTCAGGGGCTGCGCTAGCACCGCCGGCACCGTGAGCGGCAGGCCCTGCGCGCCCCACGTCAGCCGCGTCAAATCCTCGAATATGAAGGCCAGGCCAAAGGTCAGGAGCAGGCTGTATAGCGGGTCGCGGCCGTAGAGCCGGCGGATCAGGAGCGGCTCGATGACACATCCCAGGGCCGCCGTCAGAACCGGCGCGATGAGCAGCGCCCCCCAAAAGCCGACCCAGGGCTCGATGGTGAAGGCGAGATATCCCCCCAGGGTCAGGAACCCGCCGTGGGAAAAATTGATCACGCCGCTGAGATTAAGAATCAGCGAGAGGCCGAGTGCCATCAGCGCGTAAAAGGCGCCGATGATGAGCCCATTCAACAGATTGAACAGGATGAGCTGCGTCATCGCCGGCTACCGCAGGCGGGGGTGAACGGGGGCCGGGTGCCAGCGGCCCTGTTCAGTCGTCTCGATGTCCGTCACCTGCTAGGCGGGCCAGGTAAGCTTACAGCCGGTCTCGCTTGGGGGCGGGGCGGCCTTGTCACCCGCCACCACCTTCTCGACCTCGAACAAATCTTCGCCGCTGTCGCCGCCCTCCGGCTTGGCGTGGCCGACATAGAGCGAGGTCATGAGCTGGTGATCCTCCGCCCGGTAATAGGCTTTGTTGGGCTGAAGCGCGATTTCAGGTGGCAGGGTGAAACCCTGCAAAGCGCGGGCCAGCTTCACCGGCTCCAGGGTCTTTTCCTGATTGGCGATCAGGCCATAGGTATGAGCCGAGGTATAACCGAACCAGGTGCGCGCCGTCGGAACCTTGCCGGTGCGCTTCTTGACCGTGTCGACGAAGGCCTCGACACCGGCCACTCCCGGCTGCTTCCAGTACCATTCGAAGACCCAGGTGCCGATACGTGCCTCCGGCGGCAAGGCCTCGAGGACCTCGAGCTCCTGCTGGGCGCCGGCCACATGAATCTGTTTGTCGATGCCGAACTGGACGATCTGCTTCAGCGAATTGACATTATCCTGTCCGGCATTCAGCACGATGATGGCGTCGGGATGAGCGGCCTGGGCCTGGATGAGATAGGCGGAGAAATCCGTGGTGCCGATCGGGCAGAGCGCTGTACCGGCAACCGCGCCGCCCACCGACTTCAACACCGTCTCCATGCCCGATTGCAGCGTGTGGCCAAAAGCGTAGTCCGCCGTGATGAAATACCAGTTCTTGCCGAATTTATTGGCCACGACCCCTCCCACCGCGTTGGTTTCCATCCTCGTGGTGTTGCAGACGCGGAAGGTGGTCCAGTGGCATTGCTTGCCGGTGACCGCATCCGTATGCCCACCGGAGACGATATGCAGCACGCCTTTTTCATTGGCCACTTGTCCTAAAGCCAACGCGATGGCGGAGTTGACGTCGCCAATCAGAAGATTGATCTGGCTGCCATCGATGAGCTTGCGTGCCTTCTGGACACCAGTTCCCACATCGTTCGCAGAGTCCTCGACGAGCAGTTCCACGGGGCGGCCGATGATCCCGCCCTTGGCGTTGATTTCGTCGACCGCGAGCTTGGCTCCCTCGATCTCATTCTTGGACAGCGCGGCATAAATGCCGGTGATCGGATCGACCATGCCGATCCGAACGGGGGTATCGCCAACGGCTTTGGAGATATAGGGGGCGGCAATTGGCAGGGCGCCGGCGGCCAAACCGGCCTTCAAGAGGGTCCGACGGCTTGGCTTCCAAAGATGAGATGTTGGCATGGCTTAGCTCCCAGGTTTGGCCGCCACCGACCCGAAACCATTCGAGCCCGTGCCCCTTACGGCATTTTGTTGCGCCAATTGTGGCCTAGATCACAGGCCTGCGTAAAGTAGCTCAGCGGCCAAATCCAGTGCGGTGCCTAGCCTTGCAAAGCTCCACGAACATGTGCCCGATAGGCGGACGAGGCACGCGACCTCTGAGAACTCAAGCGAAGGTGAATCCAGACATGGCAACCATGAAAAGTCACGCGAAGGTGGTGGTGATCGGCGGCGGCGTGGTGGGCTGCAGTATCCTGTTCCATCTGGCCAAGATGGGCTGGAAGGACGTGGTGCTGCTGGAGCGATCCGAGCTCACCTCGGGATCCTCCTGGCACGCCGCCGGGGTCATCCACACCATCAATTCCGACCCGAATATCGCCCGCCTTCAGGAATACACCATCAAGCTCTACCAGGAGATCGAGACCCTCTCGGGCCAGTCCTGCGGCATCCATCGGCCGGGCGGCATTTATCTGGCCTCGACGCCCGAGCGCTTGGATTACCTGAAGCAGGAGCGCGCCAAGGCCCGCTATATGGGCCTGGATACCGAGTTCATTTCGCTGAAGGAGGCCCGCGACCTCAATCCCCTCATCGACCCCGAGAAATATCTGGGGGCCCTGTTCGAGCCGGTGGATGGCCATGTCGATCCCGCCGGCGTCACCCATGCCTATGCCAAATCGGCCCAGCATTACGGGGCCACGGTCTATCGCCAGACGCCAGTCGTCGAAACCAATCCGCGCGCCGGTGGCGGATGGGATGTGGTCACCTCCAACGGCACGATCCGGGCGGAGATCGTGATCAATGCCGCCGGCCTCTGGGCACGCGAGGTGGGACGGCTGGCGGGCCTCGAACTTCCCGTCCAGCCCATGGAGCATCACTACCTGATAACGGAAGCGATTCCCGAGATCGAGGCCCATGGCAAGGAGATCGCGGTCACCGTCGATTACGAAGGCAACGCCTATACAAGACAGGAGGGCAAGGGCGTGCTGCTGGGAACCTACGAGCCCCATTGCGTGCCCTGGTCGGTCGCCGGCACGCCGCTGAATTTCGGCCATGAACTGCTGCCGCCGGACCTGGATCGCTTCGCCGACCGATTGGAGGTCGCCTTCGAACGCATGCCCGCCTTGGGGCGCGCAGGGATCAAGAACGTCATCAACGGCCCCTTCACTTTCGGGCCCGACGGCAATCCGCTTATCGGGCCGGTGCCGGGCATGACGAATTATTGGGTTGCGGTCGGCGTCATGGCGGGTTTCTGCCAGGGCGGCGGCGTCGGGCGCTGTGTTGCCGAATGGATGATCGAGGGCGAGCCCAGCATCGATGTCTGGGGCATGGACGTGGCCCGCTTCGGCGAGCATGCCAGCTTCGACTATGGCACCAAGCGCGCCATGGAGAATTATGCGCGCCGCTTCCTCATCAGCTATCCCAACGAGGAACTGCCCGCCGCGCGGCCCTTGAAGACGACGTCGCTCTACGATCGCTTCAAGGCCAGAGGCGCACTGTTCGGCGTGAACTTCGGCCTGGAGCATGCGCTCTGGTTCGCCCCCAGCCAGGCGCAGGCTGTGGAGAGGCCCACCTTCCGCCGCTCGGATGCCTTCCCGCGGGTTGCCGAGGAGGTGCGTGCCGTGCGCGAACATGTCGGCGTCATCGAGATCGCGAATTATTCGAAACATGAGATCCATGGCCCCGGTGCCGCGGCCTATATGGATCGGCTTTTCACCAACCGGCTGCCGCGGGTGGGACGGCTGGTCCTCTCCCCGATCCTGACGCCCAAGGGCAAGCTCTATGGCGATCTCACTATCGGCCGGTTGGCGGAGGATCGCTTCTTCGTCTTCGGCTCGGGCGCCGCCCAGAACATGCATCGGCGCTGGTTCGAGCGGCACCTGCCGGAAGACGGCGTCGTCTATCGCAACCGCACCGACCGGCTCCACGGGCTTTCCATCGCCGGCCCGAAATCGCGCGAGCTTCTGGCCCGCCTCTGTCGCGAGGATGTCTCGGGCGAGGCTTTGCGGTTTCTCGATTTGCGGCGCATGACGGTGGCCGGCGTGCCCTGCCTAGTGGCGCGCATCTCCTTCACTGGGGAACTCGGCTATGAAATCTACTGCGCACCACCGTATCAGCTCGCCTTGTTCGAGGCGATCGAGCATGCCGGCTCGGATCTGGGCTTGCGGCTCTTTGGCGGCCGGGCGCTGATGTCGCTGCGCCTGGAAAAGAGCTGGGGGGTGTGGACCCTGGATTTCCGGCCCGATTTCACCGCCGCCGAATCCGGACTCGATGCTTTCCTGCGCTTCGACAAGCCCGCCGAGTTCATCGGCAAGGCGGTGGCGCTCGCCGAAAAATCGCGGGGACCTGAAAAGCGCCTCGTCAGCTTTGTGGTCGAAGCCGATGGGGTGGACGTCAACCGCGACGAACCGATTTTTCACGAGGGCGCCTGCGTTGGCTATGTCACCTCGGGCGGCTTTGCCCATTACGTCAAGAAAAGCGTGGCGCTGGGCTATGTGCCGGCGGGCCTCGCCAGATCCGATGCGATATTCGAGATCGAAATCCTGGGCGAGATGCGGCCGGCGCGAATTCAACACCGGCCGCTGTTCGATCCCAACGGCGGGCGGATGAAAGGCTAGCTGTTAGGGCGCGTCGCAATCATGAGGAACTGCAAGTGGACCGGTGTCCCTCTTCGCGCGCGAGGGATGCGATCGGTTGCGTCCATCTCGTCGGAATTTGCGCTACAGCGCTTGCTTCGTGGGGACCAGCATGGTCCAAAGTTGGCTCGACACTTCGGCGCCCTTCTGGTTGAAAGTCGTAGTGCGCCCGCGCAGGAAGCCACGATCGGGCCGTGTCTTCGACAAACGCTTGTCGATGATTTCGAGTTCGGCGTTCAACGTATCCTCGGGCAGCACCGGCCGCTTGAAACGGATCTCGTCGATCTCGATGCCGATCAGCGGCGTGGTGCCGAAAGGTCTGGCCTCGACCATGAGGCGCATGGTGACGCCGAGCGTTTGCCAACCGCTTGCCACCAGGGCGCCGAAGAAGCCGGCTTTGGCCGCCTGCTCGTCCATATGCATGGGCTGCGGGTCGTAAAGGCGGGCGAATTCGATGATCGACTGCCGCGTCAAGGTGATGGAACCTGTGCGCGTGCGATCGCCAACGGCGATATCCTCGAAGAAGCGGGGCGCTGCCTTGTCTGTGTCAGTCATGGGCCTTGCCTCAATTGTCTTCCAGCGCGATGGGCGCCAGTTCGGCGAAGCGGTCGCCGGGCCCCGGTTGCTTGGCATGCGTGGCACCACCCAAATGTCGCAGTACGCCCCAGACCGCGTTCAGCCCGGTCTGCACCGCGCCCTCGGCCCAGCCGGCAGTCCAGGAAATGTCGTCGCCGGCCAGGAACAGCCCGCGATGCTTGGCCGCGAATTTCCCCTGCATGAAATGGCAGAACAGCCGACGCTGATAGCGATAGTGACCCGGCAGATTGCCCTTGAAAGCGCCCATGAAATGCGGGTCGGATTCCCACGAGACCGTGATGGGCTGCGAGACGATAT
>WNFT01006139.1_pt1 | contig 10574 bp, 8 predicted proteins | sample 5400191 | NCBI WGS metagenome assembly WNFT01 (sample SAMN13153359, study PRJNA577476) | soil metagenome | isolation source: 80 cm saprolite under Madrone tree | place: USA:California | collected 2016-06-14 | reverse complement strand
CGAATTCGTCGCAGTTGGTCACGCCGAGCATCACCGCACCCTCATCGAACAGCCGCCCCACCGCCGTGCCTGTGTATGGGGGCTTGAAGCCGCGCAGGATCTGCGACCCGGCCGTCGTTTCCACGCCCTTCACGCACAGCACGTCTTTGATCGCGACCGGGATGCCGGTCAGCAGCCCGCCTTGCTCGCGCTTCAGTTTTCGATCGGCTTCTTCCGCCTGCTGCTCGTACAGCTCGGGCGTGAAACGAAGGAACGCTTTGACCTGAGGGTCGACGCGCGCGATTCGCTCGACGTGTGCGGTCACGAGCTCGGTCGCGGAGATCGAGTGGAGGCGCAGCAGCCGCGCCGCCTCGGCGATGGTCAGCTCGGTCAGCTCGCTCATGCTTCTTCTTGAATCGAAGGCACGCGGAAGAATCCGTTGACGGCGGCGGGCGCGTTGGCGAGCGCCTCCTCCTGCGTGAGGCCGGGGCGCGGCACGTCGTCGCGCAGAGGGTTGGTGATCTCGACGACCTGCGCGGTGGGCGGGATGTCGTCGGTGGGGACTTCCTGCAGCCGGTCGATGTGTTCGAGGATGCCGCTCAGCTGCTCGGCGTAGAACTCTTCGTCGCCGGGCTCGAGGGCGATCCGCGCGAGCTGCGCGACGTGGCGGACCTGATCGCGTGACAGTGGCACGCCGATTAGCTTAAGGGGGCTCGATTCTCCCCACCCGGCGCGCTACGCGCGCCGACCTCCCCACTGCGTGGGGAGGCGACCGCCGCCACCCGCTATAACTGAAGACGTGCCGACGACAAAACGTAAGCGCGTCAAGCCCCCGGATGAAACTCGTGAGATCCTGGGGAAGCGGGGGTTGATGACAAAGATTCGCAGAGGTGTGCGTGAGATCGAGGCCGGACAGGGCATCCCATTGGCCCCTATTCCCGGATTAGGTCCAGGAACTGCCGCTCGTCGAGGATCGTGAGCTTCAGCTTGTTTGCCTTCTCGAGCTTCGAGCCCGCGCCCGGCCCCGCAACCACGTAGTCCGTCTTGGAGCTCACGCTCGACGCCGCCTTCCCGCCGAGCCGGCGCACCAGCTCCTCGGCCTCGGGCCGGCCCATCCCGTCCATGGTCCCGGTGAACACGAACGTCTTGCCCGTCAGCGGCCCGTCGCCATGCACCTCCATCGCCTGCGGCTGCACGCCGGCGGCGAGCAAGCGCCCCACCAGCTCTCCCCCCTGCCCCTCGAAGTACTGCTGCACCTCGCCCGCCATGCTCGGGCCGACGCCCTCGACCGCGTTCAGCTGCTCGGCCGTCGCGGACCGCAGCTTTTCGATGCTGCCGAACTCCACGGCCAGCAGGTCGGCCGTCGCCTCGCCCACCTGCGGGATGCCAAGCGCATAGAGGAACCGGCCCAGTGATGGTCGCTTGCTGTCCGCGATCTTCGCGATCAGCTTCTCCGCGGACTTGGCGGCGAAGCCCTCGAGCTCGACCACCTGCTCCTTCGTGAGCCGGTACAGGTCGCTCGGGTCCACGACCCACTTCCGGTCGATGACCTGGTTGATCGTGGCGTAGCCGAGGCCGTCGATGTTCATCGCACCGCGGCTGGCAAAATGCCGGACGCGTTCCAGGCGCTGCGCGCCGCAAAACGGATTGATGCAGCGGTGCGCGATGTACGGCTCTTCGCGAACCACTTTGCCCCCACACACTGGGCATTTGCGCGGCATGCGCCAGCCCTGCTTTCGCTCCTTGACGCTCACGATCTCGGGGATCACGTCGCCCGCGCGGTGGATCACGACGCGCGCGCCCACGTAGACGCCCTTCTTGTTGACCTGGGCCTCGTTGTGCATCGTGATGTTGCGCACCGTCACGCCGCCGACGACCACCGGTTTCACATGCGCGACCGGCGTCAGCACCCCGGTCCGCCCGACGTAGCACGCGATCTCCTCGACGTCTGTCTCCGCCTCCTCTGGCGCGTACTTGAAGGCGATCGCCCAGCGCGGCGAGCGCGCGACGAAACCCAGCTCGAGCTGCTGGTCGAAGCGGTCGACCTTGATGACGACGCCGTCGATCTCGTGCTCCAGCTCGTGGCGCCGTCGCTGCCACTCGGCGTGGTACTCGACCACCTCGTCGATCGACGCGAGGCGCCGCCGGTGCTTGTTGACGCGAAAGCCCATCTTCGCGAGCGCGGTAAGCACGTCCCACTGCGACCGGCACGGACCGCCCGGGTCGAGCGTGTACATGAACGTCTGCAGGTCGCGGCTCGCGGTGACGTTGGGGTCGATCTGGCGCACGCTGCCGGCGGCGGTGTTGCGGGGGTTGACGTAACGCGGTTTGCCCTGCGCCTCCACCTCCGCATTCAGCCGCTCGAACGCGGCGATCGGAAAGTACACCTCGCCGCGAACCTCGAACACAGGCGGCAGGCCGGCGACCGGCTCGACGGTGAGCGGGACGCTGCGGATGGTGCGCAGGTTCGCGGTCACGTCCTCGCCGACGGTCCCGTCGCCGCGCGTGGCCGCCCGCACCAGGCGGCCGTGCTCGTACGTGAGGCTGATGGCGAGGCCATCGATCTTCAGCTCGGCGCAGTAGTGGACGTCGCTGCCGATGGCGCCGCGCACACGGCGGTCGAAGGCCCTGATCTCGTCCTCGTCGAAGGCGTTCTGGAGGCTGAGCATCGGCGAGCGGTGCCGGACCTTGGCGAACTGCTCCGAAACCTCGCCGCCCACGCGCTGCGTTGGCGAGTCCGCGGTGACGAGCTGCGGATGCTCCTCCTCAAGGCGGCGTAGGTCGAGGAACAGGGCGTCGAACTCGGCGTCGGAGATCTCGGGCAGGTCGAGCACGTAGTACGCGTGCTCGTGGTGGCGGATCTGCTCGCGCAGCTCTTCCGCCACCGCGGCCGGCTCGGCCGCCTTCGCCTTCTTCTTGGTCATTTCGTGAGCGGGGCGAGCATGCCGGAGAGGATCTTGAGGCCGACCCTGTCGAACTTGATCACCAGCTCCTCGTCGGTGCGGGTGAGCGTGCTCTTGACCACGGTGCCGGCGCCGAAGGCCGGGTGGGACACGCGGTCCCCGCTCGCGAACCTCTGCACCGGCGGCGGCGCCGGCGCGGCCTGGACCTGGCGTTCCTGGTAGCGCTCCTTGTACCCCTGGCGCGGCGGAGCCACAGGTGCGCTGCCGCGCGGAGCCGCGAGCATCGACTGCGGGATCTCGGTGAGGAACCGGCTCGGAAAGGCGGGCTGCGAGCGCCCGTACAGGTGGCGGCGGAACGCGCAGCTGAGGTAGAGCCGGTCCTTGGCGCGCGTCATGCCCACATAGCAGAGGCGCCGCTCCTCCGCCATCTCGGTGGCCGCGCCCACGAGCGACGGGTTCTCTTCGTGCTCCGCGAGCGCCCGCTGGTGCGGCAGCAGGCCCTCCTCCATCCCGACCATGAACACGACCGGGAACTCCAGCCCCTTGACCATGTGCAGCGTGATCAGGGTCACGCCCTCGCCGTTCTCGTCATAGGCGTCGACGTCCGACACCAGCGCGACCTCGGCCAGGAAATCCTCCAGGCCTTGCGCGGGCTCGCGGTCGTCGAAGCTCTCGGCCAGCCCGCGAAGCTCGTTGATGTTCTCGATTCGGGCCTCGCCCTGCGGCGTCCCGTCGAGGTAATGCTGGCGCAGGCCCATGACCTCGACCACGTGGTCGAGCAGCTCGCTGGGCCGGAGCACACCCATCACCGCGCGCAGGGATTCCAGCTGGGCGCGGAATTTCTTCAGCGGTTCGATCGCCGCCCGCGGGAGGCCGGGCACGCGCGCCGGGTCGGCGAGCAGGGTGAGCAGGTCAGAATCGCTTTCGCGCGAGAACGCGCTCAATGCGTCGACCGTGACGTTGCCGATCTTCCGCGACGGCACCGAGACGATGCGGCCGAAGCTGATCGAATCCTTGGGGTTGAAGCAGAAGCGGAGGTACGCGACCACGTCCTTGACCTCGCGCCGCTCCCAGAACCGAACCCCGCCCACCAGCCGATATGGGATGCGGCGGCGCGCCAGCACATCCTCGAAGGAGCGCGACTGCGCGTTGGTGCGGTAGAGGATCGCGAAGTCGGAGTAGCCGCGCTCCTCCGTCTTGCGCAGCCGCGTGATCTCGTCGGCGACGAACTCCGCCTCCTCGATCTCGTTGTAGGCCTGCATCGCCATCACCTTCTCGCCCCCCGCGCGGCTCGTCCACAGGCGCTTCTCGGCCCGCTCGGGATTCGTCCTGATCACCTGGTAGGCGGCATCCAGGATGGCCTGGCTGGAGCGGTAGTTCTGCTCGAGTCGGACCACATGAGCGTCCGGGTAGTCCTTGCGGAAGTCGAGGATGTTGCGCACGTCGGCCCCGCGGAACCGGTAGATGGACTGGTCGTCGTCGCCGACCACGACCACATTCCGGTGCTCCTGCGCGAGCAGGTTGACGAGCACGTACTGGGCGCGGTTGGTGTCCTGGTACTCATCCACGAGGACGTGGCGGAACCGATCGCGCCACTTGGCGAGAGCCTCCTCGTCAGTGTTGAGAAGTTCGACCAGCTTCATGATCAGGTCGTCGAAGTCGAGCCCGCCGGAGCGGCGCAGCACGTCCTGGTAGGACTCGTAAACGCGACGCACGATCTCGTCGTGGTAGCTGCGGTTGGGGTAGTCCTCGGGCCGCTTGAGCTCGTTCTTGGCCTGCGAGATCGCGTTGCTGAGGCCCGGGATCGGGTAGCGCTTGGGGTCGAGCTTGAGGTCGTCGAGGACGCGTTTCAGCGCCGCGCGGGTGTCGTCCTCGTCGAAGATGACGAAGCTCGGGACGATGCCGATCCGGGCCGCCTCGCGCCGCAGCACCTTGACCGCCGTGGAGTGGAAGGTGCCCACCCACATCTTCTCGGCGCCCTCGCCCACCAGCGCGCCGACCCGGCTTCGCATCTCCTTGGCGGCCTTGTTCGTGAAGGTGACCGCGAGCAGGCGGTCGGGCCAGACTCGGTGGGTAGCGATCAGGTAGGCGATCCGGGCGGTGAGCACCCGCGTCTTCCCGCTGCCCGCGCCGGCGAATATCAGCAGGGGGCCTTCGCCGTGCGTGACGGCTTCCTGCTGGGGCGGGTTCAGGCGCTCGAGCAGGGCCTGGACGTCGGGCGTGAGTGCTTCTTCGGTGGGCATTCGGAGATCGAGTTTACCGGCCGTCCTTGTACAACCGGTTTCCGCCTACCCGTTCGTTAGACTGCTCGTGCCCTTGACTCGAGAAGTCGATTTCGGCATGCGCGACCACCTGCTGTACGAGCTCGCCCGGGACCTCAGCTCGTCCCTGGAGCTCGAGGAGGTCCTGCGCAAGGTCATTGACCGCGTGATCACCCTGATGCAGGCGTCGCGCGGCTTCATCGTGCTCGTCGACCCCATCACGGGGACCATGTCCGTGGTGATGTCGCGGGGCGAGGCGGATCCCGAAAGGGCGAGTCTGTTCCTGGGCTCCCGGACCGTCATCGAGCAGGTGGTGAAGACCGGGCAGGCGGTCGTGGCCACGGACGCCACCCTCGACGACCGCTTCAAGGGCCAGCAGTCGGTCATCCTGCAGAACCTTCGCTCCATCATCGCCGTGCCGCTGGTGACCAAGGACAAGGTCATCGGCGCCGTGTACGTCGACAACCCGTTCCGCGCGTCGATCTTCGAGGAGAAGGACAAGGAGTTTCTGCAGGCGATCTCGGATCTCGCCGCCATCGCCATCGACAATGCCCGCCAGTACGAGCGCTCGGAGTTTCTGCGCTCGCTGTTCGAGCTGCACGTCAACAAGCAGGTCACCGACTACGTGCTCGAGCGCTCCGACCGGGACACCAAGTTTCTGCTCGGCGAGCGGCGTCAGGTGACCATGCTCAACTCCGACATCGCGGGCTTCTCGACCCTCTCGCAGAGCATGGGGGCTGAGGAGCTCGTCCGCTTCCTCAACGTCTATTTCTCGCGGATGATCGAGGTCGTCCTCGAGCACGGGGGCAACATCGACAAGTTCCAGGGCGACGGCATGCTCGTCGTCTTCGGGGCGCCCAACCCCATGACCGACCACGCCCCCCGCGCCCTGGCAGCCGCCCGGGCGATGATTCGGGAGGTCGATCGCCTCAACCTCGAGCTGCTGGCGTCCGGATTGCCATCGCTTTCGGTCGGGATCGGGCTCGATACCGGCGAGGTCGTCGCCGGCCATGTGGGCTCGGAGCGCCGCCTCGAGTTCACGCTGATCGGCGTCCCGGTGAACAACAGCTCGTACCTGTCCAAGGTGCGGCCGGCGAAGGTGCTGATGTCCGAGACGACGCGATCGTCGCTGCCGGACGGGATCGAGGTCATCGCCTACGAGTCGCTGCAGCTCAAGGGCTCGAGCAGCAAGCAGCCGATCTACGAGCTGCAGATCACCGTTTTGTCGGAGGACTAAAGCCTAGCCCTGGCAGGTCCAGCGCCCTGGACCGTAGTGCGAATAGAGCCACGCGGCGGCCTGGGCGTTGGCGACCGGGTCGAAAGGCGATTGGCCCGCCCAGGGTGTGCCGCTCCAGGTGCCGGGCATGAACTGGAACAGGCCCGATGCGCCGCTGTCGGTGTTGACCGAGTTGGGGTGGTAGCGCGATTCGCAGTAGGCGACGTTGATCGCCCACTGGACGGCTCGCGCGCCGAGCGGGCTGAACGCGTCGTAGATGATCTTGCCGATCCAGTCCGGCGGCGGCGGGTGGTTGCTGAGCGCCGCGTAGCGCGCGGCCTCCGCCTGCGCCTTGGCGATGCGCTCTTGCTCGGCCTGGTACTGAGCAATGCCCTGGGACAGCTCCGAGGTCCACTGCTGCACCAGGGCGTTCTGGGCGGCCTGCGTGCGCTTCGCCTTCGACTGGCTCAGCGCCGAGGTGCGGTCGTAGGAGCTCAGCTGCGTCACGGCGGCGGTCGACGTCGCCGGCGACGAGCCGATATGCGGGAGGATCACCGTCGCCAGCACGATGGTCCATACGACCACCGCTCTCAATAGCGGAACCACCCCTTGACGCTCCTATCCTTCGAAGTCGCCCTACCCTGGGGCGCTGTCAGGCCTGAGCACGGAGCGAAGACGTCTGGAGGGACGGCTCAGGAAACCGGGAAAGGGGGTTACCTTAGCACTCTGGCGGCAACTTTGAGTAGCCGTTAAGCGCGAATTCCGGCGGCGTCAGCCTTCGGCTGCCTCCGCCTCTCGCAGACGCCGGCTGAGGGTCTCGAGCAGCCGGTACGTGACCTCGGGATGGTCCTGCAGGAACGGTTTGAAACCCCATTCCGGCACCGCCGCCAGCACGAGGTCGCTCGCGGCCGTCACGGTGGCGCTGCGGCCCTGCTGGTCGAGCATCGCCATCTCGCCGAAGTGATCTCCGGGCCCGAGGGTGCGGCGGCGTCCGTCGCCGGTCTCGACCTCGGCCTCGCCGGTCAGGATGACCAGGAAGCCGACGCCGCCCTCGCCCCTGATCATGATCTCGGCACCCTTGGGGTGCCGGATCTCGCGCATCTGCTTGCTGATCTTCTTGAGCTCGGCCGGGGGCATGCCTTTGAAGATGCCGACGGGCTTGAGATCCATCCGCGCCAGTCTAGAACAGGTTCGTGAGCTGCTTCCGCAAAAGCTTGCGGCCCGGCTCTTCGTGATAGGCGGGCATCAGCTCCTTTACGCGCCGGTACCCGGCGTTGGTGAGCGATTCCGGGGTGTGGCCGGCGGGCAGGATCGGCTCGCCGATCACGACCTTGATCCGTTTGCGAAACCACAGGTCTTTCGTGCCGGAGAGCGCGACCGGTATGACCGGCACGCCGGCCTTGATCGCGAAATGGGCAAACCCTTTCTTGAACGGCAGGAGCTCGCCCTCAGCCGGTCCGTAAGCGCCCTCAGGAAAGATCCCCACCGCCCCGCCCACCTCGAGGGCACGGTCGACGTGGTGGAACAACGACTGGTCGCCGTGGCGATCGCTCACCACCGGCACGAACCCGCCAGTGTGGCGAACGATGAACCACTGGACCTTGCGCGTAACCAGGAGCGTGGGGTTGGCCAGGAAGTGGATCCGGGGTTCGACCGGAAACAGCATGAGCAGCGTGAACTCGTCCAGCCAGTTGAGGTGGTTGGCGATGACGACGTAATTGCCCGACGGCGGGATGTTCTCCTTCCCCACCATGTCGAATCGGAAGACCAGGCGCATGATCGGCACGGCGATGAGCCTCACGGCGCGATATGTGAGCGTCGCCTCACGGCGCACTGGAAGGAGGTCGGCTGGGGGAAGAGCGGTCGAGGCCATTTCAGATGACCCCGAGTCTAAGTACTAAAGACCGTTCAGGAACTCCACCAGGGTGTGGAAGCAGCCCAGCGACCTCTGGATCTGGCGGGCGGCATCGGTCATGGTGCCGGCGTCACCGCCCGTCAAACGGCCGGCTTTCTGGTCGGCATCGACCTCGTTCACGAAGGCATTCAGCTGGCCGCATGCAGCGTTGGAGTTACCGCGCTGCAGCGAGTCGTTGGCGGCGCTTAGCTTGGCGAGCAGGCTGTTCCTCTGGCCGGGATTCACTCCCGACACTCCCTGGACGAAGGTTATGAGTTTGGCCAGCGCCGCCTCCGGCGTCAACACGGTGACTGTGGTGGTGGCCGACCCGGGCACTCCGTCATCGTCCTTGACCGTCAGCGTGGCCGTGTACGTTCCGGCGGCCGAATAGGCGCGGGTGGCGACCCAGTCGCTCGAGCTCGGGTAGTTGTCGCTCCACGTCCAGGTCGGCTTGTAATTGGCGGCCCCGTCCACCGCCAAGCCGGCGTCTGTGAAGGACCCAGTGAAGGTGAGCAACTCCTGCGGGACGATCACGTACCGTTGGGAGAAGCTGATCGCGGGCACAGGCGTGGAGTCGACGCCGTTGATCGTCACCGTTACCTTCGGGCTGGGGACGCCACCGTCGTCGGTGGCGATCAGCGTGATCGTGTAAATGCCCTCGTCATCGGTCTTCAGGGTGTAGGTAGGGCCGCTGCTGGTGGTGGGAGGGTTGCTGTATTCCTGCACCGACCAGTCGAAGGTGAACACGCCCGCGGTGTCCTCGGCGCTAGGGCTTGTGGCCGAGGCGGTGAGGGTGATCGTCGTCCCTTCCCGAGCGCTGGTTGGGGCGCCGCTGATCACGGCCTTTGGCAGCGCGTTCTCGACCACCGTCGAGAATTGGGCTTTGGCCTTGTTGCCGTGAAGGTCGTCCGCGGTGATCGTTATGGTCTGGCTTTGACCCTCATCCGCCGCCGCGCCGTTCCACGACCAGGTTCCGCCGCCGCCGGGGGTGACCGTCCCGGCCGAGCCCGTATTGGATGAGGCGGACAGCGTGACCGTGTCGCCGTCGGGATCTGAAAAGGTGCCTGTGTTGGTCGGGATCGCGCCCTCGGTCACCGTCACCGGGTTTTTGGTGGGCGTGACCGTCGGCGCGGAGTTCCCGCCTGGCGCGGGTGCCGCTGGCAACCCGGCCTCGAACGCAAAGTCATATGGGAAGTAGCCGGTCGAGGACCAGTTGGTGCAAACCGAGGTGCATCCAGACGCTTTCCAGGCCCGGCCGCCAGGGTCCTGCGGCGGAACGGAGGTCGTGCCTGCCCAAGATCGGACGCCCGCAGTGATGGTCATGACGATGGCGTAAGTCTTTCCACCCGTAACGGGAATCGGCGAGGCGAATGGAAACTTGAAGAACGGGTAGGCGTAGGTCGCGGTCGAGCCATGCAGGTCGACGACCGATCCGGGAAACGCCGGCCCGGTCGGCTGCTGAGTGGTGGCGTCGAAATTGCGGACGTCAACGGTGCCGGACGACCCGTAACCGTAGTCGTAGTTCAGCATCAAGGAAACGTGATCAAGCCCGCCCGTCGACGGGGCGGTGAACGTCTGGGCCCTCTCACCGAACGAGACTGGGTACCACGTGCTCCAATTCGACTGGGTCACGTCTGCCACCGCCTGGGAGGGAAGCAGCGCCAACCAGAGCCCGGCGGCCAGGCCAAGCGTCAAGCCGCGCCGGATCACGCCTCCTTTAAGGAAGCGCCGCTGTGCTGCCTGACGCGGGCCGTTCATGATCATCTGGACGTAACGGGCCTTCATTACCTGCGCTCAATCAACGGTCCTGGGGCCTACATTGATCGGCACTTGGCAACTTCTGTGCTGGGAATCTAGATGGGTAGGGTCCTGCTGATCATCGGCGCGGTCGTCGGGGGGCTGGTATTCGCCTTCGGCGTGCTGGGGCTGATCCTGGCCATCACCCAGCCTGACGCCCAGCAGTCCGACGAGATCGTGGGCTCGATCTTCTTCATGGTCGTCGGGGCCCTCGTCGCGGCGCCGTGCACCTTCTTCGCATTTAGGTTGGGGAGGCGGAGTGCGCCGTGGCAGCCGGGTGGCGCCCTCCCAATGGGGTCACCAGGCGCGGATCTGCAGGCGAGCTACCTGAGCTGGTTCGCCTGGTGCCAGCAAACGCTCGGAGGTGACGCTGTTTCCCTGCACGCCGCCACGATGGCCGCCATGGCTGCAGGTAACGTTGGAAATCCGACTGCAGCCGCCTCCGCCGAGGGCGCCCGCCAGTCAGCACGCCTGGCGGCTTCGGGGGTTCTGCCTGCGGCGCCAAATGGCGCCAAGGTCCGGAT
>WNFT01006138.1_pt1 | contig 10574 bp, 7 predicted proteins | sample 5400191 | NCBI WGS metagenome assembly WNFT01 (sample SAMN13153359, study PRJNA577476) | soil metagenome | isolation source: 80 cm saprolite under Madrone tree | place: USA:California | collected 2016-06-14 | reverse complement strand
TCGGGCCGGAGGTAGGCGACGGACGCTTCCTCCTCGACGGGACCCATGAAGGTCTTGAACATCAGGTTGAACTGGCGCGGCGCCGTCAGCTCGCCCTTGCCGCAATCCGGGCACAGGGTGCGCCGCGCGCCGCAGTGCGAGCACGGTTCCCCGGCGGGGATCGTGAACCGGTTGCCCTTGGTCGCCGCGCAGTAGTGCGTCCAGGGCAGCGTGTCCACGTCGTCCACGCGAAAGCGCAGCTTGCACTCGCGGCAATCCACCATCGGATCGGTGAAGTTGTCGAGATGACCACTCGCCTTCCAGACCGTGGGATGCATCAGGATCGACGCATCGATGCCCACCATGTCCGGCCGGCTCTGCACGAAGTCGCGCCACCACAGCCGCTTGAGATTGTTCTTGAGCTCGACACCCAGCGGGCCGTAGTCGTAGCAGGAGCCGGTGCCGCCGTAGATCTCGCTCGACTGGAAGACAAAGCCACGGCGCTTGCAGAGGGAGACGAGCGTATCCATGGTCACGGTCATGGGCTCAGGATAGCACGAAGAAAGACACGCTCAGGAGAGCGGCGCGGGGAGCGGCGAGAGCGGGCGCCGGGTTTGGGCGAGGAAGCGCGAGGAGCGCGGCAGGTGGCCCATGAGCCGGGTCATGACGCCCTCGAGCGTCGCCGCCAGCTCCGCGTCCAGCTCGGCCGCGAGCGGCAGTCTCAAGCCTTCCTCCCACGCGAGGGCGCGCAGCCGCTTGAGGAGCCCGACGGCGGCGCCCGAGACTGGGAGCGCGTCGGCCCCGACCCCGCAGCGGGAACAGAGGAGCCCCCCCGCCGTCATGTCGAGGGCCGCCTCGCGAAACGGGTAGGCGCGCCCGCACTCGACGCAGCGGTCGATTCGCGGCCGGTGGCCGAGGAGGTCCACCGCCCGCAGCGCGAAGCAGCTGGCCACCCGCTGGGGTCGCGCACCTATGTCGAGGGCGCGCAGGCTTCGGAGAGTCAGTCCGAAGAGGGCCGGCTGGGCATCGCGATCCGGCGTGAGCCTCGTCAGGCATTCGACCACCCACGCCCCCTGACCCAGCCGCTCGAGGTGCTCGCGCACCCGCACGAAGGGATGGACGATGTCGAAGTGGTCGACGCGCACCAGCTCGCTGCGCCCGGTGTCGAAGAAGACCAGCTCGCCCAGCGTGAAGAGCTCGAGCGCGCTGCCGAAGCGGGAGCGCATGCGGCGGGCCGACTTGGCGACCCCGCGCACGCGTCCGTGGTCGCGCGTGTAGAAGTCCACCAGCCGGTCGCTCTCGCCGAGTGCCCGGCGTCCGATGACGATGCCCTGCGTCCTGTACAGCGCCATCGCTATGAGGTCAGCAGGAAGCCAAACTCCTTGAGGGCCTTCTCGTCTCTTCTCCAGTTCCGTCTCACCGACACCGCAAGCTCGAGGAATACCTTGATCCCGAAGAAGCGCTCGAGGTCCTCGCGGGAGGCGGTGCCGATCCGCTTGAGCGCGACTCCTCCCTTGCCGATCAGAATTCCCTTCTGCGAGTCGTGCTCGACGAAAATGCTCGCCCGGATGTAGAGGCACTCGGGCCGCTTCCGCTCGGTGATCTCCGCGACACGCACCGCGCAGGCGTAGGGCACCTCCTGGTGGGTCAGGCGGAAGATCTTCTCCCGGATGGCCTCGGCGACCCAGAAGGTCTCGGGCTGGTCGGTCAGCGACTCGCGCGGGAAGTGCGGTGGGTGCAGGGGCATGGCCGCCACGATGAGGGCGAGCAGCCGCTCGCAGTTCTCCCCGGTCTCCGCCGAGACCGGCACGATCTCCTTGAACGGAAACGCGGCGCGGCAGGCGGACATGAGCGGGAGGAGCTTCGACTTGGGCGCGACGAGGTCGTCCTTGTTAAGCACGGCGTACACGGGAACGCGCGTGCCCTTCAGCCGCTGGAAGACGGTGCGGTCGAGTCGTTCGGGGTTCTCCGTCGCCTCGATGACCAGGCAGACGAGGTCCACGTCCTGGAGCGCGCGCTCGGCGGTCTTGACCATCAGCTCTCCGAGCCGGCCCGTGCACTCGTGGAGGCCCGGCGTGTCCACAAAGACCACCTGGGCGTGAGGCAGGTGCTTGATGCCGGTAATGCGCGTCCGCGTCGTCTGCGGCCGCCGCGAGACGATGGCCATCTTCTCCCCTACCAGCCGGTTGAGAAGGGTCGACTTGCCGACGTTCGGGCGGCCCACCAGGGCGACGAAGCCCGCCCGATGCGGCTGGCCCGGCCCGCTCGATTGGGAGGTCACGCGAGGAGGCCGTTCCAGAGACGCGGGGGCGCGCGACGGCCGGTCTCGTTCAGTATCTCCCGCTCGCGTTCGTGCATGAGCCGGGCCTCTCCCGGCTCGTGATCGTCCCAGCCCGCCAGGTGCAGGAGCCCATGGACCACCAGCAGGTCGAGCTCGAGCGCCACGGACACCCCCACCCGCTTCGCCTGTCGCCTCGCCGTGTCGGCGCACACGATCACCTCGCCGAGCAGGCGCGACGGCCCCGGTGCGTGGAGATCGAAGGCGAGCACGTCGGTGGTCGTCCGCCTGCGCAGGTACCGCATGTTGAGCCGACGGATCGCGGGGTCGTCCACGACGCTCACGTGGACGTCGCGATCGGCCCGGCCGAGCGCGGAGAGCGCGGACTCGGCCGTCCGTCGAAGCCTGACCGGCGAGACGCGGATCTTTCGCTGGAGGTTGCTGACGGCGGCGGGCATCAGAGGCCGGCGTCGAGGGACGGCGCGCGCCGGGCGGGCTTGACGCGGTCGTAGGCGCGGACGATGGCTGAGACGAGATCGTGCCTCACGACATCCCGGTGGTCGAAGTAAATGAAGCGGATCCCGTCAATGTCCTTGAGGACGTGCTGGATCTCGATGAGCCCCGACGGGCGGCTCGGCGGCAGGTCTACCTGGGTGATGTCGCCGGTGATCACCATCTTGGAGTTGAATCCGAGGCGGGTCAGAAACATCTTCATCTGCTCCGAGGTCGTGTTCTGCGCCTCGTCGAGGATGATGAAGGCGTCGTTGAGCGTGCGGCCGCGCATGTAGGCGAGGGGCGCGATCTCGATCGCCCCCTTCTCGCTGAGCGTGGCGACCTTCTCGGCCTCGAGCATGTCGTAGAGCGCGTCGTAGAGCGGGCGGAGGTACGGGTGGAACTTCTCGATCAGGTCGCCGGGAAGGAAGCCGAGCCGCTCGCCCGCTTCGACGGCCGGACGCGTCAGGATAATGCGCGAGACTTCTCGCTTGACGAGAGCCGACACCGCCATGGCCACGGCGAGGTAGGACTTGCCGGTGCCCGCGGGGCCGATCGAGACGACGAGGTCGTGGCTCCGGATCGCGTCGAGGTAACGCTTCTGGTTGGCCGTCTTGGGGCTGATGAGCTTCCGCCGCGACGGCACCGCGATGGCGTCGGCCAGGAAACCCTTGAGGTCGGTGTCGGGCTCGGCGCCGGCGATGCGGAGGGCGGAGCGGATGTCGGCCGCGACCAGCGACGGCCGCGCGCGCAGCATGTCGATCAGCTCGCGCAGCACTTTCTCCGCCTGCTGGAGCCGCTCCTCGTCGCCCCGCAGGGTGACGTCGTGGCCGCGCGACGTCGCCCGGACCTCGTACTGCGTCTCGAGCAGCTTCAGGTGCTCGTCGTTGCGCCCGAGCAGGGCGAGCAGGTTGAGGTCCGGCGGGATCAGCACGCGGCGGGTGGCGCTGGCGACATCGCTCACGCGGGGCCGGCTCCTTCGACTACGCTGATCCCCAGATCGCGAAGCTGGCGCGCGTCCACGGGAGCGGGTGCGTCCGTGAGCGGGCAGGTACCCTTCTGCGTCTTTGGAAATGCAATGACCTCGCGAATGGATTCCTGCCCCGCCAGGCTCGCCGCCAGGCGGTCGAGGCCGAACGCGATGCCTCCCATGGGCGGAGCCCCGAATTCCAGCGCCTCGAGCAGGAAGCCGAAGCGCGCCCGTGCCTCCTCCTTGGAGATGCCGATCAGGCCGAAGAGCCGCTCCTGAACCGACTGCTGGTGTATGCGGATGGAGCCGCCGGCGGCCTCCTGGCCGTTGAGAACGAGGTCATAGGCCTTGGCCCGCGCCTTGCCCGGGTCGGACTCGAGCAGGGGCAGATCCTCGTCCCGCGGCGCCGTGAATGGATGGTGGACGGCGTCCCAGCGCTTCTCGTCCGCGTTCCACTCCACCAGGGGAAAGTCGATCACCCAGGTGAAGACGTCGCGGTCCTGGGGGATCAGCTTGAAGCGCCTGGCCAGATCCACGCGCAGGCGGCCGAGCGCCACCGCCGCGACGGGCGCGGCGTCGCCCACGAGGAGCAGGAGATCGCCCGCCGCAGTGGCGGTCGAGGCAAGGAGCCGGTCCTGCACCGCCCCGAAGAACTTGGCCACGGGCGAGCTGATGCCATCGGACGTCACCTTGATCCAGACCAGCCCCTTGGCGCCCGCCTGCTTGGCCTCGGCGGTGAGGTCGTCCAGCTCCTTGCGGCTCATCCCGCCGGCTCCGGGAATGCGGAGCGCCTTGACGGCGCCGCCGCCCGCCACGACCTGAGCGAAGGCCTGGAACTCGCCCCCCGCGAAGAGCGCCGAGACGTCGGTCAGCTCCAGCGCAAATCGCAAGTCCGGCTTGTCGGAGCCGAAACGCGCCATGGCCTCGTCGTAGCCGAGGCGCGGGAAGGGCAGCGAAAGCTCCACACCCTTGACCCGTCGCCAGATGGCGGCCACCATGCCCTCGACGATGGGCAAGAAATCGTCGCGGTCGAGGAAGGAGGTCTCGATGTCGATCTGCGTGAACTCCGGCTGGCGATCTTTTCGCAGGTCCTCATCCCTGAAGCAGCGGACGATCTGGAAATAGCGCTCGAAGCCGGCCACCATCAGGAGCTGCTTGAAGAGCTGGGGCGACTGCGGCAGCGCGTAGAAGCTGCCCGGCTGGAGCCGGCTCGGCACGAGGAAGTCCCGCGCGCCCTCGGGCGTCGAGCGCGTCAGGAAGGGTGTCTCCACCTCGAGGAAGCCGTGCTCGTGGAGGTAGTCGCGCACGGCGCGGCAGAGCAGATCGCGGATCTGGAAGCCCTTGAGGACGGACGCGCGGCGCATGTCGAGGTAGCGGTACTTGAGGCGGAGCGTCTCGTCTACCTCGCTGTCACCTTCGGAGTCGATCTGGAAGGGCAGCGGGCGGCAGTCGTTGAGGATCTTGAGCTCGCTCGCGTGGACCTCGATGGCGCCCGTCGGAATCTTCGCGTTCTCGGTGCCGGCCGGACGCGGGGCGACGCGTCCGCGTACGGCCACGACGAACTCGCCGCGTACCCCCTGGACCTTCGCGTGCGCGAGGGGCCCGTCGCCAGGGTTGAACACGCACTGGGTGATGCCCTCGCGATCGCGGATGTCCACGAAGATCAGTCCGCCGTGGTCGCGCCGCCTGAAGACCCAGCCCATCAGCGTGACGGTCTTGCCGGCGTCCGTGGCGCGGAGCGCGCCGCAGGAATGCGTCCGCTTCCAGCCGGCCATGGGCTCGACCGGGTTGGGCTCGACGCGCGGCTCGCTCACCGGGGGGACGCCTGCTCGCCGAGGGAACGGAGCTCCTCGGACAGTTTCGCGATCGGCACGCGTCGCTGCTCTCCCGTCTTCATCTCGCGGAGCACTGCCTCCCCCGCCGCCAGCTCGTTCTCACCCGCGATCACGACGTAGGCGACGCCGAGCTTGTTGGCCCGCTCGAGCTCCCGCGGCAACTTGCGGGCGCCATAGCCCAATTCGGCCGACACGCCACCCTGGCGGACGGCGCGCGCGACGGGCATCAGACGCTCGAGCGCCGCCTCTCCCAGCGGTATCAAGAGCACGAATGGACGCGGGGCCGCGTCCGCTTCGCCCAGGAGGAGAACCACCCGCTCGAGACCGATGGCGAAGCCGATGCCGGGATCGGCGGGGCCGCCCAGCCGCTCGATCAGGCCGTCGTAGCGCCCCCCGCCCGCCACCGCGTCCTGGGCACCCAGATCCGCCGTCTTCACCTCGAAGGTCGTGCGCACGTAGTAGTCGAGGCCGCGCACGAGCCGCGGCGTGACCGTGTAGGCCTGCCCCATGACGTCGAGGTAGCCGCGCACGCTCTCGAAGTGCTTCGCGGCCTCGGGCGAGAGCGAGTCGAGGATGGACGGCGCCTTCTCGATGATGGGCTGGCAGTCGGGCACCTTGCAGTCGAGCACGCGGAGCGGGTTGCGCCCGAGCCGCGCCTGGCATTCACCGCAGAGCGCCGCGGCGAAAGGCCTGAAGTAATCGAGGAGCCGCGCGATGTACGCCGTCCGGTCCCCGGGGTCGCCGATGGAGTTGACGTGCAGCGCGAGGCGCTCGCCGAGCCCGAGCGCGCGGAAGAAGTCCATCAGCATGCAGATGACCTCGGCGTCCACCGCGGGATTGACGTCGCCGAGCGCTTCGACGTTGGCCTGGTGGAACTGCCGGTAGCGCCCCGCCTGCGGGCGCTCGTAGCGGAACATGGGGCCGGCCGTGTAGAGGCGCACGGGCTTGGGCTCGACCTGGAATCCGTGCTCGATATAGGCGCGCAGGAGCGACGCGGTCGCCTCGGGCCGGAGCGTCAGCGAGTCGCCACCGCGGTCGTCGAATGTGTACATCTCCTTCTTGACGATGTCGGTCTCGTCGCCGATGCCGCGGGCGAAGAGCTCGGTGCGCTCGAACAGCGGCAGCCTGATCTCCCGGTACCCGTACGCCTCGAAGGTCTTGCGCGCCGCAGCCTCCACGCGCTGCCACTTGCCTGTCTCCGAGGGCAGGATGTCACGGACACCCCTGACCGCCTTGATGGCCATGGCTACCTCCCCTCACCCTGCCCTCTCCCCTGAGGGGAGAGGGAGAAACGGCTCCGGGGCAACGAAATCCCTCTCCCCCGTCGCGGGGGAGAGGGCAGGGTGAGGGGGGCCAAAGGTGAGGGGGCCAATCGTCGGGGCAACAGTCGACAGCGAGACTACTCCTGCGGAACGGTCATGATGACCTGGGTCTCGGCCTGGGTCTTCAGGATGTTCCTGTAGCGGACGACGGTGGCGATGATGGTCGGCTGGTTGGCGTCGTCAGTCTTGAAGCCGCCCAGCGCCGTGATCGTCCCCTCGAAGCCCGTGTCGATGGACTGCAGCCTGAAGCCCGCGGGAGTCTTGAAGACGATGGCGAGGAGTCCTTCCTTGACGATGTTCTGCGGAACGATGACCTCGTCCACGCCGTCACCGTCGAGATCGATGGCGAGCGGCGTCGGCTCGATCTTGTAGAAGGCGGTCCGCCGGACCTTCCCGGTCACGACGCCCGTCTCCTGCTCGAGGGTGATGGAGCCGCCGCCCACGGCCGTCCCCGAGCGCCAGAGGTCCTCGCCGTCGGTGGCCATCTGGAGCCGGTTGAACTCGTCGATGAAGGCCACCACCCGCGAGTCCTTGCCGTTCATGTTGGACAGGACCGCTCCCATGGGCCGGAAGGCCCGGTGCACGCGGACCGCCTTGTCGGTCACGAGCTTGCCGTTCTTCCACGCCATCTGCTCGGCCTGGCCCTGGGTGAAGAACTTCTCCCGGCTGAAGCGCTGGGTCCACACCGTCTGCTTGTGCCCCTCGCCCTTGGCGTCCACGGCGAACAGGAACTCCTCGATGCTGTCCTCGAGGTAGCGCGGCTTGCCGTCCTTGACGCCCAGGATGAAAGAATTGAGCCCGCCCTGCGGGTCGTGCCGGTTGCCGAGCACCTCGAAGACACCGTCGCCGTCCAGGTCCACCAGGTACACGGAAAAGACCTGGCCCCGCGAGCGCACCGACATGGACCATTCCGCCTCGAGCTTCGTGCCCACGACCTTGTACATGTAGACCTTGTACCCGTCGCTGACCACCATGCGCGGGATCTTGTCCTTGGGCATGATTCCCACGTCGATGGCCAAGGCCGCGAAGGGGAACTTCGCCACTTCCCTGAGCGGGATGGTGTTTTCCCCGCTCGAGTAGGAGCCCGCCTCGAGCTCGCGCCCGAGGAGGCGCGCCAGGAGCGAGCGCTGCTTGGCCTGCGGCGGGTTGGCGGAACCGCCCTGGGAGAAGCGGCTGCCCTGGGTCGTCGGGCGTATCGACGGCGGCACGAAGAAGGCCGTCGTGAGCGCGGCCTCCGGCCGGGGCAGCTCGTAGAGACGCACGTCCATGTAGGGCTTGGTGTCGACCCGCTTGAAGTGCAGGACGAGGACGTTCTCGGCCTTGAAGCGCTCGGCGGCCTGTCGGAGTCCCTTGCCCTCGAGGGCATCCTCTGGCTTGACGCCCTGCTGGGCGAGGGCCACTCCGATGGGGTCGCCCATGCCCACGCTGAAGCGTCCGGTGCGCGTGAGCCCGTCCACCAGCTCCTGGACGGCGGCTTCGATCAGGTTGTCCCTGATACCGGTGGACAGCGGCAGCACGGTGAGGCGGATTTTTCCGGACGAGACGCGCGCCTTGTCCCCGGGGGCGATGCCGCTCTTGCTCGTGGTCACCCGGGCGACGGAGTAGGCCTCGGCAACCTCCTCCACCCTCACCCGCCCGACCGTCTCCTCCTTCTTGCCGAGGACTTCGCCGGTCTTCGGATGCTTGAGCTCTTCCCCCTCGTGGACGACCACCAGCTCAACTCCCGCCACCACCCCGTCGCGCTGCCCTATGGACAGCGTGACCTGGCCGCCGTCCACCTTCAGGACATCGCCCTCGACCTTGGGGAAGAGCGCGGTGACCTGGGCGACGAGAGAGGTGATCGGGGTCGGCGCCGGCCCGACTGCGGGCGGGGCCTGGGCCGAGACAGGTACTGCGCTCAGAGCCAGGAGGAGGACCGGGGCGAGGAGGACCAGAGAAGGGAAGCGCCTCATGGCGTCATGATACCGATCCCCGAAGGACAGGGCAAGCAATGGGGAAAAGACTGCGGGCCCGGAGGTCGCCCCCCGGGCCCGCTTTACTGCGAGGCCAGCGTGCTAGAAGCTGAAGCGGACGCGAGCCGTCGAGATGGCGATGTCCTGGACGCCGATGTCCTTCCTGACCGGCGTGCCTGCTCCAGCGTTGTAGTCGCTGGCGACATACCGGTGGGACAGCGCGGGGCCGGCCTTCATGTAGCCGGCGGCCCACTCGAACACCAGGCCGGGCGCGAAGCGGTACGTGAGCGAGAGGTCGAACTCGGTACCGAGGTAGTTGGATTCACCCTTAGGCTGGCAGCTCTGCCCGGTCTTCCGGCAGACGAACGACGGCTGGAGGCCGCCGCCCGAGACGAGGAAGGCATCCGTATCCACCTTGCTCCACGTCCAGTTCGGCATCGCCTGGACGCCCACGGTGAGGGCGGGTGTGAGCGCGTAGCTGGCCTTCACGCCGGGGCTGACGCGGCCGTACTTGTCCCAGCCGATCTGCACGCCTGGGCTCGAACCGTTGGTGGTGATGATCTGGCCGTAGTCGAGACCGAGAGACATGATCTGGGTGCCCCAGTCCGCCAGGTACGAGGTGTCCGTATCGAGCGGCTGGTAGTACTTGATGCTCTTGTACGGATTGCTCTTCGCGTCCTGACCGGTGGTCCACATGACCATTCCGGAGAGGAGCAGGGGACCCAGCTGGAAGCTGGTGCGGATGTCACCCAGCCAGGCGTTGATGTCTGCCGATTGCCTGGTGCCCGCCGTGCCGTAGGCGCTGGCGATGCCGCCCGGGTTCCACTTCGCCTGCGTGCCGAACTGGTAGAGGATCGTCGGGTCCACCGACCACGGGCCCGAGCGCCAGCGCGCGTCCACGCCGACCGTATTGCGGTACTCGTGTACGCCCGTGCCCGCGCCGTCGGCGCCGGCGACACCGGGCGACCCGTTGGCGTTGGGGGCGTTCATCGGGGCGAACGGGCCACCCTGGTTGATGGACACGCCGCCGCGACCCTGACGGACGGCCGTATTGCCGGCCTGGCCCGTGAGGGACATGTGAGAGAACATCGGCTTGATGTCCAGCCCCTTCATGACCGTGATCTCGGGGCTGCCGATGAACGCGAAGTTGTCACCGCGCGAGTTCGACGTGCACTGCGCCCCCGAGAGCACCGTGGTGGCAGTGGCGCCCGTCGCAGGGTTGGTCACGTTGGCAATACACTTGTTCTGCAGGACCCCGCCGGGGGCGATAACGGACGAGTTCGCGAACGTGGAGCCGGTGCCCTTGCCGTACAGGTTCTCGTCGATGGCCACGTAGGTCAGCTGCGCCTTGAAGGTCGGGCTGAACGTCGTGTACAGGTTCACGCCAGGGAAGTCGCCGTTGGCATAGGTCGCCAGCTTGTAGTTGGCGGCGGTGGCGAAGGGCTGACCGCCGAGCCGGACGATCGTCGCAAACGGGACGAGCGGCAACGGGAACTCGACGTAAATCCACTTGATCTGGAAGTTGCCCTGCGTGTCCGTGTTCAGGTCGAACGAAGCCTCGGTGGTGCCGACGGTGGGGGTGCAGGTGACCGCGCCGGCCGAGGAGGTTTGACACCCCGTCGTGTTGTTGCTGTCGACGAAGCCGTACTGGCCCCACGTGTGGTCCATCTCGAATCCGAACACGCCCTTGGCCTCGCCGACCTCGCCGATGATGTCGAACCGGCCGCGGGTCCGGCCATAGAAGAC
>WNFT01006136.1_pt1 | contig 10575 bp, 9 predicted proteins | sample 5400191 | NCBI WGS metagenome assembly WNFT01 (sample SAMN13153359, study PRJNA577476) | soil metagenome | isolation source: 80 cm saprolite under Madrone tree | place: USA:California | collected 2016-06-14 | reverse complement strand
TATCGAGATCTTCCGTATTGCGTAATCCATCAAAGGCCTCACGGAAGAAGGTTTCTATGCCGCGATCGATAATGCCGACGCCGCTACAGGAAAAGAAAACTTTAAGCGGCCGCTGCATTGACGGGACGCGGTTCCATCCAAAGCCAGGACATTCGTTCCGGCCGCCATTCGCTCACTGACCAATCGAGATAAGACCGCGGCAACAGTCTTGTGCCAAGCGTGGCAAACGGTAAATCGGAACGGTGTCGATCTTCCTGCCAGATGGGCTGAACATTATGAGTGGCGGCAAAACGTTTCGTGACGCGTTTAGTGATTCCGGGCGAAACGAATTCGTGCATCTCCACCAGTAAATGCGTGTGAGCGAGCATCGGGACAGCTTGGATGTTCAACAAGCTTTCTTCATCACCTTCCGCGTCACAGAGAATCAACGCGCGATCTGAGGTCGCAAGGATTTGCGCGAGATCCTGCGGGGTACACTTGCCATGAATCTCGACGTGCGACGCGACGTTATTGAGTTCAGCCATCTTTTTTAGTGCGGCGCGCCCTTTTTGCTCCGTCTCGAACGCGATCACGCGCGCGCTCGGGTTTCGCAACGCCATACCGATCGCATAATAACCTTCGGCCGCTCCAACATCGACAATCAGCGGAAAGTTAAGTGCACACGCCTGATCAATAAATGGATTCAGCTCGCGCTCGTAAATGCCGAGGAGCTTCGGGACATAGGCGCTGGCAAAAGCGGTATCGATATATCGCATTCCCGCGAACGGCCCGCCGTGAACGCGGCCGCCAACCCGTGTGTGCACCAAATGCTCCAAATAGCCGATAGGTCGAAACCGCTTTGGAATTATGGCGCGCAGAATTTCGGCGATCACGTGTCCAAAAGTTCGTCTTGGAGCCGCTCGACGAGTCTGGCAGGAATCGGTTGCGGTCTTGCACTCGTGTCGAATCTAGGACGCGTACGATCCAAGATTGGCAAGCAAAACGTGTGCATAAACCTTTGTGCGGCGCGGATGTGCACCGGGCGCAGATGATTCGTTTGATGAATCAATTCCAGTTTTGTTCCGGGTTTCCAATATTTTAGTCCCGGCAGATCATCGGGTGTCACAAACTCTTTCCATTCGGGCTCGGCCCAGTGATGTAGTTCCGGCCGCGTCCAATTACTTCGGTTCTCTTCGTCCGCCATCATGATCGATCGCAACCGGCAGCGGCGCTTGAGTTGCACGGGATCGCGATGCGGATAATGCCGGATCGGTAATCGTTCGCGCGCAACAAAGCCGGCGTTAAAAGGAAACGAAATGGTCTCTGGCCATCGCATGGTGCTGCGGTAACGGCAAAGACGCGGTTCGCTATAGCAACTGATTGTATAATGCCGGCGACGCTCCTCGATGGGACGCGCGCGATCACGCAGTGTTTCTTCTCCGCGATTCCACGCGTCCACTTCCGACTGGAGCAACCGAAAGTCATAATATTGATGATAGGCGATGGTCTCGTGTTTGTGCATCGAGTTCTCCACAAACTCCGGCGGCGGAGTGTGGTGAAACTCATCCGCATCGACACGCAGAAACCAATCGCCATTACGCATGCTCTGCCGCGCGACATGAAACATGTAGCCGCGCAGCCGCGTCTCCGAAAAGTAAACCGGCTCCTTCCGCATCGGTACCACGCGCTTGTCACGCGCAGCTAAATCTTGAATGATCTCCCATGTGTCATCGGCACTGCCGGTGTCGAAAACATAAATCGTGTCCGCCCAACTCAGCGCGCGCTGTAAAGATTGAGCGATGATGTCGGCTTCATCGCGAACAGGAAGAAGCGCGCTGAACTTCATGCCGATGCTTTCTCAACATGCGCCGGCTCTTGAACAACTGCTGTTGGCTGCCGCGGAAGTTTCATCCATGCATAATAAATCCGCCATGGAACCGCATGCCGGGAAGCCAAACAGTCCGGAATTCCGCACAGTGCGGCCCACCACCAACGCGGTTCGCGAATCGCCCACGCGATTCCTTCGCTGCACGCATATCGGAATTGCCGCCAAATACGAAAAAGCGCCACCGCAATCAATGGTGGAAATGGACAGCGCATGAGCACGCTCCAAAGCTCGTTGCGCGCGTTTTGATGATGTCGACTGATTAAATCCCGTTGAGTGACTGCCACATGATGACGAATAGGCAGGGTCGGTTCAAATCGAGCCACATAGCCGAGAGCGTAACATTGCAATGTATAATCAGGCTCCTCGTACATGTGATGAAAGAATTCTGGAAAGCCATCCGATCGTAAATAGACGTCGCGGCGCATGGCCGCGGCACAATTTGCATACGCGCTCACCAGATGCGCGGGAGATGATGGCGATCTTGTAGGATGCGCGAATTCTCCTCCGTCGCGAATCTCCGGAAACGAAATCACGGCTGCGCTGGGATGCTCCGCGAATAGATTTTCAAGACGACCAAAGAAATCTGGATCGAGCGGATAACTATCATCATCGAAGCTCGCGACAACGTCGCCTGTGGCAGCCCGCAGCAACTGATCGCGCGAAAAGACTGAACCCCGCGTCGAACGATTCTCCAGAAACAAGCAGTTCGGAAAATTTTGACGAACCATTTCCGCGGTGCCGTCTGTGCAACCATCGGCGCAGATAAGAATTTCATCCGGCCGTGGCTGAAGCTCAGATAGTTTACTGAGCGTTCGTCGCAATTCTTCGCGACGGTTTAGTGTTGAGATCATTACCGAGATTTTCATTTATGTGCGGGCTCATGTTCTTTCGCCGCGAACGACTTCAATGCAGCAATAAGCCGCTCACGGTAGCGTTCCTGCGTGAACTCGCGGGCGCGCTGGCGGGCGGACTGAGCCATTCGTGCGCGTTCTTGTCGATCTTCGACGATCTCAGCGATCGCGTTAGCCAATGCTTCAGGATCACGCGATGGGACGATGTGTCCTTCAACTCCATCGCGCACAACAGAGCCGGCCTCGGGGGTAGTCACAACTGGCACGCCGCAGGCAAGCGCTTCATAGATCGCTTCCGCCGAACCTTCCGCAAGCGACGGTAAAACGAATATGTCCGCCACCGCGAATTCCCGCGTCATCTCGTCGCGTGGAATGCGGCCGAGAAAATCCAGATGACGGCAGATGCTTTTGCTTGATACCGATGGCTTCACATTTCCGGCAACGCGGAATTCATAGCGTAACCCGCGCTGCGTTAATTTCTCCGCTGCCATGGCGAGGTAATGGATACCTTTTCGCAGCTCCGCTGTGCCTGCAAAAAGTGTGCGACCGCGGACAGGTTGGTTCCGTATTGAAAATAATTCCGGGCTCATTCCGTACGGCACGACCGCGGTCCGTTCGTGTGCGAATCCGAAATTCTCAGTCAAATCATTACGCACCGTTTCGGAGGGACAAATGGCGAAATCGGTGCGCGTGAGCAACACATCCTCGTCGCCAAGTTCGCGGCGGATACCGGCAAAATTGGGCACGTCCGGTTCCCAGTCCGGAAACTTTTGCCGTTCATCGACAAGAATGCGCTCCGTGCTGAGAAGAATATAGATTTCCGAGATAACCGAAAGACCACGCTCTTTCGCCGCGACGAGAAGCGGGCCGCATTCGCCAAGCATCGAGTAAACATGGGTGGCATTGCCAAAGCCGCAGCGCGTCATCGCGCGACCAAGCGCATCCGAAAAGCGAACTGACTCCCGAAAAGTTGCAGCAGGATTATGTTTGATCGTCGCGCGACGCGCAGCGTGTAAGAGGCGCAGGTACGGAAAGGTCATCGTCTTCGCGCGGATATGATGGGGCAAACGCCGACCCATTAGTCGTCGCGCGTTCTGAGCTAAAAACGGCAGCGTTCTCACAGCGGAAAAGAATCTTAAAGCGACGTCACCGGTCATGTCCGTATAGAAACGCTCAAGCATACCGGCTCTTTCGAGCATCGCTGGGACCGCGTAGCCGCGCCGCGCGCCAATCTGGGCAACAATGAATTTCATGTAGCCACTAGAGATCGAAAAAACGCGAGCCACTTGGCACTTAGTGCTTCGTAACTGAAGTGTGCTCGATAGAAATCTTGCAGGCGTAAGCGATCGACGGCTTGCCTGTCGAGGCGTTCGCAAAGACTCTCAATTCCTCGAAGAAAAGCGTCCGAATCGCTCTTTGACACAATCACGCACTCCGAATTTGCGTAATCAGAAATTCCACCCGCGTCTGTCGCTACGAAGGGAACGCCGCATGCCATTGATTCCAGCAGCACCAGTGGGGCGCCTTCCGCCCCGATTGTCGGCATTAGCGTAAGATGAAAGCTGGTGAGTAAATCCGTGTAAGCTTGCGCGTCTGGATACGGTCCGTGACAAAAGACAGAATCGCTCCATCCGTTCTCAAAAATTAGTTTCTGGATGAGAGCTTCTTCCGGCCCGGCGCCAAAGATATGCAACTCGCGCAGACTCCGATTCAACCGGGGCCATTGCGAAACGAGCCAAGCTGCGCGCTTGTGTGGAACCAAACGGCCGAAGATCGCGGCACGAGCGGTTCCAAATGGCACGCGACGTTGGTGCGCTTGCGGAACCCGACTCGTCTTTTCTAAAGGAGACGCGAATGCCGGAATTACAGGAATCGGACGACGCCACCCAAACATGCGCTCGAAGTTGCGTGCAACCGGCGACGCTTGCGCTACTACAAAATCGAAAAATCTGCGGACAAGCCATCGCGAATCGCGCCAGCCTGCAGGTTCGCCTGACATGATTTCGTGAAAGACAAACCGGCAACCGAATCCAAATATTGCTGGGCCAAACAAGTTCCAGCCGGTGCCACACGCAAAATAGACGTCCGGGTGGAAATTTCGTAGAGCACGCTGAACCGCGAGGAAAGTTCCAATGGCAGTCCGGCCTGAAATTGAGGCGGAGAGATATTTTAAGCGCACGCTCGGGTTAAACGTCGAAAAATTAGTTCGATCATGATCGTCTTCGTTCGGGGGCCGGCCGAAGGAAAGCAAAAGCAAATCATGCCCAGCATCTGCCAGGACACGCGCCAGCGAGCGCAAGTGGGTTTGGATACCTCCGTAACCTGCAAAAGTTCCCGCAAGGACGAAGCGCACTAGCTTTTTACCCTGACAATCATTCGAGCGGATGCGGTGCGCCGAATGCGCGAAGGTTAACAAACACAAGAAAACGATCGCGCTGATTCGCGTTCAAAACCAGAAACCACAAGGCCCCGAGAAGAACCAGACCAGCAGAGACTGAAGTAGCCCCGAGTTTGAACCAGCCCGAGAATGAATTCGCGAGTGTGGCGGCGAAGAAGCTCAGTCCGCAGGCGACGATAAATACGACGGCGCATGGAACCAAAACAGAAACCACGTAGCGGTTGAATCCGAACTGCAATCGGCGAAGTCCTCGGTAGATCACGAACCAGTGCGCGGTGAGCAGTTGCGCAACGAGCGTCGCGCAGGCGAGACCAACCAGGCCGAATCGCTGCGTGAAAAAGAAGGCAAACAAGAGTTTCAAAATGCCGCCAGTCATCATTACTCCGGCAAAGGCTTCGTCTTCAGTGGCTCGGCATCCAGTGGAGATGATGAACGTCTGCTGTTCAAGAACGAATGTGACGACAAAAACCGCGACGATTGCCCATCCAACATAATTCGAGGGACCAAGCCAGATGTCGAACAACGTTTCGCCTGCCATGAGAATCGCAGCGCCTCCACACAGCATGATGCTGAGCCCTAGGCGCAGGTTACGCTGCACGATGCGTTGGACCTCGCCGATCTGCCCTGCTTGCCAGAGATGACTCACGAATACCGCTGACGAGGCAGCAAACACGCCGGCAAGCATGTGGAGATTGAGCACAATGAGGAATGCGGCGCGAAATGCCGGGATCTGTTCCGCCCCTTTGATGGAAGCAATGAAAAAGCTGTCCGTGTTTTGCACGAGAATCGTTCCCACGGCAGTGAACCACGCACGCAAAGCCAGGCTCGGCATGCCGCGCAGGACTTCAAGGTTCCATCGACCACGGAGCGAAAAAAGTTCCGGGCGGCGAACGCGTGCGAGCCAACGTATTAACCAACGTTGAGCGAGCGCACCAACTGTCGCAACCGTTGCCAGCGCGATGAGTCCGCCGCCGCAAAGCACTACGATAATCTGCGCCGTGAGCGTGAGCGTCGTGATGAAACTCGCGACTAACGCGTCCCAGCCGACATAACCGACGCCTTGCAGTAGGCACGTCCAGACTGTCGCCCACACCGCACATGCCTGACTCGCGCACAGAATTGTCCACGCCAGCCAGACCGTGGTGTGGCTGATATCGTGCAGTTGAAGATTGCGAAGATAGAAGAATCCCGCCGTCCATGAAACGACGAAAACTCCCGCGGACATCGCGTGATAGATGCGCCGGCCGCATTCCGTGAGATCAGCGATTTCGCGAAGGGTTTCGGGCGTGAGCGGCGCATTTGGATCGCCGCCGCTCTTGCCTTTGGCGAGGGCAATTCGCCGCGTCAGCGTGATGCCGAAGCCAAGATCGAGAATCCCCATCGCCGCCCAACTCTGTCCAAGCAGGAGCCACACGCCGAGTTCCTCCTTCGGCAAATAGCGGAACAGCACGGGCATGAGAACCAGTCCGAGCAGAATGGTCACGCCGCGGCTGAACCATGACGCCGCAGCACCAAAGGCAATTCGGCGGGTGACGCTCATCGCTTTAGAATTCGATAGGTCGCGTGGAGACGCGCCTCACCTGACATGGTCATGATAACAAGCAAAACTCTTGCCGCGTGGATCTGAGCGTTTACGAGAACTCCGATTTTGATCGCGGCGCGCCGCGGTGGAAGGAAGCGCTTTGGACATTCGCGCGCTGCCTCTTTTTCCAAACGCTTGCAAGTTGGCGATCATGTCTGGATCGGCGAAGACGTGGGGATTCTTAGTCTCGCCCAAGTGACGATTCGAATCCAAGGTGTGCATCAGCCAACGCGCTTATCTTTGCACAGGCAGCCACGAATTTCGACGCGAAGATTCAAATTGAAAGTTGCGCCCATCACGGTGCGCACGGGAAGCTGGGTGGCTGCGGCGGCTTTCGTCGGACCCGGCGTCGAAATTGGCGCAGGATCAGTGGTTTCCGCAGGCAGCGTTGTGCTCGAAAATGTCCCCGCGAACGTCCTTGTGCAAGGCAATCCCGCCGCCGTCGTAAGGGAGATCGATCGTAGAACTGCGCCGCCTCTCAGCGGTCCTCAATTCTTCGTTCGACAGAATAAACAAAATTAACCGAATGAGATGAGAACAACCGTCCTATGATTATCCTGTCCATTTTGTTAATTCTGTCAGAAATCACTCCCGCTTAAGGCTCGGCAATTTTTCACCGTACTTAATAATTAGCCATGGCAATTCGAGAGCGCGCAAAAGGCGCGGGGCGAAGATGCGCGGTTGCGCGAAAAGGCGGAGCAGCCAGCCGAGATAAAAGCGGTCGGCCCAATCTGGAATTGCGATTTGGTCGCCGGTCAAAAAGCCGAGCGCAGCGCCAATGCAATGGATTGCCGGCCGATACGATAAATGATCTCGAAAAAAGTGACCGAGCTTCTCCTGCGGGCCGCTGCCGATCCCGATGACAATGTGCCAAGGTCTGCGAGTATCGATCTTCGCCAGCAACTCGCGGTCTTCGACTGTCGCGTCGTAACGTGGCGCGACGTAAAGATCGACATCGGCGAATTGAAAATGATTGGCGCTCAGCCAGCGTGCCGTCTTTTCGCGCGCCGTTTCGTTCGGAAGAACCCAAAGGACGCTGCGCGTTTTGTCGGCAAACAATCGCGCGCTGAGATGCTGGAAGTATTTCAAGCCAGAGATGCGCCTGATTTTTCGGCCGCGCAGAATTCTCCAAAGCAACACCATCGCGCCGCTATCGGGGATCGCGAGATCGGCATGCGTCATCGCTTCGCGATAAGCCGGGTCGCGACGCAGCCGCGCAAAACATGTCCCCGATGGCGCAACCAGAAAACCGCCGTGGCGAAAGATGAACTCGATTGCCTCATCGATATTGCCGTCGAAGAAACGAAGGCCGAGAATTTGTTGCGTAGCAGGCATCGGGAGGATGTCGAACAATGGAGGGACACGCTCCGTCGTGTCCAATCGAAACGTCACAGACGGCTGTAAAGGCAGGCGTGTTACCGTTCGAGATTTGGAATTTGCCCCGAAAGCGTTCGGGGCCACCACAGAGATCGCCTCTCCACGACTGAATTAGAAGCTTTAGAGGGCCGGGTCTGCCCTGAGCGGAGTCAAATGGGCGAGTCGCCTGCGCGACATTTCCGCCATAGCCGGCTCGCGTGAGACCGAAACCTGCTGGAATCTCAATCCATGCCAGGTACAGCCATCGCGCCAACACCCGCAACAACGCCGCTGTTGGTTAGGGGATTTTCTGTCCGCGCGGCGGCGGCGCTCGTCTTCTTTGCGGTGCTCTGGTTTGTGCTCTGCTGGCATCTGAGCGGCGAATGGTCGGTCAACGCGCAGTACAACTACGGCTGGTTCGTTCCGTTTTTTGCGCTGCTCCTTTTTTGGCTGCGCTGGGAAGACCGGCCGAAAGCAGAGGTCGGAGGTCAGAAGTCAGAGGGCAGCAGTCAGAGGTCAGTCGCTGTGTTAGTCGCGATTTTCGCGCTTCTCTTGTTATTTCCGATCCGCTTATTTGAAATTGCAAATCCCGATTGGCGACCGCTTGGCTGGGTCCACGCCGCCGTCATCGCCACGCTCACGCTCTTATATATATGGTACAGGGGCGGCGCGACCTGGCTGCGTCACTTTGCTTTCCCGATCGGATTCTTCTTCGTCGCGGTTCCGTGGGTGACGCCGCTGGAAGCGCCGATCATTCAAGGCCTGATGCGTGTGATCGCGGCATTGGCAGGCGAAACGGCGAATCTGTTCGGAATTCCGGCCCAATTGGAAGGCAATCTGATTCGCGTGAGTACCGGGCTCGTAGGTGTGAACGAAGCGTGCAGCGGTGTCCGCTCGCTGCAAACCGGGCTCATGATCGGGCTCCTTTTTGGCGAACTGAAGCGATTGTCGATCTCGCGGCGCATCGCGCTTCTCGTCGCCGCCGCCGCAATTGCGTTCGTCGGCAATTACGCGCGCGCCTTTTTTCTCGTCTGGATCGCCGCCACGCAAAATGTTTCGGCCATCGATCGCTGGCACGATTTCGCCGGGTACTCGATTGTCGCTGCCGTTTTTATCGGGTCGCTTGGCCTGGCATATTTGCTCGGCAAATCCGAGCGCAAAGAACAGAGGTCAGAGGCCAGAGATCAGAAGACACAGGACAGACGAGGCAGATTCGAATCTCGAATCTCGAATCTCGAATTTCCGCGCTTCTCTTTTCTAATTTGTGCGCTCGTTTGGCTGGTCGCTGTCGAAGTTGGATCGACATGGTGGTACCGCGCGCACGAGAGCAACCTTGTTGCGAGTACACCGTGGACTGTTCACTGGCCCGAAAGTGCGCCCGATTTTCACCTTTTGAAGCTCGATGAAGAAGTTCGTCGCACATTACGCTTCGACGAAGGGGAGGCCGCGTCGTGGAATTGTCCGCCTAGCGAGTCGGCAGAGATAGTTAATCACGCAACGTCCACGCGGATTACCTGTTTTGCTTATTTTTTCCGTTGGAAACCGGGCCGAAACAGCGCGCTGCTCGCCAATTTGCACCGGCCGGATGTTTGCCTGCCCGCAATCGGTTGGGAACAGGTGGCTGACAATGGGGTTCGGCAATATTCCGCAGTCGCATCGTTTGTTCTTCCATTTCGTTATTTCGAGTTCCGCCATGGAACGAAGGAAGACCCGGCCCAACAGGTTGCTCACGCTTTCTATTGTTTGTGGGAAGATCGTGCGCCTGGCACGGTCGCCGCTTCACAACCCCGAATGCTTTCGGGGATGACGACTTCTCCTTCCACCTGGACACGTGGGGAACGTGTTCGGGCCGTCCTCGAAGGCCGCCGGCACTTGGGCCAGCAAGTCATGGAAGCTGTCCTTCGAACTCGCGGCGTCATCGATCAAAAGGAAGCCCAAGCAGATTTCGCGGCGCTGCTTCCCAAGCTAATCGTCCTCAAACCGGCCGAGTCGCACTGACCCCTGATCTCAACCCTCAACTATCAACCACGGATTACACGGATTTCACAGATGGCTTGATCCACTGATCCCACCAACCACCAATCACTAATGGCCTCTGCCCGCCGCGCGATAGCCTTGGCGAAGGCGGGGCCTGTGACCTCCAAAATGGCTCGCTGCGATGATATTCTCCTGACCGCGGAGGAGTTGCGTTTGCGCAAACGCAAACGCCGCCGGTCGCTCGCGATCGTTGTCGTTCTTGTCCTCGCTCTCGTCGCGACATTTTTCAGCCCGCGACCTGCCGGCCACGCGATCAAGGCCTGGCAAGCGCGGCGGCACGCGCAGCGCGCCTTTGCTTATATTAATAATGAGCAATGGAACGACGCGCAAAAGGAAGCGATTGCTGCTTATCAATTGTGGCCGAGCGAGCCGCAAGCGTTACGGGCCGTGGCGCGTTTTCTTTCGCGCGTTCGTCAGCCGGACGCGCTCGATTTCTGGAAACAACTTCAAAATCGACAATCACTCACCCGCGAAGATCGCCGTG
>WNFT01006132.1_pt1 | contig 10577 bp, 8 predicted proteins | sample 5400191 | NCBI WGS metagenome assembly WNFT01 (sample SAMN13153359, study PRJNA577476) | soil metagenome | isolation source: 80 cm saprolite under Madrone tree | place: USA:California | collected 2016-06-14 | reverse complement strand
ACCGTCTTCTCAAGCTCCGGCAGCCAGATGCCGAGCAGCCCCGACTGGCGCAGCACCTCGAATCCGCGCGAAGGCTCGCGGGCGCCGAGCATCTTCAAGAGCTCCTCCTGCACCCGCTCCGCCGCGACACGCCCGACCTCCTCGCGCGCCTCGCCGAGGGCGCGTGAGGTCTCTTCCTCGATGGCGAATTCCAGGGTGGCCGCGAAACGCGCGGCGCGAATGGGGCGGAGACCGTCCTCGCGAAATCGTTCGAGCGGATTCCCGACCGCGCGAAGAAGCCGCGACGTGAGATCGGGGATCCCCCCCGTCGGATCGACGAGCCGGTCGCGGAGCGGATCCCATGCGATCGCGTTCACCGTGAAGTCGCGCCTTTTTAGATCAGTCTCCAGCTCGCGGACGAACGTGACGTGGTCGGGGCGGCGCGCGTCCCTGTATTCGGATTCCACGCGGAACGTCGTGACCTCGCAGGCTCCTGCGTCCGTGGGGACGGTGATGGTCCCGAACCGTGCCCCCGTGGCGATCCCTTTCGGGAAGAGCCGGAGCACCTCCTCCGGAGTCGCGCTCGTCCCCACGTCCCAATCTTGCGGAAGGGGCCTCTCGCCGAGCAGAAGCTCACGCGTGGCGCCACCGACGACGTACGCGCGATAGCCGCCCTCGCGCAGCCGGCGCAGGACGTCCAGGATGGGATCCGGCACCTGGGATGAATTCAGTCGGCGCAGTGCCATGGCACCGGATGGTAGCATGCGCGCATGCGCTCGAAACGACGCGCGCGCCGCCGCGCGATCCTGACCCTCCTCGCGGCCGCCTTCGCCGCGCTCCCCTGCGTCCCGGCCGCGGCGGCTCCGATCTTTCTCTCCTCGGCGGACCAGGGCCCCTGGCTCGCCTCCGATAAGGAGCTCCACTTCGCCGGTTCGGTCGCGATCGCGGCCTCCCTCCGCGTGGAAGGACAGAGCCGGAAGAGAGCGATCGTCGCGACCTTCGGGGTGGGGCTCTTCAAGGAGGCGTACGACGTAGCCCTCAAGCCGCGCCGCTTAGGAAGGGGCGCGAGCTGGAAGGATCTGGCGGCGGATCTGGCCGGCGCGCTCGCGGGGGTGGCGATCGTGAGCGCGCTCGACCGCTAGCCCTCTCCCCGAAGGAGTCTAGAGCCCGTCCTTGCTCGGCAGCGTGATCGTGAACCGCGCTCCGGAGCCCGGAACGTTCTGCGCCGCGATCCTCCCGCCGTGGTTCTGGATGATCCGGTAGCAGGTGGAGAGGCCGAAGCCGTGCCCTTCGGGCTTCGTGGTGAAGGAGGGCTCGAAGAGCCGATGGATCGCCTCGGCGGGCAGGCCCGGACCGTTGTCCTCCACCACGACCTCCACCTGGGCCACCGTGGGCTTGAGGCGCGACCGGATCACGATCCGCGGCATGGGCGATTTCCCGCTCTTCAGCGCGTCCGCGGAATTGCTGAACAGGTTCATGAGCACCTGCTGGATCTGACCCGGATCCAGGTTCATCTCCGGGACGTCCACGGAAAGGTCCAGGCTGAACTCCACCCGCTCGTACTTGTTCTGCGGCGTGATGAACTCGACCGTCTTCCGCACGATGTCGTTCAGCCTCGTGGGCTGCCTGCGCACCTCCTTGTGCGAGAAGTCCATGAGGCCCTTCGTCAGAACCGTCATGGCGCTCGCCTGCTCGAAGATGATCTGCGCGTTCTCCTCCGCCTTCTCCGGGGTCATCGTCCCCACACCCATGAGGAAGAACTGGGCCCGCGCCGAGATGGCCGCGAGGGAGTTGTTGAGCTCGTGGCCGATCTCCGCGGCCATCTCCCCTTTCGCCGCGAGCCGCTCGGAGCTGACCAGCTCGTCCTTGGCCCGTTCGAGCGCGATGTACTTGGCGCTCGCCTCCTTGATGAGCAGGAGCGGGACGAAGAAGAAAATGAGGCCGTAGAACCCGATCGCCATGTAGGACACGACGACGAGGGGAGAGAGAAAGAAGAGGGCCGCCGAGGAGATGAGCGAGTTGTAGTAGATGTATTCCTCGCGCCAGGTGCGGAGGAGGTTCCGGCGCGTGCTGAGCGCGACCGCGCCCGCCACGAGGATCGTGTTCACGATAAAGTAGACGACCGAGGCGGCCACCCAGGGCGGGATCAGCGGAACGCCGAACGTCCCCGTCTGCTCCCCGCCCTTGCCCGCGAGCGGAACGCCCCCGAGCAGCGAGTAGACGATGCCGGCGGCGAAGAGCGCGAGCACGTTCTGCCCCGCGTTGAAGAGCGCCTTGTACCAGGTGCGCCGGGAGAAAATGACGTTCGCGAGGGCGAACGCAACGGCGACGATCCAGACGGAGGGGCGATACCCGAGGAGTACGAGGAGGCTCAGGTCCACGGTCGAGGCCATGCTCTCCATGGCCTTGCCGGTGATCGTGGAGAGCCACAGGCTCTCGGCGAGGAGGCTCACGAGGATCCACGCCGCTATGTGGATCGGACCGATGCTGCGGAATTCGGGGAACGCGGACGCGAGGACCGCCGCGCCCGCGGCAATGACGAATACAACGTAGAGGACGAGTCCTCGACTCAGGAGGGTTCCCTCAGGTGCCCGGCGGCCGTCGCCGTGCGGCGCGTGAAGCTAGTGGCGACGGTACCGTCCGTGGCGTCGTTCCGCACCCTACGCCGCGATCCCGCGAGGGTCAACGGGATTCACCCCCCGGGAGGAGGTCGCGCGGGTCGAGCGGCTGGGTCCGGACCCGACGCGGCAGATTCATGGTCAGATCGCGCGGGTTCGCCTTCGTGAGAATGGCGATCGAGCTGAATTCCACCTCGATCGAGTCCTCCTCTCCCCCCGCGCTCACCCAGCGTGGAAGGCCGCTCGCGGGATCGGGCGCGACCCATACCGAGACGTCCGGGAGCGAATCGCCGAGCGACGCGCGATGGAGTCTGTATCCCTCGCGCCACGCTCCCGCGACCCGTCGCCGTTCCTTGACGGCGCGGTAGTCGGCGTCCAGGATCCGCTCGGGCTCCTGCACGAGCTGGCGCAGGCGCGCGGGCGCTCGCTCCCATTCCGCCTTGTAGAGGACGCCCTCCGAAGGGCGGTAGACCTGAAACGTTCCCTTCTCGCGATCCGCGACGATGTCCTCGCCCCCGTGCTCCTCGGACCGGAACCTGAGCCCGCGGCCCGGAAGGAACCAGACCCTTCCTATCGTGCGCTCGGCTGGGCCGCCGAAGGGGTCGCTCCGCGAGATGACAATCCGAGAGTGGAATTCGGGAGCGCGAAGAAGACGCGCGAGCATGCGCTCGACCGTTTCCTGGGGTGACGACGAAGCGTCCGCTCGGGCGGTGCGCGGCCCGCCGCGCGCCGTCGCGGGCTCTGCCGCACGCACGCCCCACACGGACGACGAAAGCGCCGCCGCGACCGCCGCTCCCGCGAGAAGCCGGGCGACACCGCGTCTCGACGGCGTGTCCCTGTGCCGCGGTTTCACGGTTCCGTTCCTCCTTCCGAGAGCCCCAGGAGCCAGCGAACGAGCGAGCGCCCGCCGGGATCGTCCAGCGAGAGGATCGTCCACCCCGGCTCGGCCGACGGCGCATAGCGGATCCTCGCCGCATCGGCCGACGAATGGCTCTCGACCTTCAGGGTCACCACGCTGCCAGAGAACGACCACTCGATCCAGCTTGGAATGCGCCCCGCCTCATATCCTCGCTCGGGACCGTACCGCACCGCGATGACATCGTGTGCCTCCCCGGCGCGCCGAAGGAGAAGGCTCACAGGCTCGCCACGTTCCGAGAGCTCGAGGACGAAGCGGTACTCCTCGGCGGACCCTCGCCCGCCCCCGCCCGCGATGCCGCCGCGGCCCTCGCGCCCGTCCGCCTCCAGGGATCCCTCGAGGCCCCAACCATGACCAGACTCATGCATCTCCGCCCGTTCGAGCGCGCGGCGTATCCAGTCCGGGCTGAAATCCCAGGGAGTCGCGGCGAAGCGCAGGACGCGGCCGTCCAATCCCTCATCACCCCGGAGCGTGCCGGAAACCCCCATCCCGTAGCGCCGGATCACGAGGTAGAGCGAATCCCCCTTGAGCGCTGCGTCCAGCACACGCGCGGGTCCTACGTATCCGATGACCGCGAGGCTCTCGGCGTTGGCTCCCCAGCGTGCCCTCGCGCTCCCCCGGCCCTCCTCGCCGCGGCGGATCGAGATCGAACCTACGCCGCGCTCCGCGGCGTGCGGGGCCGCGTACACGGAGAGAAACCGGTCGCGGGCCGCGGTTCCCGAGGCGGCCTTGGGAAGACGTGCGCAGCCGGCGCCGAGAAACGTGAACCCCAACGCGATCGCGCTCCCGAGCGCGATCGCGAGCCCCGGCGCCCGCCCGGGTGCCTGAGTCCGGCATCCGCCTTGCGCTCCGCCACGAAAGGGGGCAGGCTTCGCCGCATGTCCTACGAAGCCGTTCAAGAGGAGCTCGCGATGTGGCGTCCCGCGGAGGCGAGCCTTCCGCCCGGAGCGTGGTTCGGCGTTCCCACGCGCCGCGGAGGCGTGAGCCGCGCCGCTTATGCGTCGCTCAACCTGGGCCTGGGGGTAGGAGACGAGCGGGACGACGTGCTCCGGAACCGGTACCTGCTTTTCCACGCCCTCGGCATGCCCGAGTCGGGGCCGCTTCGAGTCCGGCAGGTTCACGGCACACGGATCGTGAGTCCCGAGGAGGCGCCCGAAGACGCGGACGGTTTCCTCGTCGAGGCGGGCGATCCGTGGACGGCGGTATCCACCGCGGACTGCGCGCCGGTCGCCCTCGTCGCGAGGAGCGGCGCTACCGGGGCGCTCCTCCATTCGGGATGGCGCGGCACCCGGGACGGGATCGCCGCAAGCGCGGTCCGCCTCCTGGGCGAGCGGGGCGTTCCCCCATCCGAGATCGTGGCTCACATCGGTCCCTGCATCCATGCCTGTTGTTACCCCGTGGGTCCCGAGGTGGCTCGTGAGTTTTCGAGCGAAGCCCTGAAGCCGCACCCGCAAGGTACCGCGCTCGACCTCCCGCGCGCCATCGAGCTCACCCTCCTCGACGCCGGAGTCCCGGAGTCCGCGATCCACGCGGCGGCGGAATGCGCGTCCTGCGAGGCGGCCTCCTTCTACTCCCACCGACGCGACCGCGGAATCACGGGCCGCCACTGGGCGCTCTTTCACCTCGCGCCGCCGTCTGCATAGGCCCGGGAGCCTCGGCGGGCGGCACACCGCTTTTCGTGAGCAGGGTCCGCGCCGCGCGCCGATAGGCCTTCCTTCCCAGGAGTCCCAGCGTCAGGCCGAGGACCGTCCCGCCCAGCACGTCGGACGGGTAATGATCCCCCACGTAGATCCTCGAGAAGCACACGGCCGCGGCATAGACGTAGGCGAAAACGGTCGCCTGCGGGAAGACGGCGGAGACCACGGGAGCCGCCGCGAAGAAGTTGGTCGCGTGCGTCGAGGGGAAGGACCAGGAATGGCGGACTCCGAACAGAGGAATGGTGTCCGCCAGCGCCTTCGAGGGTCGGACCCGCCGAAACAGAGGCTTGAGAATGTGGCTGCTGAGCTGATCCCCGGCCGCGATCGTGAGCGCCAGGATCACCAGGCCGATCGCCCCGCGGCGGCCGCGCAGAAGGAACAGCACCGCGACGAGGCCCAGAAGAGGGAATTTCCAGGGGCCGGGATCGGTGAGCGCGACCATGACAGGATCCAGCCACGGGTGGTGCATCCCGTGATGGATCGCCCGGAAGATCGCGACGTCCCAGTCGGCCGGCGTCATGGCCCAGGCGACTAGAAGTCCGCGCCGAGCGTCACGAAGTGATGTGAGGTGCCGGTGGTGTGCTGGAAATTGGTGCCGCGTCCGTAATCGTAGCGAAGGATGAAGTAGCCGAGGTTGATGCGCGCGCCCGCCCCGAAGGCAAAGAGAAGATCATCCGCGTGGAACCCTCCCACATTCGTGAAGAAGCGCGGGCTCTGCCCCTTGTACCACGAGCTGGCCGCGTCCAGGAAGAGCACGCCGTTGATGCCCCCCAGGGTGATCCGCCCCGGCCAACCGAACCGTAGCTGTTCGATCAGCGGGAAGCGGAACTCGAGATTCCCCAGGAGCGCATTGGATCCCCTGAGGTCGCCGTAGTCGGCCCCTCGGAATGTGAACGCGCCGCCGAATCGGAACAGACGCGGGTCGTTTCCAAAGCTGCTGCCTGCGATGAGCCGCTGCGCGAAGGCGTAGTTGTGATGGATGTTGCTGTACCGCCTCCAATCCATCATGAGCGTGGTGTAGGAGACGTCGCCGAACGCGTGCTCCGCCGTATAGCTCGATCGGCCCCCGTTGATCGGACCGGTGGATCCGTACAGCGCGTTGTCGGCCACCAGGCCGACGTTGGGCGCGACGTAGAGATAGGTCTTGTCGGCGACCTGCTGGGACACGACTCCCAGGTCGTAGTTGTAGAGCAGCACCCCCTTGTCCAGCGCCGCGGCCTCCAGGCCGTATTCGACCCGCCGGAAGCGGCTGAACGGGCGCGAGAAGAGGAAGGCGCCGCCCCGATAAACCTGGCTCTCGACCTGGTCGCTGCTCGGCGAGGAGAAGAGCAGGAGGTCGGTCCGGTACTGGAAGGCCGCGATGGTGTAGTTCGTCCGATGAGCCAGATTCGAGTACGCCACGAAGACATCGGAATTGGCGAGGTCGCCGAAGAGATTCAGCGCGACAAGGATGTTGTGATTCCCCAGCACGTCGCTGAAGGACATGACCGTCGAGCCCGCGAATCCGATGTTCGACGCGAAGAAGGCGCCCCCCGACACGTAATCGCGCGAGAACTTGGGCCGGTAGGGAGCATGGCGGAACGTGGTGCTGTCCACCAGCGGCTCGCGGTAAACCTGCCGCACCAGGAGCGAGAGCGTGGTGTCGGCCGCGAAGGCGCGGGCCGTATCCGCGGCGGCCGATCTCGAGGAATCCGAAGCCCCGATATGGAAGGTCGCCGACAACGACCCCGCGCGCAGCGTGTCGGGTCCCGCCGAAGTGCGGAGCGCGTCTTGTCGCAGGACTTGCGCCGGCCCCGACAGGACGGGCGGGTCGGAAGTCTCCCGATCGGAATCGGACAACGCCTCGCTCGCGCCCGCCTGTGCCAGGAGGGGGGCTTCCGCGGGAATCGCGGGAGAGGCAAGGACCGGTGGGGTCGCGAGAAATTTCGGCACGTCCCGGATGGAATAGATGTCCCAGCCGCCGCGGGTGAATGCCGAGAAGACGAGGCGCTTGCCGTTCCGGGACAGGGAGATGCAGGGGCTCTCCGGTACGATGCCCGAGACTCCGGTGAGCAGGTTTGAGAGCTTCGCCGTCTCGCCGGTTACCAGATCCTGCCGGAAGATATTCGGAATGCCGAAGCGGTCCGACACGTACACGATCGAGGAGCCCCCCGGCCCCCATTGCGGCGAGATGTTGGCCCCGCGCTGGTTCGGAAGCACGGTGATCCTGCCGGACTCCACGTCGAGAATGGCGATCCCCAGCTTGCCGAAAATGAGCTTCTTGAGGTCCGTCGCCGGCCCTTCGTCCGTTGCGAAGACGATGCGGGTGCCGTCAGGAGACCAGGCCGGATCCCGCACCGCGTACTTCCCGCCAAAGACCTCGCGCACGTTCTTCCCGTCCACCCCACAGATGTAGAGCTTGGAGTGCCCGCTCTTGATCCCGACGAACGCGAGCTCCTTACCGTCGGGAGACCACGTGGGCGAATAGATCGCGTCGAGGCCGAACTTGAGCTTCCGCTTCACCTTTCCGGATGGAATCTCGATCAGGTAGATCGCATCCTGGCCGCCGATCTTGGCGGGCAGCGCGATCCGGCTCTCGTCGGGTGCCCAGGCGATCGAGGTGTTGAAGAAACGCAGGGTCTCGAAGCTCCCGGTCCGCTCCCCCTCGACCAGCTTCTTGAAGAGGCGGCCGTCCAGGGCGGATGCGAGATAGACGTCGTTGTACATGCTCCGGTCGGAGATGAAGACCATCTGCGTCCCGCTCGGGGACACGGAGGGAGCGACGTTGAAATTGGACTCGTCCCGCTGGGACTCGGTCAGCGGCGCCGCGATCTTGTCGGGCTTGTCGTACTCGGCGATCTGGGGCAGGTACTGCTTCCGCACGGACTCCATCCACTTCTTCGAGAGCACGTCGACCGAAAGCCCCGTGGAGGACTCGAGCGCCTTGTCGAGGCTTCCCATGCGCCGCGTCCGCTTCAATATCTCCCCGATCTTCTGGATACCGTAGGTGTCCGCGATGAAATGGAAGATCGACTGGCCAAAGCGGTAGACGCGGATGTCGCCCACGTACTCTAGTACTCGCAACGGGGTCAGGTAACCCTCGAGCGAGGCGTCGCGCAGCCACATGGCCGTGTTGTTGTCGATCTCGGCGATCGAGAGATACTCGGCCATCCCTTCCATGAACCAGATCGGCGGCGAGGATGCGAAGGGGTTCCCCACGAGGCTCTGCCGGTCTCCGAACAGGATGTCGACCTGGAACGCGTGGACCAGCTCGTGCGTCAGGACGTGGTCCAGCTCCGCGTAGGAGCCGGTGAACGGCAGGAAGACCCGGCGCTTCAGGAACTCGGTCACACCCCCCGTTCCCACGCCCAGCAGCTCGGGGGTTATGTTGGTCTGCTCGAAATCGGTGTGCGAGGCGTAGAGGACGAGCGGGATCTTCGCCTTGATCTGATGATCCAGCACGCGGCTGAGTCTTCTGTAGCTCCGCTCGGCCATGACCGCCGCGTCCTGCACGGCCTCTTCCTCGCCGCGGTAGTAGTGGACGTCGAAGTGCTCGGTCTTGAGCAGCTCCCAGTGAAAGCTCTTGTACTGGACTTTGTTCTGCCCGAAGTACTGGGCATCGGATGCCGTGGGTTTAAGAAGCGCTCCGAGCGCGAGGAAAGACAGGAGCGCGAGCCGGACGCAGCCGGCGTGAGAGGCGGGCGCCACCTTCGATGTGCTGCTCCCGAACTTCATCCCGTGGTCCCTTCCTTCGCTCCGGCGAGCGCGGCCGCCTCCGCGGCCCGAAGCACTACCTCGACGGCGTGCGCCGGGATCGCACCCTGGGCCGACTCGGGCCGGCCGCCCCCTTTCCCGCCGAATTCGCGGCAGAGGCCGCCCAGGAGATCACCTACCGATATTGTACCCGTTGGCGCGGAAAAGTGCGCTCTCGGCGTAGCGGTTCCGGCCGCGAGCAGGGCGATGCCTCCTCGGGCCGCGACCAGCGCCGACAGGGCCCCGATCTCGGACGGCTCGCGGTCCGGGAAGTGCCGCGCCACCACCGGACCCCGGGCTCCGCGCGGCGCCGCTTCCACGAGCGAGGCGGCCTCCCGCGTGAGCTCGGCTTTGAGCAGCGCCTTCATCCTCTTTTCGAGGCTGTCGCGCTCCTCTTTCAGGCGCGTCACCGCATTCAAGAGATCCCCTTCACCCGAAGTGAACGCGAGCGCCAGGTCGCGAAGGAGGCGCCCCCGCTCCCGCTGGCGCCGGAGGGCCCGCCCGCCGCAGACGAAGGCCACGCGCGTGCCGCCCTTGTATTTTTCCGTCGAGAGAATCGTGATCACGCCGACCTGACCGCTCCGGGCGACGTGGGTCCCCCCGCACGCCGACCAGTCGAACCCGCGAACCTCGACGACACGGACCAAGCCCTCCACCGCGGGGAGCTTCCGGAGCGGGAAGCGTCCGGCCTCCGCGCGAGGGACCTCGTGGACCAGGATCTCGAGGTCCTCCCAGACCGCCTCGTTGGCGCGCTCCTCGACCTGACACAGGAGCTCCGCGTCGGGACCGGGATGCGCGACGTCGATCGAGACCTCCTCCTCACCCAGATGGAAGGATCTCGTTTCCGCGGACGCGACCTCGATGAATGCCTGGGAGAGGATGTGCTGGCCGGTGTGCTGCTGCATGTGGTCGAAGCGGCGCGCCCAGTCGAGCGCCCCCTTCACGCGCGCGCCCGGAGCGAGGAGACCCTCGGTCCGGTGCCAGACACGGCCCTCCTCCTCGCGCACATCGGACACGCTCGCAGCGCCGAGGCGTCCGTGGTCCGCGGGCTGCCCTCCCCCGCCGGGATAGAAGGCGGTCTGGTCGAGCTCGGTCCAGGCGGCGCCGTCCCGCTCGAGGGAATGGAGTACCGTGCCTTCGAATTCGCGGATCGAGGAATCCGCGTAGTAGAGAAGCCGGGTCAAGAGCGAAGCCTCGGATGTTGGCGGCTGGAAAGAATCGAGGAGATAGTACCTGTTACGGTGTGGGATCCGCAACGGCGCCGGAGCGGCGAGGCAACCGCGAGGCGACCTACCGCGCCATCGCGACGTTACGCTGCTCGATCAGGTCGGCGATCGACTCCGTGAGCTCGCGCAGCTCCGCCAGATTCATCTCGAACTGCTCGTCGTGCTCGTACGCCTTCTCCAGCTCATGCACGAGGCTGTGGAGCCGTTCGATCCGCTCCACGATGTCGCGGTCCAGGCGGGCGACCGGGTTCACCACCTTGTCGTCGAGCATCCTCTGAGAATGCTCGACCAGGACGATCGATTCGGCGAGGAACTCGAGCTTTCGCGCGTCCCCGTCCAGCTCCTCGAGGAGATCGGAGAAGTCGTCGCGGAACTGCTTGCTCTCGATCCGCTCCAGCCTGTGGGCCTC
>WNFT01006131.1_pt1 | contig 10578 bp, 9 predicted proteins | sample 5400191 | NCBI WGS metagenome assembly WNFT01 (sample SAMN13153359, study PRJNA577476) | soil metagenome | isolation source: 80 cm saprolite under Madrone tree | place: USA:California | collected 2016-06-14 | reverse complement strand
CCGTGACCTCGCGCAAGTAATCGTTCACGTCCTGCGAAGTGATGTCGCGCACTTCACCCTCATCATCGACATATTGAAACAATTCCTGGCCAGGCAAATCCTGGAACTTCGAGACGATCTTCGCGATGCGCCGGTCGGTTAGATCGATCTGATGTTTGATCCCGCGCTTGCCGCGGAAACGAAACCGCAGTTGCGATCCCTTCACGTCCACATGCCGATCTTGCATGGTCGTTAGGCCGAACGACTTGTTCTCGCGCGCATACGCTTCGTTGCCAACGCGGATGAATGTTCGCTCGAGCAATTGCACTACGGTCGCCAGTACTTTGTTTCGCGGCAGACTGGGCAAAGCGAGATCTTTATTCACGCGCCTGCGAATTTTCGGAAGCGCATCACCGAAAGCGACCATTCGATCGTATTTGTTTTCCTCCCGCACCTCGCGCCAGCGCTCGTGATAACGGTATTGCTTGCGCCCACGGGCATCGCGCCCCGTCGCTTGAATGTGACCGTTGGGCGACGGACAAATCCAAACGCTGGTGTAAGCGGGCGGAATGGCCAGACGTTTGACGCGCAAAAGCCGTTGCTCGTCGCGGATCAACTTTCCTTGCGTGTCGAAGTAATCGAAATCGTCACCTTTCACTCTGCGCGTGTAACCCGGCTGATCGTCGCTCACGTAGCGCAAACCGGCTTCTTCAGCAGCGTCGATCGGATCGCTAACGATCTTTAAACCGGCAACGGAGCCGGCGGAAGCCGAGCGACGTGGACGGGAAAGCCCACGAGGGTTCACGCGCCGGGAGCCGAGTGAATCAATCTTCCTTTTCTCTTGGCGGAGTTTTTTCGCGGACGCGTGCATTTACGTAACGGCGCTCTGCGCGCGCCGCATTGACTGGTTGGCGGTCATAGACCGTCGCCACAGTTACGGGCCGTAGCTTTTCGTGAACTTCTTCTTCGATTCGGACTCGCTCGGAGCGGGAGATGAAATTGGCTCGGAAGCTTTCGGTTTCTCTTCGGGCATGGTGGAGGAAGGTGCGGATGGCGCCGGTGGCGGCGTGGGTTGGGCGCCACCTTTGGGCGCTTGCCGCGCGACCTCGACATATGCCATCTGCAAATTTGAAAGCGCGTTGCGCAACACTGTTGCCTCCTCATTGGTCAGGTTGCCGCGCGTCTTTTCCTGAATCATGGCGAGCTGATCGATGAACATCTTGGCCAGCTCGAGGTTCACTTCCCCTTCGCCGGTTTTAGGGTTTGGAATTTGCCCGAGAAAAAGCGCAGCATTCTGCGCGTGCATCATGACAAACTCGATGAAGCGCTGGGAAAGCTCGCCGCTTTGTGTGCTGGTCTGGACTTCAGCCATGGCTCAATTCTTTTTCGCGGCCGCGGCGTGATCTGGCGGTCGCACCGTTGCCAAAACATAAGGCTGATCGTGAAAATATTTTCCGGCCACGCGCTTGATGTCTTCAAGCGTAACCGCTTCGACATCGTGTTCGAGAGATTTGTAATGATTGAAGCCGAGCCCGTAAAGCTCATCGAGCGCGCATTGGTGACCGAATGAATCATTGCTTTGATTCGCGATTTGCTGCTGGCCGATCAACTTTTTCTTGGCGCGGGCCAGCTCTTCACTCGTGAGGCCTTCGCTCGCGAGCTTTTGAATCTCATCGAGCAGCGCCGTTTTCACCGGCTCGATCTTTTGCGGATCGGTCCCGAGATAGAAAGCGAAAAGCCCCGGCACGAGTCCCTGCATTTGACTGGCGCCGACGTAGTACGCCAGTCCCATCTGTTCGCGGATGCGGATGAAAAACCGCGAGCCCAAATCGCTACTCGCTTCGTCGATGAGTTCAAGCGCATACCGATCCGGACTGAACATGTCCACCCCGAGATATCCGACCATGATCACGCCTTGCGCTTTCTCTTTTTTGCTCTCGACATTTGTCATCTGGCGCAACGGCGCCGCCGGATGGGCGTCCGTTAAGGCAAGCGCGCCCGGCCCCAGCGCGCCGAGTGTCTGCTCGAAAAGTTGTTTCACTTCCGTGGCTTTCACCTCTCCAAAAACGGAAATGACGCCGTTTCTTGCCACAAGATAACGATCCCGAAAGTCGAGCAAATCTTTCTGCGTCAAACGTTGCACAGAATCGGGCGATCCATTCGCGCGCAGCGCGTAGGGATGATGCGCGAAGAGCGCTGCGCGCAAGATGTTGCGCGCAACGGCTGTGAGTTGTTCGTCTTCTTCTTTAATGCCGGCAATCTGAACTTCCTTTTCGCGCGCCACGGCTTTTTCCGGCATGGTCGCGTTTCGCAATACGTCCGAGAGCAAGTCAACGCCCAGTTTCAGGTCGGCCCTGGTCAGGTGAAGCGAAACACTAAAGCTGTTATTGCCCGCGTCACTGCCGATCGAACCGCCGACAGCCTCGATCTGATTCGCGATCTGCTCCCCCGTGCGTGTCTTTGTTCCTTTGAGCAACACTTTGGCCATCAATCGGGTAATGCCGTTGGTTTGCGGCGTCTCAGCCAGAAGTCCGCTGCGGAACACAGCGCTCATCGAGACCAGCGGCAAGCGTGCGTCTTCGCGCACGAGAATGCGCAAGCCGTTGGCCAGTTCGAACTTTTGAATTTCGGTGGCCGCGGCGACCTTCGCCCCCTCTGCTCTCCCGGCGATCGAGCCCCGTGGATTGAGCGACACGACCGTCAAGTTGTCGCTCGTAAGATAGTTCGTGGCGACGCGCCGAATATCATCGAGCGTCACTTTCTGGACGGCAGCGAGATAGTCGCGACTGAAATTCAGGTTTCGCGTGAGCAGCCAGTTCGAACCAATATCGGAGGCCTGGCCGCGCATGGTGGCCAGCGCATCGAGATGATGACTGAGCGAGATTTTCTTCGCCTTCATCAACTCCTCCGGCGTGACGCCGGCCTGTTTCACTTCATTGATGATTTGCAAAATCAGCTGCTCCGCGCCATCGCGCTTTTTTGGATCGACCGTGGCATCGATGCCGAGCACTCCAGGGTCGCCCGGCGTATAGGAAAACGCCGAAACCCCAAAGGCCAGGCCGGCCTCTTCCCGCACGCGCCGATACAAGCGCGAGCTGCGGCCGTCCCCCAAAATCGTCGAGAGCAGATCGAGCGCGGGGACGTCCGGATGCGTGAGCTCGGGAATGTGCCAGGCCAGCGAGAGACGCGTTAGCTCGGTAGCGAACTCGTTGTGCACTTCACGCCGGCCCAGTTGCGGCGGTTCCTCAGGAATGAAGACCGGCTTGAGTGATTTCTCCGGATACGCCTTGAAGAAGTCGGCGACCTGCTCGTGCACTTTTTCTGGATCGACGTCTCCCGCCACGATGAAGGTGAGATTGTTCGGGACGTAACGCGCTTTGTAATACTGCATGACCTGCTCCTGGGTGAGCTGGTTATAGACTTCCATCTGGCCGATCACCGGCAACCGGTAGGGATGCCGCTGATAGGCCGTGGCGAAAAGAAGTTGCCCGGTCATTCGGTCGGGATCATCGAGATTCATCGCGAACTCGCGCCGAATCACTTCCTGTTCCTTCAAATATTCCGCCGGCGGCAATGTCGAATTCATCATCGCGTCGGCCAAAACATCGAGCGCGGTGGCGACACCAGCTTTTGGGACGTCGATCCAGAAAACTGTGCGATCGAATGACGTGTAAGCGTTGATGTAACCGCCCACGTCCTGAATTTTTTGCGCGATTGCGTTGGTCGTTCGCGTCTTCGTCCCCTTGAAGAGCATGTGTTCGAGAATATGGGAGAGGCCCGCACCCAGATGCTCGTCCTCACTCACGCTGCCGGTGGCACACCAGGCCTGCACGCTCGCCACCGGCGCGCTGTGATCTTCCTGCACAATCACCGTCAAACCGTCCGGCAGGACCCATTTCTGCGCCGAGCTCGGGGGAAAAGTAATGACCGCCGAATCATCGCTGGCTGCGGCTTTCAAATTGGCAGTGCTAAACATAATTGCCACGACGGCGCAAGTTTCCAACTTGCGAACCCAGTTACTTATCACGCTTCACCTTTCACTAATCGCCGGCGGGTGGGACGCTGGCAGACCCGGCGGCAGCGCGACCGCGGCGGCGATTGGTTTCGCGGGCGCAAACGGCTTCACGAACGCTTCTTGGAAGTCATAAACATTCTTGAAATCTTCTATCGAATCCTCCTCTGTCTTGCCGAAAATTCCGGCCCCGATCAGATTGAAAACCATGTGCCCAATATCCTCGCAGCAGTGGATTCCCCAATTATCAAAAACCGTGATCACCATCGGCCCGAACTCCTTGAGCGCGTACTGCCGGACGCCGTCGAGCAGTTCCGGACCGGCCACATGACGCACGGTGGCGCCTTTGATCTTCTTCTGCTGCTTGGTGGTGAAATCGAGCGCGTCGCGCAAGAAAACATACGCCTCCCGCTGATAACGTGGGTCGCTGGCCACGATGGAATCGAGAGCTTCGGCAAATCCAATTTTCTGCATGAGAATGAAAAGACGCGGCTTAGTCGCGCGGCTTATGATAATCAGCAACCGCGCAACGAGCAACTGCCGCTGTAGCCGCTGCTGCCAGGCCGACGCCCCGCGGAGCATCGAATTCCCGTGCCCAGTCGCCATCTCGACAGCGTTTCGCGCTACCGAGCCTTGGTGTTTGCTTCAGCGTCGCGATCTTGGTGAAATTAGGAACGCCAAATGGAACCCCCCTGCCAAGTGTCAAAATGCCGGGCGATTGCCGATGCGACAATCACTATTTTTTCGACCAAATGGCGAACTCGCCGCCGCCAGGCTCACGGAAGTGAAAACGGCGTCCGCCGGGGAATTCAAAAATCTCGCGTGTGATCTTGCCGCCGAGTTTCTTCACCTCGGCCAGCATCCTCTCCAGTTCGGGATGATAAAAGACCACTAGCGGCGCGCCCGCGTCCACTCCCGCGGTTTTTCCTGAAGCGAAAAAGCCGCCGGTCATTCGGCCATCATCAAACGACGCATAATCGGGTCCGTAGTCTTGAAACGACCAACCCATCAACGCGCTCAAAAACTTTTTCGTCTCCGGGAGATGAAGCGAAGCCATTTCGATGTAATCGATCGTGTTCTTAAGCGATTCGTGCATTCGATCTTTCAATTCTGAAATTGTCCTTCCAACGCGTCGAGATAAACCGAGAGCGCGTCCGGACGTCGCGGGCGCGCCTCATTCTGTTCTTGAGCCGCTTTGAGGTAATCGGCAAATGCCCCGCTTTTTGTTTTGGATTGCGTGGCTTCGAACCAGTTCATGTAATCGTCGATCTCGCTCATGCGAGTGGCGAGTCTTGCGCGACCCGTTTGCAAACGTGTGAGACGCGCAGTCAGTCCTTTCTGTTTGCCGTTCGCCAGAAGAGCCGCGATTTGCTGATATTCCTGCACAATCGGTCGCAGGATCGGATTCGCCCGCGCCGCTAGCAAGAGCAAATCCTGGCTCGCCGCGGCCACCGCCGCACTCTCCGCACGTGAAATCTTTCGCTGCGAAAGATCACCGAGCTGGACGATTTTGGTTGAATGCCCGGCAGCCGAAATTTTGACGCACAACAATTCGTCCAGGTGTCGCTCGGTTTCGGCAAAGGTGAGCAACTGATAACTCTGCGTGGCGCTCAGTCGAGCCACGCTTGAATGCCAGGTTTTTTCCGCGCCGCCGCCGCCCAGCACCGGAAACTGCGCCTTCAAATCGGCGAGCGGATCGTTTGAGGCGCGCGATAGATTGTCGATGTAGTACGCCAGCCGCGCCGGCCCCTCCGTTCCGTCAACAAGGGACTGCACAAAGGCCCAGGAATAAGCGCGATAAAGTTGTCGCGCGGGGGAATCGAGCCTCGAAAGCCTTCGGGACCGGAGAAGTTCTTCCAGCGGCATGATCTTGTCCGAGAGGAGAAGTGCCTCGACCAGCGGCCCGCGATCGCGGCCGGGCGTGAGCGCCAGCACGCCATCGAGCAACCAATCCGGCGGCTGCACGTACGGCGTGCCCGGAGCGATGTCCGGTTGCTTCCGATAAATCATTTCCAGTAGAATCGCGCGCAGCAATTCACGCTCGACCAGTGAGCCATCGACATCTCGAGCGACGGTCAAATCGAGCTGTAACTTGAGACCGAAGCCGGTCTGGCTGAAACGCAACGCGGCCGGCGCTATCTCCGGCAAGTTCGCCTGCGCTAGTTGCAAATTGACGACGATGGGGGTTTTCCATCCGTCCCGCATTTGGAGAAGCGCGAGAAGGTTGGCCTTTGTCGCTTCGGCCAAGTCAGAAACTGCGCCACGCAATTTCACATCGGCACCATAAACGATGAATTGTCGCGACGGACTTACACTACGTTCCGGTGACCCAGCCAGCATCGCCCGCTGTGCGAGCAAGATCGACATGATCAAGGTGAAAATCGCGTGGCGGTTCATATTTCTCGAAAAGTGAATGATACTCGGCGTGCGCCCACGCCGGCGAGCCGGAAATGGAGCAAGTTTTTTCTCTTGCGCAGCGTAAAAAATGCAACTTTCGCTGCTCGAACGTGTGTAATTGGTAGAAACCCCAAATATCTATGAATGCAAAACGTATAATTTTACTAAGCTGCGTTGTCGCGTTGGTGTTACCTGTTTCAGCTGCAACTGGTCAGTCCCGCGGTGCCCGCCACGGTGCTGCGCCGGCGCCGGTTCGATCGACAATGAGCCGCCATCCCTTTTTCAACGATCGGCGCGAAGACCGTTTTGAAAGCCGCCATCCCTCTTTCAACGATCGGCGCGAAGACCGTCTGGAAAATCGACGCTTCTTCCGCAACCGGTTCGTGTCTAACCGGTTCGTGTTTATCGACACGTTTGGTTTTCCGTTCTTCTACCCGTATCCCTATTACGGCTATTATCCCTACGGGTATTATCCCTACGGGTACGACTATAATTACTACGGCGACTCCGGCTACGGATACGGCAGTGGATCCTCGGTTGTGGAGCTGCAGCGCCGGCTGGCTCGCGCAGGCTACTACCATGGTGCTATTGATGGAATCATGGGACCGGCAACGCGAAGCGCGATGCGCGCGTACGAGCGCGACCACAATCAGAGCGCGTACGGCATGACCGATCGCTACTAGTTTCTCGCGACGATCGGACTCGCCTGATCCTACGTTCGAGTGTCGATCTTGCGGTTGGTTGACCGGCGGGCTCGCAAGGGTGAAAGGGCGGGCCTGCCGGTCGCTCCTATTGCGGCGGCGCGCTCAGCAGAACCTGCTTTTCGTGAAATTCGATCGCGCCCATTTTAGCGATTAGTTTCTGCTCCCGCTGGAGCGCCGACCAGAGATCGGCGAAAATTATATCCATGAACTGCATGATCTCGGGACGAAATGGAAGCCGGCCGATGTTGCCGCCTTTGTTCGAGACGACGACTTTTCCTTCTCCGGCACGGACCGCGTAAGCAGAGCCGCTGTAGAGCGAATATCCAAAAAGGGAACGTTCGGCCGTGATGGTAACAGCGCCCTCGCCGAATCCAACGATCGCTCGCTTGAAATTCAGCAGCGGCTTGTTTAAAGCGGACTGCTTGCTTTTCAACGTGTAGGCGAGATAAGCATTCACCTGCTCCTCCGTGTAAGTAAGCTGAGGTGGTCGGTGAGAATAGATCGCGTTTTCCAAGTCGAAATTGATCTGCCGCGGCGCCACATCCTTGACCGCCGATGGGACATCCGGCGGCAGAATCATTTGAATCACCGCCGCCGCTACGCAGGCGCCGAGGACCACCTTAGAAGTCATGAAAAACAAACGGCGAAACGTCAGCCTTTGTGGGTTCAACATCTTCCGAACATGACGCTGCGTGTCCTTCACCTCTTTCTGCCGCAACGCCCGCGACGCGACGGCGGAACGGTCGAGTCGCGCCCCGCAGCGATGACAATAAACGCGCTCCGGCTCGTTCTCGTGCCCGCACTCGGGACAAAGCAGCTTGGTCATGCGGTTGGTTCTTTCCCTGGCTTGTTCGTCGTTGTCGATGTCGCAGGCGGAGCCTTCGCAGCCGCCTCTTTCGTGGCCGGGGCGGCAGCGGTGGCAGGCGCATCTTTCTTAGCCGCTTCTTTGTACGAACTACTTCGATAATCGGTGGTGTAGAAACCAGAGCCCTTGAAGATCAATCCAGCCCCTGTGCCAAGAAGGCGCTTCACCTTCCCATGTCCCCATCTCGGCAGCCGACAGAGTTCTTTCGGACACTCACGGAATGGTTTGTCGCGCATGGATTGAAATGCCTCAAAGGTTTGGTCGCACTTTGCGCAGGAATACTCGTAAGTGGGCATGGAAGGAAACGGCCGCGGAAGTCTGCATGAAAGCAAGCACAATTCAAGCCGAGGCCCGGGACTGTACCAGTTTCACATCTAGGCGCCGTAGGCGCGTCACGTTTGCGGAGCATTGTCTCGGAACGGAGGCAAGTTCTGTCAGGAGCGACATGTTCGTGGTCATGTCGCTCCTGGCGGAGCTTCATTTTGACGGGCCGCGTGCTACAAACAGGGTGCACCCACGGCGCTACCGGCCGATCAAACTGATACACTCCACCAGGGCGGCCGTCCCTTGACTTTACCCGCTTCGAACGTTAACAGAATCCGTTTCGAAAAAAAATCCTATGTCTCGTTTGTTTTTGCGAATTTCACCGATGCTCATTTTCGCAGCCGCGATCTTTTTTATGAGCGGCTGCGAAGAAGACGCGCGCTTCGCCGCCCGAACCCAATATTTAGGGGGCATATACGGAACGGCGCCCACGGCCGGCGCGCCGCATGACACGGTCTCATATTGGGACGGGGACGGGATTGGGGGGAAACCCTCCATCAAGATCAGTCTCGGAGAGCAGCGGGCGTATTTTTATAAGAGCGGAATGCTCGTCGGCATCTCCCAGCTTTCGACTGGCCGCGAAGGGCTTAACACTCCGGCAGGCCATTTCTCCATTATCCAGAAGGACCTCAATCACGTCTCGACCAAGTACGGCGATTACGTCGATGCCGCCGGCAACGTCGTGATGCAGAATGTCGATGTGGATAAGGACCCGCGGCCACCCGGCAGTCATTTTCAAGGCGCGCCCATGCCTTATTTTATGCGCATCGTTGGCGGGGTGGGAATGCACGCAGGTTACTTGCCCGGTTATCCCGCCTCGCACGGCTGCATCCGCATGCCGGAGTTCATGGCTGAAAACTTCTTCAAGTCAGTCTCAGCCGGCACACCGGTTACAATCACAAATTAAACGCGACCCCGAAGGCTTTCGGGGTTGTCTTTGAAGTTGCCGTTGTTTCGGCGAAACATTCGCCGTGGAAAAATCGACGCCCGGTGACCTTCTAACGCTCGTTGCGCGGTCCGAACCGATCGCAGCGAAATTGCGCCAGATCGAAAACCGCACATGGCCGATTATCTTTTCCCACGTCATCGATTCGGCCCAGTCATTCCTCGTTGCCACCATCGCGCGCAACGTCGACAAGACGATTTGGGTCTTCTGCCCGAGCGTTCATTCCCAGGAATTGCTCCACGAGAGTTTGCTTACCTGGCAACCGGACGCGCTCTTCTTGCCGGAAGCAGATTTTGTCGCGGTCGAAAATATCTTGCCCGACCCGGAGATCGCGGCCGAGCGCCTCGCCTTGCTTTCTCTCGTCGAGCGCAATGCCGGAGCGCACGTCATTGTTGCAACTCGCGCCAGCCTCGATCAAGCCGCGCCCAAACCGGGCGCGCTCTTCTCCGCTCTCATCCAACTTCGACACGGCACGACGGAAAAAATGGAACGCATCCTCGAGCAGCTTTCCGACGCCGGTTATGAACGCGTCGCTCAAGTAACCACGCGCGGACAGTTCGCTGTCCGCGGCGGAATTGTCGATCTTTATTCGTGGCAGGCGCCGCTGCCGGTGCGGGTCGAATTCTTTGGCGATGAAATCGAATCCCTGCGCGAGTTCGATATCGATACCCAAACCTCGGTGAACGACTTGCGCTCGGTCGAAATCCTTCTCAGTGCCGCCGCGAAACAAGGAGCGGCGGTTTCCAAACCGCCGGGGCGATTCGGAAATCGCCCTTCTTTGATAGAAGACCAAAGCGGTTTCATCCGCGATTACATCGGCAGTCACCATTTAAAGATCGACATCGAACCCGGCGAAAATTCCGACGCGCACATTCAAATCAGCGAAGGTTGGATTGAAGGGACGCCCTCCGAGTCGTCCCCTTCACCGGACGGGACGGAGCGCGTCCCTCCACTCGAAGATTTCAGCGGCGCGTTTCAGGATTGCGAAGTCGGAGAGTTCGCGATTGGCGATCTCATGCTCATGGAAGCGAAGCGCGCGCAGTTTGCCGCCCGACTAAACGACTGGCGCGCGAACAAGGCGAAGATCGTCATCTATTTTCAGACTGAAGGCGAGATCGAGCGTTTCCGCGAAATCATGGGCCAGAAGGGCGCGCTCGATGATGTCGATCTGGTCGAAGGCACTCTCGCGCGCGGTTTTCGTTTTCCGGCCGCTGATCTTGTCATGCTTTCGGCCGCGGAATTATTCGGGCGATTCGCCGCGCATGGCCGCCGGCGCTTGCGGCGCGCAGAACGCCATCGCGCGCAGATTGATTTCAGTGAACTGAGCGAGGGCGACTTCGTTGTCCATCTC
>WNFT01006129.1_pt1 | contig 10579 bp, 7 predicted proteins | sample 5400191 | NCBI WGS metagenome assembly WNFT01 (sample SAMN13153359, study PRJNA577476) | soil metagenome | isolation source: 80 cm saprolite under Madrone tree | place: USA:California | collected 2016-06-14 | reverse complement strand
GGCTCACCGTCTACCTCTTCGTGGTGATCCCCAAGGGCTTCTTCCCCCAGCAGGACAACGGCCGGCTCAGCGGCGGGGTGGTGGCCTCCCAGGACATCTCCTTCCAGGCCATGCGCGAGAAGGTGACCCAGCTCGCCGCGATCGTGCAGGCCGATCCCGGGGTCGCGACCGTCACCGCCTACACCGGCGGCGGCGGGGGCCGCGGCACCACCGTCAACACCGCGCGCATGTTCGTGGCCCTCAAGCCGAGCAAGGAGCGGGACGCCACCGCCGACCAGATCATCGCGCGGCTGCGCCCGAAGCTCGCGCGGGTGATCGGGGCCACCCTCTACCTGCAGGCGGTGCAGGACATCCGGGTCGGCGGCCGCATCGGCAACGCCCAGTATCAGTACACGCTCCAGGCGGACAGCCTCGCGGACCTGAGCGAGTGGGCCCCGCGCATGCTCGAGGCGCTCCGCGCGCTCCCCGAGCTGCGCGACGTCTCGAGCGACCAGCAGGACGCCGGGCTGCAGGTTCCCCTCACCATCGATCGCGACACCGCGGCCCGGCTCGGGGTGAGCACCCGCCTCATCGACAACACCCTCTACAGCGCGTTCGGCCAGCGCCAGGTCTCGACCATCTACACCTCGCTCAACCAGTACCACGTGGTGATGGAGGTGGCGCCCGAGTTCTGGCAGAGCCCGGACGCGCTCTCCGCCATCTACGTGCGCGCCCAGACCGGCGCGACGGTGCCCCTCACCGCGCTGACCCGCTTCCAGCCGAGCGCCGCTCCGCTCCAGGTGAACCACCAGGGGCTCTTCCCCTCGGTGACCGTGTCGTTCAACCTGGCCCCCGACGTGTCGCTCGGCCACGCGGTGACCGCGGTGGGGGACGCGGGGCGCCGCATCGGTCTGCCCTCGAGCGTGCGCGGCAAGTTCGCGGGGGCGGCCCAGGCCTTCCAGGATTCGCTCTCGACCCAGCCCCTGCTGATCCTGGCCGCCCTGGTCGCGGTCTACATCGTGCTCGGCATGCTCTACGAGAGCTACGTGCATCCGTTGACCATCCTCTCCACCCTGCCCTCGGCGGGAGTGGGCGCGCTGCTCGCCCTGATGGCCTGCCGGATGGACCTGTCGATCATCGCGATCATCGGGATCATCCTGCTGATCGGCATCGTCAAGAAGAACGCGATCATGGTCATCGACGTTGCGCTCGATCTCGAGCGGCGCGAGGGCCGGCCGCCGCGCGACGCCATCTACACCGCGTGCCTGCAGCGGCTGCGGCCCATCCTCATGACCACCATGGCCGCGATGCTGGGAGCCCTGCCGCTGGCCCTCGGCGCCGGCACCGGCTCCGAGCTGCGCCGGCCGCTCGGGGTGAGCATCATCGGCGGCCTCATGCTGAGCCAGCTCCTCACCCTCTACACGACCCCGGTCGTGTACCTCTTCCTCGAGCGCTGGCGGATGCGGATGGCGGGCGGGTGGGCGCGGATCGGCGAGCGTATCGGCGTGCGCCGTCCCGCCGAGCAGATCAGCGGCGGCAAATAACCGATCTCGAACGAGAGGAGTCCCGCATGCAGCTCGATCCCCGGACGATGAAGCAGGAGTCCACCTACAAGCTGCTCATCGGCTGCGTGGTGCCGCGGCCGATCGCGTGGGTCTCCACCGTCGGCCCCGACGGGGTGAACAACCTCGCCCCCTTCAGCTTCTTCATGGGCGTCTGCGGGGACCCGCCCACTATCGCCTTCTCCTCGGGGCCGCGCGCGAAGGACCGCAAGGACACCGTGCGCAACGCGGAGCACACCGGCGACTTCGTGGTGAACGTGGTGGACGACGACCAGGCCGAGCAGATGAACCAGAGCTCCGAGGGAGTACCCGGCCGAGGTCGACGAGTTCACGCTCACCGGGCTCACCGCCGCCCCCGGGGTGCGCGTGCGCTCGCCGCGGGTGGTGGAGGCACCCATCAGCCTCGAGTGCCGGCTGACCCAGATCATCCCGGTCGGGAACGGCCCCCACAGCCTCGTCCTGGGCGAGATCCTCTACTTCCACGTGCGCGACGATCTCTACGAGACCGCGACCGGGCGCATCGACATGGCGCGCCTCAAGCCGGTGGGCCGTCTCGCCGGGCACGCCTACACGCACGTGCACGACATCTTCCAGATGAAGCGTCCCTCGGAGACGTACGCGGGCTAGCCGGCCGCGGTCGGCAGCGCGTGGGCGACCTTCTCGAGGAGGCTCGCGGCCGAGCATCGCCGGGGGACGAGCCAGCCCTCGGGCGCCTGCCCGCGGAGCCGCGGGTCGGGCTCGCCCGCGTCCTCGATCACGAACAGGGTGCGCAGTCCGGGCCGGGCCCGCCGGAGGCGCGCGGATAGCTCGGCGCCGTTGAGGGCGCCCAGCATCACCCCGGTGATCAGCAGGTCGACCGGCCCCGCGTGGCGCGCCGCGACCTCGAGCGCCTCCTCTCCGCCTCGCGCGGCCAGCACGCGGTAGCCGCCGCTCTCCAGCACCTCGGCCAGGCGCTCCGCGGTCGCGGGATCGCGCTCGACCACCAGCACGGTGGCCCGTGGGGGCGGCGGCGACGCCGGCGCCGCCGCGGGCAGGTGGATCCGCACGGTGGTGCCGACCCCCGGAGCGCTGTCCATCTCGACGCGCCCGCCGTGCTGCCGCACGGCTCCGTACACCATGGCCAGGCCGAGCCCGCTGCCCGCCCCGATGTCCTCGGTGGTGAAGAAGGGCTCGAACGCGTGGCTGCGCACCTCCTCGCTCATCCCGAGGCCGGTGTCGGCCACCGAGAGCACGACCCCGCGCGCACCGCCCTCCCGGCCCGACGCGCTCGTCTCGAGGATGACGCGGCCGCCGTCCGGCATCGCGTCGCGCGCGTTCATCACCAGCTGGTGGAGGACGTGCTCGAGCTGCAGGCGGTCCGCCTCCACCGGGGGCAGCCCCTCGCGCAGCCGGGTCGCCACCTCGATCGGCGCGGGGAGCAGGCGGCGGAGCGCAGGGGTGACCGCCCGCACCACCTCGTTCAGGTCCATCACCAGCGGCGCGTGGGACTGGCGCCGGCAGAAGGCCATGAGCTGGGCAGTGAGGTGGGCGGCGCGCTGCCCGGCCCGCTCGATCATCTCGAGCTGGGGCCGCAGGGTCGCGTCGTCGCCGTGCTGGGTGAGCAGCCACTGCGAGCGCCCGAGCACCACCGTCATCAGGTTGTTGAACTCGTGGGCCACTCCGCCCGCCAGCCGCCCCACCGCCTCGAGCTTCTGCGACTCGCGAAGCTGGGCCTGGCTCTCGGCCAGCGCGGCCTCGGCCCGCCGGCGCGCGGTGATGTCGCGGGTCATGCTGAGCACCCCGGTGGGCTTCCCGGCCTCGTCGCGGATCCAGGTAAGCGTGGACTCCACCCACACCGTCGACCCGTCCTTGCACGGCTGCTCGAGCTCGAGCCGCCGATACGAGTGGGGCGGCGTCTCACCGGCCTGCTCCACCGCGAGCGCCTCGGCGAGGGCCCGCCGCATCACCTCCTGCGAGCGCGGGGTGAGACGCTCCTCGGTGGTCTGGGTGAGGCATTCCTCCGGCGTGTAACCGCGCAGCTGGAAGACGGACGGGCTCACGTAGAGCGGTCGCGATTGCAGGTCGAAGACCGCGATGACGTCGGAGGAGTGCTCGGCCAGGATCCGGTAGAGGCGCTCGCCCTCCCCCACCGCGCGCCCCGGGGGCTGCTTCGCGGGATCGGTCATGGTCGCGTTCCACGATAGCACGGGCCCTGCAAAGCGACGAATGAGGGGCCGGTTCGGTTGACCGCAATGAAGATTTGCCGCGCCGGGTCATGGTCAACCGGAGCATGAATCCACTCGTCCCCATAAATGAACGGGCCGCGACTGCCGTCAGAGACGGTGGCCCTCGAAGCGGGCCCTCTTGAGGAGGAACGTGATCATGCGAATGCGCGCGCTTGGCCTGATGGTGCTGGTCGGTGGCCTGGTCGCTCTGTTGCTTGCCTCGAGCACGACGCCGGCTGAGGCGTGGTGGCGGGGTAGGGTGTGGGTGGAACCCGGCATCGTGGTCGAGCCCCCGGTGGTGGTCGCGCCCCCGGTCTACGTGCCATCCTACCCGGCCCCGGTGGTCGTCGAGCCCTCCGCCCCGGTCTATCAGCAGCAGCCACAGACCGCGCAGCAGTCCTGGTACTACTGCCAGGATCCGGCCGGCTACTACCCGTACGTGCAGCAGTGCCCGCGGGGCTGGCAGACGGTGAGCCCGACCCCGAAGCCCGGCCAGTGACATGAGAGCGCTCGCGCTCCTGCTCGTGGTGGCGCTCGTCGCCGGCTGCGCCACCGTACCGGCGGGACCCAGCGTGTCGGTGCTCCCCGGGCGCGGCAAGAGCTTCGAGCAGTTCCAGGATGACGACCTCGCGTGCCGTCAGTGGGCCCGCCAGGAGGCGGGCACGACCCCCGGCGCCTCCGCGGTGCAGTCCACCGTCGGCGGCGCCGCGGTCGGCACCCTGATCGGCGCGGGCCTCGGCGCCGCGCTGGGCGCGGTCACGCACCGGCCCGCCGCCGGGGCGGCGGTGGGCGCCGGCGTCGGCCTGATCGGTGGCACCGCGGTTGGCGCAGGCGCCGGCCAGGCCTCGGGCCAGACCGTCCAGCGCCGCTACGACAACGCGTACACGCAGTGCATGTACGCCAAGGGCGACCAGGTCCCGGGACGGGCGGCCGTCGTCGCGCCGGCCGTGACCCCGGCCACCCCGCCGCCCCCGCCCCCGCCACCCGCGGCGACGATGCCGGCTCCGCCACCGCCACCCGCGCCGCCGGGCGCGCTGGCCACGCCGCCGCCCCCGGGACCCCCACCGCCCCCACCACCGCCCGGAATGCGCTGAGCGTAGAGAGGAGCCGCGTGCGATCCGATGATCGATGACTGAGTCACCCCAGGATTCCGACGGAGGCCAGACGCCCGCCGCACCAGCTCCCTTACCCCGCCGCCGCGGGTCGCGCCTCGTCTCCCTCGCCTGGGGCGGCGCGGTCGTGCTCCTTCTCGCCGGCGTCGCGTGGCTCGTCCATTCCCGCACACCCCCGGATCCGCGGGCGGGCCGCGGCACCGCCTCGGTATCGGTGGTGACTGCGCCGGTGGTCCAGGGCGATCTCCCGGTCACGCTCAACGCCCTCGGCACGGTCAGCCCACTCGCCACCGTGACCGTGAAGACGCAGATCGCGGGGCGCCTGGTGGCGATCGGATTCCAGGAAGGACAGATCGTGCGGGCGGGCGACTTCCTCGCCCAGGTCGATCCCCGCCCCTACCAGATCGCGCTCGACCAGGCCCAGGGCCAGCTCGTCCGCGACACCGCCCTGCTGCACAACGCCCAGATCGACCTCACCCGCTACCGCACCCTCGCCGAGCAGGACTCGATCCCGCAGCAGCAGGCCGACACCCAGGCCTACCTCGTCCACCAGTACGAGGGCACCGTGAAGTCCGACCAGGCGATGGTCGACAACTCGCGCCTCAACCTCGAGTACTGCCACATCGTGGCGCCGGTGTCCGGCCGCGTGGGTCTGCGTCAGGTCGATCAGGGCAACTACGTCCAGACCAGCGATCCGGGCGGCATCGTGGTGATCACCCAGCTCCAGCCGATCTCGGTGATCTTCACGCTGCCCGAGGACAACGTGCCCACCGTGATGAGCCGGCTCGACGCGACCGCGACGCTGGCGGTGACCGCGTACGACCGCTCGCTCACGACCAAGCTCGCGGAGGGCAAGCTCCGCACCGTCGACAACCAGATCGACACCACCACCGGCATGGTGCGCCTGCGCGCCGAGTTCGACAACCGCGACAACCGCCTCTTTCCGAATCAGTTCGTGACCGCGCTGCTGCTGGTCGAGACCATGAAGGGCGCCACCCTGGTGCCGAGCGCGGCGGTGCAGCGCGGCGCACCCGGCACGTTCGTCTACGTGGTCGACGGCGAGCGCGTCGTCCACCTGCAGCCGGTGAAGCTCGGGCCCACCGATGGCGAGCGGGTCGCGATCCTCTCCGGCGCGAGCGTGGGGGCGCAGGTGGTCGTGGACGGCGCCGACAAGCTGCGCGACGGGGCCAAGGTCAATCTCGCCGGAGAGCCGGGCCGCGCGGGCGGCGCACCGCCCGATCGCGCCCCGCCCGACGCCGCGCGCCGGGGGCGCCGGAAGGGCGCGAGCCCGTGAACCCGTCGCGGATCTTCATCGAGCGCCCGGTGGCGACCTCGCTGCTGATGGTCGCGGTCATGCTGGTCGGCATCGTGGCGTACCAGTTCCTGCCCCTCGCCGCGCTGCCGGAGGTGGACTACCCGACCATCCAGGTCCAGACCCTCTACCCGGGCGCGAGCCCCGAGGTCATGACCTCCGCGGTGACCGCCCCGCTCGAGCGCCAGTTCGGCCAGATGCCAAGCCTCAAGCAGATGTCGTCCACCAGCTCCGCGGGAGCCTCGGTCATCACCCTGCAGTTCGCGCTCAACCTGAGCCTCGACGTGGCCGAGCAGGAGGTGCAGGCCGCGATCAACGCGGCGGGCAACCTGCTCCCCTCGGACCTGCCCGCGCCGCCGATCTACGCCAAGATCAACCCGGCCGACGTGCCGGTGCTGACGCTCGCGCTGACCTCGAGGTCGCTCTCGCTGCCCCAGATCGAGGATCTCGCGGAGAGCCGCCTGGCCCAGAAGGTCTCCCAGCTCCCCGGGGTGGGCCTCGTCCGGGTGGTGGGCGGGCAGCGGCCCGCGGTGCGCGTGCAGGCCCACCTCCGCGCCCTCGCCGCGTACGGGCTCAACATCGACGACCTGCGCACCACCATCAACAACGCCAACGTGAACCTGCCCAAGGGCAACTTCGACGGGCCGTCCCGCGCCTACGCGGTCAACGCCAACGACCAGCTCCAGAGCGCGGACGCCTACCGCTCCATCGTGGTCGCGTACCGCAACGGGGCGCCGGTGCGTCTCTCCGACGTGGCCGACGTCCTGGATGGCGCCGAGAACCCCAAGCTCGCGGCCTGGATGAACACGACCCCCGCGGTGGTGGTCAACATCCAGCGCCAGCCGGGCGCCAACGTCATCGAGGTGGTGGACCGAGTGAAGGCGCTCCTGCCGCAGCTCGAGAGCGCGCTCCCCGCCGCGGTCGAGGTCACGGTGCTGACCGATCGCACCAACACCATCCGGGCCTCCGTGCGCGACGTGAACTTCGAGCTGGTGCTCGCGGTGGTGCTGGTGGTGCTGGTGATCTTCCTGTTCCTGGGCAGTCTGCGGGCCACCGTCATCCCGAGCCTGGCGGTGCCGCTCTCCCTCGTCGGCACCTTCGGGGTGATGTACCTCGCCGGCTTCAGCCTGAACAACCTCTCGCTCATGGCGCTCACCATCGCGACCGGCTTCGTGGTCGACGACGCGATCGTGATGATCGAGAACATCACCCGCTACATCGAGCAGGGCGAGCGCCCGCTCGCCGCCGCGCTCCGGGGCTCGGCCCAGATCGGCTTCACCATCGTCTCCCTGACCATCTCCCTGATCGCGGTGCTGATCCCGCTGCTGTTCATGGGCGACGTGGTGGGCCGGCTCTTCCACGAGTTCGCGATCACCCTCGCGGTGACCATCCTGATCTCGGCCGGGGTGTCGCTGTCGCTGGCGCCCATGATGTGCGCCAAGATCCTCCGCCCCGAGCGCGCGGAGGACCAGGGGCGGATCGCCCGCTACACGACCCGGGCCTTCGACCGGCTCATCCACCACTACGACCGGGCGCTCGGGTGGATCCTCGAGCACCAGCCGGCCACCCTCCTGGTGGCGGTGGCGACCCTCGTGCTCACCGTCTTCCTCTACGTCGTCATCCCCAAGGGCTTCTTCCCGGTGCAGGACACCGGGCTGATCCAGGGGATCTCGGAGGCCTCGCAATCGGTCTCGTTCACGCGCATGGCCGAGCTGCAGCAGGCCCTCGCGGCGCGGATCCTGAAAGACCCGGACGTGGTGAGCCTCTCATCGTTCATCGGGGTCGACGGGACGAACCCCACGCTCAACACCGGGCGCTTCCTGATCAACCTGAGGCCGCGCGAGGACCGCGCGGCCACCGCGAGCGACGTCATCCGGCGCCTCCGCCGCGACGTGGCCGCGGTGGGCGGGGTCTCGCTGTTCATGCAGCCGGTCCAGGACCTCAGCATCGACACCACCGTGAGCCGGACCCAGTACCAGTTCGTCCTCGTCGACGCCAACCCCGACGAGTTCCCGGTCTGGCTCCCGCGGCTCATCGAGCGCATGAACACGCTGCCGCACGTGGAGGACGTGGCGAGCGACCTGCAGACCCAGGGCCTCTCGGTGTACGTGGAGGTGGACCGGGCCACCGCCGGCCGCTTCGGCATCACTCCGGCCACGGTCGACAACGCGCTCTACGACTCGTTCGGCCAGCGCATCGTCTCGACCGTCTTCACCCAGTCGAACCAGTACCGCGTCATCCTGGAGGCGGACCCCGCGCTCCAGCAGTCGCTCCAGTCCCTCGGCTCGATCTACCTGCCCTCGTCGGTGGCGGCGAGCGGGCAGGTCCCCCTCTCCGCCATCGCGTCGGTGCGCGAGGAGTCGGCGCCGCTCGCGGTCAACCACCTGGGGCAGTTCCCAGCCGCCACCGTCTCCTTCAACCTGGCCCCGGGCGCCTCCCTGGGCGCGGCGGTGGACGCGATCGCGGCGGCCGGCCGCGACGTCGGATTGCCCGCGAGCATGGCGAGCAGCTTCCAGGGCGCCGCGCTCGCCTTCCAGGCCTCGCTCTCGAACGAGCTGTTCCTGATCCTCGCCGCGCTCGCCGCGGTCTACATCATCCTGGGCGTGCTCTACGAGAGCTACATCCACCCGATCACGATCCTCTCCACCCTGCCCTCCGCCGGGGTCGGCGCGCTGCTGGCCCTCATGGCCTGCCACGAGGACCTCGGCATCATCGGGATCATCGGGATCATCCTGCTGATCGGCATCGTGAAGAAGAACGCGATCATGATGATCGACTTCGCGCTCGACGCCGAGCGCAGCGAGGGCAAGTCCCCCCGCGAGGCGATCCACCAGGCGTGCCTGCTGCGGCTGCGCCCCATTCTCATGACCACGATGGCCGCCCTGCTGAGCGCGCTACCCCTCATGCTCGGCACCGGCACCGGGGCCGAGCTGCGGCGGCCCCTCGGCATCACGATCGTGGGCGGGCTCATCGCGAGCCAGGTCCTCACCCTCTTCACGACGCCGGTCATCTACCTGGCCTTCGACCGGCTGGGGCGCTGGATGCGCGGGCACGGGTCCACCGCGTGAGCCTCTCCGAGCCCTTCGTGAGACGGCCCATCGCCACCACCCTGCTGACCCTGGGGGTGGCGCTCGCCGGGACGCTCGCCTTCTTCCGGCTCCCGGTCTCGCCGCTCCCCCAGGTGGACTACCCGACCATCTCGGTGCAGGCCTCCCAGCCGGGGGCGAGCCCGGCGGTGATGGCCACCAGCGTGGCCACCCCGCTCGAGCGGCACCTGGGCACCATCGCCAACGTGAGCGAGATGACGTCGAGCAGCTCGCTCGGCTCGACGCGCATCACGCTCCAGTTCGGCCTCGACCGCGACATCAACGGGGCGGCCCGCGACGTGCAGGCCGCGATCAACGCGGCCCACGCGGATCTGCCCGCGAGCCTGCGGTCCAACCCCACCTACCGGAAGGTCAACCCGGCCGACGCCCCGATCATGATCCTGGCCCTCACCTCCACCACGCTCGCCCAGGGGCAGCTCTACGACGCGGCCGCGTCGATCCTCCAGCAGAAGCTCTCGCAGGTCTCCGGCATCGGCCAGGTGGACCTGGGCGGCAGCTCGCTGCCCGCGGTGCGGGTGGAGCTCGAGCCGCGCGCGCTCTTCCGCTACGGGATCGGGCTCGAGGACGTGCGCGCGGCCATCGCGGCGGCCAACGCCAACAGCCCCAAGGGGGCCATCGAGGTGGGGGGGCGCCACTACCAGCTCTACACCAACGACCAGGCGCGGCGCGCCGACCAGTACCGCGGGCTCGTGATCGCCTATCGCAACGGCGCGGCGGTGCGCCTGGCCGACGTCGCGGAAGTGGTGGACTCGGTCGAGGATCTCCGCAACCAGGGCCTCGCCAACGGGCGGCCGTCGGTGCTGGTCATCCTCTCCCGCGAGCCGGGGGCCAACATCATCGACACGGTGGACCGGGTAAAAGAAGTCCTGCCCCAGCTGCGCGCGTCGATCCCCGCCGGGGCCGAGCTCACGATGGCCTCCGACCGCACCACCACCATCCGCGCCTCGCTGCGCGACGTCGAGTACACGCTGGCCATCGCGATCGCCCTCGTGATCCTGGTGGTGTTCGTGTTCCTGCGCAGCGTGCGGGCCACCGTGATCCCCGGGGTCGCGGTGCCGATCTCGCTGATCGGCACCCTCGGGGTGATGTACCTGATCGGCTACCGCATCAACAACCTCTCGCTGATGGCGCTCACCATCGCCACCGGGTTCGTGGTGGACGACGCGATCGTGGTGATGGAGAACGTCACCCGCTACGTGGAGGCGGGGGTGCCGCGGCTTCAGGCCGCGCTCCGGGGCGCGGCCGAGGTCGGCTTCACGGTGCTCTCGATGAGCCTCTCCCTCATCGCGGTCTTCATCCCGAT
>WNFT01022631.1_pt1 | contig 10580 bp, 12 predicted proteins | sample 5400191 | NCBI WGS metagenome assembly WNFT01 (sample SAMN13153359, study PRJNA577476) | soil metagenome | isolation source: 80 cm saprolite under Madrone tree | place: USA:California | collected 2016-06-14 | reverse complement strand
GCCATCCACGACCGCTCCGGTCGAACGGGTCCATTCATCCCTGTAAATTGCGCGGCGATCATCGAAACACTGCTCGAGAGCGAACTGTTCGGACATCAGAAGGGCTCCTTCACGGGAGCCGACCGGCGGCACCAAGGACTGATCGAGCGAGCGAACGGCGGGACCCTTTTCCTAGATGAAATCAGCGAGATGCGGAGCGAAGCGCAGGCCAAGCTCCTACGGGTCATCGAGGAGCGCAGAGTGCTTCCGGTCGGCAGTACGAGTGAGATTCCGGTCGACGTTCGATTTCTTGCAGCGTCGAATCGAACGCCGAAGCAAGCGATCAGCGAGGAACGCCTACGCGCGGACCTTTTCTATCGCTTGAACACGTGCACCATTCACCTCCCGCCGCTTCGAGATCGCATGGAGGATTTGCCGATGCTCATTGATCACTTCATCGAGCAAGCGAACCACGATTATCAGAGGCAAGTCGACAGCATCGATCCAGAATTTCTGGCCGCCCTCAGAACTTATCGATGGCCGGGAAACGTTCGTGAGCTGCGTAACGTATTCGAGACCGCCGTGCTGATGACGCACTCGACGCAACTTTCCGTGGAAGACCTTCCGGAGGAAATCAAAATCTCCACGAACCGGGAGACCTCGTTCACGGTTTCTCTGGGATCACCACTCCAAGAAATCGAGCAGGAATACATTCGCCGCACCATCGAATTCGCGGATGGAAACAAGGCGCGAGCATCGGAAATGTTGGGAGTTCCGCGGCGGACCCTCTACGGAAAGCTCGAACGCTACAACACGGCGCACGAACCGAATTCTCGGTCTAACCGTAATGGATACCGTGGCCCCAACAGACTGTCGTAACATGCTGGGATGCACGAGTGCAGCGATGCCTTTTTCTTTGGGAAGCCTTGTCGTTGAAGTTCCGAAGCGAAAAATCTTCTGGCCAGTGTCGCTTGGAACGCCTCCAAGGGGAGCTCGGACCACGCCATCGAGTAGGTTCATACTTGGCGAGACCTACGCGGTTATGACGCTGATCACTTCCTCGGCAGACAGTAAATGCGTGAAAAGGGTCCTCCATTCGGGTGCTACGAACACGCGAATCTTGCCAACACCGAGATCAAATGCCTTTTGCCCCAGATCGATGCTGGCCCGCTTGAAATCGAGTGAAAGGTCTTTTGGTGCCTTTCCGCCAGCACGGGCTCGTTCCTCCAAGAACCACAGCGATCCTTTTTCTTCTCGCGCTCGCGCGGTCGCTTTGACTGGGACATCGACGAGGATTAACGGAACAGTCGCCTCCAACTGTTTGATTGCCGTTTCTAGGTCGACAATTCCTCTATATGCGGCCGCGGCGCCCGGTTCGATGCGGCAGCGTTCTTCTACCAATCGCCGAATCTCTCGTTCCCAGGTTTCTCTTTGCTTTTCGAGCGCTGCATGATTCCTATCCAAGCGATACGTTCTGAATGCGTCGTAGACTTCTTCATAGCGTTGCTTCTCTACGTCTGCTGAGAGCACGGCAAGTCGCCGGTAGATCCGGCGTTTTCTAATCGCATCTAAGACGCTTTTTCCGCTTTCGTCAGCGAATGACCACAGCAAGCGCAAGATCGAATCGTCGGCCCCTTGTATCGCAGCAAACTCGGGCACCTCGGTAGCACTATCACCAAAGAGCGCGGACGCTTCATCTCCTGCATGCTTCCGGGCATTTATTTCCGCCGATCCTATCCCGCTTTCCCCGGTCAGTACGAATTCCTTAAATGCATTCCAGAAGTGTAATTGCTGTTCCTCGGTATTGAGGGCGATTAGTATTCGGCGAACCGCATAGGCCAACATGACCTTCATCGCTCGCACGCTATGATGCCAATATACCTGCCTAAACATGTCCGCTCGAGCCGTTAGAACAGCTCTGGCTAGGGGCAACGCCTTCGACAGAATTCCAATATCTACCACAAGTGGAAAATCATCCGTAGCTGTGTAAACCGGATTCTTTGGATGGTACACGAGTGTCAGGTTACGCAACAAACGTTCAATATCTAGCGCTGAACCAAAACTTACGCCTAGATGAATTGAATCTCGTTGTAGATAATCAAGCTTGTCAGAATCGAGCGGCGAATTGATTAAGGCGCTGAGAATTCGTGTTTTGAAGGGCGAGTTGTCCGTGGTGCATATTGGCCAATATCATGAAAGAGCGACGCGAGCAGACCACACTCCAAATCGTGCTGGTTCATAACGCATTGGAACAGTGGATTCGTCTGGTCGTACCACAGAGCTCGAAGCATAGCACTCGCCATTGCGAATGTGCCCAACGCATGCTCGAATCGAGAGTGGGTCGCTCCAGGATATACTAGTGACACAAAGCCGAGCTGAGACACATGAGTGAGGCGTCGAAAAGCTGGATGGTTGATCAATTTTTCGACGCGATCCGTCAAAGGCACTTTCGTGGCAGGAACCTGTATATATGTGCTTATCGACGGATTCAGTTCAGGCACGAGACCCTCAAGATCATATAGGTGAAGAAGCTTTTCTAGATCCTCTTGGGCGTCCTCGGCAGTAAAGTACTTTATGTCGTTCATCATGCGCCTTGGAACGCCACGAGTCGCTGAGGACCCCAAGTCCTCTTCGTCCGGTATTTCAGGCGCCGCACTTTTGTGTTGCCCGTCCAGAAGGCGCTTCGCTATGAGTCCCAGATAAAGCCATTGATATGGTGTAAAGACGGAGCTTGCGACATCGATGCCTGGAGAGTCCTTTTCCTCGCATCGAAGCTTGTATAGGATCTGCTGAATGGATCGACCCATCGCGAATAGATCGAACGCTTCGCGTAGCTCCTCTCGCGGAACCTCTGCGCGGATTGCAGCGGACTCCGAGGCATCCACAATCCTACGTTCAAGCTCAGGGTGGGCGAACCAGCGCGTATAGGTCACTTTCGTCATGCCAGCGGAACTAGTGTATCTACCTACGTGCTTGGCGTATCCCAAATCTGCAATCACCACCTGCGGCCCCTTCGCCACAAACACGTTCGCCGGTTTCATGTCGCAATGTATTATCTTTGCACCATGTAAATATGCTAGGCCAACAATCACATCTCTGAAACAACTGATTATTCCAGCCGCTCCGAGGCTCTTCCGGTGAGCCAACAGGTATTGGTCGAGGTCTTGAACATCTTCTAGATAATCCATCACAAAGTATGGAAAATCATAGTCGTCGCCGTTTATCGCTAAGATAAGGTCATCTGTGAAATAGACCTTCACTATGTTCGGATGGTTTAAGGGCGCAACGTTCTTGCCTTCGTCCCCGATCAGCTTGACAATGTCTTTGAGTCGGCTCAGATTAGGTCGCGCAATTTTTAGTGCTCGACGGCGCGTGAGACCCTGTTCCGTGATGTGCCAGATCGTAGCTGTACTGCCAAGACCAAAAGGTTTCTCCAATAAGTAGCCCGACGTTTTTAGCTTCTCAATAAGCTCCGGCAAGATGCGGGAATAGATCGGTCCCTCTTCTTGAAATTCAGCATCTTGATTCCGTCGCTGATAGATTGACCGTAGATCTTCCAACAGGGTATTAGCGGGCCCGTCAATTGTGACGCTCATTAGCCTAACCTAGCAGGAAGTAGCCAAAGCTGTTAAGATCACGGGAAGTATAAGGGAAGGCTCAAACGGAGGCGGTTGATGACAATGAGCTTGCAAGAGGAGACCGACATTTCCGGATCCGCTCGCGGAGTGCTGCTCAAACTGTGGCAAGCGAAGAAGGAAAGAGGCAGTGCGAGTATCGAGGGATTTTATCCCGTACCGCTGGAGGAAATATTGCAGTTGCTCGGCTGGAAATTGGACGTCGTGGCCGACCTGGGGTTCACGGATCTACAGCCGGTGCATGGAGAATGCGATCACGACAAAGGTGAAATAAGAATTGCGTCGGATGTAGCGGCAAATAGAGGACAGCGGAATTTCACTTTAGCTCATGAAATCGGTCACGCTGTTCTCCATCCGCGAAAAAGTTGTGACGGTTTGCCAGATGAACGCGTATTGTCAAGACGCTCTGGCCAGCAAGTTCGTAGGATGAGCAATAGCGCTCCGAGGCGGAACGTGCGAGAAGACGAAGCTGACGCCTTCGCGAGAGAGTTGTTGATGCCACGAAAGGCAGTCAAGGAAAACTTCAAGCGTATTTTTGGACATGAAAGCATGCCGCTATGGGCATCTAAAGTGAAAGAGATCGTTGGTCGAGAGAAAACCGAAGCGGGAGGCCCTGCGCGGCTCAGAGCGGCGACGCGCGCGCTCGCCAAGTATTCAAGTGGCGACGGCAAACCCCTGAATGAGGTTTTCGGAGTATCGGTCGAGGCTATGGCCAGACGTTTTGAGGAACTTAGCCTGCTATACTGACACGAGTCGTTTTCCTGGAATTCAGCAGAACAGCTATCGCCATCTTGTGCCAGATTTGTGGCTGAATGATGTTGGTCCTTTTGCAATGGTCATTTCGCAATTCTCCTTCCCGAAGATTTGCGCGAGAACTAGCTGATGCGATGAGACATCGGACACTCGCGATGGTAGATTCGTTGGCGGCAACAGGTGGATAGGGGAGTTTCCGAAAGAGCTGAGCCGCGCTAGCGATCTTTTATTCCAAGCACCGGAAGCGGACCGTGTCTCAAAAGAGTGCCGATGCGGTCGCACCAAGGACACAGAGTCTCTGTGCCGATGACTCCCGTACTGCAGGCGAGTTTGCCGCAGGAACACTTCACGAAGGAGACTCCGGCGAACTCCTTCCGTGAATCTGCTCCGCAATGAGGACCGAGAAGAACTGCTTCGCGCAGAGGTTTCGCGGTGCTTCCTAAAGAAGCCCCGCCGTGTTGAGGCGACCTAACTGGCATGGTCCACTCTCCTTGATGAACGCGCTGAAGCTGCGTCTCTGGAATCGAGAGCGAATTCCGTGACGCTAATTAAGAGTTTAGCAGATTGGGCAACGACGATCATCGACTTCGAGACCGAAGGCGGCATCGTCGTTAACGATGGCTGAACTGAGTGACGGTCATCGAGATCATAACCATAGCTAGGGGCGCGGTTCCCGAAGGAACCGCGCCCCGCCGTGGCCTAATTTTCGGCGTTCGTCCGGTTAAGAATAAAGTCCGCTGCCTTTTGGGCCTGAGCAGCGGCGTGAATCAAAAGCTTACGATCATCGCGAAGCTTATTGAGCCAGCCCGCGACATACGCGGCCTGATTGCGAATGACCGCGTTCGAGATTCCAGCCTCGGCGCACAGATAGGCGGCTGAAAGTTCCGCTACAAGCTCTTCGCGGCTGTAGACGGGGCTTCCGAACGGAGCCAGTTCGGTTATCCCTTCTCGCCCAAGGCGTTTCTCGTGGCCGGTGCTATGCGACAATTCGTGGGCGGCGGTACATGCTTCCTCATCGGCGCTGATAAAAAGTTCGCGTGGCGGAAGCGTGACGCGATCCGTGATTGGTGAGTAAAACGCTTTCGAGCCTGCGCGCACTATCTCCGGCGCGTTGGGCATTCCCGCGATGATCTTCTCCACAGCTTCGATCGGATCGTGCTGGTGCGTTTCGATCTTCGGCAACTTGCCGATCACAGCCTGCGGCAGTTCGCACTGTTCCAAGTTGAACACGCGATAAAATCTGAGCAGAAACCGCCGGCGCGTCTTCTCGTCGGTCTCCTCCGTGTCGAGGTCTTCCGTGCTCCGCTTGGCGTCTTCGATTTTCCAGAACACCACGGCGGTAGATTCCTCGCCTTTGCGGATGTGTCCGCCAAGTTCATTCGACTGGCGCATGGTCAACCAAAACGGCGAAATGTACTTCGATGCCGAAAGCAGGAAAAAGTTCGCGCCGCGATATGGCTTCTTGCTCACAAGGTTGCGCGGTAGTCCGGCTGAGGTCCACGGCCTGCGCCACGGCACGACGCCTTGTTCAAGCAGGTTGACTATCTTCTCGGTAACGATTGCGTAGATGTCCATTTCGGTAACCTCTGATTGTCGTTGAAGTGGTTGAGGGAGAGCCGCTAGCGCGGCCCTCCCGTGTGTGTGCCGAAACTAAAAGGGGATGTCGTCGGATGCTTCGGCCTTGAGCGTGTTGGCGCGATTCCCGAGCAGGCGGAGTTGCCGCGCTACGATTTCAGTCCGATAACGTTTGCCGCTTCCGTTCTTCGCTTCGTACTGGCGGGTAGAGAGCCGACCCTCGATGTAAACCTGACGGCCTTTGCTCAAGAACCGTTGGCAGGTATCCGCAAGCGGTCCGAATGCGACCACGCGATGCCATTCGGTACGCTGCTGCTTGGTACCGCTCCGATCCGTGAAACGCTCGGTAGTCGCCAGCGAGAAATTCGCGACGTTCTGCCCAGACGGCAGCGCACGAATGTCGGGTTTAGCTCCCAGATTACCGATCACGATCACCTTGTTAACTGACATGACTACGAACCTCCTTGTTCGTTTGCGCCCGCCTCCCGTCATCGGGCAGGGCGTGCTGCGCTTTGCTTTCATCACCGCGCCAATTTTTTTCCGCGCGGCCCTCTCAAAACCAACAGGAGGGCCGTGCGCAGATTTCTAGATGCGCGAGCGGAGCGGGCGGCAGGACGTGCCAGAGCGAAGCGGCCCGAATGGGCTGGCGCGTCGTGCTAGCGCAGCGAACGCCACCAATGAGAGCGGCGGCGAAGCGGAGATCGCAGGCGGAGTTGGGATGCGGCGTGGGGCCGCGACGCGGAGTTTACGGAGCGCCCGCGGGGCGGCTCACAGCGTAGAGGCCGCGAATGGATTGGTTGGTAGATGGTGGAGACTCTCGGATATCTGATCATTTAGAATTGTCGGACAGGATTCTCCGGACTGACAAGCCACGGATTCTGCTGCGTTTTGTCTTTGTCCGGGAAACGGTGGTTTTCCGGACAACAGGTACGAAGTGAGTGTCGACAAACAAACTGCTGACGATGTGAGCGTGCATCAGGAAGAAAGTCAGTCTGCCCTGCTATACTCTGATCGTGAAGATTGGCCGAAACGACCCGTGCCACTGCGGCAGCGGAAGGAAGTTCAAGCGATGCCGTGGGTCTGGCTCTCCGCAGCAACGAAGGCAGAAGCCGACGAACGTTCAACCGATGTCTGAGTACATACGCGAAACTTTTCTTACAGCGCAGGCCATGCGCCTTCAGAGAGAACGGCAGCAGGGTTTGGGCAAACCCATCATCTCGGCGGAGGTCGGCGGCACCCGTTTCGTCGCGATCGGAAACCGGCTGGTTTATTCTGAGAAGTTTAAGACATTTCACGACTTTCTAGGTGAATACATCAAGGTGATTCTCGGCGTGGACTGGGGCAACCGAGAACTCAGAAAACCTCTTGAAAACCGCCATCTCATTCTTCAGTGGTATCACCTTCTTTGCACGCTCCAGAGGGAGTTTATCAAGGAGCCCGGTAAGGTTCATTCGGGACCAATGACCGGAGCCGCCGGCGCTTACCTAGGGCTTGCCTACGACCTCTACGCTCTAGATCACAACGCCGAACTACAAGGGAGACTGGTCGAGAGGTAAAAAACCCCGATCAGTTTCCGGGCGCACTCTATGAAACATTCGTAGCCGCATCGATGCTCCGCGCTAGATTCGATCTTGAGTTCGAAAATGAGAGCGATGGGAGCACGACCCATTGCGAATTCAGCGCGACTTCAAAACCCAGCGGTCGCAGGTATTCGTGTAGAAGCCAAGCACCGACAGCCCATCGACGGATCTGATGCTGCGAGTAATAAGTTCAGGCTAGGGCGTCTACTGCATAAGGCTCTCAAAAAGAGGGCAAACAACGATCGCGTCGTCTTCATCGATATAAATGTGCCGGACGCAGCTAGCGAAAATGAGGTTCCGTCATATCTTTCAAAGGCTCTTTCGGACCTGCGTAAATTCGAAGGACGACTATGGCCGAATGGCGAGCCACTACCGCCGGCCTATTTGTTCGTCACGAACTTTCCATATCAGTACAACCTGGAGAAAAGCAGTTTCCGGCGCTCGGTGATCGCGGAAGGATTTCAAATCCCAGATTTCAAAGGCGATGCGGCTTTCTCCAGTTTGCGGGGAGCGCTCGACTCTAGAGGGACGAACATTCCGACATGTTTCGGTTGGCTGCTTCACTGTTAGAACATTCGACAGCGCCTTCCACTTTCGACGGCAAAATCCCGGAGTTCGCTTTCGGAGATGCAAAGAACAGGTTGGTGGTCGGGCAGGTTTATCTCGTCGACGACAACGCGGGAATCGAGCGTCGTGAAAAGCTAACTAGCGCCGTGGTTGACGAGGTAAAGCGTTTGGCCTGGGGCGTTTACTCCCTTGAAAATGGCCAGCAGGTGATAGCCACATCCCCGATGAGCGACGCTGAAATTCAGGCGTATCGCCAATATCCGGATACCTTCTTCGGAACTCTATTGCCCGGCGCAAAAAGGTCGAAAACGCCAATCGATCGGTATGACTTCTTCTTTTCCTCCTATCAACACACGCCGAAGAAACGGCTGCTCGAAGTTCTTGCTGGCGCTCCGGATCTGGAACAGCTCAATAAGCTTTCACAAGAGGAGTTGGCGAAATATTGTTGCGAGTGGTTCACCTATGGGGTTCTCAAATTGCATCCGTCGCGTCCGACGTGACGCGACATTGAGTGAGTCGTAAAAGAGCGAGACCCGCGCCTTAGCTCGAGCCGAATTTCAGCTTGTGGGTTCGGAGGGTGTGCGCTCGGAAAGAGATTCGCGGATAGCCTGCGTAGTAGGCACGGCCTCGATAGGCCAGCGCGGTTTTATGCGAAAGATATCGGCGGGAATGTACCTCGTAAAGAAATGCGATCGGACTGTAAAGCGGAAAGTGAGTTCGGCGGGCCAGAGATACAGAAAGCGGTGGCCAGAAACGAATGTGGAGCGGAACAGCGAACGCGCTTACAATGTTCGCATGCCTCCGCTCAAGCCGCTTACGAAAGAGGAAGCCATAGCGCTGGCGCGAGGACCGTACGCAACCACCGTGGAAATCGCGGTCGCTGCCTCTATCGCACCGTTTCTCTGGCGCGAGCTAGACGAAAAAAGCGCACTCAAGATCCGAAACGGGACGGTCTTTTTCGTATCACCCGATCGGCCTTCATGATTACGGCGGACCATGTCTACGCTGCTTATTTAGACGCGCGCGACAAGTTCGGCGATTTCGCCCGATGCCAGCTCGGTAACCTGCGGTTCGTCCCGGAGAGTAGGCTTATCGCGCGGAGCAAGTCTTTGGACATCGCGACTTTCGCGGTCACTTCAGAGGAGATTAAAAGGACCTATGACGGCAAGTTCGCAATGAGCTTCGACCCGATGAACCCTCAGATTGGCAAGGGCGTGTTTTTTGCCGGGTTTCCCGGTCGCGAAAGGCGTCGACTGAGCGCGAGATCGAGAGCGGTATCTTCACGGCTTCGACGGTCGCGGACAATGTCAGCGATCGAGAGATCTCGGGCCATTTCGATCGGGCAAACCAGGTGGACAAACCCGGACGGCCGACAGCGCCAGAGGGCTACGACATAGGAGGCGTTAGCGAAGGGCCGCTGGTGACGATGGTCGACTCGGCCAACCTGTGTTACTGGCGGTTGGGCGGCGTGATGACTGAATTCGGCACAAGCCTCGAAATCTTTCGCGCGACGCGAGCGGACTTCATCCTTCTGGACGGAACGCTAAAGAGCGCCGACGTTTAGCGTCCGAGAATTTACCGCAAGCGCCTCTTCAGCGCCATTTCTGCTGGGCTCTTGGGCGGCGACTCCAACCAAGTCTGAAAATCCTTACTTCGGACCCGATGCTCGACCTCTGCCGACTTGATGGTCACCACGACGCTGGCAGAGCCACTATTCGGATCATCGCTCCAGTCGTGCTCCCGGAAAACGCGAAGCGCCTGAGCCACCGCCTCGAACAGACTTTGTGCGGTGACTTGAACCGTGTGCTCGACGCCCTGCGCGTCCCGGCAGCTGACCCTGCAAGTTCGGACCGCCATTGGCCAAACCTAGCAGTTTCGTGTTTTGTTCGCTAACATCTGCGACACGAAATCAGGAGGATCACGATTATGAATTTAACTGACCTGAAAGAGGTGATCCCTTTTGTTACAGCAGTTGCGGCTATTCTGGGCGCGGTTGCGGCGACCGTCGCGGCGATATTCTCGGCGCTCTCGCATCGACGAGAGAGCGCAAAAAATCGGACGGTGATCGAAGCCCAGCCGCTCTGGCATCCGAGAGGTTTGCCGGCAATGGCGGTCGTGCTGCGAAACCTGGGCGACGAAACGCTCGTGGTCACCGCGGCGGAGATCTGCCGGCCGAAGGGTTCGAAGCTCGCCATCGACTCCGAAGGGCTCTTTGGTTTGACGCCTCCGTTCAATCCGCCGCAGCAGCAGCAGCAGCACGTTAAGGTAAACCGCGTCGCATTTTCGTTCGCAAGAATGAAAGGCAGTTCGGCGGTTTCTGCATTGAACGAGGCGGTAGTCCCTCTCTACATTGAGGCTCCAAAAAATTGGGACGGCGGCTGGATCAAAATACGCATCGCGGTTGCGTCTCTGGCATCGGACGCGAAGCCGCGATGGATTAGGGTCAAACGGTATCTTGATAAGCGGCCGGCTGTGGCCCAGAGACTCGACG
>WNFT01006128.1_pt1 | contig 10580 bp, 19 predicted proteins | sample 5400191 | NCBI WGS metagenome assembly WNFT01 (sample SAMN13153359, study PRJNA577476) | soil metagenome | isolation source: 80 cm saprolite under Madrone tree | place: USA:California | collected 2016-06-14 | reverse complement strand
AAGGGCTGGCCGGGGACAACGTGGGCTGTCTGCTGCGCGGAGTGGAGCGCAACGAGATCGAGCGGGGACAGGTGTTGGCCAAGCCGGGCTCCATCAGGCCGCACAAGACGTTCAAGGCGCAGGTCTATGTGCTCTCCAAAGAAGAGGGCGGGCGGCACACGCCGTTCTTCAACGGCTATCGGCCGCAGTTCTATGTGCGCACCACGGATGTGACGGGAGCGATCAAGCTGCCGGAGGGGGTGGAGATGGTGATGCCGGGAGACAACATCGAGATGACGGTGGAGTTGATCCAGCCGGTGGCCATGGAAGAAGGCGTGCACTTTGCCATCCGCGAGGGCGGGCGCACCGTCGGCGCTGGCGTCTGTACCGCCGTCCAAGCTTAAGCAGAGGCACTGGCGACCACAGCACTGTGGTCGCCGTGTCCCATGAGGAGAAAGTTATGGCCACAGGAACGAAACAACGTATCCGTATCCGTCTGAAGGCATACGATCATCGTATCCTCGACCAGTCAGCGATGCAGATCGTGGATACCGCCCAGCAGACGGGTGCACGGGTCTCAGGGCCAGTGCCTCTGCCTACGGAGATCGAAAAGTTTACGGTGATGCGCTCACCATTCATTGACAAAGACTCGCGTGAGCAGTTCGAGATGCGCACACATAAACGCCTGATTGATATTATTGAGCCGACCAACAAAACAGTTGAGGCGCTGACACGTTTGAATCTGCCCGCAGGCGTGGACATCGAAATCAAGCTGTAGGGCCCCAGGCGACCGCAAGGGATCGCCCCTACCATACGACGGATCGGCGAGGCGTCGCCGTAGTATAGTAGGGGCGGGGCTTGCCCCCGCCCTGGAGCGGGGCTACGCGAAGAAAAGAGGAAAGGATATGCTCAGTGGACTGTTGGGCAGGAAGGTCGGCATGACCCAGGTATTTGGGCCAAATGGTACAGCCATTCCCGTCACCGTGATAGAGGCTGGCCCCTGCATCGTAACACAGATTAAAACAGCTGCACACGACGGCTATGAAGCTGTCCAGATTGGTTTTGAGCAGGCATTACTCAAGACCACTACCCGTCCTGAGTTAGGACACCTTGGACATAAGCTGCCATTGCTGAGGGCTCAGCGCAAACGCATACAGACCTATCAGCAAGTGGAACGTGCAAAGTCCAGGACGGAGACGACAGAAGAAGGTGCACAAGCGAAATCGGACTCAGAGTCGGCTCCTGGCCAGAAACAAGACAAGCAGATTAAGAAACTGCTCAAGATACAGGAAAACCGTCAGCGTCGCCCAGGGCCAGAGCTTGGTCCGTTCAAGGTATTGCGCGAAGTCTCCTTACAAGAAGGAGTGAGCACAGAAGGGCTAGCGCTTGGCGCGAAATTTGACGCGAGCTTGTTCAAGGTTGGCGAGTCGGTGGACATTATCGGTACCTCCAAAGGAAAAGGCTTCCAGGGCGGAGTCAAACGTCATGGTTTCAGTGGAGGGCCTAAGACCCATGGCCAATCGGACCGCACACGCGCCCCTGGATCGATTGGGTCCGGCACCACTCCTGGTCGTGTCCTCAAAGGGACGCGCATGGCCGGTCATATGGGCCATGTGCGTGTGACAGCGAAGAGATTGCAAGTAATTCAAGCTGATGGTGAGCGTAATCTGCTCCTGGTCAAAGGCTCAGTGCCTGGTGCCAATGGTGGCCTGCTCGTCATCAGGAAGCATGGATGAGGTAACCGCAATGCCCTCGACTACAGTGTATAACATGGCCGGTGAGGCCATAGACGAGCTCGAACTGAGCGAGCAGGTGTTCGGAATTACCCCCAACGTGGCGGTTCTCCACCAGGTTGTCACCGCGCAACTGGTGAATCGCCGCCAGGGTAATGCTTCGACGAAGACTCGCAGTGAGGTATCGGGCGGCAATAAAAAACCCTATCGACAAAAGGGCACAGGTCGTGCGCGCCAGGGAAGCACTCGCTCTCCGCAGTTCCGCCATGGTGGGGTCGTATTTGGCCCAAAGCCGCATCCTTATCATCATGACGTGCCGAAAAAGATGCGCCGCCTGGCTATCAGGTCAGCCCTGTCCGACAAAGTTGCCAACGAGCAGCTGATCGTGGTCAACGACCTGGTGCTGGAATCCCCCCGCACCAAAGATATGCTGGACATCCTGGAGAGGTTGCCTGTGGCAGACAAAGGCAAGCGTATCTTGATGATGTTGCCGCAGCGCAACGAGAACATTGTGCTTTCGGCGCGCAACATTCCTGCTACCAAGGTGCAGCATGTCGCATCAATTAACGTGGTGGAATTGCTCAAGCATGACTGTGTGATTATGCCAGTAAACACCGTACGCTGGCTCGAGATGGTCTTCGGCGAGGGGATGAGCGCCGATGAAGCAAGCCACAAAATCATCGAAGAGTTTCCTGCCGAAGAAACCGCCTCTGCCGAGGAAGCTGCCGACGTAGACGACGAGGCACCTGAAGAGACAGCCGAGGAAGCTACCGATGTAGACGACGAGGCGACTGAAGGGACCGCCGAGGAAGCTACCGACGTAGATGACGAGGCACCTGAAGAGACAGCCGAGGAAGCTACCGACGTAGACGACGCGGCAACTGCATAGGAGGAAAAGACGGTGGAAATCACAGAAGTGCTACGCCACGGAATTGTCACTGAAAAAACCATGAGGCTGCAAGGCCTGAATAAGTACACCTTCAAAGTGGCGTTAGAGGCAAACAAAATCGATATACGCCGGGCCGTTGAAACCATGTTTAACGTCGATGTCGTCTCGGTCAATACCATGCGCATGCCCGGTAAAGCGCGTACGATGTACCGACGGCGTAGAGGCTCTGCTCCTCGATATAAAGAGGCTCGCGAGTGGAAAAAGGCGATTGTCACCCTGCGTGAAGGACAGACAATCGACGCATTGAAGGCATAGGTGTTGAAAGATGCCAATTAGACAGTATCGACCAACCTCTCCTGGGCGTCGTGGCATGTCTGTTTCGACATTCGAGGAGATTACCAAGACCAAGCCAGAGAAATCTCTGATTGTGAAGCTGCAAAAGCACGCCGGACGCAACAATCAGGGCAAGATTACCACCCGGCATCGCGGCGGGGGCTCCAAGCGCAACTATCGCATCATTGACTTTAAGCGCAACAAGCTGGGGGTGCCTGCCAGAGTAGCGGCCATCGAGTATGATCCGAACCGTTCGGCTCGTATCGCCCTCTTGCATTATGTAGATGGCGAGAAACGCTATATCATTGCCCCGCACGGCCTGAAAGTCGGAGACAAGGTCATGGCGGGGCCGGAGGCCGATATCAGACCTGGGAATGCACTGCCCTTGAAGAACATCCCGACCGGCACCACGATCCACAACATTGAGTTGCAAAGAGGGCGTGGCGGCCAGATGGTGCGAGGGGCAGGCGCAGGTGCACAACTGATGGCCAAAGAGGGGGACTACGCGCTCATCCGTTTGCCTTCGGGTGAGCAGCGTCGTGTGCATATTCTGTGCATGGCAACGATTGGGCAAGTAGGCAACCTGGATCATGAGAATCGCAGCATTGGCAAAGCCGGGCGTTCACGTCATATGGGGCGTCGGCCCACGGTGCGCGGCTCGGCGATGAACCCGCGTGACCATCCACATGGTGGTGGTGAGGGGCGTGCTCCGATTGGAGGTCAGCCACAGACTCCCTGGGGCAAGCCTGCTATGGGCTACAAGACTCGTAGAAATAAGAGGACTGATCGCTTCATCGTTCGGCGTCGCGATGCTGGTAGGAGGAGGAAGTAGATGTCACGCTCAACAAAAAAGGGACCATACATACACGAGCCCCTCAAGAAAAAAGTGCTCAGCATGGGGCGCAGCGGTGACCGCCGCGTGATCAAAACCTGGTCGCGTGCCTCGACGATCTTCCCCAACATGGTGGGCATGACCATCGGCGTTCATAATGGCAAAACGCACGTACCCATCTACATTCAAGAGAATATGGTGGGCCATAAGTTGGGTGAGTTCGCCCCCACACGGCACTTCCGTGGTCATGCGGGTGGCAAGAGTGAGAAGACCACTTCGGTCCGCTGAACGGGAGAGTCAAAATGCAAGTCAGAGCTATTGCTAGAAGGATTGGCATTTCGCCGCGCAAGGTCCGCCTGGTCACTAACGCCGTCAAAGGGATGCGTGTCAACCGGGCTCTGGCCGTACTTCAGTTCCTACCTAACGCCAGCGCGAAGCCAGTCAGTACCGTGATCGCCTCAGCAGCGGCGAATGCAGAGAACAACTATAATCTCGATCCAGATGAACTCTATATTCTGAACATTGTTACAGATGATGCGACGACGATAAAGCGTTTCAAGGCACGCTCGCATGGCCGGATAGCTCCTATTAGACGGCGCTCCTGCCATATCACGGTGGTTGTCTCAGACGACCCGGCAGACAGGGCGTGAAAAAGGAGGACACTTTTGGGACATAAGGTGCATCCCACAGGTTTCAGGCTCGGCGTAGTGAAAGGCTGGCAGTCTCGCTGGTATGCCGAGCGTGATTATAAAGATATGTTTGCAGAGGATCTTCTTATCCGTAAGACGATCCAGAACGAGCTTACCAATGCGGCAGTCTCAAAGATTGAGATTGAGCGAGCCGCAGCCAACCAGGTCTGGGTCGCCATCCATACGGCCAAACCCGGCATCGTGATCGGCAGGAACGGCGAGAAGGTTGAAAAGCTGAAAACTGTACTGTAGGCGAAGACCAAGAAGCGCGTGCGCCTGGAGATCAGGGAGATTCGCCAACCCGAGCTAGATGCCTATTTAGTAGGGCGTGCCATTGCAGAGCAGTTAGAGAAACGTGTCTCGTTCCGTCGTGCCATGAAGCAGGCAGTACAGAAATCGATGCGTGCCAATGCGAAGGGCATCAAGATCATTGTTGGTGGACGCCTTGGTGGAGCAGAAATCGCCCGTAGTGAAAAAGAGGTCGAGGGCAAGATTCCTCTGCATACGCTACGTGCCGATATTGACTATGGCCTGGCCGAGGCGCATACGACCTTTGGAGTCATCGGCATCAAGGTCTGGATTTATAAAGGCGACATTCTACCAACCAAGCGTCGCGAGATGAGCGAAGTGCAATCGGAAGTGATAGCACAACCGGCATTTCCATCACGTGAGCGTGAGGGCGGAGAGCGTCGGGAACGTCGGGAACGTCGGGAGCAGGGAGAGCGTCGCCGTTCCACCGAGGCTGGTGGTGAGCGTGGTCCGCGTCCACAGGGCGAGCGCCCACCACGTCCACAGGGCGAGCGCCCACCACGTCCGCAAGGCGAGCGACCACCACGTCCACAGGGCGAGCGCCCACCACGTCCGCAGGGCGAGCGCCCGGCACGTCCGCAGGGCGAGCGCCCGGCACGTCCCCAAGGCGAGCAACCGCAAGGGGAACGCCCACCACGGCCTGCCGGGGAGCGTGCTCCGCGCCCGGCGCGCCCGCAAGGCGAGCGACCAGCGCGTCAGCAGGGCGAGCGACCGCCACGTCAACAGCCTGAGCAGGCACCAGAACCCACGATAAATCGGGACACCCTGTCTGGGGGACAGGTATCTACAACGGCTCCAGAGGCAACACCACCGCCTCCGCCCGAACCGACTGCTGGTCCTACGCAGAGCGAATAGAGGAGATCATGTTATTAGCACCATCACGTACAAAGTATCGCAGACAACATCGCGGTCGCATGAAAGGCACGGCCCAGCGCGGCAACACGCTCGCCTTCGGTGACTTTGGCTTGCAGGCCATGGAGCCTTGCTGGATCGAGGCTCGTCAGATTGAGTCGGCACGTATCGCGCTCACCCGCTATATGAAGCGTGGTGGCAAGGTCTGGATCCGTATCTTTCCTGATAAGCCGGTCACGCTCAAACCTGCCGAAACCCGTATGGGCAAAGGCAAAGGGGCTGTCGATCATTGGGTCGCTGTGGTCAAGCCTGGACGTATCATCTTCGAAATCGGCGGCGTCCGTGAGGAAATCGCCAAAGAAGCAGTACGCCTAGCCGGCAACAAGCTGCCCATCGCGACCCGCTTTATTACACGAGGGGAGGCGGAAAGTGCCGAAGCTTAATGAACGCCGCAAGCAGATCCAGGAATACAATGCCTCTGAGGCGAGACGCGAACTCAAGGAGCTGCGCGTCAAGCTGTTCAACCTCCGCTTGCAGCAACAACGTGGTGAAGTAAAAAACAATCGTGTGTTTATGCAGACCCGCAAGGACATTGCACGCCTGCTGCACCGACTGACACAGTTGGAGGCTGGAGAATGACACAGCAAGGAGGATCACACACCACCGCCCCGCTGAGCACCACCCCCAGGGTGGTCCGCCGCCAGCAAAAGGTCGGGCGCGTGGTGAGTAATAAGATGGATAAAACCATTGTTGTGAATGTAGAGTCACTGAAGAAGCATCGTATCTATAAACGCACCTATAAGCAGACAAAGCACTTCCACGCGCATGACGAAGAGAATACCTGCCAGGTTGGCGATATGGTACGCATTGAGGAATGTCGTCCTCTGAGCAAGCTGAAACGCTGGCGCCTGGTGGAAATCGTGAAGCGTGGCAGTGGCATTGTGCCTGTGGCGGAAGTGCTGGCTGAGGCTGACCCGGACTTGACGCCCTCCGCCGAGCAGACAGCCAGCTCGTCAGAATCATCAGAAGAATAAGGAGAGGGTATCATGATTCAGCCACAGACACGTTTAAAAGTCGCTGATAATACGGGCGCGAAAGAGATTATGTGCATCCGCGTGATGAGTGGTTCGGCCAAACGCTATGCGGGAATAGGCGATATTATCAAGGCCTCTGTCAAGCAAGCTGCGCCCAATGGCCAGGTAAAAAAAGGCGAGGTGGTGAATGCCGTGATCGTACGTGTGGCGAAGGAGTATGTGCGACCGGACGGTTCTCACATTCGCTTCGACGATAATGCCGCCGTGATTATCGCTGCGGGCAATAACCCTCGCGGCACGCGTATCTTTGGCCCGGTGGCCCGTGAGTTGCGCGACCGTAACTTCTTGAGGATCACTTCACTTGCGCCCGAGGTGCTCTAACCACGCCTGGGAGGAAGAAGATGGCAATACGACAGAAAGAGAAAAAGCCTCTCCATCTTGCCAAGATGAACATTAAGAAAGGTGACACCGTCCTGATCATCACCGGCAAGGATAGGGGGAAACAAGGGACAGTTTCGCGGGCCATGCCACAGATCAATAAAGTGGTAGTGGAAGGCCTTAATATCGCAAAGAAGCATGTGCGCCCCCAGGGTCAGACCCGCCAGGGAGGCGTCATCGAAAAAGCGATGCCGATCCATGTCTCGAATACTATGTTGGTCTGCACGGAGTGCGGCCAGCCTACTCGTGTCGCCCATGACCGTCGGCCTATTGGAGCTGACCAGAAGGTGCGATCGGTGCGTGTATGCAAGAAATGTGAGAAGGTCATCGAAGACCGGACGAGGAGTAGTTAAACGATGGCATCAAGGTTGAAAGAAAGGTATCAACAAGAGGTCGTGTCAGCCCTGCAGAAGGAGTTTAACTACGCCAATCCCATGCAGGTACCGACTGTTCACAAGGTTATCGTCAACATCGGCATGGGCGAGGCGATTCAGAATGCCAAGGCGATGGATGCCGCCGTGTCAGACCTGGCTACCATCACCGGCCAGCGCCCGGTCATCACCCGGGCCAAGCGCTCGGTTGCCGCGTTTAAGCTCCGTGAAGGTATGCAGATCGGCTGCATGGTGACGTTGCGCGGCGAGCGGATGTTTTACTTCCTTGATAAACTGATGAATGTCGCCCTTCCACGCTTGCGTGACTTTCAGGGCGTCTCTGCTGAGGCCTTTGATGGCCGGGGCAATTATACATTGGGGCTGCGCGAACAACTGGTCTTTCCAGAAATCGACTACGACAAGGTCGACAAAGTGCGCGGCATGGAAGTGAGTATTGTGACGACAGCTCGCACCGATGAAGAGGGGCGACGGCTGCTCAGATTGCTGGGCATGCCCTTTAAGAAATAACGCTGGAGGGCGTAATGGCAAAAATCTCGATGATTGTAAAGTCGCAACGTAAGCCCCGCTTTAAGGTACAGCAGCACAATCGCTGCCACATCTGCGGGCGTCCTCGGGCCTATATTCGCAAATTCGGCCTGTGTCGTATCTGCTTCCGTGAGCATGCGTTGCGTGGTGAGTTACCCGGCGTGACAAAGTCCAGCTGGTGACCACAAAGGAGGGGTCAGGGCGACTGCAAGGCGTCGTATAGTAGGGGCGCGGGTTACCTGTCCGGGGGACAGGTAATACCCCCCTCGCTTGTCCCCGCCCTGGGGTGGTGCGGGATGCGGCTTATGTTCGCGCCCGCGGGGCTTGCCTCCGCCCTGGAGCGAAACTTTCTGCCCCGCCTTTCGTAAATATGGAGGACGTTTCATGAACATGACTGATCCCATCGCGGATATGCTCACACGTATCCGCAATGCGGCTACAGCGCGCCATAACCGTGTGTTGATCCCGGCATCGAAAATGAAGCTGGCGATTGCCCGTGTGCTGAAGGAAGAAGGGTATATCAAGGATATCGAGATCCTGAAGGATAACCCGCAGGGCACGATTCGTGTTACGCTGCGCTATGTAGATAAGCGACCGGTCTTGACGCAGCTCAAGCGCGTCAGCAAACCCGGACTGCGTGTCTATACCAAGCGGGATGACATCCCGCGTGTCCGTGGTGGACTGGGAGTGGCTATTCTTTCGACGCCCAAGGGGCTTATGACTGGTCATCATGCCTACCAGCAAGGCCTGGGTGGCGAAGTCATCTGCTACGTCTGGTAGACGGGAGGCAGGCAGATTTAGAGCTTATCTGAAAACTAGGTTTTGGTCCTGGATTGAAGGGGCCTCAGACAGGTTTCCGCATAAGCACTTATACTATGTCTCGGGAGGAACCTATGTCTCGTATTGGACGCGCTCCAATCCCAGTGCCGCCCAAGGTGCAGGTGAACTGGACCGATGAAAACCTGGTGACGGTCAAGGGTCCCAGGGGCGAGCTAGCGCAGCAGGTCGATCCTGACCTGGCGCTCAAGCTTGAGAATGGGAGGTTGACCGTTTCCCGCCCATCGGACAGCAGGGAGCATCGATCGAAGCATGGCCTGTATCGTACTCTCATCAACAATATGGTGGTGGGAGTGACGAATGGCTATAGCAAACAGTTGGAGATTCATGGCGTGGGGTACCGTGCCGCCAAAGTGGGTGAAAACCTGGTAGTGCAGGTGGGCTACTCTCATCCTATCGAGGTACAACCACCCAGGGGTATCTCTTTTACCGTTGATGGCGTTGACCCAGCCACCAAAGCCGTCAGGCTCAGCGTGCATGGCATCGACAAACAACTGGTGGGTGAGACGGCAGCGTCTATCCACCGCCTACGTAAGCCGGAGCCGTACAAGGGCAAGGGCATTCGTTATGCGGGTGAGAAGATCCGCCGTAAAGCTGGAAAAGCCGGAAAAGTCGGTGGTAAGAAGAAATGATTAAACGATTCAATGCAAACCATGCGCGGCTGGAGCGTCACCGGCGTATGCGGAATCGGCTGGAAGGCTCAGCGGAGCGTCCGCGCTTGAGTGTGTTCCGTAGCGGACACCATATCTATGCACAGGTCATTGATGATACAAGTGGGCGTACCGTCGCTTCAGCATCCTCACTTGAGGAAGCGCTACGCAACTTTCAGCTTGCGCCGAAACCTGCTCCTGTTCCTGTGAGCCAGGCCGTGGTGGAAGAAGAAGTTCCGGTGGAGATTGCTGCCGAAGCAGCCCCAACCAAAGGGAAAGGGGCTAGGACGGCTCCCAAAAGTGCACAGAAAGGTACTCAGAAGGCAGCACCTGGCAAGGGAGGCAAACCCGCTGCCCAGGTCAAAACGCTGCTCCCGGCTGCCCAAAAGAGTGCTGCGAAGACGCCTGTGGAGGCGCTCGCTGCTATCGCCAACAATCGCAAAGTAGCGATTGCACGCGAGGTGGGCAAACTCGTGGCCCGGCGGGCAACAGAGCAGGGCGTCAGTCGTGTTGTCTTTGATCGCGGTGGCTATGCCTATCATGGGCGGGTGGCCGCGCTTGCAGAAGGCGCTCGTGAAATAGGCCTGGATTTCTAAACTGTAGGTCCCCGATTTATCGGAGGACCTTTCGCAGAAAGGCAGAAGATGGCAAGGATAGATGCCTCAAAACTAAACCTGGAGGAGCGAGTCGTCCAGGTGGCCCGTGTCTCCAAGGTCGTCAAGGGCGGTCGGCGCTTCAGTATGCGCGCACTCGTCGTCATCGGTGATCATAATGGCTATGTCGGCTTTGGCCTGGGCAAAGCCAGCGAGTATACCGAAGCCCTACGCAAAGGCGTGGAGGATGCCAAAAAGCACTTGATCCATGTCCCATTGGCCGGAACTACCATTCCCTACATGGTCAAGACGCGCTTTGGTGCCTCCGAAGTCATGCTCAAACCGGCAGCCCCCGGTACCGGTGTAATTGCCGGTGGGGCTGTCCGTGCAGTCATGGAGTTGGCGGGTATTCGTGATATTCTGACAAAGTCGCTTGGCAGCACGAACGCGGCCAACACTATCAATGCATGCTTGCAAGCCTTGCGCGAGCTGCGT
>WNFT01006127.1_pt1 | contig 10580 bp, 9 predicted proteins | sample 5400191 | NCBI WGS metagenome assembly WNFT01 (sample SAMN13153359, study PRJNA577476) | soil metagenome | isolation source: 80 cm saprolite under Madrone tree | place: USA:California | collected 2016-06-14 | reverse complement strand
TGCCCACGTGTTAAGCACCCGTTCGCCGCTAGACTTTTCCCTGTATTGCTACAGGAAAAAATCTCGCTCGACTTGCATGTCTTATCCACGCCGCCAGCGTTCGTTCTGAGCCAGAATCAAACTCTCCGTTAAAAACGACTCGGTTCCCGTGAGGGAAACCGAAAGTTTGCGATCTGACTTTCATACCTGAAAGTTGTAGCCGCTGCCGTTGGCTGCGGCCTCTTCTATTCAGGGTTTGTCCGATCTAAATCTTTGATTTCAAAGAAGATCGACAGATAACGCACAATTCAATGTTTGCTGACTATCTCCATCGACGAATTTCTCCAAAGAAATCCGCGACCAAACTGTCAAAGATCGACAGTTCTCTCTGGTACAAGGCGAAGCCCGACCCTCGTCATTAATCTGACCAAGATCGGCTCGACCCTGAGCCCGGAAGAACACCAGCTCCACGCATGGGACTGGTCCGCGTTTCGCGGAATTCACAAAATAGTGCAGTAGCGCTGCAAGTCAATGGAAATCCGAGAATCTTTTCGCAAACCTTTTGCAAGAAGGCGTCGCCGGGAGTTCAGTGCAGCTCCACCGGTGAAGACCCGCTCGGGACGCGATCATCAGCCACTTGAAGTAAGATTTGGCTGAAGATCAAACGAGAGTCTTTCTTCTGTGCTCTCAACCGCAAGCGCGGACGCACGCACTGACGCTGGCGCGCACGAAACTGAAGTAGCGAACCGTAGTCTTAAAGCCTCCGGCCATGAAACAAGCAATTGTGCATCTTATTATCGCCGTATGCTTAGCAGGTTTGGTCCGCGCTGATCAGACGATTCAATCGGTGCAGCAAGCTCTCAAAGATCAAGGCTTTTACTACGGCAACGTTACCGGCGATAAGAGCGCCGAGACGACTGCCGCGCTTCGGCGTTACCAGATTCGCAACGGGCTGCAAGTCAGTGGCGAGACCGATCCAGAAACGCTCCGCTCGCTCAACGTGAGCTCGAACTCGTCGTCGTCGTCGCAACCCACTTCAAAGCCTGCCGTCACTCAGTCCAATAGCGCTCGTCCTGATGATAGCTCGCGGGTCGGTCAGAATTCGTCTCCACGCTCGTTCACGCAACCAGATCGCCGGCTCGATATGAACCAGCCGTTCGTCAACGGCTATAAATCAGCGCCGCGTTGGATCAACGAGCGTATCATCGTCGCGGAAGTGCAGCGTCAACTGATGAGTCGCGGATATTACCGCGGCCGGATTGACGGCAGGTATGGGCGACGAACAGGGTTCGCCATGCGCGCGTTCCAATTGGGCTCGGGACTTCTGCCGACCGGCCGCCTCGACCCGAGGACGCTCGACGCGCTAGGACTATCTGATGCGAACCTGGCGTATTCGCAGCCAGCGCCTCGCCTGTATGAAACCTGGGTACCGGTCAGGAAGTTCAAGCACGGGAAGTGGAAAGTGAAATGGAAGAAATATCACCGTGACGAAGGCGACGAGTATGGTCTGGAGAGTCGAGAGGGAGATCGGGATGGTTCGTGGCAAGGTGAGGGCCATGATGACTAGCCATCCGCCGCGGACGAATATCGCGTCGCGATTCGCGTGAATTCGTGGCTATTCGTGGTTACGATTTCTTGATCACGTACTTTACGTTCAGAGCAGGGGGATGATTTCCGTACGCCCTTGTCACTATTCCACTTCTGATCGCGCCAATTTTTTCCATAGCCTTCTGGGAGCGGAAGTTCGTTTCGCCGACAAAGAACACGACGTTCTCAACAAACTTGAACGCATGCGCGAGCATTAATTTTTTCATTTCCCGGTTGTAATGTCCGCCCCAATATTTTCGCGTCAGAAATGTCCAGCCGATTTCAATTTCGGATTTCTTCGGATGGTAACCATAAAAGCGCGTGGATCCGATGATTTGTTGACTCTTCTTGTCGATCACGACAAACGCTCCGCCGGATTCGAGCGCTTCTCTGAAGAAAACTTTGAATACTTCTTCTTTGTAACGGTCGCTCTCTGGATGCTGTTCCCAGATGAGCGGGTCGGACGCGACCGCATAAAGATCCTTCCAATCTCCAGGCGTAAGCGGACGAAGCTCGATGAACTCGCCTTTTAAATCTGGTTGGAGATCAAATGACATCCAAGACGACAGCAGATTTTATTTCGGCGCCAAAGAGTTCACGATTTTTTCAAATCGCGGGTCGCCCCTCAGCGGACTCCACAGCGGGTGCAATTTCAAGCGGCCGTAGTTGATGTAGCCCGGCATCGTCACGAGCTTTTGCAATAGCTCAATCGCGCGGTCGCGGTCACCGCTCCACGTGTAGACCTGAGCCAAACCTTCCAGGACCAACGCGCCATCGTAGATGTCTTTGGAAATCGGCATCAGATCGATCGCGTGTTGCGCTTCGCGGATGGCCAAATCCTTCTGGCCCAATCCCGCATCGACTTGAGCAAGGACCGCAATCGTTCGCGCGTGTTCCGGTTTGACGATTAATCGCTGAGCAAGGATCTCTCGACATTCTCGAAACGCAGCCGTTGCACGCGCTGAATCCCCTTTTGCGCGCGCAATCATCGCTTGGTACCAACTCTTCGGATAATAAAAGCTGAGGTCGATGTCCTGAAAGTCTTGTCGAGGCGAAGCGGCGATAATACGTTCCGCTTCGGCATAGTTGCCGTCGAGCATTGCCATCCAGGCGCGGGCCGGCGTTTGTGCGCCGGCAAACTCCATCTCCGGAAACTTCGCCAGAATATCCCGTATCGGTGCCGTGTCGGCGGTCCAGTATAAGATGCTTGATGCCCGCCGGTACCGGACGATGGGAACCTGCTCGCCGGCGGCAAGCACGTTGTCAGACACGCGGACCGCTTCAGCAAAGCGCCGTTCGAGGACGTATGTATCCGCCAGAAGATTGTATGCATTCGGATTTCGTGGATCGAGCGCGAAGGCTGTTGAGAAATCGCGTTCCGCTTCACGAAAATGGTTGCGGCGCCGATTGATGTAGCCGGAGAGAATGAAGAACGGCGTGCTGTTCGGCAGACCGGGCCTCGCAATCCTCAGTTCTTCCTGCGCGCGATCGTAATCGCGCAGGCATCGAAAATAAAAGTCGGCTTGGGCGAAATGCGCTTCAGCCGAGTCCGGCCGCAATCGGAGCGCGGCTTTGACAGCAGCATCGGCGAGTGAAATTCGGTCCGGTGTTGGATCGAGATCGAAAAAGAACAGCAGATCATTTGCGCGCGCTGCGTAGCAATATGCCGAGACGAAGTTCGGGTCACGTTTGATCGCTTCATCAAGTGACTTCAGCGCCTGGAGCAACGCCGCCCGCACGTCGGTCGCATTTATGTAACTGTCGATGATTGCCTTCGCCTGCACATAGAGCTCGAAGGCGTCCAAGTCCTGAGTCGGGCGCTCTTCGATTTCCGCCTTCTGCCGCGGCGAAAGCCTGGCCTTGAGCTGAGTGACAATCGATTGGGCTAGTTCACTCTGGATTGCGAACAAATCGGCCGCGGTTCGATCGTAAGTTTCGGCCCAAACGTGCGTGTCGGTGCGGGCATCTATCAACGTCGCGTTGATGCGAAGGCGATCGCGCGCGCGTTGCACTGAACCTTCCACGATGTACGCAACGCCGAGCTGCCGCCCAATTTCACGGATGTTGCGTTCGGCGCCGGTCTCGTATTGACGCACGCTGGTATGGCTGATGACCTTCAAATCGGAGACCTTGGCCAAATTAGTCAGGATCTGGTCCTGAACGCCATCGGCAAAGTAGGCGTCGTTTTTGTCTCCGCTCAAGCTAGCGAACGGCAAGACGGCGATCGATCTCCTATCACCCGACGGCGTTGTGCGGGTTCCGGCCGTGTAGCGACCGAGGAAGAACAATGCCAGCGAGATCGCGGCACCGACAACTACGATGTAAATCCAGGTCCGATTCGTCGGCCGCGTGGACGACGGCATGGCGTCGGCCTCTTCGGAGCGCTTGACTCCTTCCGGTGTGATTTCAAATGCCCACGCAAAAATGAGCGCGATCGGAAAACCGATGACCATTAAGACAACGATCAGTCGTACGGTCCAGTTCGGAACATCGAACACCGGGAAGACCTGCGCGATTCCCTGGGCGAGCGCCCAGCAAACGACGATGTAAGCGACCGCGACCTTGTACACGTTGCGACGCTTCACTTCACCGAAGAAGGTCTTCGGGTTCATCGCATGGCTTCTGCCACACGCTCAAGGCGCGGGCAAGAAGGAGATGAACATGCGACGTTCGCAGATTCGGACGAAGAAAATTCGAGGCGGGGGCTGCGGCGTGGCAACTCAGAGTCAGCTGCCTTCATTCTGCTTCAACTGCACCGGAGAAAAGTCTTGTATCGCGCTACGTCATTGCGCAAGAAACTGATTGCGTAGCCGCAAATGAAGATTCTCGCCTACTCAATTCTGTGTTTTGCGTCGGTTGCTCTCGCCGACGACTTCAAGCTGGTTGACGGGAAAGAATACAAGAATGTCACGGTTAGCCGGGTCGAGCCTGACGGCATTGTGCTCAGAACCAAATCGGGAATTTCAAAACTTTATTTCGTCGAGTTATCTAAAGAAGTTCAGCAACGTTTTCATTACAATGCCGCGAACGCCGCCGCCTATTCCGCAAAAGCAGTCAGGCAGGCGGCTGTGGCGGTCGCTGGTCGCGGCCAGCCGGTCGAAGTGATTTCTCATGGCGCGCAGGTGGACATCAACCAGCATCTGGCACTCGGCAACGTTACCGTTGTCGACTTTTATGCGGACTGGTGCGGCCCGTGCAGACAGCTCTCACCGAGCCTGGAACAGATGGCAAGAACTGATCCGGAGATTGCGTTGCGCAAGGTCGACATCGTCAATTGGAGAACGCCAGTGGCACGGCAATTCAACCTCCACTCGATTCCGCAGGTTAACGTTTATAATCGCGGCGGCATTCTAATTGGCACCGTTAATGGCGCCGATTTCGAACAGATTAAACGTTACGTCGCACAAGCAAAAACCGGCGGCTGATGGATCAGGTCGTGACAACTGACAACTTATGACCAACGACCGCTGATTTTACTGCTTATCGTAAACCACGAGGTTCTTGAACTTTTTACCTTTCGGCGTGGCCCCGTTCAAGGTGACCGTGCGGCTTTTGCCATCGGTTGAGACAACAATCTGACCTGTGACTGTGACCTTGCCATTTTTCTTGTTGGTGGTCGTCAGTGTCCGCTCATTCACCTTCGTGTAAGAGCGAGCGTCGGAGTTCGGGTCGCCAGTAACGGGATAATCTTTCCCGTCGAACTTCCCTGACCACTCTGTGTGCGAGGGTTTACCATTCGCATCGATGCCATCTGCCTTGATTTTCACCTGGCCGAACATGCTTGAGTAAACAACATGTGTGTTTTTCGAAGTGCCGGGTGTGATTTTCGATTTGGCTTCGTTCAGGTTCCACGTCCCCATCTGTGGATCGGCGGCGAAACACAGCGCCCCTCCCAAAAAGCAAAATGCCAGAGTTAATCCAATTGTTTTAATTTTCATGCGGCAGATGAAGACCGGGTTTTGATTTCCCGTCAATGTTTTTCTTCAAGCTAACAGCCTGCGAATAAGAACGTTCGACAGGTCAGAGCGCCCGAAACCGGAAAATTGCTGTAGTGCTGAATCCAAAGAGCTCCTTCATTGCATCACATAAGCGGAACAGCGGAAAAAGGTATGAAACCGCGGCGCTCGGCTACTTGGTACGGGGTCAATGCTTGTACGGCCTTTTTAATTTGCACGTACATCGGCGACTTCATGAAGCTGGCCGGTCTTCGACGCATTCTGCACGGCTGGGTTTGGGTGGGCGCAGTTAATCTTTTCCAGTTCGCAATATGCGTATTGGCCGTTGTGGTTGCCCATGCGGTCAAGCTTAAGGCCGCGCTCACAGAATTAGGACTACGAGGCCCAATCGGGTCTGCCATGGTGTTTTCCTTCGTGGCAGCATCTCCGATGCTCCTGATATTTGCCGCCACCTCTTCAATTAATGCAAAGATGTCGGTACTGAGCGTTGGCGTCGGGTGTTTCGTCGCGCCGTTCGCTGAAGAAGTGGTCTTTCGCGCATATATGTTTGGTCAACTGTATCGGCGAGCGCGATGGGGCTTTTGGCTATCGGCGTTGATTCCTTCGGTGCTTTTCGCCGCCGGCCACGCTTACCAAGCCGGCGGATTGTGGGAACTGGTTGGGATTTTCGCGGTAACAGGTCTTGGCAGCCTGCTGGGTTGCTGGATCTACATGCGGTGGCAGTTCAACCTGTGGGCAGTCTTCGGATTACATTGCCTGATGAACCTGTGGTGGGAGGTATTCGGTACCGCTGACACAGCGCTGGGCGGCTGGAGTGCAAATGGAGCGCGTCTTTTAACGATAACGGTTGCGATTCTTCTCACGACAAATAAGGACCGATTCTGGAAGCCAGTGACCAGTGAGAGAAATCCTGTTGATGAAACGATCGAACCTGGCGGTGGCGCTGGCCCGGCTGATCGGAACCTTGCGAATTTTGACGAGCCTGTTTTGATCTGGCAACGGGCAGGTTGAGAAATTGTAGCGGCGTGGTTTTCATTGGCGCTTACTGAGACTGCTTCATCCAAGCCATGCTTGCCCAACCACGTCCAACTGTCTTGCGCTACCTGGATCTGAAATTTCCCTGCCAAATCACTACTTCGTTATCGTTCAATTTCCCGAGCTTCTCCGAACGGCGTAACTCGAGGTGATAACGTTTGCCATCGAATTCGAAGTCGGTCGGATCGATGATGCCGGTGCCGGTAGTCCACGAAACCATTTTCTCGGTTTTCCCCCGGCTGATCTTGAAATCGTAATAGAGAAACCCTCTTGGATAGACTGGCAGGCTTTTCCGACGTTCGCCCAGATACTGGACTGTGAAATCCGGCAATTCGATTTTCTGGCCTTCCCTGTATTTCACACGCGTCCCGTAAGAAGCGTTCTGCTCGGCATGTCCGCAGCTGACCGGCCCCAAAAAAACTAACAAACCGATGAAGAGAAGGATGAGAGTCGAATTATTTTTCACGTCTCGGAAGTCTTCGGGGTCTTTGGGAAAGACGGGAGCGAGTCGTCGAGTTTAACCCAGGGCAACTTATCTTCGAGCCAGATCGCTTTCTGTGGCGCAAACGGCGCTGGATCGTCAAGCGACGCGATCGTCACATCGATCATTTCTGAATCCTTCGTATCCTCGAAAAACAAGTGCGTGCCGCAACACGCAGCAAAACAGCGAATCCGATTCGCATACGGAATCTTGCGCGGTTCCCCCTTTGTCACGACCAAGTCTCTGCGCGGCATTGTTCCCCAAGTCACATAGGGCGCACCCGCGCTTTTCTGGCAATCGATGCAATGACAATCGACCACGGCCAAGGGCCGACTCTTCAACACGTATCGTGTCCCGCCGCAAACGCAGCCACCAGTGATCTCCATAAAATTTGTTTAGCAAAATAAATGAATCAGGAAACCAGGAAGTCAGGAAAATTTACTAGCCGCCAGTCGCTGCCTGCTGCCTCGCTCTACGGATTGGCGAGCAGTCGCCGCGGCGGCTCCCGCCGGTTCCATTGTCGATCTTCACTTCTTTCCGCTCACGATCTTTTGCACCACTGCGTCGAAGCGCGGATCGCCGCGCAGATCGTCGAATAGTGGATCTACGCTGATGAGAGCAATGTAGAATCCGCGTTCGTCGTAGCTACGCTCCAATTCATCGATGGCTTGCGCTTTCTCGCCTAACGCTGTTAGAACAACCGCCAAAGCATAGGGCGAGACGTATCGCGATTTCGCCTCTTCGCTCAGGCGGGCGAGTACCTTTCGGGCCTCGTCCGTTTTTCCTTGACGAGCGTACGCCTGGCCCAACATGGCGAACGAGAACGGATCGTTGTTCAGATCGAATGCCTTTTGATATTCAGCAATCGCGTCGTTGAGCCTTCCCTTAAATTGAAAGACTTCCCCAAGATAGTAATGCGCCACAGCGAAGCGTGAGTCCATTTCCAAGGTCTTGTGAGCCTGCGCTTCCGCTTCGTCGTAGCGGCGCGCATTAAAGTAGATCCAGCCGAGATCTGAATTGCAGATTAACGAGAGTGGATCGAGCTCGATTGCGCGTTTTGCTTCGACAATCGCGCGATCAAACTGGCCGATTGCCATCAACGGAAGCGCAAGCCAATGGTGGGCCGTCGCATAATTCGGATTTAACTGAATCGCTCGCTCCAATTCGCGAATCGCGCGGTCGAGGTCAAGTTCGAGGGTGGCAAGTAACCCCGATGATGCGTGCGCCTGCGCCAACGAATCATCCAGATCGAGCGCTTTTTTCAGAGCGGCTTTGGCGGGAGGAATTGACTCTTTCGGAGAAATAGCGCCGTAGGCGGAAAGAAGCAGATGAGAATCAGCCAGGCCGACATAAGCGAGCGGATAGTTAGGATCCTTTGCGATCGCTTGATCATAATACTCGATCGATTTGCGCAAGTCCGCGCCGGTCCGCTTCTCGGCGAAAAATTTCCCTCTGAGGTAAAGCTCGTAAGCTTCGGGATTCACCGCCGGTGTTTTCGCAATCGACGTTTTTTCCGAGCCCGTGAGTCTTGCCTGCAACGTCTCAGCGATCGTTTTCGCAATCTCGCTTTCCACCGCAAAAATGTCGGTCAGTTTTCGATCGAAGGTTTCGGCCCAAAGATGCGCGTCGGTGAGAGCGTTGATGAGCTGCACATTCACCCGCACCTGATCGCCGGCCTTCTGGACGCTGCCCTCCAAAATGTGGGCAACCCCAAGTTGCTTTGCGATCTGGGGAAGATTGTCCGGCGTACTTTTGAAATGTTGCGTCGATGTTCGCGAAATCACCTTCAGGTCGGCGACCTTGGCCAAGCGCGTGAGGATTTCATCCTGCACACCTTCGCAAAAGTAAGCGTTGTCCGGATCGCGACTGAGATTGTCGAACGGCAGCACCGCAATCGATTTGTGCGGTGCAGGTAGGGACGGCTCTCCGAGCCGTCCTTCGTCTTTGGCGTCACCGGAGCGGACGCCTCGGAGAGGCGTCCCTACCTGCGAACGCAGCATTTGATACACGAACAGGCCGGCCGCGACAACAGCAAGCGCGATTGTTACGGCAACAATCTTTCGCCCGGTCCGTCGCGCGATCGATTTATTTGGCTCAATCTCGGATTCGAGTTTGATTCCTTCCGGCGTGATCTCAAATGCCCACGAAAAAATCAGCGCAACCGGAAAGCCGAAGATGATGACGATAATAAATATTTTCATCACCCATGGCGGCGCGTCGAAAGCCGGCAAGAAGATCGACGCCGCCTGAAGGAGCAACCATGCGACAACCGCGTAAGCGACCGCCACCTTGTAAACGTTGCGCCGCTTCAGCTCGGCGAAGAAACTCTTGAAGTTCACTTCTTTGAACTCGCGGCATTCCCTTTCGGCGCAAGCGACTCTACGATTTTCTCAAAGCGCGGATCGCCGCGCAGCGGGTCCCAGAAGGGGAACAGCTTAAGCATGCCGTAGCTCGTGAGTATGCCTGCCCCGTATGTCGGCGCTGCGGCGGCCAACTGCTGCAAGGCTAAATCCTTTTCGCCGGCCCAGGCCGCGATCACAGCGAAGTAGGCCCTTACGCTTTGCCCATCGATAGAGTCTTTTTCGACGGGCAGCAGCTCCATTGCGCGGCGACCTTCCTGCAAGGCAGCTTCCTTGTTGCCAAGGGCTGCATCAATCAGACCGAGAACACAAACTGGCGGTCCGTAATCCTTCTGTTGTTGCACTATCTGCTCCTGCTCTAACCGCGCGGCGGCAAATGCCTTCTGTGCGCGGCCTTCATCATGCATGGCACGGGCAAGCAGGCCCTCGCCAAACTGGCGCCTTAAGGTAACCAGGTCAGCCCAAAAAGGGTTGTTGCCCAAGGCTGCTAATGCCTGCTCAGCCGCCGCCCAGTCCCGCTCCGCCAGCGCGCACAAAAACCCGATATCTGCAGTGTCGCCCAGTCCTGAGAGACGTTCAGAGCGAAGCCGGTCAATGAACTGGTGTAAAGGCGCAGTGTCCGCGCGCCAATCTAGATCCACGAAGGCAATGCTGGACGCTACGGCAATGTCATCCGGTGTAATCTCCAAGATGCGCTGGAGCGTCGCCTTCTCCTCCGGGTAACGTCGAAGGCACTCGTAGCTAATCGCCAGCCGTGAAAGCATATAAGGATTTCGCGGATCGAGCGCCACCGCCTGTTCCAGAGCGCGTAATCCTTCTTCGGGCCTGCCCTGGTGGAGCAGAATGGAACCGGTAAACTGGAGGATGCGAGGATCGTTAGCAAGACCGGCACGCGCTGCTTCCAATTGGCTGAGCGCTCCCTTATAGTCGCGAAACGCTTGAGACAGATGCGCTCCGCGCGCCAGGTGCGTTTCGGCAGCATTGGGACGCAGCTCTATTGCGCGTTGCAGAGCAGCTTCGGCCGCCGCCAGACGCGCCGGAGTGTGATCGTCAGAAACCACGTATAACTGGTCGTGCGCAAAGACCAGCTGACAAAAGGCAGCGTGAAAGGACGGGTCCCGCGCGACAGCGCTATTTAGAAGCTCGATAGCCTGGAGCAGATTCTTGTCGGAAGGATTTAGG
>WNFT01006124.1_pt1 | contig 10581 bp, 11 predicted proteins | sample 5400191 | NCBI WGS metagenome assembly WNFT01 (sample SAMN13153359, study PRJNA577476) | soil metagenome | isolation source: 80 cm saprolite under Madrone tree | place: USA:California | collected 2016-06-14 | reverse complement strand
GCTCCGGCCGCAGATGGTGGCCCCGGTGCGCTCGACGTAGGCGACGAAGCCGTCGGCGTCGCGCGCCACGATGTGCTCGAGCGCGCCCTCGTCCAGGCGGCGCACGGCGGCCGCGACGGTCGCCGCGTCGGTCGGCGGCACGGGAAGGTAGTCGAAGCGGCGGCCGTAGTGGGTCAGGTCCGAGCTCGCGACGAGGAGCGTCCCGGGCTCGAGGAGGGAACGGAGCGCCGCGGCGAGGGCGACCGCGTCCCCGGGCTCGAGCGAGCCCACGAGGAGCGGCACGAGCGCGCACTCGGGTGCCAGCCCCTGGAGCAGCGGGAGCTGGATCTCCAGCGCGTGCTCGCGCATGAACACCGCCGGGTTCGGGCGCACGAGCGGCACGCGCGCGAGGGCCGCCGTCGCCTCGGCGTCGATCGGGACGACCCCGAGCGGCGTCCGGTAGCCGCTCATCGGCAAGAGGGCCGCGCCGCGGAAGTGTGCGAAGTGGCTCGGCGCGAGCACGATGGCTCGGCGGACGCCGGCGCCGGCCGCGGCGAAGCCGTGCGCCGCGGTCGGCCCGGAGTATTGATAGGCGGCGTGCGGGACGACGACCGCGACCACGCCGGGCCGGGGGGAGCCCCCGGCGGCGAGCAGCTCGCGCACGCTCTGCGCGAGCTCCGCCGGCGCCACCGGGTACCAGCGGCCCGCGAGGTGCGGCTCCTTGACCGACGGCAGGGGCCCGGCCATCACCGTCCCCCGCTCACGCCGCCGAGCTCTCCTCGTCCCCGAAGGCGAGCCACAGGCGCTGCACGTCGGGGCGGGCAAAGCAGGTCGGGCAGCTCACCACCTCGAGCGGGTCGAGCAGGCGGCGGTACGTGACCGGCGCCTCGTCGTCGCGGCGGCGCACGGTGGCCTCGCCCGTGCGCCCCGTGTGCAGGACGTAGTGCCCCACCGTGTAGCCGGTGCGGGTGTGGCGGGTGCCCTGGACCGCGCTGCCGCACCGGCTGCAGCGGAGCCCGCCGGTCTCCCCCGGATCCATCGCCCGAGCTGTACGGAGAAAGCCGCCGACGAGTCAACCGCGCGCCGCGCGCGCTCGCCTTTGACCACCCCCCGGCGCAGCCGCTAACGTGCCGGCGGCGAAGGATGGCGAAGCGACGGCGGCGTCTCGGGTGGCTCGGGCGGATCGCCCTGTGGACCGCCGTGACGGGGGCGCTGGCGGCGGGCATTCTCGGCGTCGTGCTCTACCAGGAGATCACGACCGACTTGCCGCCGGTCGACCAGATCCTGCACTACAAGCCGCCGGTCACCACCCGCATCTACTCCGACGACGGCACGTTGATCGGCGAGTTCTACGTCGAGCGCCGCTACCTGGTCCCGCTCGAACGCATCCCGCAGCACGTGCGGCTCGCGTTTCTCGCCGCCGAGGACGCCGACTTCTACCGCCACCGCGGCGTCGACCCGGAGGGCATGGCGCGCGCGCTGGTGGCGAACCTCTTTCACGGCCACGTCGTCCAGGGCGGCAGCACGATCACGCAGCAGGTGGTGAAGGCGCTCCTGCTCAGCCCGGAGCGGAGCTACGAGCGCAAGCTGAAGGAGCTGGTCCTGGCGCTCCGCCTCGAGGCGAAGCTCTCCAAGGACGACATCCTCTACCTCTACCTGAGCCAGATCTACTTCGGGGCGGGCGCCTACGGCGTGGCCGCCGCGGCGCGCGAGTTCTTCGACACCAACGTCGAGGACCTGACCATCGCGCAGGCGGCGGTCCTGGCCGGCCTGCCGCAGGCGCCGAGCCGCTACGATCCGCAGCGCCACCCCCAGCACGCGGTCGCGCGGCAGCACTACGTCCTCCAGCGCATGCGCGAGAACGGGTTCATCACGCCCGCGCAGCAGACGGGGGCGCTCGCCGAGCAGCTCGTGTTCGCGCCGCGCCGGCCGGCGACCTACCTCGCCGCGCCCTGGTACGTGGAGCACGTCCGCCGGCTCCTCGAGGAGCGCTACGGCGGCACGGCGCCCTACCAGCTCGGCCTCCAGGTCTACACCGCGGTCGACGTCGGCATGCAGAAGGCGGCCGAGGAGGCGGTGCGTGCCGGGCTGCGCGAGCTCGACGCCCGCCAGGGCTTCCGCGGCCCCCTCCGCCACCTCGACCCGAAGAAGGTCGAGGCGTTCCTCGCTCGCGAGGCCGCCAGCAAGCCGCTCGACGCAGGCCGTGCCCGCGGCGTGGTCACCGACGTGCGCGCGCAGGGGCTCGGCATCCGCACGGCGTGGGAGAAGGGCTGGCTCCCGGCGTCCGCCCTGGGGTGGGGCGCCCGGCGGCTCGCGCCGAGCGCCTTCAAGCCGGGCGACGTGATCGCGGTCACGGTCACCGAGGAGGCGGTCGGCGGCGAGGCGCGCTTCGCGCTCGATCAGGAGCCGCAGGTGGAGGGCGCGCTGGCCGCGATCGACCCGTACACCGGCCAGGTGAAGGCGATGGTCGGCGGCTACGACTTCCGTCGCAGCCAGTTCAACCGCGCCGTGCAGGCGAAGCGCCAGCCCGGCTCGGCCTTCAAGCCGCTCATCTACGCGTGCGCGATCGACCACGGCTACACGCCGGCCTCGATCGTGCTCGATGCGCCGATCGTGCTCCCCGACGGCAATCGGCCGCCGTGGATGCCGCGCAACTACGAGGACAAGTACTACGGGCCGACGCCGCTCCGCTACGCGCTCGCCCGCTCGCTCAACACGGTGACCGTGCGCCTCGTCGACCAGATGGGGCTGAGAGAGGTGCTCGCCTCGCTCCCCCGCTTCGGGCTCCAGGGCACGCCGCCGCCCAACCTCTCGATCGCGCTCGGCAGCATGGAGGTGACGCCGCTCGACCTCGCGCGCGCCTACGGCGTGTTCGCCACCCTCGGCAAGCGCTTCGAGCCCATCTTCATCACGCGCGTGACCGACCTCGAGGGCAACCCGCTCGACTTCTCCGGCACGCGGCCGCGCTTCGAGCGCGTCATGAGCCCGGCGACGGCGTACGTCGTGACCAGCATGCTCCAGACGGTCGTGCAGCACGGCACCGGCCGCAAGGCGGCCGAGCTCGGGCGCCCGGTGGCGGGCAAGACGGGCACCACCAACGATACGCACGACGCCTGGTTCATCGGCTTCACGCCGGACCTGCTCGCCGGCGTGTGGGTGGGCTTCGACTCGGAGCGCTCGCTCGGCAAGCAGGAGACGGGCGGCCACGCCGCGGCGCCCATCTGGACCGCGTTCATGAAGCGGGCGGTCGCCGACCGGCCGGTGGTCGACTTTCCCGTGCCCGAGGGCGTGACCTTCGCGCAGATCGACCGCGCCACCGGGCTGCGCGCCGCGGCGGGCCAGGAGTCGGAGCTCGAGGTATTCGTGAAGGGCTCCGAGCCGACGCAGAACGCCGCCGCGCCCGAGGAGGTGCCGGCGAACCCGGAGGTGGAGCAGGACGGCGTGCCGGAGGGCGCGGACTGATCTACAGCCGCCAGTACGGCGCCTGCGCCGCGCGCACGCGCGCCAGCACGCGCTCCGCGCGCCGCGCGTCGCCGGTCGCGGGCCGCGGGGTGTGCTCCGCGCCGCGCATGGCCGCGAGCGTCGCGTCCACGCCCTCGACGATCGCGGCCAGGTCGTAGCCGCCCTCGAGCACGGCGGCGATGCGCCCGCCGGCGCACTCGCGGGCGAGCGCGACCGAGGCGTGCGCCATCGCCGCGAAGCCCGCGGGCGTGACCTCCATCCCGCCCAGCGGATCGCGGTGGTCGCAGTCGAAGCCCGCGGAGACGAGCACGAACCCGGGCGCGAACTGGCGCACCACGGGCGCCACGATCTCGGTGAAGGCCCGCACGTACTCCGCGTCGCCGAAGCCGGCCGGGAACGGTAGGTTGAGCGTGCGCCCCGCGCCCGCACCGTGTCCCACCTCGTCGGCCGCACCCGTCCCCGGATAGTAGGGATACTGGTGGGTCGAGACGTAGAGGACGTCGGGATCGCGCTCGAAGCAGTGCTGCGTCCCGTTGCCGTGGTGGAGGTCCCAGTCGATGATCGCCACGCGCTCGACGCCGTGGGTCTTGAGCCAGGCCGCCGCGACCGCCACGTTGTTGAAGAGGCAGAAGCCCATGGCGCGATCGCGCTCGGCATGGTGCCCGGGCGGGCGCACGAGCGCGAAGCCGTTCTGCACCTGCCCTGCCAGCACCGCCTCGCAGACGACGAGCAGGCTCCCGGCCGCGAGCCGCGCGGCCTCCCAGGACTCGGCCGAGGTCGCGGTGTCCGGGTCGAAGACGACGCGCGCGCGCCCGGCGCTCGCCGCCACGCGCTCGATGTGCGCCGCTGGATGGACGAGCGCGAGATCCTCGTCGGCTGCGGCCCGCGCGCTCAGATGGACCAGGTCGCGCGCGTCACCGAGATGATCGAGCAGGACGCGCAGGCGATCGGGCCGCTCCGGATGCCCTCGTCCGGGATCGTGCGCCAGCATGCGCCGGTCGACGACGACCGCGGTGCCGCCTGCCATCGTGCCGACGATAGCAGAGGGGTCGCGCGCCGTGAATTGACACCACCCACCCTTTTCCCTACGCTTCGCCCGCGATGTTCGGGATCGGGATGCCGGAGCTCCTCGTGATCCTCGTGGTCGCGCTCGTGGTGCTCGGTCCGAAGCGGCTCCCGGAGGTGGCGCGCGCGCTCGGCAAGGCGATGGCCGAGTTCCGCCGCCAGACCGCCGACGTCATGGACGAGTTCCAGGTCCAGGCGATGCTCGAGGACGAGCCGTCGAAGCGCCCGGCCAAGCCCGCACCCACCCCCGACGCGACGCCGGCCGCGACCGCGGCCGCCCCCGCGAAGCCGGAGTCGGGCAGCGCCTGACACGCCCGTGCCCGGCGGCGTGGGGCCAGAGCACGATGTGCGCATGCCCCTCACCGCGCACCTGGAGGAGCTGCGCTGGCGCATCGTCCGCGCGCTCCTCGCGCTCGGGCTCGCCTTCGGCGTCTGTTACTACTTCGCCGAGGCGCTCTTCGTCTTCCTGATCCGCCCGCTCGCCGCGCTCCGCCCCGACCAGGCGCTCATCATCGGCACCGGCGTGACCGAGGCCTTCTTCACCAAGCTCAAGGTCTCGTTGATCGCTGCCCTCTTCGCGGCGAGCCCGATCATCTTCTTCCAGGCCTGGCGCTTCGTCGCGCCCGGGCTCTACGACAGCGAGAAGCGCCTCGCCGTCCCGTTCGCGGCCGCGGCGTCGCTCTTCTTCGTGGTCGGCGCCTCGTTCTGCTACTGGCTCGTCTTCCCGGTCGGCTTCCGCTTCTTCCTCGCCGAGTACGAGTCGATCAGCGTCGCGCCCCAGATCCGCATCAGCGAGTACCTGACCTTCGCGAGCCGCATGCTGCTCGCCTTCGGGGTCACCTTCGAGCTGCCGGTGGTGACCTTCTTCCTCGCCCGGGTGGGGGTGGTGACCCACCGCACGCTCCTCCGGACGTGGCGCTACGCGACCGTCGTCATCTTCATCGTGGCGGCCGTGCTGACGCCGGGGCCCGATGTCGCCTCCCAGCTCCTCATGGCGACGCCGCTGCTCGTGCTCTACTGGCTCAGCATCGGGGTCGCGTGGCTGGTGGCGCGTCCGGCGCCGGCGGCGGTGCCGGCGGGGAACGAGGGGTGATCGCCGGCCTCGGGGACGCCGCTCGCCCATCCACGGGATGGAAGGTCGCGGGCCGGGCCGCTAGTCTCGCCGCGAAACCAACCGCAGGAGGATCCCGATGACGTTTCCTCGTCTTCTCGTGCTCGTGCTCCTGGCGTGCTGCACGAGCGGCTGCGTCCTCACCAAGCTCTTGACGACACCGATGCGCCTGGGCGGCGCGACGCTGTGCCTGGGCGGCGCCGTGGTCAGCATCGCACCGGTCGTGGGCAACCCGGCGAACGACGCGCTCCGCGAGGCGGACGACGCCGTCAACACGGCCGCCGACAAGGTGGACGACCTCCCCATCTGAGCGGCCTCGACCCCGCGGTCGTATCGCCGTCAGTCCTCCGGCCCGAGCCAGTCGCCGTCGAACCCCGCCGGCGGCCCCGTCTCCGCGCATGCCCCCTCCCCGGCCAGCGAGCGGACGACGGCGCGCGCGTCGGCCTCGAAGTCCGGCGCGACCAGCACGACGAGGTGCGCCGCGTGGCGGTCGAGCGTGCGCACCACCGCCACGCCCTCGTACGACTCGAAGACGAACTTGACGTAAGCGATCTCGCGCGGCGGCAGCGCGAGGTAGATCGGCACGACGTCGGTCACGCGCCGGGTCACTACCACATCAGAAGCTGTAGCGCGCCTGGAGCACCACCTCGTCGTTGTCGCGGAACTGCCCCAGGATCGAGGCGCGCGGGCCGCCGATCGCGAGGTAGCCCAGGCGGAGCCGCAGGTCGTCGCGTACGAGGTAGGACGCGCGCGGGAACACGAACCACGCCTGGCGCTCGATCGCGTACGTGCCTTTCACCTCGAGCTCGAGGCGCTCGGCGAGCAGCTTCTTGCGGAGCGTCCCGGAGAGGCGGGTCTCGGGGTCGTGGATCAGGAGGCGCGGCGCGCGGTCGAGGATGGCGATCTGGTTGAGCTGCACGAGCGGCGTGAAGCCGTGGATCAGGTAGTCCGCGCCGATCCCCCACTCGACGGCGTCGAGGGTCGGGAAGAGGTCGCCGAGCGGCACGCGCGCCCGCCCGCGGCGCAGCACCTGCCGTGCGATGCGCTCGACCGTCGCGGGCGCCGTCGCCTGGCGGATCAAGTCGCTCGACGGGCGGAGATACGGGCGGTCGTCGAAGTACGCCGCCTCGGCGCGCACCGTGAAGCCGCCGAGCGCGCTCGAGGCGTCGGCGCCCGTCATGTGGATCACGTCGTGCGCCTGGCGGAGGAAGCTCACGGCCCGCAAGCGGAGCGGCGTCTTCGACACCAGCCGCACCTCGGGGCGCAGGTCGGCGTCGGGGCCGGTCTCGGGACCGGTGTAGTGGTAGAGATCCCAGTCGCTCTCGTGCCACGTGCCGGCCAGGCGCGCCGCGATGCCGCCCGCGTCGAGCCGGCGCGGCGGACGGTGATCGAGCGTTCCGAACCGGACCGGGATGACGAGGTCCCCGGGCAGCGGCACGCCGAGGGCGCGGGAGGCGATCGCCTGCGGGACGACGACCGCGCTCGGCGGCACGGTGCTGGCCGGGAACCAGCGCTCCTCGCGCAGCGCGAGGCGCGGCGGCACGGCGAGCGGCACGTAGACGAGCGTCGCGCGCAGCTCCGCGAGGCCGAGGCGCGGCAGGTCGGGGAGGTAATAGGTCCCGGCGAGCGCCGGGATGCCGATCTTCCGCTCCTCGAAGTCCTCCACCAGCGGGTCGTGGTAGTCGCGCGGATTGACGACGTCGGTCGGCGGGACGCCGTCGAGCTTCCCCCACGCGAACTTCTGGATGCCGAGGCGCAGGTCCGCGCGCCGGAGGTGCACGTCGGCGTACGCCTCGCTCGCCTCGAGCGACGGCGAGCGGTTCTGGAACTCGTGGTCGAAGTTGTAGACCCCCGGATGGCCGCCCTCGAAGGGCCCGCCGATGCGCGTGCGGAGATCGAGATGCGCGCCGAGCCAGGGCGTGGCGCGACCGTCGAGGTGGAGATCGAGGAGCGCCCCCGGCCGCTGGCGCGGCCCGCCCTCGGTCTCGGCGACGGCGAGGCCGTCGAGGTAGCCGCCCGCTACCACGCGCCCGCCCGTCCCCGGCAGCTCTACCGCTCCGACGGCTCCGCCGGCGAGGAGGACGCCCAGCGCCGCGATTGCGTTGAAGCGGAGGAACCGCCTCTCTATACTCCGCGCATGGACGAGCGCGCGCTGGAGAAGGACCTCGACCGCCAGATCGTCGCCACCCATCGCCGCTTCGTGAAGGCGATGGACGCGCGGCTCGGGAGCATGAGCGCCGACACCAAGGAGCGCTACTTCGCCGTCCTCTCGACGCTGGTCGCCAAGCTCGAGACCGCCGAGAAGCCGATGCGCGAGATCATGCAAGAGATGGTGGCCGAGGCGGCGGGCCTGATCCTGCAGGAGATGCAGGGCTAGAACAGCGCCGCGAGTCGGTCCCATCCTGCCTCCGCCAGCGAGCGCACGATCAGGTCGGCCCCGCCGAGCTCCGCCGCGGGATACGAGTTGGTGACCGCGAGGCAGCGCATGCCGGCGCGCCGCGCGCCCTCGAGGCCCGGCTGCGAATCCTCGACCACGAGGCAGTCGCGGGGTGCGAGGTCCGGGAGCCGCACGCGCAGCCGCTCGAGCGCGCGGAGGAAACCCTCGGGCGAGGGCTTGCCGACGCTCACGTCCTCGGCGCTCACGATCGCGGCGAAGCAATCAGCGAGGCCCGCCTGCGCGAGGATCAGCTCGATCTCGTGCCGCAGCGCGCCGGAGGCAACGGCGAGCGGGACGCGCGCCGCCGCCGCGCGCACGAACGTCGGCACGCCCGGGAAGATCGGCGCGCCGGCGCGCACCAGGCCAAGGAAGCGGTCCGCCTTGGCGGCCATGAGCGCGCGCACGCGCTCCGGCGGTGCCGGCTGGCCCGCCTCGCGGAGGGCCTCGACGACCGCGTCGTGGTCGTCGAAGCCGAGATAGCGCGCGTAGTAGGCCTCGCGCGTGAGCGTGATGCCCTCGGCCGCGAGCGCCTCCTGGAACGCGGCCAGGTGCAGCGGCTCGTCGTCGACGATCACGCCGTCGAAGTCGAAGATGAGCGCGCGTGGCCCCCGCGGCATGGGCGCGTCTTATAGCGGGGCCGGCGACGCTGGCCAACCTCGGCGCGGCTCCATACAATCCCGGGGCTCCATGAAGACCACCTTCCGCCCACGCCTGCTGAACGGGCAGACCGGCGATCCGGCGCTCCTGGTGTCGCTGCGCTGGCAGGGGCGCGCGCTGCTCGTCGATCTCGGCCGCATCGACCGCACGCCGGCGGCCACGCTCCTCCCCATCGAGGCGGTGTTCGTGTCGCACACGCACATGGACCACTTCATGGGGTTCGATCAGCTCCTGCGCCTCTTCCTGGCGCGCGACGCGACGCTCCGCCTCTACGGCCCCGCGGGGCTCGCCGACTGCGTGGCGGGCAAGCTCGCCGGCTACACCTGGAACCTGACCGACGAGTACGCCTTCACGCTCGAGGTGACCGAGATCGCCGCGCGCCAGATGACGAGCTGGCGCTTCGCGGCCCGCCAGCGTTTCGCGCGCGAGCCGCTCGGCCCCCCGCGCCCGTTCACGGGCGTGGTGGTCGCCGACCCGGTGTTCACGGTGGAGGCGGCGCCGCTCGATCACAAGATCGTCTCGATGGCGTACGCCATGACCGAGCGGACGCATCTCAACGTGCGGCCCGAGGCCCTCGCCGCCGCCGGGCTCGAGCCGGGCCCGTGGCTCAACGCGCTCAAGCAGGCAATCCGCGCCGGTGCCCCCGACGACACGCCGATCCAGGTGACGCCCGGCGACCGCCGCCCGCTCGGCGTGCTCGGCGCCGAGCTGATCACCGTGACGCCCGGCCAGAAGGTCGCCTATGTGGTCGACACGCTGTTCTCACCGGCCAATGCGGCCGCGATCGTGCGGCTCGCCGCCGGCGCCGACCTCTTCTTCTGCGAGGCGCCATTCCTGGAGGAGGACTTGGAGCAGGCGGCTCGCCGCTATCACCTGACGGCCCGGCAGGCGGGCGCGCTGGGCCGCGCCGCAGGCGTGCGGCGCCTCCAGGTCTTCCACTTCTCGCCGCGCTACGAGGGCCGCTACGGCGAGATCGTGGCCGAGGCGCAGGCCGAGTTCGCCGGGCAGGAGGTGCACTATGGGGAGCTGGACCGCCGAGGCGCGGCAGTTCCTTGAGGCGCACCGGGTGGGCCACCTCGCCACCGCGGGAGCCGACGGCGCGCCGCACGTGATCCCCGTCTGCTATGCGCTCGACGACGAGGCTCTCTATTTCGTCGCCGACGAGAAGCCGAAGCGGCGGCCGGCGCGCGAGCTCCTCCGCCTGCGGAACCTGCGCGCGAACCCGCGCGCCGCGCTGGTGGTGGACGACTACGACGAGGACTGGACCCGCCTGGCCTACGTGCTGGTGCGCGGGCCGGCACGGGTGGTCGAGGAGGCGGCCGCGCACGCCGGGGCGCTCCGTCTCTTGCGCGCGCGCTATCCGCAGTACGGCCGCATGGCACTCGACGACCCCGCCGCCCACCCCGTCGTCCGCATCCAGCCCGCGCGGATCGTGGTCTGGCGCGCCGCCGGCTGAGCTGGGGTCGGTGCGCCACCCCTGGCGCCCCCTTGCGCGGCTGCGTCACCACGCGCCCGCCGAAGCAGGTTTGCACGGTCGCCGCCCCGCTCGCGTCCGCCCCCCGGAGCCGGGCGGACGGCATGTCACCTGCCGCCTCGCCGCGCGCCCGCCGCGCCCCGGCCGCGCGCGGTGAGCGCGCCAAGCTCGCGGGAAGTGAAGGGAACCTCGCGGCGCTCGGATGCGCCCGCCTGCGCCACCCCGGGGCATGCGGCGGGGGGCGTCCCCGGCCCCGGTCCCCCCCGAATCATGGCACCGGTTTCGCTACCTGGTCTCCCCCAGAGGGTTGGACATGATCATCGATCGCGAGACATTCACCGAGCTTGCCGTCCATCTGAAGCTTGCTTCAGACGCCATCCTGAAGACCGCTCGGCA
>WNFT01006122.1_pt1 | contig 10583 bp, 3 predicted proteins | sample 5400191 | NCBI WGS metagenome assembly WNFT01 (sample SAMN13153359, study PRJNA577476) | soil metagenome | isolation source: 80 cm saprolite under Madrone tree | place: USA:California | collected 2016-06-14 | reverse complement strand
GAAGGCAAGACCACCACCTCGTCCCCCACCGCCACCGTTCCGGACGCGATCTGTCCGGCGAGGCCGCGGTAGTCGAGGTGCGGCCGGATCACGGTCTGCACGGGAAAGCGGAACGGCGCCTGCGCGTCCTCCCGGAGCGTCTCCACCGACTCGAGGAACCCCAGCACCGTCCCGCCGGGGTGCCAGGGCGTGCGGGCGCTGGGCTGGGCCACGTTGTCGCCCAGGCGCGCGCTGACGGGGATGAACGAGAGCTGCGCGAATCCGAGCGGCGCGGCAAACCGCTCCAGCTCGCGCGCAAGCCGGCGGAACACGCCTTCGTCGAAGCCGACCAGGTCCATCTTGTTCACCGCGACCGCCAGGCGCCGGATGCCCAGGAGCGCCGCGATGGCGGCGTGCCGGCGGGTCTGCGGCAAGACGCCGAGCCGCGCGTCGACCAGGATGATCGCCGCGTCCGCCGTCGAAGCGCCGGTGGCCATGTTGCGCGTGTACTGCGCGTGCCCGGGCGTGTCGGCGAGGATGAACTTGCGCCGCCCCGTCTCGAAGTACCGGTAGGCCACGTCGATGGTGATGCCCTGCTCGCGTTCCGCCTTGAGACCGTCGGTGAAGAGCGAGAAATCGATGGGATCGCCGTTCTTCGTCGCCCGGCGCACCTGCGCGATCTGGTCCTCGTACAGCCCGCCCGTCTCGTACAACAACCGGCCGATCAGCGTGGACTTGCCGTCGTCGACGGACCCGATGATCACCAGCCGGACCAGCTCCTTTCCGGCGCGGATCAGGAGCTGCTCGTCGATTTCACTCACCGCGACGGCCATCAGAAGTATCCCTCCCGCTTCTTGGTCTCCATCGATCCTTCCTCGTCGTGATCGATGACGCGGCCCTGGCGCTCGGATTGCCGGCTGCGCAGCATCTCGGCCAGCAGGTCGCGCACGGTCAGCGCGCCGGACTCGATGGCGCCGCTGAGCGGGTAGCAGCCCAGGGTGCGGAAGCGCACGCGCCGGGGCTTCGGGACCTCACCGGGACGGAGCCGGTAGCGGTGGTCGTCCACCACGATCAGGTTTCCCTCCCGCTCCACCACGGGCCGCTCCGCCGCGAAGTAGAGCGGCACCACCGGGATGCGCTCGAGCTGCACGTACTGCCAGACGTCGAGCTCGCTCCAGTTGGAGAGCGGGAACACGCGGATGCTCTCGCCCTTGTCGATCCTGCCGTTGTAGAGGTTCCACAGCTCGGGCCGCTGGTTGCGCGGGTCCCACTGGCCGCTGCGATCGCGGAACGAGAACACGCGCTCCTTGGCACGCGATTTCTCCTCGTCTCGCCGGGCGCCGCCGAAGGCGGCGTCGAATCCGCCTTGCTCCAGCGCTTGCAGGAGCGCCTGCGTCTTCAGGGCGAAAGTGTATTTCTGGCTGGTATGGTCGAAGGGGTTGATCCCTTCGTCGAGCGCGCGCTGGTTGCGATGGACGATCAGCCGCAGCCCGTGCTCGGCGACGTAGCGATCGCGGAAGGCGTACATGTCGCGGAACTTCCAGGTGGTGTCGACGTGCAGCAGCGGAAAAGGGAGCGGCGCGGGATGGAACGCCTTGCGCGCCAGGTGCAGCAGCACCTGCGAGTCCTTGCCGATGCTGTAGAGCAGCACGGGCCGGGCGAACTCGGCGGCCACCTCGCGGATGACGTGGATGCTCTCGGCCTCGAGCCGTCTCAGGTGCGAGAGCTTTTGCGTCCCGGTCTCGATCCGGTGCGTCATCGCGCCTCCTGGACCACGGGCCTGCGGGGACGCCCCAAAACGAATGCGGCGACGATCGAGGCCTCGACGCACGCCACCGCGGCGAACCCCGCGTAGGCGGCCCATGCCGGGACCAGGTGGAGATCGACCAGCGTCCGCGCGAGCGCGAATGCGACCAGCAGCGCGTCCGTGGCCATGCAAGTCCGCCGGAAGGGCTCGGGCGCGATGCTCCGGAGCGCCAGGTAGCCGAGCGGGACCCCGATGGCGGCGCTGGGGACGAGGGTCGCTGCCACGGCAAGCGCCGAGCGGGTGAAGAGCCCGAGGAAAAAATACGCCACCAGCGTGCAGAGCGACTCGGCGAGGCGGAAGATGCTGAGCGCGGCCCGGAATTCGTCCTTGGTCAGCCCCTGGTTGTTGAACAGCAGCGCCAGCGGCGGGCCGGAGATGGTCGTCGCGCCGTAGAGCGCGCCCAGCGCAACGCCCGCCGGGACCGCCGCCGCCCGCTCGCGGCGGATCGGCCGGCGCACGCCCGCGGACTGCAGCAGGATGAGCGGCAGCAGCACCGCGAAGGTGAGCAACTTGAGCCGCCCCGAGTCGGTGTACGCCAGGAGCAGGCTGCCGGCGATCACGCCGGGGACCACGCCGGCCAGCAGCGGGGGCATGCGCGGCCAGACCGCGTGCAGCGACCGGCGGTTCGTCCACAGCGCGACGCCGTTGATGAACACCTCCACCAGCACCAGCGCCGGGTTGAGGACGCGTCCGCTGTAGACGAGCAGGGCGGCGGGTACGGTGATCGAGGAAAACCCGTACCCCAGCCCGCCGGTGACGGTGGCGGCGACCAACGCGACCGCCGCGATGGCGAGCTCACCGGGGGTCATCGGTCACCCGCCTTCGGCGCGCCCGAAGGATGGAGCCCGCATTCCTTGTGCTCGGGCGATTCCCACCACCAGCGGCCGGCGCGCACGTCCTCCCCGGGGCCGATCGCGCGGGTGCAGGGAGCGCAGCCGATCGACGGGTATCCGCGCTCGTGCAGCGCGTTGACCGGGAGCGAGTGCTCGCGCGAGTACCGCCACACTTGCGCCTCGGTCCAGCGCGCGAGCGGATTGAGCTTCACGATCCCGCCGTGCGTCTCGTCGACCTCCACCACCTCGACGCCGGCGCGCGTGATCGATTGCTCGCGCCGCAATCCCGTGACCCAGGCCTTCTTCCGCCGTAGCGCGCGAGAGAGGGGTTCGAGCTTGCGGATCGCGCAGCACTCCTTGCGCTCCGCCACGCCGCGGCGGAAAGAGAAGAAGCCCTTCTCGCTCTCGAGCGCTTCCACCGCGTCCCGGTCGGGGAAGTACGTGTCGATGTCGATGCCGTAGCGGCGCCGCACCTGCTCCATCACTTCGTACGTCTCCGGCGGGAGGCGGCCCGTATCCAGCGTGAACACGCGCATGTGGGGCGCGTGCCGCGAGGCGAGGTCGATGAGCACCACGTCCTCGACGCCGAAGCTCGAGGCGATCGCCGCCGCGTCCCCATACACGACGTCCGCCCAGGCGAGGATCTCTTCGGCTTGCGCATCCGCCAGCGATGGTGGGACGGCGTGTCGGGCTGCCATGACTTCCTCCTGCGACCAAAACGAAAAAAGCCCGCTCCCTGGGGGGGGGCGGGCCTGGACGAGTTCGCTGCGAATCGGGTCAGCGCTTACGCGCAGTCGAGCGGCTCGTCGCCCCGCCACCGGGACGCACAAGCACAGCGGCAGCAGCAGGCTGCGGCGGCGGAGGCGTGGGTGGCGGAACGGAGAGCCATCAACCTCTCCGATTACCGGCGGGGGTCTTCGAAGTCAAGCCGGTCTCGCGCGCCTGCGTGCACTTCGCGGGAAAGCCAAGTCTTCTGCCCTCGCACGGCACGCGCACTAGTGCTGCGCAACCTCGGGCTTGGGCCCATCCAGCACCACGAACTCCACGCGCCGGTTCTTCGCGCGATTGGCCGCCGTGTCGTTGGCCACCAGCGGCCGGTCCGCGCCTAACCCCTTCGCCTTGAGCCGCGACGCCTCGATCCCCGCGGCGACCAGATGCCGCAGCACCGACTCCGCGCGCCGCTGCGAGAGGCGGCGGTTGTGGCGGGGCTTGCCACTTCCGTCGGTGTGCCCTTCGATCCGGACCTTCCGGATCTCCGGCGTGCTTCGCAGCACCTCCACCACCTGGTCGAGCAGCGGAATCGAAACCGGCAGGATGGTCGCCGCGTTGTACGCGAACTGCACCTGGACGAGCAGGGCGAGGCGGCCGTTCCGCACCGTGCGCTCGATGCCCGGCGTCGGTGCGGGCGCCACCGCCACCGGCGTCAGCGCGGGCAGCGGCGGCGGCCCTTCCGCCACCGCGACGGGCGCAGGCGCCGGTTCCGCCGGTGCGGGCGCTGGAGCCTCCTGGACCATGATCGGCGGCCGCGGCAAGGACCGCTGGACGATCCGCGGCGGGTCGAAGCTGATCCCCGCGAACGCGCGATACCGCGGCGTGCCGTATCCGTTCGTCAGCCCCGGGCCGCCTCCGACCGTGACCGCCAGATTGGCGGGGAGCAGCCACCGGACCGCGGCGAGCAGCTCGAGCGGCCGCTCGACGCTGCCGGGCTGCCCCAGCTCGACCTCTCCCGCCAGGGTACCGAGAGCCGCGAGGCGCTGCCCGAGCACGGAGAAGGGGAGCTCGCCGGCCAGGCCGTACGTCAGCGCGTTCCCTACCGAGAGGTTCGCGAAATCGCGGCCGCGGCGGAGCACGATTCCCGACGACGCCGCCAGCCGGACCGGCAGCGCGTCCGTCTCGACCCGCAGCTCCGGAGCGAGGGTCGCGGTCCCGTGGCTGAGGAACGCGTCTCCTCGACCTGTGGGCAGCGTCAGCGGCGCCGCCAGGGCGACGGCGAGGAGCTCCGACCGCCAGAGCTGCGCCTTCGGGACCAGCCGCAGGTCTCCGATCCCCTCCCCGGGGGCGATCAGAGGTCCGAGCAGATCGTTCGCGCTGGCGCTCTGGGCGACGAGGAACGGCAGCGTCAGACCGAGCTCGAACCGGTCGAACAACCCGATGCTGGCGCCGAGGTGCATCAGCGTCTGGCTGTGCAACAGGCTCACCTGGAAGCTCGAGTCCGCCACGGCGATGAGCCGCAGCGGGTCTCGGGCGTACGAGGAGAACAGCGAGAAGTGCACGCTCATGTGCTCGGGCACCGACGCGCTTCCCACCGAGAGGATGTCCGAGCTGCCCGCGCCGGGATTGAAGCGGTCGGCGTCGAACTGCGGCTGCACGGGCACGGTTTGCGCACGTGCCACCCCGGATGCCGCGAGCACCGCGACGAGAAGGGCGGTGCGCCGGCGGAACGCGCGCCAGACTCCGACGAGCGTGAGGGCCAGCAAAGGCGCCAGGCTGCCCGCGCCTCCCGACGCGCAGCCGCCGGAGCCCGCCACAAGCCACACGCCCGGGGCGCCCTTGGGCTGGCACACCCCGGCGACGCAAGACGCGGTGGCGGCGCATTGCGCGTCGCTGCTGCAGGTCGTGGTGGTAGCGCAGACCGCGCCGGAGCATCCGGCCGGTCCGCACGCGTCCTGGACCCTGGCGGGGCACGTGCCCGAACCGTTGCAAGCCGCCGGTTCCGTCATCATTCCAGCCGAGCACGATCCGGCGCGGCACTCGACGGACGCGCCGGGATACGCGCATTGGGTCGCGTCGCTGCCATCGCAGGAGCCGCCGCACGCGGTCCCGTCAGACCCGCAAGCTTGCCGCGATCCGTGCGGCGCTCCCACCGCGTTGGCGCAGGTGCCGGCCTGGCCAGGCACGTCGCAGGCCTGGCACTGCCCGCCGCAGGCGACGTTGCAGCAGACGCCGTCCACGCACTGGCCGCTCGTGCACTGATTCCCGCCCGCGCAGGCGGCGCCGTTCGCCAGCAGCGGCGCGCAGACGCCCGCCGAGCAGAAGCTCCCCGAGACGCAGTCCGCATTCGACACGCAATTCCCGAGGCACGCCTGCGCTCCGCACAGATAGGGACTGCAGCCCTGCGTCTGCAGAGCCGGGCAGCGGCCGGCCCCGTCGCAGGCGGCCGACAACGTGGCGACGCCCGCCGCGCAACTCGCGCCCCGGCAGCTCGTCTCCGCCGCCGGATACGCGCACGCGGTCGCGCTCGATCCATCGCAGACGCCGCCGCAGAGGCTGCCGTCCGAAACGCACGCCTGTCGCGCTCCGTGCGGCGCGCCGGCCACGTTCGTGCAGGCGCCAGCCGAGCCGGGCACGTCGCAGGCCTGGCACTGCCCGTTGCAGGCGGTCGCGCAGCACACTCCGTCGACGCACTGGCCGCTCGCGCACTGGTTTGCCGCGCCGCAGGCGCCGCCGTTTGCCAGGACCGGCGTGCAGACGCCTGCCGCGCAGTAGTTTCCAGAGAGGCAGTCGGAGTCCACCGCGCAATTGCCGGCGCACGCCGTGGGACCGCACGTGTACGGAGCGCAAGAGACGTCCTGCTCGGCGGGACAAGAGCCGCTCCCGTCGCAGGTCGCGGCCTGCACCGCCACGCCCGCGCTGCACGAGGCATCGCGGCAGCTGGTTCCGCTACCCGGATATGCGCAGGCCGCGGGGTGGGTTCCGTCGCACGCGCCCCCGCAGACCGAGCCGCCGGACACGCAAGCGGTGCGCGCGTTACGCGGAGCGCCGGCCACCGGCGTGCAGGTGCCCGCGCTGCCGCTCTCGGCGCACGCCTCGCACTGGCCGGTGCACGCGGTATCGCAGCAGACTCCGTCGATGCAATGTTGCGATCCGCACTGGTTCGCGCCACCGCAGGCCTGGCCTGGCGGGAGCAGCGGGACGCAGACGCCGGCCGAGCACCAGTTGCCGGTCAAGCAGTCGGAGTCGGCGCTGCAGTTGCCGGTACACGCGGTCGGACCGCAGCTGAAGGGCGCGCACGTCTGCGTCTGCACCGCGGGGCAGGCGCCGGCGCCGTCGCAAGACTCGCCCAGCGTGGCGATCCCTGCCGAGCAAGAGGGAGCGCGGCAGGAAGTGGAGCTGCCTGGATACGTGCAGCTCGCGGGATGGACTCCGTCGCAGCTTCCGGCGCAGACCGTGCCGTCGGAGGCACATGCGCTCCGCGCGCCATGTGGCGCGCCGGTCGCCGGCGAGCAGGTGCCCACGCTCCCCGCGACGTCGCAAGCCTCGCACTGTCCGCCGCAGGCGCGATCGCAGCAGAACCCGTCCGCGCAAGAACCGGTCGCGCACTCGTGGTCGGCGCCGCATGCGCTCGCCTGCGCTTTCTTCGGCACGCAGGCATGGCTGCCGTCGCAGTAGTTGCCGGAGGCGCAGTCCCCGTCGGCCGCGCACGTCGTCTTGCAAGCGGTCGCGCCGCAAGCGTACGCGCCGCACGACTGCGTGGTCAGGGCAGGGCACGAGCCGGTCCCCGCGCAGCTCGCGGCCACCGTCGCCACGCCGTTGCTGCACGACGGGGCGCGGCACTGCGTCGCCACGCCCGGATACCCGCAAGAGCTGGCGCTCGAACCGTTGCAGGCGCCGCCGCACACCGACCCGTCCGAGGAACAAGCCGCGCGAGAGCCGTGCGGCGCTCCGGTAGCCACCGTCGTGCAGGTGCCGAGGCTGCCCGCGACGTCGCAGGCCTGGCACTGGCCGCTGCAGGCCGTGTCGCAGCAGCGCCCGTCGACGCACTGGCCGCTGCCGCATTCGCCGTTGCCGCCGCAGGAGGTCCCCTGCGCCTTGATGAAAGTGGCCGCGATCGAACGCGCGGCGGTGACGTTCGTGACCACATAGTTGCCGGAGCTCACCTGGGAGGTCACGTCGACAAGGTTGTCCGTGAGCGTGGCCAGCTGGTAGCCGGCAGCCGGCGTGATGGTGCACGTCGAAGACTGGCCGTAGTCGATCGGGGACGGGCAGCTCAGCGTGCCGTTCGGGCCCGAGCTCGCCGTCACCGCGAACTGGTCGATGGCGAAGCTCGCGGCCAGCGTGTGGTTGCCGGCGACGTTGGTGAAGCTATACGTCGCGACCGCTCCCACGGAGCTGCCGTCCACCAGCACGTCGGCCACGTGGTAATGCGCGTCGGGCGTGATGTTGATGGCGAGAGTCGTCCCCGGCCCGACGGTCTGCGCGCCGGACGGAGAGACGGTGCCGTTCGTACCGGCGGAGGACGTGATGGTGTACCCGGCGAAGCAGGTCCCGCCCGGAAGGCAGTAGGGCTTGGTCGCATCCTTGTTGCCGCACTGCGCGTCCGTCGTGCACGCGGTGCAGGAATTGGTCGCCTGGCTGCAGATGGGCGTCGATCCGCTGCATTGGCTGTCGGCGGTGCAGGCGAAGCAGGCGCCGGAGGCGTCGCACCACGGCTGCGCGGCGTTCTTCGTGCTGCACTGCGCGTTCGTGGAGCAGGCGATGCACGAGCCGCTCGACGTGTTGCAGATGGGAGCGATGCCCGTGCACTGGGCGTCAGCCGTGCATTGGTTGGTCAGGTTGAAATTCGCGGGCGTGGGCGCATCGGGTGTGGAGGCGTTGACCGCGTACGATCCGGAGATCGAATTCGCGGTCGCATTGAGGCTCGCGATCCCGGCCGCATTGGTGGTTGCCGTCCGGCAGCCCGCCGCCGCCGGGACGCAGGCGGCCCCGCCGGTCAGCGTCGCCGTGGCCCCGCTGGTGGGCGCCTGGAACGTCACCACCGCTCCCGCAACGGCGGTGCCCGTCACGTCGAGGACGAGCGCCTGGAGCTGCGAGGCGAACGCCGCGCCCACCGTGGCGGTCTGCGGGCTGCCCGCTTGCACCTGGATGGACTGCCCGCCGTCGTTCGTGAGCGTGAACGTCGCCGGTGTCGAGACACCGGACACGCTCGCGGTGACGGTGTAGGTGCCGCCCGACCCGTTCGCGGTGGCGGTGACGCTGGCGAGCCCGGAGATGTCGGTGACCGCGCTTGCTGCCGAGAGCGTCGCGCTCGCTCCGCTCGAGGCGGGCTGGACCGCGAAGTTCACGGTGATGCCGGGCAGCGAGTTGCCAGAGGCATCGGAGACCACGACGACCAAGGGGCTGGCGAAGCCGCCATTGGTCGCCGCCGTCTGCGGATTCCCGCTGACGATGAAGACGGCGGCGGGCCCGGTGGACACGTTTTGCAGATGGAAGGTCGCGGGCGTGGCGACGCCGGCGACGGAGGCCGTGACGGTGAAAGCGCCGACGGTGGCGTTGGCGGTCGCCGTCACGCTCGACATGCCAGAAGAGTCGGTGGTGGCGCTCACGCTCGCGCCGCTGGTGCTGCCGTTCGAGACGGTGCACGACGCGCCTGAAGCGGGCACCGCGGCGTACGTCACCGTGGCTCCCGGGATGGGACTGCCGGCCGCGTCGCGGACCACGGCCACCAAGGGCGCCGCGTACTGCGTATTGATCGGCGTCACCTGCGGGTCGGTCGAGCTGCCGCCGTTGACGTACGTGATCGACGCCGGCGGCCCCACGTTCGTGAGCGTGAACGCGGCCGGCGAAGGAACACCGCTCACCGTCGCGTTCACCGCATAGGTGCCCGGCGTCGCATTGGCGGTGGCCGTCCGCGTCGCGATCCCGGAAGCGTTGGTGGTGGCAGTGCCGGTCCCCAGGCTGGCGGAAGCTCCAGCCCCGGAAGGGACCGCGGTGAAGGTGACGGTCGTGTTCGGCACCGGAGTGCCGTTCGCGTCGGTGACCAGGACCGCGAGCGGGCTCCCGAACGCGGCCCCGGTGGGCGTGAGCTGGTTGTTGCCGGAGTAGACGAAGACGGCCGCGGGTGCCCCGACCGCGGGGGGCGCCGCGAACGTCGCCGTGACGTTCATGTTCCCGGAGATGGTCAGCGTGCAGCTCGAAGGCGCCGGGCTGGCGGTGCACGCCGCCGGCAGGCCCGCGCCGCTCCATCCGCTGAACGAGGCGCCGGCGATGGGAGAGGCGTTCAGCACCACCTGCGACCCGTCGGCGAAGGTTCCCGAGGCGGACCCGCAGCTCGTGCCACAAGAAAGGCCGGCGGGCGCCGAGGAGATGGACCCGTTCGCGTTGCCGCCCGCCTTGGTGACGGTGAGCGTGCGAGGCGTTCCGACGAAGACGCTCACCGTCGAGCTGTTGTTGGTGAGATCCGGATCGGTCGTCCCGCTCGGCGCCCCCGTGCCGGCGCTGTTGATCATCGTCCCCGACGCGCTCGCCGAGATGGTGCCGTACACCTTGATGGTGATCTGCCCGCCGTTGAAGCCGAGGCGCGGCGAGAGCGAGATGGAATTGCCGGTGCCGTTGAAGGTCGCCGCCCCGGCCTGGTCCCGGCATTTGGTGGGGGTCCCGGTTCCGCTGCCGGCGACGGAGTTCGTGCAGGCCCAGGTCACGCCCGTGAGCTGCGAGGGGATGACGTCGGTGAAGGCGACGCTGCGCCCGAGCGAGGAGCGGATCTGATCGGTGGTGCTGTTGTTGGTGACCGTGATCGTATAGAGCGGGTTGTTGGCCCCGGCCGTGAACGTGGCTCCCTGCTGGACCGCGGTGACGCTGGCGGTCTTCACCACCACGATGTCCGCGTAGCGGGTGGTCGAACCGTTGACCGTGGTGGTGACCTTCGCGCCGAGGAGCGTCGGCTGGTTGACCGCGCTGATCGAATAGTTCCCGTTGATGATCTTGCCGGTGGCGCCCGCGGCGACGTTGACGGTGACGGTGAAGCTCCCGGATGCGCCGGGGTTGAGCGTGCCGATCGGGCAGGAGACCGTTCCGGCGCTGCCGGCCGCAGGCGTGGTGCAGCCGGCGATGCCCGCTACGGACGCGAAGGTCGTATTGGGCGGCGTGACTTGATCGATGCGCGTTCCGAGCGCGGCGGTGGAGCCTCCGTTTGCATAGTGGAGCGTATAGGTCAGCGTGGCGCCGGCGTTGACCGACTGCGGAGC
>WNFT01006121.1_pt1 | contig 10583 bp, 11 predicted proteins | sample 5400191 | NCBI WGS metagenome assembly WNFT01 (sample SAMN13153359, study PRJNA577476) | soil metagenome | isolation source: 80 cm saprolite under Madrone tree | place: USA:California | collected 2016-06-14 | reverse complement strand
CGCCTGATGGCGATCGGCCTGAGGATCACGATGCCTTGGTAACCGCCGTCCGGCATGGCGACATCTTGCTTTTCAATGGTTGGTGGAACAGCGACGGAGTCGCAAAAATCAAGAAGCTCTACGAAGAAGCGACTCCGGAACACCGAGTCAACCCTTAAAACCCGCGCGCCGCAATTCAGATCGAGATGCCGTGGGGATCTTTAAATATCGCAAGACTTTTCCCCAGCTCGCAACTCGTTAGGGATCGCGGGCTTTTGTCCGTCAACCTTGTGCTTTCTTATTTCTAAAATCACCGTGGCGGGATTTCCGCGCACAAACGTTTTCGGCGCGACGTTTGCAAATACGACGCTACCTGCTGAAACGATGGCGCCAGAGCCGATCTCGACGCCAGGCGCGATGAAACTGGCGGCGGCGATCCAACTGCCTTCACGAACAGTAATCGGCGCGACCTGCAGTTTGAAATCTTCTCGTCGAAAATCGTGGCTACCTGTGCAAAGATACGCGCGCTGACTAATGCAAACATTCGATTCAATCGTGACCGGCGCGAGCGTGAGGATGCCGACGTCTTCGCCAATCCAGACGTGGTCACCGATTGTCAATCGCCACGGAAATGAGATATTTACGTTTGCGCGGATCACCACGCCGCGACCAATCTTCGCGCCAAACGTGCGCAGTAGCGCGCAGCGCAGAGGTGATGGCCATGGAAACGCGTTTTGAAAAAAAAGAAAACGTACCAAGATCCAAACGGCTTCTTTCCATCGTGGCGCCCCTCGATCAAAATCGCTATTATCGTAAATGCGGAGATCCATCTCGCCAATAGCGTATCACCGTCTCAGCCGCGAGGCGATGCTTGAACCATCATATCGATGAATGCCCGCTCCCGAAATCGTCATCGAAGCCGGACACATCGAGCGCAATTACTGGCGCGATGTCGATGTGTAAGTTAGCTTTTAATCCTGCCCAACCGGTCCTTGCCTCCGTTCCTCCATAACGCTTCAGATCTAATCAGGCGCATTCTTTTCCTCGCCCGTCCTTACGGGCGAAAGAAGCTGGCATTGGTGTTTTTCCTGTCGTTGGCCCAGGGGATTTTCCAGGTGATCGGCGTCACCTCGATCTTTCCGTTTCTAGCCATTGCGGCTGATCCCGATCGCATCCGCCATTCGCAATTCGGCCTCCGCTTCCTCGCGCTAGTACCTCCGATGGGAAATCGGGAACTGCTCCTAACAGCTGGTGTCATCGCCATCGTTGGACTCTTTCTTTCGAACGCTGTTAACCTGCTCGCTGAATATGCGCGCACCCGTTACGCGAATAGTTTCGCTCACTGGCTGCGCGTCCGGCTTTTACGCAGAATGGCGGCGCAGCCGTACGGCTATTTCCTCCAACGCAATTCCGGCGACCTGCTTAGGAAAGTGATGGCTGACGTGGGAAGTTACACCGGCGGCGTTCTCCTTCCATTGCTGGACAGCATCGCGCGTGCTCTAACCGCGATACTCCTGCTGGCCACGCTTTTTCTCGTCCAGCCCGTCATTGCCCTCTCCGCTGCACTGGGGATCGGCGCGTTTTATCTCATTATTTTTCGTCTCCTTGCCCGGAAACGCCAGGAGGTTAACGAGGGTTTTCGAACTGCTTTCGGTGGATCGTACCGCGACGCACAGCAGATGCTCGGCGGGATCAAACCGATCAAAGTTCATCGGGCGGAGGCACATTTTCTGAGCCGGTTCGCCAGCCACTCCGCCCTCGTCGCGCAAATGTCTTCTCGGGTTCCCATTATCGCCAATAGCACTCGTTACCTCATAGAACCACTCGCTTTCGGCGGGCTCGTCCTCGCCGTCATGGTGCTGGCCGCCCGGGGACGCGAGTTTTCCGACATCCTTCCGAACCTTGGCGTCATGGCGGTAGCCGGCTACCGGTTACTTCCAGCTCTGCAGCTCCTTTATAGCCAGGTCACGCAGTTCACCTCCATGCGGTATTCGCTGGACGAGGTTTTCGAGGAATTTGTTGCTGCGGAACGTGACGAAAGATCAGGCAATGTCGAAATTTGGCTCGGGAAATTACGCCCGATTGAGTGGCAAGACGCAATCAGGCTGGATGAGGTTTCTTTCATTTACCCGGGTACTGATCGCAGGGTGCTGGATCGCTTCTCGATCACAATTCCAAAAAACATGTCCATTGGCTTCATTGGTCCCACTGGTTCTGGCAAATCAACTCTGATCGATCTCTTGCTTGGATTGTACCGGCCGACCAGCGGACGAATGCTTATTGACGGCAAACCGCTTACTCCCGAACTGGTCCCGTCATGGCAGGCTACGATCGGGTATGTCCCGCAGGAACTTTTCCTTATCGACGACACGATCGCTCGCAATATCGCGCTCGGGGTGGCCGACAACGACATCGACACTGTGCGCCTGCGAGAAGTCTGTGCCATGGCTCAGATCGTCGACTTTATCGAGCTGGAATTGCGGAACGGATTTCAAACTACCGTCGGAGAGCGCGGCGTCCGCCTGTCTGGGGGAGAACGCCAGCGTCTCGGCCTTGCCCGGGCTCTTTATCATCGGCCGTCTCTGGTTCTCCTCGACGAAGCGACTAGCGCGCTCGATATCGCTACGGAAGCAAAATTGCTCGAAGCGTTGCGCGCCCTTGCCGGAAAACTCACGATTGTCATGGTTGCCCATCGCCTCAGCGCCCTAGCGAATTGCGATAAGCTGCTTGACTTAAGTAAAATGAAGTTAGCACTGCTCGAGACTAGAGATTGAAATGCTTTTGCCTTTGGCCATAGGCGAGAACGACTCGCGGATCGGGAGCCTTTTGTTCGCGTTGATCTTTACGATGTGGGAAAGCCGGTTTTCGGCGAGCTTACATTGCATCGGGCGGCTGGTCTGGTGCACTTTGAACCGTCAGATTGGGATGTGATAATTGGCAGGTTCTGGCAGAAGTGACATGCGTTGCTTACTTGACCCCAGAGTTCATGACCGATTGTCTCCGCTGCAAGCGATTGCTGAAGAATATAAGAAATCGAAATGACGTTAACAGACCGGGCAGCTCACACGATGCTGTGATTCGCGTTTGCGATGAAGCTGGCAACGTGATCGGAACGCACGAGCACGCGGGCGATTTCAAAAGAGTGGTGAAGTTTTACCTCGCATCACGTCGCACTTCCCGCTAAAAGGGATTTCCCATGATTCCGCTTTCATCGGGTGATCTCGAGCGCGCGGTTGAGATTTCGCGGATCCGGACTGTATCCAGCAGTTGGGCACTCCGAATTCGCCGGAATGCACGCTCCCACTGTTTAGGTACCTTCACCCAGGTGCCAATTCGGTGCCGCCAGCGCGTTAACTCGTACGGGGATTCATCGGAGCAATCGCGCTCACCTCGCAAATCTGTGCTACGGGAGACACCACATGTCTGTCATTAATAATTACCACTGTGAAATTACTGTTGCACAGCATTGCAACCTATCATGTCGTGCCTGTACTCACCTCTCGCCCCTCTTGTCGAAAGATTTTGTCGACCCAGAGACGCTTAGGTCGGATCTGACGACGATGGCGAAATACTATCACACCAAGTATGCGCGTTTGCTCGGTGGCGAGCCCCTGCTTCATCCCAACATCCTTTCCATCATAGCCCTCGTGCGCGAATCTGGAATATCTGACCGCGTTGAGGTGATTACCAACGGACTACTCCTATGGAAAATGTCCGACGAATTCTGGAAAGCGGTGAATAGAGTCATGGTTAGCGTATATCCAGGCAAAGAGATGACCCCAAAGCAGGTGAGAACATGTTACAAGAAGGCTCGACGACACGGGACAAGGCTCACCATGGCCATAGTAGACGAATTCCGTGAATCATATTCCGAAGTTGGCACAAAGGACACAAGTTTAATTAAAAGACTCTATCGGACTTGTCTTATAGTAAATTGCCACAACATCGAAAAAGGGTTCTTTTTCAAATGTCCGCAGTCTGTCTTTCTTCCCAGAGTCTTGAACACCAAGTTCCGTTCGCCACAAATCGATGGAATTAAGATCGTCGATTCTCCATCCTTTGGAGAAGAACTCCGAGCTTTTCTTGCGTCGCCCTACCCATTGGCGTCGTGCAAGCATTGTCTCGGAGCGGCTGGGAAGAAAATTTCTCACTCCCAGGTTCCCCGTTCGAAATGGCGTCAGCTACAAGAGTCGAAATCAGAAGATATGGTAGATTACGAACTGCTGTCCGCCATGGAAAAGCAGCCCGCCTGGGAAGCGTACACGAGAGCTAGGCCTCGTCCATACTACCATATAAGCTCACGAAGGCAGTTACTGGCTTACATTAAACGTAAATACGGTATTTTCGAGTATTTAAGTACATTATTTGACTTGATGAGCAGCTCCAAAGAGGTCCTCGAAGCGCGATTTCGATCGGCCCAGTAGCGGAAGGGGAGAGAATTCCGCTATGGCCATCCAATCGATTTTGCATCGTACCACCGATGAAATGATAAACGGTCAAAATGGCTGATGTGATTGGCCGCCAGCAAACTATTCAGTTGCAATTCGTCGGAAATAGGCAAAGTGATCCGCACACGGCTTGAGAGGGCAATGCGGCTTTGCACGGTTCCGCCTCACCCAGCTACGAGAACCGACTACGGACCTAAACCATGGGTGAGACTTTGATTGTCAAGCGGCGGCACAGCCGATTGGGACCGCGTTCCTAACTCAAAGACTTTCGTTAAGGCATGAGTAGTGGAACCCAACTCGTCCCGGTAGTGGTGTCTGTGGAGAGTACCCTGAATCAAACGTGGACGTGATGACGCTGCATTAGATGCGCTACCGCAAAAGGATTGGATGAGTGCGCACTGGAATGACGCTGCTCTAGGGTTTCTGCGAAGTTTGCACGATCCCGAGACATCAGGCACGCGATCCGTTCCCGGTGGCCCTGTGACTCTTTATGGAACTTGCTACGCCTCCCTCGGGCAGTTCTATCTGGGTGCCGACGATATAATGTCAGAAAAGACACGCGCATTCATTGCTAAGTGCCAGGACCCAGAGACCGGTCTCATGATCGGGCCGGAGTTGATAGACTTCGAGCCGCCAACAGGGGTGATGCATGGACGGGAGCATCTGCTTTTTCATCTAACTTGCGCCGCGGCGCCAACGTGTCAGCACTTCGGAATCCCTCTGAGTCATCCAATTAAGGCAGCTCATCGTTTTTGCGATTTGGATTACCTGCGACAATGGATGGACCAGCGGGATCTGAGGAATGCTTGGTTCGAAGGTAACAACATCCTCTTCGTAGGACAGCTGCTGGTATACGTGAGAGACGTGGAGCGTCACACGAAAGCGCAAGCTGCTATCGATGCCTGGTTTGACTGGCTCGACACTCATGTCGATCCGGGAAAGGGTCTATGGGGAACCAACGGTTGTTGTTCGCCGCTCGAGGCTGTTTGCGGCGGATACCACCAACTACTGGTTTATTATCACGAGAATCACTCTTTGACCAGTCCTGAGGGAATGGTTGACACTGTGCTCGGTCTTCAACACGCAGATGGCGGTTTCAATCCAAGCGGAAATGCCGGTGCGTGCGAGGATGTTGATTCGGTGGACATCCTAGTCAATCTATACAAACGTTTTGATTACCGTCGAGCGGACATTCGGTTCGCCCTACGCCGATGTATGCGCCACATACTCGCGACGCAAAACCCAGACGGCGGATTTCCCTACAACCGAGATTGCCCGCAAAGTCACATGGGCATTCCGGGCACTGAGGCCGCGCCCAACCAGTCAACTACGTTTGCCACTTGGTTTCGAGTGCATACGCTGGCTCTCATGGCAGAAATTCTCACAGACGAAGAGAAACTCGACCTTCCGTTTAGATTCACAAGCGTCCTTAGCATGGGCTGGCATCAGCCATGGAATAGGAGTGCGGCATTCCTTTCACGAGCCGATCGACTCTTAGAGACTGGCGCCGCACTAAGACTGTCAGCGCGGCGAATGAAGCGGATTTCGCGCGACTTTGGAGTGCGCGCATTAAGGGCGATTTCTTCCCCGAGGACGGTAGCCCGCCATATACAATCACGGCTTTGATCGCATATGGCCGACGAATTACCAACAGTTTCCGTCGTCATGTCGGTTCGGAACGGCGAGACCTTTTTAGCCGAGGCCATCAAAAGTATACTAAATCAGACCTTTCGCGATTTTGAGTTTGTTATTGTGGATGATGGATCGACCGATAGGACACCAGAAGTCTTGCAACAATTCCAACAGCAGGATCGGAGAATTCGTGTCATCGCACGTAAAAAACGCGGTATACCTATTTCGATCAATGAATCGATTTCCCTATCGAGTGGTCCGCTCATCGCCAGAATGGATAGTGATGACATTGCTGCGCCTGAGCGACTACGAAAACAGGTGGATTTTCTCAATGAAAATCAAGACTGCGTTGCGGTGGGTGCGGAAATCATGTGGATAGATGCGGAAGGCCGGCTTCTGCGCCGCGGAAATCATCCACGAGGTCACTCAGAAATCCGCCGCTGCCTGCTGCTCGGTGACGGAGCAGCGATGACGCACCCAGTCGTCATGTTTCGGAGGCGAGTCATTCACGAGATAGGCGGATACAACGAAGATTTCGAGACGTGCTCGGACCTTGATTTGTTCCTCCGTCTGAGCGAAGTGGGCTTGGTCGAGAATCTCCCAGATATATTGCTTTTCTGGCGACAGCATCCGTCAAGCGTGAATCGGACACGTTTTAAAGAGTGGCGACGAACCAGGCAGCAGATTATCAGCGAGGCAATTAGGAGGATTGGGCCTGAACGATTTGCCGAAGAATTATTCCCAGCCGACTTCGATTGTCAATTCCCAAACGAGCCTTTAGGGCTAGCTCGCGTCGCATTAAATGGTGGTCAACTGCGAACCGCGCTCAGTTATGCCAGGCGAGCGCTAATAAATGGTCCCCGGCGGTTGAGTGCGCTTGACTTTATCATACAACTTGGTATTCGCGGTTCCGCTTCTCTCGCCTTAAAGGTTCGAGGGCATGTGTTGAAGGGGCGTCGAGGGAACTGAGATTTTGGCTCGTGCAGTTTTCCAATTGTTTGATTTACATCAAGCGGCACGATGTTGCGCCCCAATGAATCGCAAGGTGGTCATCCTCATCTTCGCCCACAAGCCCACGTTGCAGTGGTATGAGGCGATCGGCCTTGAACAATGCTTCCGGGTTCTCGGCCACCACCCGATCCGCCTGGTGTGTCCCACTGGGTTGGACGTTTCCGCCTACCGGCGCATCACGCCCGCCCTTGAGGTTGATTTTGTTCCGTCGCACTGGCTGGCAAGCTATCGCGCCTACAACCGGATGAAGATTCTCCCTTTTCTCTACGAGCGTTATGCCGCCTACGAATTCCTGCTCACCTACGAGTTGGATGCTTTCGTCTTCAAGAACGAGTTGGAGGACTGGTGCGAGCAGGCCTGGGATTACATCGGGGCGCCTTGGTTCGACGGTCATAACAATGCCCGTCGCGATGCCGCGCCGATAGGCGTGGGAAACGGAGGATTTTCCCTCCGCCGCATCAGTACCATGCTGCGCGTGATGCACTCCTGGAAAGCAATCCGCCCGACACTCAATGTGTACTCGGAGTGGCGGAGCTGCACCGATAGGTTGCCGAGAGGACTCTGGCGGTTGCTGGGTAATCTGATTTGGAGAAACTGCTTCCATCATTACCTTAATCGGTTCAGCGAGAATGAGGATATTTTCTGGTCTTGCGCCGGCGATAGAATCGCGGGCTTCCGCCTGGCTCCCTACCAGGTCGCCCGCCATTTTTCCTTCGAGGTCAACCCGGAGCGGTTGTTTCTTGAGTGTGGCAATAAGCTGCCGTTTGGCTGCCACAAGTGGATGGAGTACCAGCCCGATTTCTGGAGACCGCTTATCGAGGCTGAGGGGTACCGTTGGCTGGCTGCGGGGGGCAACGCCGCTGAAAATGTTGAAGCGGATGCCTCAAATCGAAGTAGAACTGCCGCTGCGGCGGATCGGTTGAACTGATTAAGGAAGGCGACACAGGATGGAGTGTTTCTCGAGGCGACTTTGAGCAATTCGCGCAAAAGGCGTTATATCTGTTAACCTCTACCGAGTTAAACGACATGAGGCGGGCCGAATGTCCGCGAATGGCTAAGGAACAGTTCAGCTATGCGCGGACGATTGAGCGCTACGAAGCGACGTACGAAAAGGCGATCCTCTGTTACCGTGGACGATTTAATTCAAGAAATTGGTATGGCATCTCCGCCACCAGTTCTTAATGTAGCTGGAAAGCTCTACCCGCTAGGTTGATCCCTCTTTGAAGTCGTGAGGAATTTAGGAACAGCTGACAACTCTAAATTCGGTTGGCCATGTGACGAGAGGAGACACGGTTCTTTTACTTCCTCGATGGAAACCGCGAATTTTCCTTTGATAAGCATTGTCATTATCTCCTTTAACCAAGCAGGATATTTGGAGCCTGGGGCATTGCACAAAGTGGGACGGTATTTCCTGGAGCACCCGGAGACGGATGTATTGTCGGGAGCTGCGGTGTACGTGCACGAGAACCAGCCCGATCTCAACTACATAAAAAGATGTTCGGTGGATGACCTTGATGTGCTACCCGCGCTCAACAATCTGGTTCAGCCGAGCTGCTACTTCCGGCGCAGCTTGCTACAGGGGGAAACGCCGGTCCGGGTGGACTTGCACTATACGATGGATTGGGAACTGTGGTGCCAATTCTTGGAGCGGAAGGCGAAGTGGAGTTTCACCGACGAAGTTCTAAGCGCTTATCGTGTCACCGGGGCGAACAAGGCGTTTGTCGGTAGGAGAAAAATCTTGAAAGAGATGTTCAGCATATACCGACGTTATTGCGGGGAACTCGTGCCTTTGACGTTCTGGTTTCGCTGGTTTTTTATCCCTCTCAACAAGCGTTCAAATGTTCCGAATCGAACCACCTCTAGTAAAATTTGCGGGCGTTTAGCGCTTCTATTCTTCCGCGTCCTCAATCGGCTGTATTCTCCCTCGCGCCTTCGGGGGCTAGAGACGGCATTTCAATTGTATGACTGCTGACTGAGACCTCTCCGCTTCAGTGTCCGGTGCAATTCTGAGCATTTCGCATTTATTTCGACTATGTACGGCTCCCCTTGGGGTGGCAGCGAGGTACTTTGGAGTTCAGCCGCAAATGTTTGGGTATCCCAATTGAATTGAAATGATGAAGATCGCTTTTGTCTCTACCGTGTCCGGTTTTCCGTGGGGTGGGAGCGAAGAATTATGGAGTCGAGTCGCGAGACTTCTTGCTAAAGAAGGGAATCAAGTGGGTGCCTGTGTCTTGGTGAATTTCTTTGTTTGGCGAAAGGCGGACGCCTGAATTCCCGGCTAAGCTTTTCCGAGGCGATTTGGATGTTTGTCTTTATTTCCACGATGGCGCTTGTGCCGTGGGGCGGAAGCGAGACCCTGTGGCATGGTGCAGCAAAGCGCCTTCTTACCCGCGGGGTGGCCGTTCAGACGCAAACGGCGCTGTGGTCCTGCGTCCCGCGCCCTCTCGAAGACCTTGCGACCAACGGTACTATCGTCACTCTCCGGGCCTCATGTGCTCCATTTGCGTTGCGGATTCTGAGGCGGCTCTCTTCTGCCGCCTTTCGTCACAAGTGGGAGAATCGTACGAGACACTGGATTTCTTCGATGCCTTCGCCGAGAGTAGTCATCTCGTGCGGGAGTTTGCTGGATGATTTCTCCCAGTTGGTATACATTTCAGAATACATTTCAGAAGGGAGAAGGCCTACGCTTTAATCGTCCAAGCTGCAGGCCCTGAACTCTGGTGCGATGATGGTCAACTCGGTTCTATTTGTAGGTTTGGTCGGCTTTCTCATGCATCTCGCCCGTGCGGTTGATTGCCGGGCCACGATTATTTGCGGCGGCCGCGAGCTGCCTTCTCTATCTGTGCGCCAGCAGACACAATCAGCCGCTCGAAATTGAACAACCGACTTTGTGAAGGACTGCAAAAAGGTTTTATTCATAGGGCACGACGCCAGCCGGACCGGTGCGCCGCGTAGTGAAGGCCCGTCAGCATTCTGCAGAAATTACAGAATATGTTTTCGGTAAGCCTGAAATGGCTTGTTACAAGCTACTTCGTCAAACGGATGAGGAAGTGCAGAATCTGAGGGCGCAAATCCGAGGCATGCAAGGTTCACTCAGCTATCGTTTAGGGCGCGGATTACTTGCCCCAGCGCGACTATTGCGGAACCTGTGGTGTTTTCACTGAGAAGATGCTTCTACCTCCTCCATGAATTCCAGATACAGAGGGTTCTGGTACGCGTCGCTCGATCCAGCGCTCGCGATCGGTTATACGATCTACGCTGAATCGGGGGAACTCCTTTATCGCTCGTTAGGTTGGTCGATCCGGGCTATGAAATCACCCTAATGTTCGGCTTTCTCAGGAAGATCGATCCCGCACCTGGAGCTTCTGCCGCCGACCCGACATCACTTGCCGAAATCCGCTCACTGATCGAAAAATCCGAAATTGTGGAAGCGTTACGCCGGCTCAATCACATCAAAGCCCAGCACCAGCCCGTCCGCGACGTGGATTACCTGCGCGCACTCTGCTTCGTGAA
>WNFT01009658.1_pt1 | contig 10585 bp, 11 predicted proteins | sample 5400191 | NCBI WGS metagenome assembly WNFT01 (sample SAMN13153359, study PRJNA577476) | soil metagenome | isolation source: 80 cm saprolite under Madrone tree | place: USA:California | collected 2016-06-14 | reverse complement strand
TCCGTAACGCCTCAGCGCGGGAAAACGCGGCGCCGTAGCTCTGCTGGCTCAGCTCGGCCGCAAACGCGTCAACCGTCGCCATCTCCTCAGGGAACATCCGGACTTGCACAGGCATCTTCACGTCGCCGCCCAGTCGGCCTGGCGCTGGAACCATAGGAGAATCCTTTCCTCTGTGGTATACGGTTTTCCATACCGTGAGAATGGTAGCACAGCATGTACATGCATGTCGTAACATGCACTCATACGCAAATCGCCCTTTGTGGAACAGTTGAGGCATGACGCGGGGATGGACGCCGATGGGCCTTGACGTGGTGGCTGACTGATAGCATTATTTGCGTGTTGGGGTGTTAGTGTATGAATGTGGGGACGTCCGCGACGGGGAGGCCACCGTGCAAGGCAAGCAAGCGAAGAGCGTCAGCCCGACGCAGGAGCGGGCCATGCTGGGGTACCTCGAGACCACCCGCTACCCGCACCGGGATCGCGTCATGTTGCTCTTATCGATGAAGGCCGGCCTCCGCGCCAAAGAAATGGCCTCGCTGACCTGGGCCATGGTGACCGATGCGGCCGGGCAGATCGCGGAGGCGATCCACCTCCAGAACCGGGCCAGCAAGGGGAAGACCGGCAGGCGCACCATTCCCCTGCATCCCGACCTGCAGGCCGCGCTCACCGCCTTACAGACCGCGCGCGGGGACGCGCCGCGCCCGGAGCAGGCCATGCTCTTCTCGGAGCGCGGCGGCGGGTTGTCACCGGCCACGGTGCGCTTGTGGTTCCATCGGCTCTCTACGTCGCTGCACATGGACGGCTGCTCGTCGCACTCGGGCCGCCGCACCTTCATTACCCGCGCCGCACGCAAAGTGTCGCAGGTTGGGGGCAGCCTCCGGGACGTGCAGGAGCTGGCCGGGCATACCAGCCTGGCCATGACGCAACGCTATATCGAGGGGGATACCGAGGCCAAGCGGAAGCTCGTGGCGCTGCTATGAGGGCCCATGGATGACGATCCTTATCCATCATGCGATTCCCGGCCCATGCAGCCGAAAGAACCTCAGCCTGTTGTAGGACCACCTGCACGGCCGTGTCTTGCAGGTCAGGTGGAAAACACAGAGATCAATTAGTGCCGCTGGCTTCTGTCTGGAATCATGCTTGGCCGCTGCACAACGACAACGTCTAGGATCCGATCACTGCGCCGCTTCAACGCTTCCTGGATGACAGGGTACTTCTCTGGCTCGGGCCTGTCCCTATCGTCATAGACATAGACCACCATCGACTCGAATGGATTTTCGGCCTCGATCACGGCGTCGGCCACTTTCGGCTACTCAGCATAACCCAACAACGTTACTTGTTGGCATACCATTTCATTGCAATGAGACATGAAGGTTTGTGTCAAGTATTTTGACAATTTGTTCACCGCAAGCCATTGAATTCCAATCACTTATAAACTCATTTTATTTCAATAGGTTGCAAGAAAAGGAAGAAAAAACAAATAGTTGTACAAATGTTGCAGCTTGATTAAGGTTCAAAGTGAACCTAACGAGATGTTGGAGGGATAATGGCCTAAGCCCTTGAACTCCTTGCTCTTTTGACCGTTAGATACTTTTGCGTCGTACAGAAGCAGAAGGGAGTGGCCGACGCCATGATCGAAGCCCGCGTGTGGAAGCCAGAGTTGTATTGCCTGAAGGGTGTACTTCTGCTACAACGGTCTTCAGACAATCAGGCTGAAGCAGAAACCTGTTTCCATCACGCCCTGGACATGGCTCGCACCCAACAAGCCAAGTCCTTCGAGTTACGAGCCGCTACCAGCCTGGCTCGCCTCTGGCAGCAGCAAGGCAAACGCCAGGAAGCCCAGGACCTGCTCGCTCCGGTGTACCAGTGGTTCACCGAAGGGTTTGATACGGCTGACCTCAAAGATGCCAAGGCGTTGTTGGGCGAATTAGAGGATGGTCGATAATGGACTTCTACGAGATACTCGACCAGGTGATCGACCTGCTTAGACAACGCCCTCAAACTCCACTTCCGGCTGGACGATGAGCAATTGGCAGTCCTCAAAGAAGAACTGATCGAGGCGCAACGGCTGGCAAGCGATGAACAGGGCAGAATCCTGGTCTGGACTGGCGAAGCTGGCGGGATACCGGCAGTAGCTCCTCACCCTGAACAAACACCACAACCGCCTGCTCCCCAGGAAGCGTCACTGACACACATCACACTGCCACTTCCTGCCACTCCTGCTCCAGAAGCTGAACGTCGGCAACTCACGGTGATGTTTTGTGATCTGGTGGAATCGACCAAGCTGGCATCGCAACTCGACCCTGAAGAGTACCGGAATGTGGTCCGGGCGTATCAGCAGGTCTGCTCCGAGGTCATCACACGCTTTGATGGGCATATCGCTCAACTCCTCGGGGATGGTCTCCTCGTGTACTTCGGCTATCCTCAAGCGCATGAAGATGATGCGCAAAGAGCAGTACGGACTGGTTTGGGAATTCTAGCTATCATGGGAGACCTCAATACTCGTTTGCAACAAGAGCAAGGTATCCAGCTCGCCATCCGTATCGGTGTACATACTGGGCTAGTCGTGGTGGGGGAGATGGGTGGAGCAGGACGTCAGGAACAGTTGGCACTGGGGGAAACGCCCAACATTGCCGCCAGGATACAGGGACTGGCGGCGTCGAATGCGGTCGTCATAAGCGACGCATCATACCGGTTAGTCCAAGGCTACTTCGAGTGTCAGGACTTGGGCGCACAATCATTGCGTGGCGTCACTGAGTCCATGCGACTCTACCAAGTGCTCAGCGAGAATGGTACCACCAGTCGCCTGGATGTGGCTCAGCCCAGAGGACTCACACCGCTGGTCGGGCGAGAATCAGAAGTCACGCTTCTCCTGGAACGCTGGGAACAAGCAAAATCTGGTCAAGGACAGGTGGTCTTACTGAGTGGTGATGCCGGGATTGGGAAGTCACGCTTAGTCCAATTGCTCAAAGACTATGTCGCCAACGAGTCTCATGTGCGCTGGGAATGTCGGAGTGTGGAGTACTATCAGAACACGACACTCTTTCCTCTGGTTGATCTGTTCCAACGAATATTGCAGTTTGAAACGGGGGATACCCCGGACGCGAAATTGGCGCAGCTCGAACATGCACTGAGCCAGTATCGACTGCCCTTAGAGGAAACGGTGCCGTTATTTGCGCCTGTACTGTCGTTGCCCTTCCCCGAGGACCGCTATGCTCAGTTGGCGCTCTCGCCTCAACGGCAACGCCAAAAGACACTCGAAGCTATCGTCGCGATCCTTCTCGAACTTGCCGAACGTCAACCTATACTCTTCATCCTGGAAGACCTGCACTGGACGGACCCCACGACCCTGGAGTTGCTGAACCTGGTCCTCGACCAGACACCAACGGCTTCCATGCTTGTGCTGCTCACCTGTAGACCGCATTTCCAACCTGCGTGGCATCACCGTTCGTATCTCACGGAGATCACGGTCAATCGCTTACCCCATGCCCAAGTGGAACAGATTGTTACAGGCATGACGGATGGGAAAACCTTCCCAGCAGCCGTGCTCCAGCAAATCATTGAAAAGACAGATGGCGTGCCATTATTTGTTGAGGAAATCACGAAAGCCATTCTGGAATCGGGGCAACTCACCGCCATCGATGGGCGCTATGAACTCATCGGGTCGTTCTCCACATTCGCCATTCCAGCCACACTCCACGACTCGTTGATGGCAAGACTGGATCGTCTCGTCACCGCGAAAGGTCTCGCGCAACTGACTGCAGTGATTGGACGCCAATTTTCCTATGAATTGCTCCAAGCGGTCTCGCAATTAGATGCGGTGATGTTACAGCATGAACTGGGCAGGCTGGTGGAGGCAGAGATTGTCTACCAAAGAGGTTTACCACCACAGGCAACGTATAGCTTTAAGCATGCACTCATTCAGGATGCCGCGTCTGCGTCCCTGTTGAAAAGTACTCGGCAGCACTACCATCAGCGGATTGCCCAGGTCTTGGAATCCCAATTTCCAGAGATGGTTGAGGCACAGCCAGAACTGCTGGCACATCACTATACCGAGGCAAGTCTCATAGAGAAGGCGGTGCACTATTGGTATCACGCTGGGCAAAAAGCTATCGAGCGCTCAGCACACACGGAAACGATGACCCACCTCCGTCAAGGACTGGCGTTGCTCCAGAGGCTCCCTGAGACACCTGAGCGCCTCCAACACGAGGTGGATATCCATATCTCTCTTGGGACATCGCTGTGTGCTGCGAAAGGGTATGCCGCTCCGGAAGTGAGAGAGACCTACACGCGTGCTCGGCACCTCTGTCAGCCTCTGGAAGATCCACAACGGCTTTTCCCGATCCTGCGTGGTCTGTGGCATTATTATTTCGGACGTGTCGAGTATCAGACAGCGCTGACCTTAGGCGAGCAGCTTCTCACGCTGGCGCAGCAGGTCCAAAATGCTGCCATGCTCGTGGCGGCGCACCGTGCCTTGGGATCGACGTTATTCTTCATGGGAGAGCCAGCCACTGCGCACACGCACTTTACACAGAGTATAGCACTCTACGATGTCCAGCAACACCGCGCCTTTGCATTCCTCCATGGCGAGGACGCTGGCGTCCTGTGTCGCGTCCATGGTGCTTGGGCACTGTGGTGTCTGGGCTATCCTGAGCAGGGGCTGACGCGGATCGACGAGGCGGTGATGCTGGCGCAGCACCTGGTACACCCTTACAGCCTCAGTTCTGCCTTCGTCGGTGCGAGCGAATATCATGCATTGCGTCGTGAGGGGCGTGCTGCCCAGGAATGCGCTGAAATCGCTATCCACCTTGCGAAGGACCAGGGATTCCCATTCTGGATGGCGGTCGGTGCTCTCCTGCGTGGCTGGGCGCTGGCACATCAGGGACAGGCTCAGGAAGGCATCGCGCAGATTGAGCAGGGCTTGAGCGCCTTGCGTGCTACAGGAGCAGAGATAAGGCGACCACGTTTTCTGGCGCTCCTCGCCGAAGCGTATGGAACTATAGGACATCAAGATAAAGGACTTAAAGAACTCATAGAAGCACTGACACTCGCCGATGCAACTGGTGAACGCGTGTGGGAACCAGAGCTGCATCGCCTCAAAGGCGCACTCCTGTTACAACAGCATGCAGACAATCAGGCTGAAGTGGAGCACTGCTTCCAGCACGCCATCCGTATAGCCCAAAATCAACAAGCAAAATCCTGGGAACTCCGTGCTACTACCAGCCTGGCTCGGCTGTGGCAGCAGCAAGGGAAACGCCAGGAAGCCCATGACCTACTCGCCCCGGTGTATAACTGGTTCACCGAGGGCTTTGATACGGCTGACCTGAAGGATGCGAAGGCATTGTTGCATGAGCTGGAGGACGGTCGGTAATGGACTTCTATGACATCCTCGACCAAGTGATCGCCCTCCAAGTTTGAGGTCAGCACATGGTATTGATTATAAGGAGTTTAGAGTAAATATTGACCCACGCTGGATTCCTCGCAAAATGCGACACTGTAGCGGGGATTCTGAGATCACTATAGACAGGGCAGGCAATGGCTTCTATTCTACTGGTCCTAACCTTTTTTCTCACGGGAGCACCCCATGTTCGGACCGGGTGAATACGTGCCAGACCCGACTGAGGGCATTGTCGACATCCAGGACCTCCCCAGGCCTCACCTGGTGGCGTACAGCCGTAACCACGACCACACCCCCTGCCCACGATGTGGCCATCTGGCCTATCGCCATAAATCCGGGCAGCGCACCATACACGATCTCGGCGATTTGTCTACTGGATGTCCGATGGATCTGCTGGTGACCTACTCGTCGCACTACTGCTCGCAGTGCCGTAAGCACTTCAACATTGATCTCAGCGATGTGGCGCCACCCGGTGGTCACGACACCCATCGGGTGATCCAGCTGGCGGTGCGCCTAGTGGTCGAAGATGGCTTGCCCTACCGCCCCGCCAGCTGGCATCTGTGGCGCGATCACCGCGTGTTTGTGCCCTTCGGCACCCTGCAAAATTGGGTCGAGGCTGGGGGAAAAAAAGGCCCAAGGCCAGATGGAGGGGGCGTTTCTGGACTGGGCGCTGGAGGCCTTTTCAGGCTATGTGGCCGCCGATGAACTCTATGAGGGGCCGTACTGTGTGCTCTCGGCCGTCGACAATCGGCAGTACAAACGGATTCTCTATCAGGTGCTGGATCACGATCCGCACCATGACGATATGACAGCGTGAGATGTAAACCATAATATGGCCTAAAGAGCCAAGATATACTTCACTCCTGGAGGGGCATTATATACTTCACACTGAAGAATCGAGTAATCTCGCATTCTGTATGGGCAAACCATACATGGACAAAAAGAACTTACTCCTGGCTAGCCCTCCCTCTGGACGTTGGAGCATGAGGCGGCAGCCCCGATGGCGGCAGAAAAAACGTGCTATGAAGTGCTGTGAAAGATATCCTGGCCGTTTTGTAGCATATCGAGGCCAGCAGTTGGCGAAAAACACCTCTGGGAAGCACACAAAGAGGAGCGCCAACTTTTTGCTACCTTATGCTTCACAAAGCTAACTTGCGGTCATGATATCTTACAGGCCCGTCACAGCTTGTGGCCTTAGCAACGAGGAATGGCGGCCTCTGGTGGGCATGTTATGCTTCGGAAATCAGGTCACGATATGGGTAAAATCACACAGCGTTTCTGGGGCGCTTGAAGGCGGCCTTGGAGGCACGCGATTTGGCACTCAAAGGGATCACGACGGATGGCTCGGCACTCTATCCTGAAGCCATCCGGGAAGTCTTTGGGGAGGTACCCCATCAGCTGTGCACCTTCCATGTCATCGCAGAATTGGTCAAGGGCGTGCTCAGTGCCGTGGCCGCAGAGCGCAAGCGCTTGGCCAAAGCCAAGCCCAAGTTGAAGCGCGGCCGACCGTCGTCCAAAGAGCCAGGGGCTCGCCGCTTGGCACGCAAAAGCAAAGCCATACAAGAGAAAATCCGTGCCTTGTTCGAGGGGCGCTTCTTGTTCGTCAAGCGCCGCTTGACGCCCTCCGAACGCCAACAGCTCCTGCGGATCACCCGTGGCCTGCCGCATCTGCGTAAACTGCGTGAGATCATGGCACACATTTACGCGTTGTTTGACCGGCGTTGCCGCACGCAGACTGCCCTGGGCAAGCTGAGGAAGCTACGGCAGTGGGTCAAGCGGTTCACCTGGATTGGCGACACCTTAAAAAAGGTCTTCTCGCCGAACCTGGAAAAAGCCCTGACGTTTCTTGATGACACGCTGTTACCTGCGACCTCCAATGCCGTGGAGCGAGGCAATCGTCGCCATCGGAAGATGCAAAAAAGTGTGTACCGGGTTCGCAGCAAGGTCTGTTTAGAGGGGCGCATTGCTCTGGACATGCTCCGAGAATCCCGTGCCAAAGGCCGGGAGCAAACCACTCAGGCCTTGCACGAGGCGCGTAGGGGATACACTTGCCCCAGAATCCTTACTACAGTGTCGACTTTCGCCGGCCGATCCAGTCGCGCCTTCCCTGAAGGACCCTGAACAGGTCAGCAAGGAGTCAAGCGTGCTATCCGCTGTTCCACAACCGGTCGTCGCTCAGCTCACGCGGGCCGCTATTTTTCTGGTCGTGACAATCAACGCCGGGAAGGAAAATGAAGCTGCTGTTCGTGCCTTGTGCGGCGATCTAGCCGCGCTCCTACGCGCAGTAGGCTTCCGCGATCTCGAGGGGCGGCTGTCATGCATCATGGCTTTTGGCTCCGATGCCTGGGACCGGCTCTTCGGCGCGCCGAAGCCGAAAGACTTGCATCCTTTCCGAGAAATCCACGGCCGGCATCACGCTGTGGCAACTCCGGGTGATATCCTCTTTCATATCCGATCTACGCGTATGGATCTGTGCTTCGAATTGGCGACACAGATCATGTCGCGGCTCAGCGGCGCCGTCTCCACAGTGGATGAAGTGCACGGCTTCAACTACTTCGATGATCGCGACCTGATCGGCTTCGTCGATGGGACAGAGAATCCCGTGGACCAGGCGGCTCTCAACGCCACCATCATCGGCGAAGAGGATGCCACCTTCGCTGGTGGGAGCTACGTAATCGTACAGAAGTACCTGCATAACCTGAACGGGTGGAACGCGCTGCCCATCGAGGAACAAGAGAGAATTATCGGCAGGACCAAGCTTTCCAATATCGAGCTGGACGATGCTGTGAAGCCAACCTCGGCGCACAACGCCTTGACGACGATTATCGAGGACGGCGAGCAATTGGAGATCGTGCGCGACAACATGCCGTTCGGCGACGTGGGAAAGGGCGAATTCGGCACCTATTTCATCGGCTACGCCCGGTCCCCGCGCAGGATCGAGCAGATGCTGGAGAACATGTTTGTCGGCCGGCCGCCGGGCAACTATGACCGCCTGCTCGACTTCAGCCGCGCCGTGACCGGCACGCTATTTTTCGTGCCGTCCGCGACCTTTCTCGACAATGTTGCGCCGGAGAGTGTGTCTCCAGCGATTGGCATGCAGACCCCGAAAGAGCCAGAGGAGGCGGACAAGCCGCCATCGCGCTCGTCCCCAAGCGATGGGTCACTCGGTATTGGTTCTCTGAAAAAAGAGGCAGGAAATGAATAATCTCCATCGGGAACTCGCCCCTATCTCCGACAAGGCCTGGGCTCAGATCGAGGAGGAGGCGTCCCGCACCCTCAAGCGCCATCTGGCGGCACGGCGGGTCGTGGACGTTCCAGATCCGAAAGGTCTTGAACTCTCGGCTGTCGGCACCGGTCATCTTCACCAGATCCAGGCCCCCGGCGACGGGATCCAGGCCGCTCAACGCGACGCGAAAGCAATCGTCGAACTGCGCGTGCCGTTCGAGCTCACGCGGCGGGCGCTTGACGACGTGGAACGCGGCGCGACCGACTCAGACTGGTCGCCGGTGAAGGAAGCGGCGCGCAAAATCGCGTTTGCCGAAGATCGCGCTGTCTTCGATGGATACGCCGCGGCCGGAATTCAGGGCATTCGTGAAGGCAGCAGCAATCCGGGGGTTGTACTCCCTTCCAATGTCAGAGGTTATCCGGGCGCAGTCGCGCAGGCGGTGAGCCAGTTGCGGCTTGCCGGCGTCAATGGACCGTACGCGCTTGTTCTCGGTGCAGAGGCGTACACCGCCGCCAGTGGGGGAAGCGACGAGGGTTATCCGGTCTTTCACCATCTTGAGCGTGTGGTGGACGGAGGAATTATCTGGGCGCCCGCCATTGAAGGCGGATGCGTGCTCACGACCCGCAGTGGTGATTTTGAGTTGGATATCGGTCAGGACATCTCGATCGGTTACCAGAGCCATTCCAGTACAGTCGTCGAACTGTATTTTCTGGAGACCTTCACTTTCCGGCTGCTGACAACGGAGGCTGCCGTCGTGCTCGCTCCTGGAGAGCAGTAGACATTGAGCGTGTTCGCGATGAAATCGCGAAGGCGCCCAACCCTTTGAAGGGGATTTTTGCACAACCCCCCAAATATGTGCTGCGGAACATATTACATAAGGGTTCTATCGGGAGTACCCCAGCAGGGACATGCACATGTCGGGAGAGGATACACGCGGGGTACTCCTAATAGAACTTGATGAACTAAACCGCGATGTCTATGGCGATTGGATACCACTGAGGGAGCGCAATGCAGGGGAGAGCGAGGAGTACGACGACACGACGAGGGCTTTTCTCCCGGGGAGAGATAGCCATCTTCGCAGGGGTGGGGCCTTCTACGCCGCCTGGTACCCCCGCCCGCAAGGGGGCGCAGACGTCGGGAGACAAACCACCCCTCTCGGGCGTGCAGACGCCGCCATACACTCGTGTCCGTCCCCGCATCACGCGTGTCCTTTACGACGTGTCGTACAGCGGGATGGGCACGGACAGATCCCGAGCCGCCCGGTGCGGAGACAGCGTCTCGACGAGCTGCATGTGCCCCTGTTGGCAGACGGGACACACAACGGAGGCCTCGGCAGGACGCCTCGTCTCTGCGTCGGTGCGTGTGGCCTCCTCACCCGTGAGGAGGCCTGGCCCTGGCTGCTGCAGCAGTGTCCGGCACTGGGCGAGCTTGGCCTGTCGCACCCGGTTCGCTAAGAGGCTATCCGGAAACCGCATCGCCCTGTCGCAGCGATATCAAGCAGCATTCTTGCGGTAATGAAACTTGGGGCGACTACAATGACCGAGCCTTTTAATCATAAGATGAATATTACTGATATGGATCATCGCAGTACTGGATTCTATACTTCTTTCAGAGAGCATGGAGATGCTGGGGGAAACCAAGAAGATCAACTAGAATGACGCGTACCCTTCACTTGCCACACGAACCCGGAGAAGTCCTGCTATGCGGTCGTGTACCTGTAGGCTGCGGATAATTCCCTCGGCCCGAGAATCAGGTAAAATCCTCTTGTTTCACCACCGAGTGAGGGGACTTTGCCATGATTCCACACCTTTTTTTCTCTCAGCGCGTGCTGCTGGGATTGCTCTGGTTATTTTTCATGCTGCCTGCTGCCTGGCCTCGCCAAGGCCCTGCGACCCAGCGGAGACCAGTGGAGCCCATCCTGCCACCGCGCCAGCGCTCCAGCGACCCGAAGCCGTTTCCTG
>WNFT01006118.1_pt1 | contig 10586 bp, 9 predicted proteins | sample 5400191 | NCBI WGS metagenome assembly WNFT01 (sample SAMN13153359, study PRJNA577476) | soil metagenome | isolation source: 80 cm saprolite under Madrone tree | place: USA:California | collected 2016-06-14 | reverse complement strand
AGCACCTGGCGGCTGCCGAAGGAAGTGCCGGCGATGTCCCAGGCCAGGCGGAAGAGCTTGACGCGGTCCTTCGCCTCCATGTTGTCGGTCGCCAGATACTGCTCGATGTGGCCGGCCAGGGGTCCCTTAAAATCGGCCTCTGTCGGCGTCAGCATAAAGCTGCTCGACCCCAGGAGCTGCAAGATCTCGACCATCTTCGGATAGGCGGTCATGAAGAGGTTGCGCGGGCTCTCGACCATCAGCGGCTCGGGGCACATGACACCCCATTCGTCGAGCTCGGCGTCGGCCTCGGCCGCGCGCATGCAGGCCCTCGTCAGCTGGGTGATCAGCATCAATTCGCCGATGCGCTCCTCGACATTCGGCAGATGCGCGTTGCCGAGCGCCTGCGTCATAAGCAAGGCCACACCCAGTACGAACTCCGCCTTGGCAAGGTTCTTGACCGCCCCTTGATGCGCCGAATGCGCGGTCGAGTGGGTGACGTTGGCGGTGCGATTGAGGAGGTCGACGTCGCCCAGCAGGAACACCCGCTCCCACGGCACCAGCACATCGTCGAAGAAGACGACGCAATCCATCTCCTCGAAGCGCGAGCCGAGCGGGTGGTCGAAATGCGAGCGGCCGAGATCGAAGCTCTCGCGGCAGAGGAACCGGAGACCCGGCGTGCCGCACGGGATGGCAAAGCTGACCGCGAACGGGCTGTGCGTCTCGGCATGGCGCGCCATGCGCGGCGAGTAGACGCCGATCTCGTCGGCGAGGGGGCCCAGGGTCGCCAGGATGCGGGCGCCGCGCACGACGATGCCGGCATCGGTTTCGCGCTTCACCTGCAGTGCCGTCCCCTCTTCAAGATTGAAGATGCCGGACACGGTGCGGCTACGCTGCAAATTGATCAGCGAATGCGTCAGGGTCAGGTCGTTTTCGCGGATGTATTCGTAATAATTCCGCATGTTGTCGGCAAATTCGGGCCGCCCCAGCCCTTGCGTGAAGTAATCGGCCGCACCCGCCCAGGCGGCGTAGGTGACGTTCATAAAATCGGGCGAGCGGCCCATCATGCCGCAGGTCGTGCGCGCCCAGTTGAGCATCATCACGCGGCGCTTTTCGAGATCCTCGCGGGTCCGCGGGATGATGAAAGAGAGCCCTACGCGGTCGCCCGAACTCGGCGAGACGTAGGTCATCTCGTCGCGCAATTTGGGATCGCACTGCATGTCGTAGAGGGAGGCGATCGCGCGCGCGCCGTTCTTCAGCCCGGGATGGGTGGTGACGTCCTTGACCCGCTCGCCGGCGAGCCAGACCTCGCGGTCCTGCTCGCGCAACCCGTTGAGGTATTGCCGTCCCGTCCGCGCTGGCATAGCACCTCACTCCTTAGCCGCAGGGCACGGCGGGAGAGTACGATACGCCCCGGCGAAAGACCAGCGCTGCCGGGTCCACCCGCCAGCTGCAACAAACAGTTGCGCCGATGATTAACCGCCTAGCCATCTGCAGCGAATCTGCAGCGAGATCTCTCCCTTTGGTTGAAAACGGCCCCTTTCGGCTCAGCGGTCCAACGATTACCAAACCCGCCTTTTGCGAACGGTTGCCCGCTTCGCTCAGTGTCGCCAGCTCGGGTGAACGCGACCAGCCAGCTGCACTTCTTGTCCGGTCCGCTCCCGGACCGGTCCTCGACTGGAAAAGCTAGAATATGAATTCGGCAATTTTTAGATTGTTATTATCGCAGAGGAGCGAACCTCGCATCGCGGGCGGCTAGACCGTTAGCCGCGGTTCTCGAGGCTCAAATGGACAAATCGCCTCGGGGACTCGGATCAGCGCGGACCCGGGGGCTCGCGATGACGACCAGGCAAAGGAGAACGAACTTCGGAATCTAGACACTAGGGCCAACTCTCATTAGACCCTGCCCCACTCCAAGAATGGTGGACGATATGAGCGCAGAGGATATGCCTGGGGATATGACGGACGGCTTTCACCTGGTGGTGGAGGCGCTGAAGCTGAACAGGGTCGACACGATCTATGGGGTGGCCGGCATCCCGATCACCGATCTGCTGCGATTGGCGCAGGCGGAAGGGATCCGTTACTTCGGCTTCCGTCATGAGCAGTCGGCCGGGAATGCGGCCGCAATCGCCGGGTTTCTGACCCAGAAGCCGGGCATCTGCATGACGGTCTCGGCCCCCGGCTTCCTGAACGGGTTGGTCGCCTTGGCCAACGCCACGACCAACTGTTTCCCGATGATCATGATCAGCGGGTCGAGCGACCGGGCGATCGTCGATCTCGAGCAAGGCGATTACGAGGAGCTCGACCAGCTAAATGCCGCCAGGCCCTATGCCAAGGCGGCCTACCGTATCAACCGGCCGCAAGACATCGGCATCGGCATTGCGCGGGCAATCCGCGCCGCCTCCTCGGGGCGTCCGGGCGGCGTCTATCTCGACCTGACGGCCGAGGTGCTCGGCTCGGCGCTCGATGTCGAGACGGCGAAGAAGTCGCTGGTGAAGGTCGTCGATCCGGCGCCGGCGCAACCTCCGGCGCCCGAGTCGGTCGCGCGCGCCATCGAGCTGCTGGCCAATGCCCAGCGCCCCCTCGTGATCCTCGGCAAGGGTGCCGCCTATGCGCGGGCGGACGAGGAGATCCGGTCGTTCATCGAGACGACGGGTATTCCGTTCCTGCCGATGTCGATGGCCAAGGGCCTCTTGCCCGACGACCATCCGCAATCGGCCGCGGCCGCCCGCTCCTATGCGATCGGCAACGCCGATGTCGTGATGCTGGCTGGGGCGCGGCTCAACTGGCTGTTGTCGCACGGCCGGCCGCCGCTGTGGTCCGAGGCGACGCGGATTGTGCAGATCGACATCTCGCCGACCGAGTTCGACAGCAACCGGACGATCGCGGCGCCGGTCGTCGGCGACATCAAATCGGCTTTCGCGGCGTTGAACGCCGCGATGAAGCCGGGACAGGTCAGGCGCCAAGCCGCCTGGATGGACGAGATCGGCAAGCGCAAGCAGCAGAACATCGAGCGCATGGCAGCGCGCCTCAACGCCGATCCGAGCCCGATGAATTTTTCCTCAGCGCTGCGTGCGGTGCGCAATGCGCTCGCCACCCAGCCGGATGTGTATGTGGTCAACGAGGGCGCCAACACGCTCGACTTTGGCCGCAACATCATCGACATGGATAAGCCGCGCCACCGGCTCGACAGCGGCACCTGGGGTGTCATGGGCATCGGCATGGGCTACGCGATTGGTGCCGCCGCGGTGACCGGGAAGCCAGTCGTCGCGATCGAGGGCGACAGCGCCTTTGGTTTCAGCGGCATGGAGATCGAGACGATCTGCCGCTACGAGCTGCCGGTGACGACGGTCATCTTCAATAACAACGGCGTCTACCGCGGCGATCCAAAGGATAGGCCGTATTCGCCGACCGGCCTCTTGCGCGACGCGCGCTACGAGAAAGTGATAGAGGCCTTTGGCGGGGCCGGGTACCACGCGACCGACACCCCGAGCCTCACCAGGGCCGTGAGCGAGGCGCTCGCCTCAGGCAAGCCAGCGCTGATCAATGCCGTCATCGACCCGACGGCCGGCACCGAGAGCGGGCATATCCAGAGCCTCAATCCGCGGAGTGCTGTCGCCCAGAGGACGTGACCGAGCGGCTTTGGCGAGCCGCGAGATGATTGTCGCCGCAACCGATAAGGTCGCTCTCCGCGGCGGCTCGGCGCTTGAGGTGCTGCGCATCTTCCTCCGTTTGGGGCTGACCTCGTTCGGCGGGCCGGTGGCGCATCTCGGCTATTTCCGGGCCGAGTTTGTCGAACGGCGCCGCTGGCTCGACGAGCCGGCGTTTGCCGACATCGTAGCGCTCTGCCAGTTTTTGCCGGGACCCGCCAGCAGCCAGGTTGGAATCAGTCTCGGCATCCTGCGCGCCGGTCTGCCCGGGGCCTTCGCCGCCTGGCTCGGCTTTACGACACCCTCGGCCCTGGCGATGATCCTCTTCGGGTATGGCGTGACCGAGTTGGGCGACCTCTCCCAGGCGGCCTGGCTGCACGGTTTGAAGATCGTCGCGGTCGCGGTCGTCACCCAGGCGGTGTGGGGGATGGCGCGCAATCTGTGTCCGGACCGCGAGCGCGCCACGATCGCCGTCGGCGCAGCGATCCTCGCGCTCTTGATCCCCTCCGCCATCGGCCAGATCGGTGCGATTGTCGCCGGCGGGCTGATCGGCTGGGGATTGCTGCGCAATACCGCGACCGTGCAGCCGCAAGCGCCCCTCGCCATCCATTTGCCACGAGCCCTTTCGGTGAGTGCCGCCATCACGTTTCTGGCGCTGCTGTTCGGTCTCCCGGTGCTCTCGGCGGCGGTGCCGTCGCATACCATCGCTCTTGTCGACTCGTTCTACCGCTCGGGCGCGCTGGTGTTCGGCGGCGGGCATGTCGTGCTGCCGCTGCTTCAGGCCGAGGTCGTGCCGCCTGGGTGGGCGACCAACGACGCCTTTCTCGCCGGCTATGGCGCGGCGCAGGCCGTCCCGGGTCCGCTCTTCACCTTCGCCGCCTATCTCGGCACAGTCATGAACCCGGGCCCCAACGGCTGGGTGGGGGGGCTGATTTGCCTCGCCGCGATCTTTCTGCCGTCCTTCTTGCTGCTGATCGGGGCATTGCCGTTCTGGGACGCCCTGCGGCGCCGGGCCGCGGTGCAGTCGGCGTTGCGCGGCGTCAACGCTGCGGTGGTGGGCCTGCTGCTCGCGGCGCTCTATAACCCGGTATGGACGAGCGCGATCCTTGCGCCCGCAGATTTCGCGATCGGGATCGTGGCCTTTCTGCTGCTGGCGCTGTGGGCGGTGCCGCCCTGGCTCGTCGTCATCCTCGGCGCTCTCGGGGCGACCGCGATCGGCTGATCTCAGCCGAACGGCAAGGAGACGCCATGAAGCGAAGGTTTCGATTGCTCCTCCCGCTTGTCGCCTTGGTCCTCACGGCTGCGATCAGCGATGCGATCGCTCAACAAAAGCCATACACTCCGGGTCTCAGCGATCTGATGACGATGACGGTGCAGCCGCGTCACGCCAAGCTCGGCTTGGCTGTCCGTGAGGGGAACTGGCCCTACGCCGCCTACGAGCTGCACGAATTGCAGCAAGCCCTCGATCGAGCGACCGAGGCATGGCCGAAGTGGCGCGATTTCTCGATCGCCGAGATGATGCCTGCGGTGACCAAGGAGGCGATGGCCGCACTCGACCAGGCGATCAAGGCCAGCGATCCCAGCCGCGTCACCGCCGCCTATGAACAGTTGACGGCGGCCTGCAACACCTGTCACCGCAACGCCGATCGCGGGGTGATCGTCATCCAGTCGCCGACCTCCTCTTCATTTCCCGATCAGGACTTCCAGCCGGTCAAGCAATGACCCGCTGGCTTCTCGCCGTTTTCGCGTCGGTCCTCACGATCGCACACACGGCCTCGGGTGAATGCGCCCAAGCCCCCGATTCGGTATTTCTCGAAGAGCTTACTTGGACCGAGCTGCGCGACCTGGTGGGGTCCGGCAAGACGACGATTCTCGTACCGATCGGCGGGACCGAGCAGAACGGCCCGCATATGGCCCTGGGAAAGCACAATCGTCGCGTGCAAGTGCTTTCGGAGAAGATCGCGCGGGCCTTGGGAAATGCGTTGGTAGCACCTGTGATTGCCTACGTGCCCGAAGGCCAGGTTAGTCCGCCGACCGAACATATGCGGTTTCCCGGCACGATCACCGTACCGGAGGACACGTTCGAAAAAGTTCTCGAATACGCCGCGCGCAGCTTCAAGCTCGCCGGTTTCCGCGACATCGTCTTTCTCGGCGATCACGGCGGCTATCAGCGAGGCGAGAGGGCGGTCGCCGATCGGCTCAATCCGGAATGGGCGGCGGCAAGCGTTCGCGTCCACGCCATCGAGGAGTATTACCGCGCCGGCCAAGCGGAATTCGCTCGGTTGTTGAAGGGCAAAGGTTTTCACGACGAGGAGGTCGGCACCCACGCCGGCCTCGCCGACACTTCCCTGATGCTCGCCACGGATCCGCGTTTAGTGCGGGCCGATCGCCTGCGGTCAGGTGAAGGCATCCATGGCGACCCGCGCCACTCGAGTGCCGAACTCGGGCAGCTCGGCATCGATCTGATCGTGACGCGGACGGTGGACTCGGTTAGAAAGGCTGTCGCCCGACGCTCACCCTAGGGCATGCGGAGGTTGTTGTGCGCCAGCACATTCGTCGTTGGTTCGGCGTGGCCTTTTGGCTCGTCACGGTGCTCGGGCTGTGCGGTTGGGTGGGCGGCTCCGCCCTGCCATCGCTGGCCTCGCGCGACACTGCAGGGCCCTTGTGCTCCACCACAGCCTCGGTGAGCCGCACCGCACGGCCAGCCCCCTCACAGCTGCTTGCGGTTCGCGCCGATCCGGTGGACAGCATACCGGGCATGCCTATCGTCGCGGATTCGAAAAATCTCTACAGCGCGACCGCGAGCGATCGTCTGAGCCCCGCGGTCGCCGGGATACCGACCCGCGTCTACGTGCCCAACCGCAGATCGAACAGCGTCTATGTGATCGATCCGGCTACCCTGACGGTGGTGGATCGCTTGCCGGTCGGCTTCAGCCCGCAGCACGTCGTGCCATCATGGGATTTGAAGACCTTGTGGGTCGCCAATAACGGCAGCCGGCGCAAATCCGGCAGCCTGACGCCGATCGATCCCAAAACCGGCAGGCCTGGCGCGGCCATTCCGGTCGACGATCCCTACAATCTCTATTTCACGCCTGACGGCCGTTCGGCGATCGTGGTGGCCGAACGGCACAAGCGACTCGACTTTCGCGATCCTCAAACAATGGCGCTGCAGCAATCCGTCGCCGCCCCGGGCTGCTCCGGCATCAACCACGCCGATTTCTCGATCGACGGGCGCTACGCGATCTTTACCTGCGAGTTCCGCGGCGGCGGCCTGGTCAAGATCGATCTCGTCAACCATCAGGTGCTGGGCTATCTGCGGCTGACGAAGAGGGGCATGCCGCAGGACATCAGGATTTCGCCCGATGGCGCGATCTTCTACATCGCCGACATGCATGCCGACGGCGTGTACCTGGTGGACGGTGATGGCTTCCGCCAGACCGATTTCATTCCAACCGGGGTCGGCACCCACGGGCTCTACCCCAGTCGCGATGCGACCAAGCTCTACGTCGCCAACCGCGGCTCGCACTCGACCCGGGGCGCGCCGCACGGCAAGGGCAGCATCGCGGTGATCGATTTCGCGACCCGCAAGGTCGAGAAAACCTGGCCCATTCCAGGTGGAGGCAGCCCCGATATGGGCAACGTGACCAACGACGGGAAGCAGCTTTGGCTGGCGGCCCGGTGGGACAATGTCGCGTACGACATCGACACGACGACAGGGGAGGTCAAAAGCATCCCGGTCGGCCTCGAGCCGCACGGGCTCACGGTGTGGCCTCAGCCCGGCCGCTACTCCCTCGGCCACACCGGCAATATGCGCTGACCTCGCTCTTCGCCCGCAGGTCTTTCGCGGGTCGCCGATAGCGAGTAGGCTAGCGCGTCAGCTACGGGGTTCGGAAGCGTTTGGCGCCCGAACGCCCGAGATGAAGAGCACAAACGCAGCCCGGAAAGGGAGTGACGATGCCGACTTATGAAATCACCAAGGAAGATGTCGAATATTTGCGCCACGGCGACAAGGCACTGATTGCGCGCCTCTATAAGCCCAAGGGCGACGGCCCGTTCCCAGCCGTCATCGACCTTCACGGCGGGGCGTGGACGAGCGGAGAACTGACGGGCACCCAGGGCCTCGATGAAACACTGGCGAAGAACGGCTTCGTCGTCGCCTCATTGAATTTCCGCCACGCGGCCGATGGATACCCGACCTCGCTGATCGACATCAACTACGCGGTCCGCTGGGTCAAGGCGCATGCGCGCGACCTCAAGATCCGGCCCGACCAGGTCGGCATTGCCGGTCAGTCGAGCGGCGGACATCTCGCCATGCTGGCGGCGATGCGGCCGAATGACTCGAGGTATGCGTCGGTCCCGCTTCCGGCCGGCTCGCCCGCGGTCGATGCGACGGTGCGCGCGGTCGCGATGTCGTGGCCGGTCATCAACCCGTTGTCGCGCTATCGCAATGCCCAGAAGCTGGCGAAGGGGCCAAACCCGCCGGCGTTCTCGATCGGCATGAAAGAAAAGCACGACATGTACTGGGGCACCGAAGCCGCGATGACCGAGGGCAACCCGATGCTGCTCCTCGAACGCGGCGAGAAGGTGCCGACCCCGCCGGCGCTCTGGGTCCAGGGGCGTCCCGACATCGTCCACGACTACCACGACGACGATTCCGATTTTCCGGGCAATGAGCCCGAGCGGTTCGTGTCGAATTACCGCAAAGCGGGCGGCGACATCGACATCGTCTATGTCCCCAATGACGCGCGCTCGACCGGCGTTTCGTTCGATCCGGTCGCCGCGTTCTTCCGCAAGCACCTCGGCTAGGGCAGCTGCCTCCCGATTCCCTCCCCTGCGAGCGGGGGAGGGTCAGGGTGGGGGCGCGAGAAGATCCCCGGGGTACCAGTCGCCGAGAACCTGTTCCTCGGTATAGGTCGGCGGCGCAATATTGCCGACATCCTCTCCATACAGACGGAGCATACGGGACGTCAGTCGCGCTACCCGCGATGATTCTTCTGCGATAATGCGAGCTACATCACCCTTGAGGCTCGGGCTATCGTTCAGCACCAGCTCGATATCGGATCGCTCGCGAGCAATCGTCTCCATCCACCCGCGCCTTGGGTCGGCCGCCGGCGAACGCTCGAGCTTGAGCAGGTGCTCGAGAATGACCGCAATGCGGCGGCGCAGCTCATGTCTTTGGGATCGGCCCGAGCTCTCGACCTCCTCGGCCAGGTTCTCCCAATCCAGAGGCAAATTCGTGCCGATTCTGGCCGCATCACGCAGCGCGCTCGATTGCTCCTCGGTCCAGCGGACAAAATCCTCCTCGTAAAGCCGCGCGGCGCTACTGGGACATTTACCCCTCCTCCGACCGCTGGGTCATTTTCCAACATGAGCACCGCGCCACTTTCATCCCGAGCGCCTGAACAACGCTTCAGCGCCGCGGCGCTGCCCGAGTTTCGCGGTGATCTCGACGCGGACGCGGGCGATTTCAGCCTCGAGATCGGCGATATAATTTTCGAGCTCCTCTATCCCCAAGGTGCTCAGATCCTTTGGCTGCACCGGCTTGCTGCGCGGTTCGAGTTCCGATTCGTCCATTGCCGCCTCCGTTCGCGGTCTTCCCCAGCCAGCGCCGGGAGGTTATATAATCCCTAATTTCGTAGAATTCTCAGGCGTGCCGCCTCGCTGGGTGCCGACGGCCGCTCGAGTGTGGGAAATCGTCATGGCTGTACCGTTGATGCCCAAGGCGACCGCCGTGTGGCTGGTCGAGAACACCTCTCTTACCTTCGAGCAGATCGCCGATTTCTGCGGGCAGCACCCGCTCGAGATCCAAGCCATCGCCGACGGCGAAGTGGCCAACCAGATGCAGGGTCTCGATCCGGTGGCTAATGGCCAGACCACCGCGGAGGAGATCGCGCGTTGCCAGGCCGATCCTCAGGCGCGCCTCAAACTCTCTCCTCAGGCCCTGCCGCCGCAGCTGTTTCGCCACAAAGGACCGCGCTACACGCCAATCGCCAAGCGCCAGGACAAGCCCGATGCGATTGCTTTTCTGCTGAAGACCTATCCCGAGCTCAGCGAAGCGCAAATCTCGAAGCTGATCGGCACGACCAAGCCGACGATCGCGGCGGTGCGCGACCGCACGCATTGGAATAGCTCCAACATCAAGCCGCGCCATCCGGTCGAGCTCGGCCTGTGCACCTTTGAAGAGCTCGAGGAGGCGATCACGCGCTCGCGTGCCAGGCGCCCGGCGGGCGAGCCCGCGCTCGGCAGCGAGGAAGCGGAACAGATCGACACCTAGGCAATCCTGACTCTGGCGTACCCGGCTCGCGCGAGGGCCTCGTCGATTTCGCCGAGCACTGCCGGGTCGTCGATCGTCGCCGGCATGAGGTAGTCTTCGCCGTCGGCGATCTTGCGCATCGTGCCGCGCAGTATCTTACCCGATCGCGTCTTCGGCAGCCCGGCAACCACCAGTGCCGTCTTGAAGCTCGCCACCGGCCCGATGCGGTCGCGCACGAGCTGCACGGCTTCGTCCTCGACCTCGCCCGCCGGGCGCTCGACACCGGCCTTGAGCACCAGGAGGCCGAGCGGAACTTGCCCCTTGAGCGCATCGGCAACGCCGATCACGGCGCACTCGGCAACATCTGGATGCGCCGCCAGGACTTCCTCGACCTCCCCCGTCGAGAGGCGGTGGGCAGCGACGTTGATGATGTCGTCGGTGCGGGTCATCACGTGGATATAGCCGTCGGCCTCGATGAAACCGGCATCGGCGGTCTGATAAAAGCCGGGAAAGGCGCTCAAATAGGCCGCGACGAATTTGTCGTCGGCCTGCCACAGGGTCGGCAACGCTCCCGGCGGCAATGGTAATTTGACCGCCAGGGCGCCGATTTCGCCGGGCTTCAGCTCGCGCGCCGCCCCCTCGGCTTCGGCGTCGAGCACGCGGACATCCCAGCCCGGCACGGCGCGCGTCGCCGAGCCGTGTTT
>WNFT01024213.1_pt1 | contig 10587 bp, 10 predicted proteins | sample 5400191 | NCBI WGS metagenome assembly WNFT01 (sample SAMN13153359, study PRJNA577476) | soil metagenome | isolation source: 80 cm saprolite under Madrone tree | place: USA:California | collected 2016-06-14 | reverse complement strand
GACTTCACGTGCTTGCGAAAGGTCGATGCTGTGCAGGTTGTAGAAGCGAGTGGAGATCATCCGCCACATCGGACTAAGCTCGGCTGCTCCTTCAAGCCTGAACGCCTACGGGTTTCTCGCAGAGCATCTTGATATTCTCGAGGCCCCGCTTGTAGTCCGCGAGAACCGCGTTGGTCATTTCTCGCGGCGGTCCCGGGCTGCTCAGCCACTTCGCGAGGAACTGCAGGGACGTTCTTCGCTCTCCGAGACGCTTCAGGATGAACGCCGCCCGAGCCGGCAAATCTTTTTCCACGATCCTTCCATCCTCGATATACGTGATTTCATCGTCTCCGATATCGCTCTTGACCGCGACCCACTCGACGGTCAGGCCGTGGAATATGCACGTGTGCCGCAGACCGATCCGCTCCGTGGTCGCAGGCCGGTCGAGGCGTTCCACGGCCGACAGCCATTGGGGTCGCTGGTCGAGATCGATCACCAGCTGATAGACCTCCAGCATCGGCGCGTCGATCTCCACGGCCACGGAATCGGCCCCGAGCTCCATCACCGGGCTGATTCGCGGGGCTGGATCCGCGATGTTCTTCCTGATTCCGGCGAGCTGAGCATACTGGTACTCGACTTCCCCGATGGCCGGGTATTCTTCGCTCGATCGTTCCCACGCGAGAGCCCCCGGGGATTGCTCGAGGCCCGAGAAATCGAAACAGCTGGGCGTCACGAGAATATACTCGTCTGACCCGATCCGGTTCTTTAGCAAACGGTGGGCGACGACCATGTCGAGTCCCGAGCACTTCGTGAATTGCATCACCTTGATCTCTTGGACCATGCCGTGATGGGCGATGAACTTCAGGGTCAAGTTCGACGCCGTTTTGCAAGCACCGCACTGGCAGAGCGAGTCGCGCTCGATGATCTTGATCTGATTGTGGAAGCTTTCGAACATGCCTAGGCACTGCCTGACGAGGGCGTCGGCTTCGATCGGCTTGCCCTTGTGATAGAGCAGGAGCGCGTCGCCTTCGACCTCGGAGAGCACGAAGTCGCTGCCGTTGGCGGCGAGGATCGCCTCTAGCAGCTCGTTGATGATGTGGGAGCTGTGTACGAGCTCGGTCTTGGTCAGAAACTCCGTATAGCCGCTAATGTCCGGGATCAGGATCGTTGCGCTTTCAGCCATGGGACGTCCGCCTCCAAGGTAAGTGGTCCGGTGAGGGGATTCCGCCGTCTTGGCGGATCCGCCTTTGCCTCTTCGCCGTGTCGTTGCCCGGCAGTGTTACACAGACAAGGGTCGTTCGATAGATCGGGGCAACGGTCCGCCCGTTCGCAAGCGTCCCAGGTCAATCCGTGACTGGTACTTACTGGCCGCACCGAGGACTTCCAATCCTGCATGCATCCCGAGGTGGTTCCCAACGCTGCTTCATCTCCGGCTTCAGCGTAGGCGTGAAGAATTCGTCCTGCAGGTCCCGTCTAGTGTGGGACACTCGGGCGGGTCGGCAGGCTATCGATACCGTGAAATCATTTTTCATTCCGCTAGTGTGCCTGGGAATGCTGCTCTCGGGACTTTTGCATCTCTTTCTTCCAGGCGAAACTGAGAAGCACATGAGCTGCACCAGGAATGTCCGCATCGTTGGGGGGATACTACTCGCGCTGGTCCTCCCCGCTACCATTTGGGGATTTTATGTCCTTGCCGTCCTGTTCGTGATCTTCGGACTTCCCCGACTATTCGCACCGGGACGTTCCATTCGCCTACAACAGCGCTCGTATCCTCGCAGAGTGCACGGAGTGCTGTTGATGATGGGCGCAGTCGGTCTGTGGATTGTCTCCAGGCTTGGGGGATAGATAAATCCTTCAATGTCCGCTGGGAGGTTCCGGAGCGCTTTCTCAATCGGCTCGGCCGGACAGGAGGCGCCAATCTCTGGGCCACGAGTCCTGAGGTTGCCGACGCGATTCCAGGTAGCTAGGGAGCTAGTCTCGACCTTCCGGGCCTTGGGCACCATGGGATTGCCCTTAGGCTCGACGTAGACCCAGAGCTGCTCGTGCTTGACACAGGCTCGTGTAGCGACCTAGACTCCCCCGCACTTTGAACCCACGCTTGGATGAGGTTTCACGTAGGAACTTATGCGTGCAGAATTTGCATAAGGCGCGGGGAGCATGATGTCCGTCGTGGATTGTCCGTGTCAGCACGCATGACTACCGCCGCTGGGGAGTAGACCATGGCCGAGCCGGATGTGACGGTGGTGGTCGTCCCCAGGGAACGCTTCAGTGTCGCACGACGGGCCCTCGAGTGCTTGTTGAGCGAGACCACTTACCCGTTCAGGCTGGTCTACATCGACGGGGCCTCCCCGCGGCCTGTGAAGCGGTACCTAGAGGCTGAAGCCCGGAGAAGCGGGTTTCGGCTACTCCGAAGCGAGCATCATCTCTCGCCGACGGAGGCGCGGAATCTGGGCCTACGGGAGGCGGCCGGTACGCGGTACGTGGTCTTCATCGACAACGACGTGCTCGTGCGTGCGGGCTGGCTTGAGGCGCTGGTCGGCTGCGCGGACGAAACGGACGCTTGGCTGGTGGGACCTCTCTACTGCTTCGGCGAACCTCCCTTCAGCACGATCCACATGGCAGGGGGACGGCGCACATCGAGGTGCGGGACGGCGGGCGGTACATGTCCGAGAGGCACCATTGGCCGGGGGAGCATCTGGGCGAGATGCGGCCAAGGCTCGTGCGGACGCGGACCGAGCTCATCGAGTTCCATTGCATGTTGGTCCGGACTGAGGTGTTCGGTCGGCTCGGGCCTCTCGACGAAGGGCTTCTCAGCGACTTCGAGCACATCGACTTCTGTATGAAAGTGCGTGAGGCTGGCGGCTTCGTTTATCTGGATCCACAGGCGGTGGTGAACTGGATCACGCCCCCGCCGCTGGCATGGTCGGATTTGCGCTATTTCATGCTTCGTTGGAGCGACGCGTGGAACCGCGCAAGCCTGCGCCATTTTCGGGAGAAATGGCAAATGACAGAGCAGGACCCGAACGATCATTACGCTTTCGTGACCGAGTACCGTAAGCTGGCTTTTCGGCCGCTCCGGCGGGTCGTCCACGGCCTCCTCGGCTGGCGGCGCGGCACCTGGGTCGAGAGGACGATCCTGTTCCCGCTGGAGGAAAAGCTCAATCGGGTACTTGTCCCCGATCGGCTCGCAATCCGTCGGTGACCGTACACTGGCGTGCCGCGAGCGACCACTCTCGTGCGCTCAACGCATAACCGCCAGCGGCACGGGCCCTTGCGGACTGTGCGCCAGTGCTGGGCATTGGACTTGCATTTACGGACCATTGACCAGCCCATGGAGCGACCTCCGAATGTGCCCGACGTGCCGGTGTCCGTGGTGATTCCCGCCCACAACGCTGCACGGTTCATCGGCGAGGCGCTCGACAGTGTGCACGCCCAGACGGTTCGGCCGACCGAGGTCATCGTGGTCGATGACGGCTCGACCGACGGGACGGCCCTGATTGCCCGTGCACGCGCCGTTACCGTCCTGAGCCGTACGCGCGGGGGGCCCAGCGCGGCCCGGAACACGGGCATCCACGCCAGCTCGCAGCAGTGGATCGCTCTGCTGGATGCGGACGATGTATGGGAGCCGTCGAAGCTCGAGAGCGAATGGGCGGCCGTCCAGGCATGTCCAGATGTCGGCGCGGTTTTCACCGACTTCACAGAGTTCGATGCCCACGGCTCCATCGATGGCACCTTTTTCTCCCGGATCGCGCATTACCGGGCGGTCGAGCGAACCAAGGTGGCTCCCGGAGTGGTGTCCTGCGACCCGGCGAGCCTCTGGCAGCAGTTCTACCGCGGGAACTTCATCGCACCGTCCACGATGCTCGTTCGCCGGGATCTGCTCCTGGCGGTCGGGCTCTTCGATGAGTCGCTCACGCACGTTGAGGACCGCGAATGCTGGCTGCGCCTGCTGGCGGTCAGCAAGATGGCCGTTGTCGAGCGCCCTCTCATGCGTAGCCGCGTCCACGAGGCCAACTGGTCTCAAGACAACCTGCAGATGACACTCTGCCAGTTGAGGGCGCTCGATCGCATCCGGAGCCGCCCGGACCGGTATCCCCCGGGAGCGGCCGAGTGGTACGCGCAGAGTCAGCCGAGACTCTACCTCAACGGCGGGCGCTTGGCCGAAGAGCGTGGCGATGTCGCGCAGGCTCGTACGTATTACCTGACAGCCTGGCAGGTCGGTGGCGGCTTGAAGCCGCTGGCTCTCGCGGGGTTGTGCTATCTCCCCCACTCCCTCCGCAGCGCCGCCCGGAAACTGCTCGTGCATCGCTCCCAGGTCTGATTGGAGGAACATGAGGAAGGCGACAGCCTCGATCGAACAGGCCAGGCCTGAGATCAGCATCGTGGTCGTCCCGCGTGAGCGTTTCAGCCTGACTCGTCGCTCTCTGGAAAGTCTTTATGCCCACACCCCGGGTGCCTTCTCCCTCATCTACGTCGATGGTGGAGCGCCTTCAGCTGTCAGGCAGTATCTCGAAAGGCAATCCCGGGAGCGGAGCTTCCATCTTCTTCGAACAGACCAGTACCTCGCACCCAACGAAGCGCGGAATCTCGCGTTGCCCCACATTCGGGGCGAATACGTGGTATTCGTCGACAATGACCTGATCGTCAGCCCGGGATGGCTGGACAACCTGCTGCGATGCGCCGGAGAGACCGGGGCGTGGGCCGTGGGGCCGCTCTACTGTATCGGCGACCCTCCACATCAGACCGTGCACATGGCGGGCGGCGTTGCTCATATCGAGGACAATGGCGCCCGGCGTCGCTTCGTCGAGAAGCACCGCTTTGGAGGACAATCCATCGAAGCCGTGGCGCCCGTCGTTCACCGCGAGCCGTGCGAACTCTTGGAGTTCCACTGCCTCCTGATGCGGACCGATGCGCTTCACCGGCTGGGTCCGTTCGACGTGGAGCTGCTGAGCCTCATGGAGCACACGGATGTGTGTCTCACCATACATCGGATGGGAGGTCTCGTGTACTTCGAGCCGGGCGCCGTGGTGACGTACGTGGCGCCGCCGCCTCTTGCATGGACGGACCTCCCGTTCTTTATGGCGCGCTGGAGTGAAGATTGGAATCGCGCGACCCTGAGCCGGTTCGCCGACCAATGGAAGCTGCCGGAGGATGACGACGAGCTGGAGCAGACAATGAGGTGGGCCCGGGCCCATCGGCAGATGGCGCTCAGGCAGGTCCGGGTCGCGATGACTCGGTTTCTCGGCTGGCGACGCGGCATGACGGTCTGGGAGCGGCTGATATCTCCCTGTGAAGTGCGGATGAATCGCAGGGTGTTCCAGTCGCACGGTGGCAAATAACGGGATGCTGGCCGTGCCTTACGCCCAGACCAATCTGCAGCTCTACGCACAAATGCTGCGGGCCGCCTACCCCGAGAACGATGTAGATCGTGTCCGGGCCGCCTATGAGTTTGCGCTGCCACTCTTCGCCGGCGCCTACCGGGGCTCCGGCAAGCCGTTCATCGCCCACCTGGTGGGCACCGCCAGCATTCGTCGAGGACCTCGTGACCGCGTACACGGCGCTCCGGTGGAATGCTCAAACCATTGCTGTGATCCACGATCGGCTCGAAACGATGGATGGGCGAGGGCGCGACGTGCTCCTGGTCCGCCTGGCCAACGAACTCGAAGACCACCTGGATCTCGGGGTGCTCTACTGCAGCAATGCCGAACGTCGTCGGGCGTATGTCGGCTCGTCGCTCTATCGTTGTGTCGATATGGCCGCGCGTCTAGGATTCTCCGAACTGGCGAACGCGCTGGACGCCGCCTTCAAGGAGATTCTCTCCGCGGACGTTCCGGCGGTGTTTCGCCGGAGCGAGACCGAGTCGTTCCAGCTGGCTCCGGCATCCCATGGTCTCCGTCTGGGCATCCGGCTTCGCCGCCTTCTGGCTCGGCTGCCTCTTCCCTGACGATGACCGTGTCCACCCGACCCCTCGTGAGCGTCGTGATCCCGGCCTTCAACGCGGGGCCCTACATCGCAGAAACGCTCGAGAGCGTGCTGGGACAGACCTACCCGCACCGGGAGATCATCGTCGTGGACGATGGTTCGACCGACGACACCGAGGGGCGGGTAGAGCCCTACCTCAGGCAGGTTCGCTATCTTCGTCAGCCGAACGCCGGAGAGGGCAAAGCCCGGAATGTTGGGCTTCGGGCCGCCACGGGCGACTACATTGCGTTCTTGGACGCCGACGACCTCTGGCTACCCGAGAAGCTCGAGGTTCAGCTGCAAGTTGCCGCTCGCCATCCCGAGAGCAGCATGATCGTGTGCGATGGCGTCGGGCTCGAAGATGGGAGCGTCGTAACCGAGCGATTGCTCGCGGGCCCGCTGGCTGCGCGGCTCGACCAAGAGCCGATGGGCGAGCTGACCGGCTACTTTTACCTCGATCTCGTCAGTCGAAACGCGATCACGTGTCCGGCTCAGACCCTGATTCCGCACACGGTCGTAGAGCGCGTGGGAGCGATGATGGAGGATCGGCAGGCAGGTAGCGACTGGGACTACAGCCTCCGAGTGGCCCGTGACGGCCCCATCACACTGCACCGCCACTCGCTTGTCCGCTACCGCTATCTGCCGACCAGCACATCCGGCCCGCGTCGACTGCGCAGCTTCACATACGCCCTTCGAGACATCCCGGTGCTGAGGCGACACCTGCACCTGTGCGAACCCGGGGATCGCCCGGTGGTCCGCAGCAGCCTCCGCCAGCGCGTTCGGGCGCAGGCGCGAGATGCATACTACTACGCCCGGCAACAGGACTCCGCCTACGGTCGTGCCTATCTGCTCAAGCTCTTCCGGGCCGTTCCGGAAGAACCGGTGATCCTACTTTGGCTCCTCGCTACATGGGTCCCCGAAGCAGTGATTTCGATGCTGGCTCGATGGCTCCGGCAGTCCCCCGGCTCCAGCGGATATAGGGGGCAAGGCGCGGAGCGCCCTCTGGTCTCGAGAGTACGAAAGCATACGCGGCCTCGCCTCTAGCATTGCGGCCTGTTCCCGGCCCCAGTAAGCCCTTTGCGATGATCTCGAGCAGCTGCCCGTCTGGTGTGACACCGTGCCCTCGCGTTTAGCCTGTCGGCCCAGCGGGCGCGAGGAGCGCTTCCGCCCGCAGATCGAAGCGCGGCGAGCAGCACCATCGAGCCCTTGAGATCGGCGAAGAGGACCGTCACCTGCTTGCGCTCGCCCTCGAGGGCAGTCTTGGAGGTCAGGATCTTCTCGGCAAGATGCTTCGGCGTGTAGGACTGGGGGGAGGATAAGCAAAAGGAGACTCGCCGGCGCCAAGGTTTCGGCACTGCCCGAAACGGCCAACCCCATTTTCGGGGACAGCCGAAAGACCCGCCTTTGGTTCATCTGCCAGCCTTCGGGTGCCCCAGCATCACTAACCAGCCAATAGTCTAGAATGCCCCACCCGGGCCCGTTCCGGAGTCTTTGACCCAGTGAATCCGGACCGGGTGCGGTCCGTTCTCCACGCACAGACGATGGACTTGGGACTTCCAATCCTCCGGCCGATTCGATTCTCAAGGCGTGAGTTCTCCGGAAGGTCCATACACAGGGACGCCGAAAGCGCCGTAACTTGCCCGTTCTATTTCGCGGGGTTCCACAACAACAAACCGTGACGCCTCCGTGATCGCTCCGGCCGGGCTGAGTCCGAGCGTGTATCCTGGAAGGCATGATTCCGCTCTCGGTCCTGGATCTTTCCCCCATCGTCCAAGGCGGCACGCCGGCACTGGCGTTCCGCCGCACGCTGGAGCTGGCGCAGCACGCAGAGCGGCTGGGCTACACGCGGTTCTGGCTGGCCGAGCACCACAACATGCCCGGCATCGGCAGCGCGGCCACGGCCGTGCTGATTGGTCACGTGGGGGCTGGTACATCTCGCATCCGGATTGGGGCCGGGGGCATCATGCTGCCGAACCACGCCCCTCTGCAGGTGGCCGAACAGTTTGGCACGCTGGAGTCGCTGTTCCCCGGCCGCATCGATCTCGGCCTGGGTCGCGCTCCGGGCACGGACCGGTCCGCCGCGATGGCCCTTCGGCGCACGTTGAACGCCGACCCCGACAACTTCCCCAATGACGTGCTCGAGGTGATGGAGTTCCTGGCCGACCCTCAACCCGGTCAGCCCGTGCAGGCGGTGCCCGGCGCCGGCCTGCGGGTGCCCATCTGGATTCTCGGCTCCAGCACGTTTGGCGCGCAGGTGGCCGCGGCGCTGGGCCTGCCGTTCGCGTTCGCCTCGCACTTTGCGCCCGCCATGCTCTTCGACGCGATCGGCATCTATCGCGAGCGCTTCACGCCGTCCGCCCAGCTTCCGACCCCGCACCTGATGCTGGGGGTCAATGTGGTGGCCGCCGACACCGACGACGAGGCGCGATTCCTGGCGTCGTCTGGACGCCAGTCGTTCGCCGCGCTGCGATCCGGCCGCCCGATCCAATTGCCGCCGCCGTCGAAGGAGTGGGAGCGCGACCTGTCCGATCCCGGCGATCCGCTGCGGCGCTCGCGCGTGTCATTCGTCGGCTCGCCGGGCACCGTGGCCGCGCAGATGCGCTATTTCGTGGAACGCACCCGGGCCGACGAGCTAATGGTGGTATCGCACATCTACGATCAGTCAGCGCGCCTGCGGTCGTACGAGATCGCGGCCGCGACAATCACCGAGCCGCGCGCCGGCCGCGGCGGCGAAGCTCCAGTCGGACAGACACGGAGCCCCTCGGCCCGTTCATGAGATCCACCAGGCCGACACTCCCGGCCCCGGACCGGCGGAGCCACCATGCCTTCTCGCACTCGGCCCTTTACCAGCCGTCGAATAAGTCTCTAGAGTCCGGGAGGGAAACAATGGTGGGCTGCGAAACAGAACGCCTGCTGCTGAATCACCTGATCCGCGCGGAGCAGACACGGAATGGAGCCTCTGGGAACCCCGGCGCGGTTCAGCTTCTGCTGACTGCCCGACCCTGAGTCATGGCCGATACATACCGCTCCCCGTCTTAGTCCTTCCTCTCGGCCCTCATCTCGGCCGCGCTCACGTCCGGGTGGCCGATGGGATCGCCGCACCCGTTGCAGAACCGGCTTCCGGGCGGATTGAACTGACCGCACCGGGCACAGCCAACCGAGAGGGCGGCCCCACACCCGTTGCAGAAGCGGGCATCCGTCGGATTCTCGTTCTGGCACCGAGCGCAGCGCCAAGCCGCTGAGCGGCGTGGCGCTGCCCGGGCTGTCGCCGACGTCAACGGGCGAACTGCCGTCGGAAAAGCGTCAGGCCACGAACCGGCTCCGGGACGAGCGGATCTCGGGCGGCTTCGCGAACTGGCCGTCCTTCATGATCGCCAGCAGCTTGGACTTGTCTTGCAGGATGGAGATGTTCGCGAGCGGGTCACCGTCCACGAGGAGCAGGTCGGCGAGCCAGCCCTCGCGGATCTCGCCGAGATCCTTGCACATCATGATCTGCCCGCCCCAGCGCGTCGCCGAGATGAGGGTCTCCATCGGGGTCATGCCCAGGTACTTGACGAAGTACTCGAGGTCCTTCGCGTTCTCGCCGTGCGGCGCCCAGGCGAATCCGTAGTCGCCGCCGGGCAGCACGCGAATGCCACGCCTGAGCATCGCCTTCATGCTCTTCACCGCCGCCTCGAGCTCGAGCTCGTAGCCCATGTGCTTGGCGATCGCATTGGTGACGCCGACCACCTCGCCCTCGTTGAGCAGGCGGATGATCACGGAGAGGCCGGGGGCGACGAAGATCCGATCCTTCTGCGCCTCCATCATGTCGAGCGCTTCCTCGTCGGCGAAGCTCGCGTGGTAGATCACCTCGACGCCGTGGCGCATGCTCTGCTTGACCGACTCGCTCGAGCGCGCATGCGTGGCCAGGCGCTTGCCGCGTACCTTCACCTCGCGCGCGGCCACCGCCACTTCCTCGTCGCTCATCCAGCTGGTATGCGCATCCGCGCCGGGCACCAGGTTGTCGCCGGAGAGGTTGAGCTTCACCTGGTCGACGCCGTACTTGAGGAACATGCGCACGGCCTTGCGCATCCCCTCGGGGCCATCCACTACGCAGCCGAACGACATCTCCGGGAACGGCAGGTGCGGCAGCATGTCGTCACCGAGCGAGCCAGTGACCGTGATCTCCTGACTCGCCGCGAGGTAGCGCGGGCCGGGGATCTGCCCCGCGTTGATAGCGTCGCGAATCACGCAGTCGAGCCGCGGCTTGGGAGTCGCCGCGCCCACGCAGGACGTCCAGCCGTGGTCCAGGTAGAGCTTGGCCACCTGCGCCGCCCACAGGGTGTGCTCCTCGTGCGGCATCTTCTGGATGGCGTCCAGCGTCTTGGAGTTGGTCCAGCCGAAGTGCGTGTGCGCCTCGCACATGCCGGGCATCAGGGTCGCGCCGGCCCCGTCGATCACCGTCACCCCGGCGGTGGGGAGGCTGCGCGTGCCCCGCCCGACGCGGGCGATCCGGTTGCCCTGTACCAGCAGCTCCCCCTGGTAGGGTTGCGCGCCGGTGGCGTCGATTATGCGCACGTTCGTGAAGAGGACGTTCGCCATGTCGGGCTCCTTTCGGGAAGGAATCGCTTCGACTGACCGACCCTTCTGCAGGGAGTATCACGGGTC
>WNFT01015303.1_pt1 | contig 10590 bp, 12 predicted proteins | sample 5400191 | NCBI WGS metagenome assembly WNFT01 (sample SAMN13153359, study PRJNA577476) | soil metagenome | isolation source: 80 cm saprolite under Madrone tree | place: USA:California | collected 2016-06-14 | reverse complement strand
CGTCCCACGCACCACGCACGCGCTCGGGGGAGACGGGCCCCTCATCCTCTTCGGGGAAGTCGATGTCGTAGGCGATGAGGGCTTCCAGCTCGAGGATTTCCCCGCGCAGCGCCGCGAGGCGGTCGGACAGGCCACGCTCGAGCTGCTGCAGCGCGCGCCGCTGCTGCGCGGGCGATCCCGCATCGATGAGATCGGCGGTCGCCTCCGCCTGCAGCAGGTCCATCTTGCCGTTCAGCACGGCGCGGCGCGTGAACTCGCCAGGAGCCGCGGGTCGCGCACCGGCGGCCACGAGCGCGGCGAGCGCGGCCGCCGGCACCACCAGGCCGCCATGCGTCGTGATCTCGACGAGGTCGTCGCCGGTGTAGGAATGCGGCGCGGGGAAGCAGGCGGCGAGACATTCGTCGACCGCTGCGCGGGAATCCGGGCGCGACAGGCGCGCCCGAAACACGGTGCGCGGCGGGGTCGGGTGGAACGGCGCGAGGCAACGGGCGGCGAGCTCGAAGCATCCGGCGCCCGACAGGCGAATCAGGGCAAGTGCGCCGCGACCCGGTGGCGTCGCCAGCGCGACGATGGGGTCGGAAAGCAGTCTACGTCTTGACCGGCGTCGTTTTGACCGGCGGCGCGACGCGGGCCCCGGGCAGCGGCGCTTCGCGCAGGCGGCGCTTGGCGATCAGATACTGCTGCGGGATGCTGAAGAGATTCTGTGCCGCGTAGTACAGGTTCAAACCTGACGCAAAATTCAAGAACAGCACCGTCATGAACAGCGGCATGAAGTAGACCATCATCTTGGTCTGGGGATTCGGCGGCACGCCGATCTGACCCACCTTGGACAGCCCGAACATCGACAGGCCAAGCAAGATTGGAATGATTTTGAACGGATCGGGGCGCGAGAGGTCCGGGAGCCAGAGGAACGGAACGCCGCGGAACACGATCGTATTGGCAAAAACGAAGAAGAGCGCGAGCAGTACCGACCACGGCAACAGCATGGGCAGGCAGCCGCCGAACGGATTGACCTTGTGCTCCTTGTAGATCCGCAGCATCTCCTTCTGCAGCCGCGCCGGGTCGTCCTTGTACTTATCCTGGGTCTCTTTGATCAGCGGCGCCACCGCCTGCATCCGCATCCCCGATTCCATCGCCTTCTGGTTCAGGGGCCACAGCACGATGCGGATGACGATGCCGAACAGAATCAGCACCCACCCGTACGCCAGGTGCAGTCGCTCGTGCATCCAGAGGAGAATGTTGACGACGAAGACCGAGACGGGCTGAATGATCGGCCGGAAGATGCCGCCGTAGGGATTCGCGTCATCGAGGCCGTGGCCCATCGGCGCGAGATGGCGGTTCTCGAGCGGGCCCGCGTGCGCCGGCGAACGTCGGTTGTCCCTCGTCCAACGCGAGCGCCGCCGTGAAGAAGTATTTCGACTTTACGCCGACCCATTCGAACGGACCGTTGAAGAGCGTACGCTCGCCGGGGCGGATCTTGCCAAAATCAGTGCGCTCCGTCTTGGAGGCTTTCGTGACCACCGAGTAGTGCCGATAATCGTCCAGCGAATCCTTTTCGGCCGAACGCAAGCCATCCGCCAGATCGATGAGCAACACCGCGCCACCGCTCCCGAGGCCGCTCACCGAGCCGCGCACGTCGAAGCGATACTCGCCCGGGACGAAGGAATACTCGAGCGTCACGTGCGAGCCGGCACGGTCGGCTGCGAGGCGAAGCGGGGTGGCACCCTGCCCCGCGTGGACCACAACGCCCGCGTCGGGGGTTGGCTGGAAATCCCAGTCAGCGAGCGATACGGTGTCGCCGCTGGGCAGCACGAGCCGGTGCCGCAGAAACGCATCGCCTGCCGGGACGAGCTGCACCGGTTTCGCGGAATCGCCGGGAGCAAATGACTGGTACTGCAACAGTTCGGCGGACACCAGCCGGCCCCCGCGAGTGCTGAAGCCGAGCCGGTAGAGCGGCGAGGTGACCCACACCATTCGACCGGTGTCGGCGGTTGGGCGGTTCGGCCGCTGGGCGGTTGGTGGGCTCTGGGGCGTGCTGAGCCGTGACGCCGAGTCGCGAACGACCGCACTATCCGCCGAACCGCCCAACCGCCCAACCGGCGGTTTCGGTTTCGGTTTCGTCGGCCAAATGATCGACGGCGCGACGGCCACGATCATCATGAGCACGAACGCGATCAGCAGGTTGCGCTTATCCACGTACGGTCCTAGGGAACTGGATCATATCCGCCAGCGTGGAACGGATGACACTTAAGGATGCGTCGGACGCCCAGCCAGGAGCCGCGCAGCGCGCCGTACCGCTCGACGGCCTGGTAGGTGTACCGCGAGCACGACGGCTCGAACCGGCACTGGGTGAACACGAGATGCGACAGCGTGAGCTGGTAGCCACGGATGAGTGTCATTACGGCTAGCCGTGGCAGTCGTTGCAGCGTCACCTCAGTGTCTCCACGGCCCCCGTCAAATCGGCGCGCAGTGCTGCAAACGAGGCGGCATACGCGGAGCGCTTCGCGCGGACCACGAGATCGATGGCGGGAAGATTGCGCAGCACGTCGCGCCGCAGGATCTCACGCAGGCGCCGCCGCACGCGATTGCGCGCCACGGCGGTGGATTGATGGCGTGGGACGATGAGGCCGATGCGCGGATGACCCGAAGCATTGTGACGCCAGACCAAGTCGAGATGCTGGGTGCGCCGCCGGCTGCCTGCCTCCCAGCAGGACATGAGCTCCGAGCCGCGCGCGATGCGTACGCGGCGCGGGTACCGCTCGCGCGTTTACCGGCTCCGGTGTTTGGATGGAGTACGGACGGTGAGACGCTTGCGACCCTTCTTGCGCCGGCGGGACAATGTGGCGCGGCCCCAAACAGTTTTCATCCGCGCGCGAAATCCATGCTTATTGATGCGCCGCCGATTGCGCGGCCGATACGTCGGACCCATAAATTCCTCGAGTAAGGCCGGGAAAGTTACCCGGCTCGCGAGGCGCCGGTCAAGGTTGACTTTTCCACATACGGCCCGTACTTTCGGGCCGCCCTTGCTGGACGTCCTTCCTAAATCAGAAAATCGTAATGGAGCAATCGGTCAACGAAGCTTGGAAGCGCCTCCTCGACGAAGCTCGACGTGAACTTCCGGAGGCGACGGTGCGGACGTGGCTCGAGCCATCGCAGCCCATCGCGCTCGACGACGGTCGTCTGATTCTCGGTGCGCCCGATCAGTTCGCCGCGGAGTGGAACGAGTCGAAACACGCGTCGCTCCTGGCGCGCGCCGCGGAGCGCGTGCTCGGCCGGCCGACGACCGTCGTCTTCCGCGTCCAGGAAGACCGACAGCGCCGGCCGCAGATGGATTTCTTCGTGGCGCCGCGTGAAAACGCGGCGACTGCGACCGCCACCAACGTCGGGACCACACCGCTCAACGAACGGTACAGTTTCCAGACGTTCGTGATCGGGAAGTCGAACGAGCTCGCTGCGGCGGCGGCCCACGCCGTCGCCGAGGCGCCGGGCAAGACCTACAATCCGCTCTTCATTTACGGCGCGACGGGACTCGGGAAGACGCATTTAATGCAGGCGATCGCGCACGCGGTGCTCGAGAAAAACCCCGAGACCAGGCTGCAGTAGGAAGGCAAGGAAATGACGCAGGAGGAGTTCTTCCACACGTTCAACGCGCTGTTTGAGGCGCACAAGCAAATCGTGCTGACCTCCGACCGGCCGCCCAAGGAGATCCCGGGGCTGGAAGACCGGCTGATCTCACGGTTCGAGTGGGGGATGGTGGCCGACATCGGGCACCCCGATCTCGAGCACCGCATCGCGATCTTGCGGAAAAAGGCCGAGCAGGACCATCTCGAGCTCACGATCCCGGACGATGTCCTGCGCTTCATCGCCGAGCATATCCGCTCCAGCGTCCGCGAGCTCGAGGGGTGCATCATCAAGCTGCTGCTCTTCGCCTCGCTCAAGAATCGCGAAGTCACGATTGAGCTGGCACGCGAGGCGCTGTCGGACAAGATCCGCCAGGGCGAAGAGGGGGCGGCGTATGGCGGGGGCAGCCAGTCGGCCCCGAGCATCGACCGCGTCCAGGAGGTCGTGGCCCGCCGCTGGGGCGTGACGCCGGAGGGACTCCGCTCCAAGGCCCGGACCAAAACGCTGACCGTTCCCCGCCAGGTCGCGATGTACCTGGCGCGCGACATGCTGGGTATGCAGCTGGTGGAGATCGGGCAGGCGTTCGGCGGCCGGGACCACTCCACGGTGATTCACAGCGTGGACAAGGTGGAGCGCCAGATGATGCGCGACCGCACGTTCAAAGAACGCGTAGAGATGGCGCGGCAGGAATTGTCCGCACTATAGCGAACACAGCGCGTGGGAAACACCGTGGGATGTGGGTTGTGGGGACAACCGCTCGGATATCCGCAAAACGCTAACATCCCCAACAGTGCACCAACATCAGGTGACGCCGTACAGGTGATGCACTGGTTGCGCTTTAGCGATATCGCCCACATATCCCCGATGTCTACTACTACTACTAGTAGTTCTATATAGAGAAGTAGTACTAAGACTTTCCTCATTTTGGAGACGACGCGCCCCGCATGAAGTTCACGATCACGCGAGAACAGCTACAGGAAGGCCTGGCGGCAGTGGCGGCTGCCATCCCCGCCAAAACGACGCTGCCGGTGCTGGCCAACGTTTTGGTGGAAGCCTCGAAGCAGGCCGGCGGTCTGCGACTCTCCGGCACCGATCTCGACATCGCGGTGAGCACGACGGTACCCGCCGAGGTGGATGCCGACGGCGCCGTGACGCTGCCGGCCAAGAAGCTGGTCGACATCGCCCGCGAGCTCCCGTCGGGCCCGGTGCGTGTGACCGCCGCCGGCGAAGCGCGCGTCTCGATCGAGTCGGGTCGCGCCAAGTTCAAGCTGCTGGGTCTGCCCCGCGAGGAGTTCCCCTCGTTCCCCGCTGTGAAATTCGAGAAGGCCTGGAAAGCGGCGGCCGGCGTCGTCCACAAGCTGGTGGGGCACGTGGCGTTTGCCGCGTCGACGGAGGAAAGCCGGCCGATCCTGAACGGCGTGCTCTGGGAGCTGCGCCCCGACCGGATGCGCATGGTGGCGACGAACGGTCACCGCCTGGCCAAAATGGATGTGCCGGCGACCGGTGGATCGACCGCGGATCTCATCGTTCCCCCGAAGGCGCTCGAGCAGATCCGCCGGCTCTACCCGGGCGATGCCGAGATCGAGCTGGCGAAGAGCGACAACCACATCGGGTTCCGCGCCGGTGGGACCCTCGTGTTCTCGCGTCTGATCGAGGGGCCGTACCCGAATTACGAGCAGGTGATTCCCCGCGAGAACGACAAACAGGCGACCGTCGACAAGCTGGCAATGGGCGCCGCCCTGCGCCGCATGAGCGTCGTCGCCAGCGATCAGACGCATCGCATCCGCCTCGCCTTCTCCGGCGGCAACGTCAAGTTCTCGGTGCAAACCCCGGATCTCGGCGAAGCGCAGGACGAGCTGGCGGTGACGTACGAAGGCGAGCCGCTGGAGATCGGGTTCAACGCGATGTACTTGCTCGAGATCCTCAAGTACATGCCGACGGACGAAGTTCGCTTCACGTTCAAGGCGCCGGAGCGCGCCGCCACGATCGAGCCGGTCGGCTGGAACGACCCGGCGTCCTACATGGCCCTCGTGATGCCGCTACGGCTTGTGGATTAGCGAGTCCGGCAGCGAATCCGCCAGCGAATCGACCGGCACTAACGAATCGATCGGAATCACCGGAAGTATGGGAGGCTCGATCACCGGCACCGCGGGGATCGAGTCCTCTTCAGCCGGCGGGACGGGTGTTTTGCCGCCGTAGTAGCGCGCGAGGATCAAATCCCGACGCGCGAGCATGCGTGCCGGTCGAAATGCCGGATTGGATGTGCGTGGCTGCGGCAGCGTCGCCGCGAGTGCCGCGGCCTGCGCCTCACTGAGCCGCGCCGGCTCGACGCCAAAGTACGCCACGCTCGCCGCGCCGGCGCCCCACATGCCCGGGCCCAATTCCGCGGTACTCAGATACAGCTCCATGATGCGGCTCTTGCTCAACGCGAGCTCCAGCCGCACCGCCGTCACCGCCTCCTTGAGTTTGCGGAAGATCGAGCGCGACGGGGAGAGATAGAGATTCTTCGCGAGCTGCTGGGTGATCGTGCTCGCGCCGCGATGGCCGCCCGCGGCCCAGGCGTCATGCAATTCAATGAAATCAATCCCGTGATGCGTTTTGAATCGCGAGTCTTCCGCGATGATCACCATGCGTTCGAGCAGTGGCGACGCCTCGGCCGTCCCGACGGGACGCTGAGACCGTCCGACAGTCCGACAGTCCGACCTCAGCCGCATCATCGCGGTGCACCGCGGGTCGTGGCTCCGCCACCACACCGGCGGTGGCCAAACACCGAACACCCAGACGACGAACAGCGCGCTCGTCCCTAGCAGAACGCGTCTTGCAATCCTAGCTTTTTGCACCGCCATGGACCTCGAAGCCCTCCAGAAGCGCCTGCAACAAGCGCTTGGTCCCGAATTTACCGTTGGCCCATTGCTGGGTCAGGGGGGGTTTGCCGCGGTGTTCCGCGCCCGCGACAACTCCTTGAACCGCGACGTTGCGGTGAAAGTCCTCGACGTCGAGCTCGCGCCGTCCCCGAACGTCGCCGAGCGCTTCCTGCGCGAGGCGCAGACCGTCGCGCGCCTCGAGCATCCGCACATCGTGCCGATCTACAAGGTCGGCCGGCAGGCCGAGGTCTTCTACATCATCATGCGGTGCATCGACGGCCCGTCGCTGGGCGACCTCCTGGAACGACATCAGAAGCTGTCGATCGGCGATGCCGCGCGCATCGCGCGCCAGGTCGCCGACGCGCTCGCCTACGCCCACACCCACGACATCGTGCACCGCGACATCAAGCCGGACAATGTCCTGCTCGACAAGAGCGGCCACGTGCTGGTCACCGATTTCGGCATCGCCAAGGCCGCCCAGGCCGCGCAGGCGGCGAAGCCCGGGACGGCGGGGGCGCAGCTCACCAGCGAGGGCATGATCATCGGGACGCCGCAGTACATGAGCCCCGAGCAGGCGGCGGGCGACATGCTGGACGGCCGGTCCGACATCTACTCTCTCGGCATCGTCCTTTACCAGATGCTCGCCGGGACACCCCCGTTCGACGGTTCCTCGTCGGCATCGATCCTTGCTCAGCAGCTGACGCAGACGCCCCCCTCGATTCAGCGCGAGCGCCCCGACGTTCCGGAAGAGATGGCGGTCGTGCTGGAGCGCATGCTCGAGAAGGATCGCAAGAAACGATTTCAGATGGCCAGCGAGGTCAGTCGCGCGTTAGTGAACGCGCTGCCGACGGCGGCACGCGATCGCGTGCGGGTCCCGTTCCGGCGGCGCGTCACGGCGATGTTCTACAAGTCGCTGCTCGGCCTCAGCGTGGCAGGCTGCCTGCTGTTCATCGCATTCGTCGCGGGCGCGGCGGTCGTCGCCTATACCGTCTTCAGCAAGGCGCCGAAAGTTGCGATCCGGCCGCCCGTGCCCGACAGTCTCACGCGCGCGCTGCGCGCGCGCCGCGCGCTCAATGCGGGCGACGTCGCGCTCTATGCCTATCAACCTGCCGGCCAGGAAGACACCACGCTGCTGCTGCTCACCCGTCACCACACCGTGGTCGTCACGCCGCACGGCGTCCGCTCGTACGCGCGCGACAGTGTGGACACCAAGATGGGGTTCGACGTGCGCGGCGGCCTCACGTTTCGTCTCGTGATCCGCGGAACCGAATCGCGCGAGCTCGCCGATACGGTGTTTCGCAGTCTGTCATTTCGGGACATGATCTTGCTGAACGGGCAGCTCAACGAGCGCGACGCGATGGAGTCGGCGCCGAAGGGTCGCCCGCGCGTGCGGGTTCGGACGCGGCGGTCTCGCTAACGTCGCCCGGCGGTGGGCTCCCGCGTCACCAAAGAATACACGCTCGCGCCGTCGATGTGAGACACGTCGCCTGGCGAGGTCGCGACGGCGCCGAAGCGATTCTCTCCCCCGATGGACAATCCCAGCGCGAACGCCGCGCGTCGCAGCCCGCCGTCGGTATCGAGTCGGGCGATGATCTCGATCGGCCAGCGTGACGACGTGGCGGGCGTGCGCCAGGCCAACCCAAACGCATAGGATGCCACCGAGTCCGGTGTGATGCGCGCGGCGGTCGAAACCGCGATTGCGGGAACGGGTCCGGGATGCCAGGTCAGACCCGGGATGTAGGTCAGGCGCTGCCGCACTCCCCGGACGATCGGCTGGCCGAAGTTCGCGGCCACCGCGCCAACCGTCAGACCGGGGCGGGCGACGTACGACATGCCGAGATCCCACCCGGTCTCATTGGCGCCGCTGCCGCCATAGCGTGCGACGGCAAAGCCCGCCGCCAGGCCGGCCGACCCCCCCGCGAGTCCCAGGCGGATGGTGCTGCCGCGCACGCCCCCGTCGAAGAAGTCCCGTTGATAGCCGAATGACAGCCCACGCGAATTGAAGCCGGCGTTGATCTGGCGCAGCCGGCCCCGCGAACCGGGGTCGCCGACTCCCACCTCCGCGTACACCGATGCTTCGCGCAGCACGCCAAGGCCTGCGGGATTGACCCAGATGGCGCGGGCATCGCGAACGTCGGTGGGAAAGAGGTAGGCGGTGGCGCGGTTGGGAGCGACTTGCTGAGCGGGGAGGCGGTTCGACGGGTAGACGATTAGAGCGATCGCGGCCAGCGCGTACAAACCGCCGAACCGCCGAACCGCCCGACCGCCCATTACGGCAGCACCGAGACCGTCGTCCTCGACACCTGCGTGCGCGGAATCGTCATCGCCTGAATCGGGAGCGTGATCGTCATCGACGTCGAGTCGTGCGATTCGCCGCCCACGTACCGCCCGTCCGCGGTGACAAAATCCACGCCGCTGCGCACGCCGCTCCCGGCGACGTCGAACGGCTGGCCCGCTTGCTGGCCGCTTCCCTTGATCGTGAAGTCGGAGCTGACGTCGACGCGCAGGGCGCGCGTGCCGTTGCGGTCCTCCCAGGCGGCGGCATGCGACCGGTTGACGCTCGTGACCGTGACGCTGCCCGCCGCGCGATCGTTCTCCGTCGACGTGTCGGTCCAGGTCGCGCCGAGTGTCGCGCCGCTGACCGGCAGCCGGGGGAAGAAGTTCTTGAACGAGCCGACGACGGGCGACAGGGATTGCGCGGCCACGCTGTCGGATGCGGTGTGATTGCGGAACTCGCCTTTGGGTGTGAGCCGTCCCAGAAATGAAAGCCCCTTGGCAGCGGCGAGGTTGATGCCCATCGGCGCATTGGTGCCCGAGTCCGGCGCGATCGAGTCGATCGTGATGGTCGTCGGATAACCGCTGCTGTCGGCCGGCCCGGTGATGGTGACGGCGAAGAACGCGCGCAGCCCGAAATCGAGGGGCTGGTGCATGCCTTGGAATTCTTGGTCAATGTGAATGACCTGATGCATCGCATAGCGCAGCGCGCTCGGACCCAGACGGAGTCCCTGCGGCGCGGCGGGCGGCGGTGCTCCCGGCGGCGGGGGGGGGGGCGGTGCCGCCGGCGGATTCGCCGGCGTGAGCGTGGATGGATTCTTTGGCGCGCAGCTGAGAGCAGTGATCGCTGCCGCCACAAAAAGAACGCGACCCATCGGCTATTCCTTGGTCTTGGTACGGCCGAAGATGGCGACCACCTCGGTCTCTTCGCTCATCACCTTGAGCAACTTCCATCCCCGCTTGCGCATGTCGGTCCGCCAGCCGATGAGCTTCTCCCATTCTTGAGCGGTGGTCCGAAACACGCGGAGGTCCGCGACATTCTCCCAGTGGGGCGGATAGGGAGCGGATTTGGAGGGAACGGGCGGCTGTGTGGTCACAGAGGAGGAAGTGGTGAGACCATAAGCCGAGTTCTGTTTACTCGTTGGTACGAGCAGATGGTCATCTCTCTGGGATAGCTGTCGCCAGCCATCTCGTGCGGCCTACCCGCAGCTCAGACGACCCGGGCCGGGTCTCGCTGCTTATTTGGCCTTGCTCCGACCGGGGGTTGCCGTGCCACGCCCGTTGCCGGGCGCGCGGTGGGCTCTTACCCCACCGTTTCACCCTTACCCTTTGGATACAAAGGGCGGTCTGTTCTCTGTGGCCCTGTTCCGTCGCCTTACGGCGCCCAGGCGTTACCTGGCGGTCTGCCCTGTGGAGCTCGGACTTTCCTCGGGTGGCCCCTCAAGCCGGCCAACCGCGACCATCGGCCCCACCACTTCCAGGGGGGAAGTTACCGGCCCCCTGCCCCATGGGGCAAGCCTTACTTCGCGAAGCGCCGAATCACGCGACCCAGACTGTCGGTCGCGGCGCCGTCGAGCCAGAAGCCCGCATGTTCGGTGAACGCGGCGTATCGCAAGCGCGACAGCTCGGCGGGTGCGAACGTCGCACGCTCGGGTGGCAACCCGACGGCGGAGAGCGCGAAGATGTCGCGCGCCCGATATCGCCGCATCAACGTCGGCCGGGTGTCCTGCCGCAACCAGAGGAAGATCGGAGCGTCGGGACTCGAGAAACCGCGCAGCAAGCCGAGCGAGAACCAGTCCGCGGGGGCATCGCTCGCGTGAAACGCAAATCG
>WNFT01013081.1_pt1 | contig 10592 bp, 6 predicted proteins | sample 5400191 | NCBI WGS metagenome assembly WNFT01 (sample SAMN13153359, study PRJNA577476) | soil metagenome | isolation source: 80 cm saprolite under Madrone tree | place: USA:California | collected 2016-06-14 | reverse complement strand
GGCCGCGGCCGGGGTTCGTAACGCCCGTAATCTGGCCACTCGTCGTACCGCGCACGTCGAAGGTGATTGACAGCGGCACCATGTCACCGGCCCGATTGGTTGCCTGAACGGTGAGGTCGGTGCTTTGATTGAGTTGCAGTGCTACGAGCGTCGGCGATATGCTGAGTCGTGCGAGTGACCCGTCGGTCAGGGCCGTGCGCGGTTCGAGCTTGCACGACACGGCCGCGAGGGCAGCGACGATACAGATAGCATCTTTAAGCAGCGCCAGTCGCCGCGACAGCTTGTGCATGAAGATCATCGCGAGAGCCTCGGGTAAATCGTGGACAAAATGAAAAAGCCGCCTGCGTGCGACCGAATGCGGTCGACTCGCTGGCGGCACGGCTGGCGTGACGAGCGAATGCTCGCGGTAGCCCCGTTACTCTGCGACGCCGTCTTTCGACGGGTTTGCTCTGAGCAGCGTTATGGGCGCTTGGTTACGGCTACGATGGTACGGATGGGTGCCAAGGGAGGCTGTAACACCCGTCACGCCAACGGGGGTCGGTCGCTAAAGCCTTTTACTCGTGCGTGGTTATGAGGCGGCTCGTAAACAGATCCGCGATTACTGCGGCGTGGGGCTCGAGGAGCATGTCGTCGCCGTCACAATTGTCGGGTCCGCACGAGACTTCGAAGTCGCGCACCACGCTCCGCCAGCGCTCCGAGAGATACCCAGAGCGCAGCCAGTTGCGGTTCGGAACGAACACGCTCAGGCGTCCGCCGAAATCGGGCGGGATGTAGCGGCGCACAGCAGCCAATGTCACTTCCTTGAGCTTGGCGCGCGGTATCAGCGCCGGATCCGACGCCGAGCGAAGACGGGCATCCCGTTGCGCCGCCCGGTGGCTGAGGTAGTCCCGGAGATAGCGATGAGCTGCGGTGACTGGGAGCGACGCGAGCGCACGGCCATGGTGGCGCGCGCGCCTTACCAGATTGCGGGCGCGGTCGCCCAGTTGCGGGAGCGGCCGATACCAGAAGGGCCACGGACCGGCAAACAGGGCGACGCATTTGACTGTGGCACCGCGCGCGACGAGCTGCCGCGCCAGCTCAAACGCGATGGTGCCACCGGCACAATAGCCCGCAATGACCGAAGGACCGCTGGAGCGGAAGGCGGTGATCTGGTCGGCGAAATACCCGGCCAGATCCTCGACGGATGTCAGCGGCTCGCTGCGGCCATCGAGGCCTGGCGGCTCGAGCCCGAAGAACGGCTGCGCGTCGCCCAGCCGCTGCACAAGCGCCCGGTAGGTGAAAACGTCGCCGTTGTGGCCGGCAATAGCGAATACCGGGTCGCGTGTGCCGTGGGGCTGCAGCGGCACGATCGCGCGCTGCTGCGCTCTCAGATCCCCCGCTGTTCGCAGAAACGCGAGTATATCGCTCTTGCGCCGCTGCAGGTGATCGCGCAGCTCCGGCGTGAGCGCGCCCGCCGGCGCGTTCAACCGTAGCTGGTCACCGTCGGCCCACACTTCCATGTCGCGGTTCCGCAGCTCCGCGAGAAACGCGGCGACGCTCAACAGCAACTCGGCCCAAAGAGCCGCGAGCGCCCGCTCGGTATCGGTACGAGGCGCGACGGTCCCGCGCGCGGCACGCGTCTCGTCAGCGGCCACGAGCGGCAGTGCCTGGCGGTCGATCTTGCCGTTGGCATTCAGCGGCAACGACTCCAGCAGGAGGAACGCGGCGGGAACCATGTAATGCGGTAACCGCGCGCCGACGTACTTGCGCAGCGTTGTGGGCGTCAGAATCACGTCGTCGACTGCGGGCAAGCGACGGATGTGCGCGTCGGCTGGTTGCTCGCGTATCAGACGGCGGCCCGCTGAGGGCCGAACCGCGTACACATAGCACAGATCGGTGCTGCGGAGCAGTGGATCCTGTTCCACCAGCACCTCGAAGCCCTGCTGCTCGAGCAGCGACGTGATCGGCTCGAGATTGGATTGCAGATCCACCTCAATGACCAGCTGGCGCACCTTGGGCCAGTCGGCGTGCCCGAGTCCCAGCAGCACATCGAGCTCGCTCTTCTCGACGTTGATCTTGAGGAGATCGATCCGCTCGATGGCTTCGTCGGCGATGACGTCCGACAGCGTCCGCAGCTGGACGGTCACCGATTGGGATTGCAGTCGCTCATCGATCAACGCGCCGATCTCCGAGGACCAGCGTTCGCTTCCCGCTCCGTCGTCCTGCTGATTGCGCACGTAGCTCTTGACCACGTCGCGCTCCGTGGCGGGGTCGGCATAGAGGCCGGAGAGCAACGACATCCCCTCGAAGAACGTCAGATCACCGGAGCGATTGTCGCGCGACAATCCCACTGGATGACAGGTCACCCCGGCGGCGCCCCCGTAGGCGGCGGCATTCGCCTGCAGGCACGCAAACACCGTGGGGTTCGGCTCGAACGCATGAATCCGTACGTTCGGCGCCAGGCGACTGGCAAAGACGGTGAACAGTCCGATGTTCGCGCCCGCATCCACCACGCAATCGCCGTCCTGGATCGTGATGCCGTGACGGAGATATGCCTGCAGGACGAAGATCTCGTTGTAGATGTAGTCGGTCTCGCTCTTGTTCAGGTGAGCGACGGCCATGCCGTCGGGCAGCACGTGCACCGATGGCGCTGACCAGAGCGGTTGCTCCGCGCGCTGCGGCACGACGTACGCCACGAGCTGCTTGTCACCGTTCCCACCTTCCGGCTCCCGCGCCAACACGACCGCCTCGCGCAAACCCCGATGCTCGCGCAGCACGCTCGTGATTTCGCCGGGTTCGATGCGATAGCCGTGGATCTTCACCTGGTCGTCGATCCGCCCGCAGAACTCGATGGAGCCGTCCGAGAGCGCACGGGCCAGATCACCGGTGCGATACAGACGGTCGCCCGTATCGGAGACGAATCGCTCCGCGGTCAGATCAGGGCGGTTCAGATAGCCGCGCGCCACCCCGGCGCCGCCGATGTACAGCTCGCCGAGCTCGCCGGCCGCTACCGGCCGCCGCTCGCCGTCGAGGATCGAGACGCGCGCATTGGGCAGCGGTTTCCCCAGCGGGAGTGTGCCCGACTTCGTGTCCGGTACCGTCCGATCAACGCGGTACGTCAGGACGCCGACGGTGGTCTCGGTCGGGCCATAGTGGTTGTAGATCTCACAGTCCGGTGCAAGGACGCGGAGTTGCTCGATCCAGTCGCGGCGTGAGGCCTCGCCGCCCAGGATCAAGCGACGGCGTGGCATGACCAGCTCCGGGTTCTTGCCGACCTGCAATGCCGCGAGATGCGACGGCACGATTTTCAGGACGTCGATCCGTTCGCGCACGAAGTATTCGGACAAGAGCGCCTGGCTCTCGGTGCGTTCCTGCGCGATGACGTGGAGACAACCGCCCGTCACCAGCGCCGGGAACACGACCGTATTACCGAGATCGGCCGCGATCGTCGAGACGGTCGCGTGCTGCATGCCTGGCTCGAGCCGCAAGCGCTCGCTCACGCCCAGTACGTAGCTGACGATGTTGCGGTGCTCGATGCAAACGCCCTTGGGCCGGCCGGTCGAGCCGCTCGTATAGATCACGTAGGCCAGGTGGTCCGGTTGGACCGGAGCGCCGCTCTGAGCCACGGGTCCCAGCGGCTGCGTCCAGTCGAACGAATCCAGGCACACCACCTGCGCATCAGCGCTTGGGAGACCCGCCACGAGGCTCTGCTGCGTCAAAAGGATTTTGACCTGGGCGTCGCCGAGCGTGTAGGCGATTCGCTCCGGCGGATATGTGGCATCCATCGGGACGTACGCCGCGCCCGCCTTCAGGATGCCGAGGATACCGATCACCATTTCGAGCGAGCGCTCGACACACAGCCCCACCAGCGAGTCCGGCCCGACGTGGAGCTGCCGCAAGTACTCCGCGAGCTGGCCTGCGCGACGGTCGAGCTCGCGATACGTCAGTCTCTGCTGCTCGAACACCACCGCCACCTGATCGGGCGTGCGTTGGGCCTGATCTTCGATGAGCTGGTGCAGGCAGCGGTCGGCGTTGTTCACAGCGAGCACGCGATCAGCTCCTTCATGATTTCGTTGGCGCCGGCATAGATGCGCTGCACGCGACTATCGGCCCACATGCGCGCGATGGGATACTCCGTCATGTAGCCGTAGCCGCCGTGGAGCTGGAGACAGTCGTCCACGATGCGGCACTGGGAGTCGGTGAGCCAATACTTGGCCATGGCGACCGTCGTGTCGTCGAGCTGGCCGGCGACGAACTGTTCGATGCAATGATCGAGGAACACGCGGCCGACGTGCGCCGCGGTCTTGCATTCGGCCAGGACAAAGCGGGTATGCTGAAAATCGAGTAAGGCCTTGCCGAACGCCGAGCGCTCCTTCACGTACCGGGCCGTCAGGGCCACCGCTTCTTCGCTGGTGGCGACCGCGGTGACGCCGACGGCCAGGCGTTCGTATGCCAGTCGCTCCATCATTTGACCGAATCCCTGACCTTCCGACCCCAGCAGGTTCGCCGCCGGAACGCGCACGTCGTCGAAAAACAGCTCGCAGGTGTCCTGCGCGTGCATGCCGACTTTGTCGAGCGAGCGCCCGATGCGGTAGCCCGCAAGACCCTGTGATTCGACCATGACCAGCGAAATGCCTCGCCTCGCGGGAACCTGCGGGTTCGTCTTCGCGGCAAGGCAGATCAGCGTGCCCAGCCGGCCGTTCGTGATGAACGTTTTCGAGCCGTTGATGACGTACTGATCGCCTTCGCGCCGCGCTGTCGTTTTGATGCTCTGCAAGTCGGAGCCGGCACCAGGCTCGGTCATGCCGATCGCGCCCACCAACTCGCCGCGCGTCATGCGCGGCAACCAGCTGCGTCTTTGCTCGTCTGTGCCGTAGGCGAGGACGTAGTGCGCCACGACGCTCTGGATGATCGCGCCGAAGTGGACTCCCGCTCGCGCGAGCTCTTCCAGGACCACGGCCTGGTGGACAAAGGTGCCGCCGCCGCCACCGTACTCTTCGGGGATGTCGGGGAGCAGCAGACCGGCCTCTCCCGCAGCCAACCAGGCGGCGGCATCAGGGGCCTGTTGCTCGCGCCAGCGCTGCTGGTGGGGGACCAGCTCCCGGTGGACGAACTGCCGCACGCTCTCACGGAACATCCGCACGTCGTCGGTCACCCACGATGACTCGTAAGTGGCGGACGGCATCATGGTCGTCGTCACGACGGCCTCCCCTCGATCACGACGGCCCCAACGAATCCCGACGCCGGCGAGAAGCTCATCATGGACCATCCCGCAACGCGAAGCAGCCTCGCCGGCTCGCCCGGGACGAGCGTGACGTCGAAGCGATGGAGCGGGTGATTCAGGCCGTCGCCCAGCGCCTTGATGAACGCCTCCTTGCGCGTCCAGCAGTTGAAGAATCCCAGTGACCGCCCGGACGGCTCCAGTTCCCGATAGTCCGCGCGCTCGGCGTCGGAGAAGAAGCGGGAGGCCAGGTCGTCAGCGTCGCTCATCACACGCACCCGTTCGATGTCGATTCCCACCTCTTGCCCGTATGCGAACGCATACGAGGCGATATCCTCGCAATGCGAGGTGTTGAACCGCAGGTCCGAGCGCGCGAAGCGCCCGCCGAGCGCCGGTTTGCCATGCGGGCCGTATGCCAACTCCACCGACTCCGCCGGGACGCCCAGCCGTGCGCCGAGCAACTCCCGCAGGCGCGTCCGTGCAACGACGTAGCGCCGGCGATCACGCGGAAACGCGAACCGACCGGCGTGCCATCGCTCCTGGTCCGACAGGGCGGCCGCGTCTGGGGAAACATCCAGACGCACTGTCACGACCTCGACCTCGAGGCCAGGGAGGGTCTCTGACGCAACTGTAGTGCACACGAAAACCAGGCAAGGAGCAAGACGAGGGCCATCGCACGTGGGCACCTGAGCGCGAACGGGCTTCAATACCTGTAGCAGTCCACTGACACCTTGCAGGCTCTGGCGCGCGCCGCGCCGCGCGACACTCTGGCCGTCGAGTTGCGTGACCTCCGGAGCGATGCTCGGACTCTGGGCCGTTGTGACCGCCGTCGCGCTCGCCGTCTACACCTACGTCGGGTATCCCGGGCTCCTGCTGTTGGCGGCCCGGCGACGCGCCGCACGTCCCGGCGCAGCGCTGCACGATTGGCCGCTGATCACGATCCTGCTTCCCGCCCGGAACGAAGAGGCGGTAATCGCCGCGACGCTGGAGAACCTGCTGCGCGCCGACTATCCGGCGGATCGGCGTCAGATCCTCGTGTTGTCCGATGCCTCCACCGATCGCACCGACGCCATCGTGTCGAGCTTTGCGAACCGTGGCGTCCTCTTGGTGCACATGCCGTCGCGTGACGGCAAGACCGCGGCGGAGAACGCGGCGATCCCGTTCCTCCGTGGGGAGATCGTCGTCAACACCGATGCCTCGGTGCAGGTCGACCCGAACGCGCTCAAGCGCCTGGTGAGCTGCCTTGCTGATCCGAGCGTCGGGGTCGCGTCGAGCCACAACGTGAGCGTGCCGCGCCGGACCAGGACTGCCAACCGCGCCGAAGCCTGGTACGTGGAGTACGACATGTGGGTGCGCGATCTGGAGTCACGCATTGCAGGGATCTCCGGCGCGGCGGGTTGCCTCTACGCCGCCCGGTTACCGGTACAACGCCAGGTGCTGCGCCGGGATCTGGTCCGCGATTTTGCCGCGGCGCTGCACGCCCGCGAGCTCGGCTGGCGTACCGTGTCGGTGCGAGACGCCGTGTGTTACGTCCCGCGGATCCCGTCGCTCAGGCGCGAGTACTGGCGCAAGGTCCGCACGATCACGGGCGGCATTCGCACCCTCTGGTACAAACGCGCGCTGCTCAACCCGCTGCGCTACGGATTGTTCTCGTGGATTCTCTTCAGCCACAAGGCGTGTCGCTGGGGTTTGCCGTTCATCGGGCTCGTCGCGGTCGCGCTGCTGCCCTGGGGAGGAGGATGGGCGCTGGTCGGTATCGCCACGGCATCGGCCGCGACCGCCTGGTGGTGGCCCGAAGGCAACCGCCTGCCGCGGGTCATCGCCGTACCTGCCTACTTCACGCTGGGGAATCTGGCCGTGCTGCACGCCGCCTGGTTGGCCCTGACCGGTGCCGGGCCGGCGACGTGGGAGCCGACGCGACGGCCTGCGGTTACGAGAACCGCGAGCTAAAGATCACCACGCCCCGCGCTTCCCCACGACGACGGGAAAGGTGCGGAGCAGAATCTTGACGTCCTCGAGGACCGACTGCCGTTCGATGTATTCGAGGTCCAGGGCCACTTTGCGTTCGACGTCGCTCAGCGATCGGTCGTAGCTGTTGTTGACCTGTGCCCAGCCGGTGATGCCTGGCAGGACTCGCTGGCGCTCCGCATAGCTCCCGATCTGCTCGCGCAACCGCACAAAAATGCCCGGCTGTTCCGGGCGGGGTCCGACGACATTCATGTCGCCGAGCAGCACGTTGACGAGCTGCGGCAGCTCGTCGAGCCGGAAGAGACGCAGCACGCGGCCCACCCGGGTGACGCGCGGGTCATCGGGGGTGGCCCACACCTGCGCGCCATTTCCGTCCGCCGCCATCGTGCGGAACTTGTAGATCTTGAAGAGCTTGCCGCCTTGATTCACGCTGCGGCGGTGATTGCCGTTCTCGTGTCCTCGGCCGCGGCGGTCGAGGCCCACGCGCGGCTGGACGAAGAGCACAGGGCCGGGGGACGTGATCTTTACGAGCAGGGCGATGGCCGCCATGAGCGGCAGGGTCACAACAATCCCAACCGCGGCGACCGCGACGTTGAGCGGGCGACGTAACGTGATCATGCTCACGCCAAATGCAGGTCACGTGCCTTCGGCGCGCTCAGGTAGAAGCGTCTCGGAGCTGTTAAACGACCGTTTTTTTGTCGATCCGCCGCGACAATCGCGCGTCGATTAGTCGCTGGTCGCTGGCGGTGTGGGCACTCGGCGATGCAGGCCGTGCCGCTCCAGCAGGCGGTAGAGACTGGTGCGATCCACGTTTGCGACGCGTGCCGCGCGTGACATGTTGCCGCTCACCCGATTGATCAGCTGCGTGAGGTACTGCAGCTCGAACTCCGCCACCAGCCGATCGCGCGCCTGATAGTACGGCTCGTCGATCGTCACCTCGCAGGGGATCGTGTAGCCGGTCGCCGGTGCGGCGCTTCCGTCACCGACGGCCGGAATGTCGTCGGGATGGATCTCCGTGCCGGGGTCGAGTAACACCACGAGATGTTCGATCACGTTTTGCAGCTCGCGCACGTTGCCTTCCCACGGGCGCGCCCGTAAGGCACGGATCGCCGCGTCGGAGAACGTCGGCAACGCGGCGGTCGCGCCGCGATGGCGTGACCAGTAATGCACCAGGAAGTGCTCCGCCAACAGCTTCACGTCACCGGGACGCTCGCGCAGCGGGGGAACGTGAATCGGCACGACGCGCAGCCGGTAGTACAGGTCATGCCGGAGCAAGCCGGCCGCCACGGCCTCTTCGGGATTGCGGTTCGTGCTCGCGATGAAGCGGACGTTGACGACCGCGTCCGTCGTCTCGCTGCCCACGCGGCGTACGACGCCGTCCTGAATGGCCCGCAGCAGTTTGGCCTGAATCGGCTTGGACATTTCGGCGAGCTCATCCAGCAACAGCGTGCCACCGTTGGCCGCCTCGAGCAGGCCGGGCTTGTCGCGGACCGCGCCGGTGAAGGCGCCCTTGCAGTGCCCGAACATCTCCGACTCGAGCAGCGACTCGGGCAGCGCCGCGCAGTTGAGCGCGATCAGCGGCCGGCTGCTGCGGCGGCTGTGCCGATGGATGAATTGTCCCGAGCGCAGCGCTTCCAGGCTCGACTCGACGCTGGGATTGCCGGTGATCATGATGACCATGGTGTCGGGATACACGTCGACACACTTGCGCAGCAGCGTCAGGCCGGAGACCTCGGGGAGGTACAGGTCGAAGATCGCAATGTCGAACTTGTTGCGCTTCAGGAGGTTACGAGCTTCGTCCCCACGGCTGCACGCCGTCACCTGAAAGCCTTCGTACCTGAGCACGCTGACGCAGCTGTCGCGCAGCGTGTCTTCGTCATCGACGATCAGGATCCGGATGCTCGCCTTCAGCTCGGGCGTGAGCTGCGGCAGTCCAATGATCTCAGGGGAACGGCCCCCGCGGCGGCGCGATTTGGCCGGGCGAGAGGGTTCAGAGGATGAGACTGTCATCACGGTATCGACCCCATCACGGTTGCCACGATGCAAAGCACGGATCGGGCCGGGAGGAAAACTGATCCGACGGGCATCAGGACGTGGAGCATTTACCGGGATTTTGAGTGGCTGTCAAGTCGCAGTGTCAGCGATTCGCGACACAAAAAACTAGCAAACATCAGAGCTGTAAGCAAGGTGCGACACAATCTGCGCGCGCGCGGCGCGAGAGCGCGCCTGCGACCCACCGGCACTTGGTACCGGCCTTGCGGTGTCGACGCGCGTGACTGATAAAAGGCTCGCGCCGTCTCCGCGTGCAGCGGTGCCCGCGCTGGCGCATCCGCTGGCTGGTCCGCCCCCCGAGGAGCCGACCGACTGGATGGGGTATCGCCGCGCGCTGGTGCGGTACCGCTGGTGGGTGCTGGCGCTCGCGCTGGCCGGCACACTCGGCGGCGCGGCCGCGTCGCGATTCCTGCCACCGAACTATCTCGGGGAGGCCACGATCTGGGTGCAGACGACGGATACGCGCGGCGCTCCGGATCGTGGTCCGCTGGGTGCCAGTCAGCTGCTCGGCGCCGCGGCGTGGGCCGAGCTCGTCAAATCCTATGTCGTGCTCGACCAAGTCGTGCGTGATCAAGGACTCTATCTACAGAGGCGCCGGGGCGATGCCGCGGCGTTTGCCCACTTCGCGGTGCGCGATCCCTTCCGGCCGGGACGCTACCGGCTGCGGGTGGATCGCGAGCACTCGAGCTACGCGCTCGAGGCGGACCCGGAGGGACGGCTGGAGTCGGGCCGCCTGGGCGACCCCATTGGCGCCGCCCTCGGCTTTGACTGGCGTCCGGCGGCCGATGCACTCGCCGCGACCGGGGACATCAAGTTCACTGTCTTGTCATCCCGCGACGCGTCCAAGAAGCTCGCGGAGGTTGTGAAAGTCAGCGTCGATCCGAGCGGTAATTTCCTGCGCGTGTCGCTGCCCGACGCCGACGGGCAAGCGGCCGCGGCGACGGTGAACGCCATCGTGGAGCGGTTCGTGGCCGTCGCCACCGAGCTGCGGCGGGCGAAACTGACGGCACTGGCGCAGCTGTTGGGACAGCAGCTCAAGGGCGCCGAGGACAATCTGCACCGCAGTGAAGGAGCGCTCGCGTCATTCCGGGAGCGCACGATTACGTTGCCCTCCGATCCCTCGCTGCCCACGGCCGCCGCGACGGTGGCGAGTGGGGTCACGCGCACGGCGGTGAGCGAATATTTCGCGCAACGCTTCGAGCGCGAGGAAGCCCAGAGCGATGGGGCGGCGATCATGCAGGCGTTGTCGGCGCAGCGCGACTCCGGCGGGTCGATCGACGCGCTCGCGCGCATCGGGGCCGTACAACGCTCGCCGGATCTCTCCGCGGCGTTCCGCGATCTCACCGGCAAACGCGCCGAGCAGCGCGCGTTG
>WNFT01006430.1_pt1 | contig 10592 bp, 9 predicted proteins | sample 5400191 | NCBI WGS metagenome assembly WNFT01 (sample SAMN13153359, study PRJNA577476) | soil metagenome | isolation source: 80 cm saprolite under Madrone tree | place: USA:California | collected 2016-06-14 | reverse complement strand
GCGCGCGTTGCCGGTCTGGGAGAAAGTTCAATCGCGCCTGCGCCATCGGCTCGGCGCCCAAGCTTGGAAGAATCTTCTGCAACTCACGCATCAAGTAACAGGTGTGGTCAAAACTCAAGGAGGCTCGCTATGAATTACAGAAAGCTCACGACTGGGATTATCGTCGGCTGGTTCATCTTTGCTTTATTCGCTTCGGCCCTACATCTGTTCAAAAATGATTCGAATCGCCTCGGAGTTGAGGTGGGGATAGCCGCACTGACGCCGATTGTCGTTTTTTCGCTGTGGTTTGCGGCGTCGGAAAGCTTTCGAAGCTTCGCATTATCCTTGAACCCCAGGCTTTTGACGTCAGCGCAGGCCTGGAGAATCATCGGATTCACATTTGTCCTCTTGGAGGCGCGCGGCATCCTCCCGGCAACATTTGCATGGCCCGCCGGATATGGCGACATGGCCATTGGGATGACCGCTGCGTTCGTGGCCTGGAAGCTTGCCGAGCCCGGCCATCGCAATAGCTTCATTCTTTGGCAGGTACTTGGAATCGTCGATTTGGTCACTGCCGTGAGCCTCGGCACAACCGCTGCCTTGATTAGCCCGCAAGGACCTCCAATGGTTCCGATGACGGTGCTGCCATTGAGCTTGGTTCCGACGTTCCTCGTTCCGCTATTTGCGATCTTTCATGTAATTAGCATCGCGCAGGCACGGACCTGGAGAATCTCTTCGCAGCGCGTCCGTCAGACAGCAACACCGGTGCAGCATGCCGCCATCTAAAACCGTACTTCGCAAGGAGTAGCTGACGACCTTACTGGCGTCGGCGGATATTGTCGTCCACGATTTGATCGGCGTGCCACTACCACTGGCGGAGACGGCTCCTTGGTTTTCTAGGGCAACAGCCTGAAATTCACCGTTACGGTCGTATCGACTTCGATCGGATCGCCATTCAGAAGCGTTGGGCTGCAGGGCCACTTGCTGACCGCATCGACGGCGGCACGCGCCAGTTCGGGGTCGACTTGGGTGTTGACCACACGCAGCGACAACGGATCACCCTTCATTCCGATCACTGCATGGAGTATTACGGTGGCCCTGACCAGGAGATCACTTTGCGAAGAGCCGGACAGCCCACCGCGCCCTGCAAATTATTGAAACGAAAGCCTATATGATTTCGCTTGACAAATAGTACCGACTATGTAACAGTGCCCACAGAGAATTCTGCGTTCCTTCCCGTCGTCTCTAAGTCCTTTATGTCGCGCACTTACAGATTTCGTGCCTTTTCGTCAAAAAGGTGTGCTTGTAAGTCCTTTAGATTCCGCACTTACAGACACCTCTACACTTAAGTCCTTTAGAATACGCAGTTACAGAAACAGGGGGAGGGGGCAGGGCCCACGCAACTACTTCGCTCCGCCTTCAACCCCGTACATGGTGATCCCACTTAGGAGCTTAGGGTAAAAGTCGGTGGATTTCTGTGGCAGGACTTCGCCAGCGGTGGCGATCTGCATCACTTGCTCCACGTCGCAGGCGTTCAACAGAAAGGCGATCTGCGCCGCGCCGCTGTCCACCGCCTCCAACGCGGCCGAGGCTTCGCGCTCGTACGTCAGATTCTTCTCAGAAGTGACCGCGTGCGGCGTAATACCCAGGGCTGGCTCCAGGATTCCCTCGTGGAGCAGCACTACGTCGAGTTCGCGTTGCAGCGGCGAAACATTGGGCAGCAGCTGCGCCAGGTCCGCGCCGGCACGCAGCGTAAGGACATAGTAGGCGTGCTTCGCGCCCTGCGCCACCGGATACACCCCGATGGAGCGCTGCGCACGCTTTTCGGCAAGGCGATGTAAAAATTTGCCGCGTGCTTCGCTTTGCTCGCCCTCATTGCGGAAGGAAAATGCTGCCGCGGTGAACCAGGGCTCGAGGTGGCGGCGCACGCTGGGCCAGGAGAAATCGTGGAGTTTGGCCGCCACGCGGTGCGTCGGCAAAATCGTCAACCCTTCGCTGCGCGTATTGATGAAAGTCATCATCGCGAATTCGTAGGCCGCGTTGGAATCGATGTTGCCGGCTTGGCCGCGCCGCTCGTTGCGATAATTGAGCGCGGTCTCGTAGCGGTGGTGGCCATCCGCGATGACCAGTTTTTGCTCCGCCATCTCCCGCTGGATCGTCGCAACGCGCTCCGCATCCGCGATGACCCACAGGCGATGCACGACGCCGTACTCGTCGCGCAGCTCGGTGGCGGGTGCCGCGCTCGATTCCGCTTCGGCGAGAATCGCGTCGACGCGGCGGCCCGCGTCCGAGTACAGCATAAAAAGCTGGCCGGTATGCGTGCGCGTGCGGCGAAGAAGTTCCAGGCGATCAGCTTTCGGACCGGAAAGGGTTTGCTCGTGGCGAAAAACAATACCGGCGGAATAATCCTCGAGCTTGCCGGCGCCGATAAAGCCGCGGCGCATGCGGCGCTCTTCGGACCCTGGAACGGTGTACTCCTGCGTGTAGCCGTAAAACGAAACGGCCGGGTCCTGCACGACGATGTTGTCGCGGATCCAATCGTGAAGAGCGGCAGCCGCGCGCGTGTAGACGTTATTTTGCGGAGAATCGTTTGGAAAAACGCGGCCCTTCTCGATGGCGATCAGGTTGTGCCGGTCGGCGGCGTAATACTTCTCCTGCATGGCGGGAGAAATTTTGTCGTACGGCTGAGTCAGCACGCGGTCAAGCGCGGCGCGCGCCGGATTGTAGCGGAAGGCGCGAAAGGGATGAACCTGAGCCATGGGGTCTCCGGTGTCAATTTGAGCGGCATGCGAAGCCCTCTATTTTACGCGAACACCGCACGTTTCAGAAAACGCGTGGAGGGGCTGAGGATTTGCGCCGCCACTTGCCCCTGGCTTGAATCGCGGAGGCGAGACCAAACCGCCGCAGTCTACACGGAGCGTATTAGAATGAAGGTTTATGGCTGACGCTAAATTTCTTCCGGTGCGCGGGCTGATTTTTGATTTGGACGGAACGCTGATTGATTCCAAGCTGGACTTGATTCATTCCGTGAACGCCATGCTGCGCGAGATGAAACGGCCGCGGCTTGCGGCGGAAACGATTTCCGGTTACATCGGGCATGGCGCGCCGCAATTGGTGGCCCGCGCGCTGGGCGGCGCGGCCACGGAGGAGGAGCTAAGGGGCGCGCTGCAATTTTTTCTCGGCTATTACGAAGAACACAAAATGGACAACACCTGCGCGTATCCCGGTGTGGCGGAAACACTGGCGCAACTGAGCCACCTGCCCATGGCCGTGCTAACCAACAAACCGGCGCGCATCAGCGTGCGCATTTTGAATTCGCTGGGACTGGGAGAATATTTTCGCGCAATTTATGGCGGGGACAGTTTTGAATCGAAAAAGCCCGATCCATTCGGCGCGAACAAGATCCTGCAGGAGTTTGGCATCGCGGCGCGCGAGGCCCTGCTCGTCGGCGATTCGGAAGTGGACGTACAGACGGCGCGCAATGCGGGGACGCAAGCCGCAGCGGTGAACTATGGTTTCGGGATGCATGACCGCGCGGCTTACCCGGCGGACATTTACCTCGAGCGCTTTGCCGATCTCGCGGACATTGTGACCAATCACACGGCTGCGTAGAGCGCGGGCGGAAACCGCGGCATGCCGCATCTTGTGTTCCGGCGCGGCGCTTGGCAGACTCGACGCGTGCTCCTTGGACTCTTCTCTGAGCTGGATACGCCCGGCGGAGTGCAGCGCGCGGGGCGTCACGTCGCCGCGGTGATGAGTGAATTTGCCGCGGGCCACGGGATGGAGTGCCGGGTGCTGAGCCTGAACGATTCGCCCGAATTGCACCGCATGACGGTGGGGGCGCGCGAATTCGTGTTCACCGGCAGCGCGCGGGGCAAGGCGCGGTTCAGCGCAACGGCGGCGCGCGCGGCACGCCGGCGTGCAAAATTAATAGTTGCGGGGCATCCTTTTCTTGGGCCGGTCGCGCAAGGGGCGAAGCTTTTCGCGCGGCAAGCGAAATCCATTGTCTGGACGCACGGGCTGGAAGTGTGGGAGCCGCTTTCGATTTTGCGGCGGCACGCGCTGCGCAGGGCCGATCTGATTATTGCGCCGACCAAGGACACAGCAAATCAAGTGGCGGGCCAGCAGGACGTTCCGCGCGAGCGCATTCGCGTGCTGCCATGGGCGCTGGACCCGCAGTTCGAAACGCTGCTCATAGCGAAGCCGGCGCTTCCCGCGAACTTTCCTGCCGGGCGCGTTATCTTGACGGTGGGCCGGTGGTTTGCGGCGGAGCGGTATAAAGGAATGGACACGCTGATCACGGCGCTGCCGCGTTTGCTGACGGAGTGGCCGGACGTGCAACTGGTTGCCGTGGGCGAAGGCGATGATCAGGGATGGCTGGAGCAGATTGCGGATGGCCGCGGTGTGCTGCGGCACGTGCATTTTTTGAGCGGGCTGACCTATGCGGAAATTGCGGCATGTTACCAGGCCTGCGAGATTTTCGCGTTGCCGAGCCGCGGAGAAGGCTTTGGGCTGGTGTATCTGGAAGCGATGGCGTGCGGCAAACCGGTCATCGGCGGAGCGCATGGCGGAGCACCGGAAGTGATTGATGACGGAAAAACGGGATACCTGGTGCAACACGGCGACGCCGGGCAACTGGCCACGTCACTGGAAACGCTGCTGGTCGATCCGGAGCTGGGACGCGGGATGGGGGCGCGCGGGCGCGCGCGGGTGGAGCAGGAATTCCGATTCAGTGTTTTCGCGAAATCGTTAAAAAAGATTTTGCGCGACTTATGCGACGAATGCGAATCCTGAACGTTACGCAGACCTATTTTCCATTTCTCGAATTTGGCGGGCCGCCGGTAAAAGTGCGGTCGCTATCGCAGCAGCTCGCAAAGCTGGGCCACCACGTGACGGTGCTAACAGCGGATTGGGGCTTGAAGTCGCGCGCTACAGCGGCTGTGGTAGACATCGGGAGGGAACGATCGACTTGGGGGTGGCGGCTCGAGGAAAGCGGAATCGAGGCGATTTACCTGACGAACTGGCTACACTACCGCGCGCTGAGCTGGAACCCTGGGATGGCAAGATTTTGCAACGCGCGATTGCGCAACTTCGACGTAGTACACATTTTTGGGCTGTACGATTTCCTGGGACCGGGGGTCGCGGCGGCGTGCCGGCGCAGCGGGATTCCCTACGTTGTTGAACCGATCGGCATGTTCGTACCAATTGTCAGGAATTTTCTGCTGAAACGAATGTATCATCTAGCCTTGGGACAAAAGATGCTGCGGGGTTCACGTAGAATCATCGCCACGTCACCGCAGGAAATAGCGGAGCTAGCCGCTTCGGGATTGCCGGCGGAAAAAATTCTGTTGCGACGCAACGGAGTGGAAGTGCCGGAAACATTGCCGGAGCGGGGGAAATTTCGCGCCGCCGCGGGTATCCCGGAAAACGCCAAAGTTGTCCTTTACCTCGGGCGGCTATCTGAAAAGAAAAGCCCGGATGTTCTGCTGCAGGCGTTTGCGTCGCTTTGCAAAGTGGAGCGCACTGTGGAAATGCGCCTGGTGTTTGCGGGGCCCGAAGAAGGCGGCATGAAAAAGAAACTCCAGCAAATGGCGGGCGAGCTGGGAATTTCCGCGTGGGTGCAAATCCGCGGCGCGGCGTATGGCGGGCAAAAATGGAGCGCTTACCGAGACGCGGACGTTTTTGTGTTGCCTTCGCAAAATGAAAATTTCGGGAATACCGCAGGCGAAGCAGTGGCCGCGGGTACGCCGGTGGTGGTCACGGACAAGTGCGGGATCGCGCCTCTGCTTGCAGATGTTGCAGGATTGGTGGTGGCGCACGACGCGGCGGCCCTGGCGCTGGCCCTGGCTCGTGTATTGTGGGAACCAGGACTTCACGCGCGGCTAATCGCAGGATGCAGAAAAGCCGCGGCGCGGCTCGATTGGGACGAACCGGCGCAAGAGATGGGGAAGCTGTACGAGGAATTGGTGAAGGACGAAAAGCAGACTGCAGAACTGCGGCACTGAGGGTGGTGTTTTGCCGACTCGAAGGCATCGCATCTTTCGCGTAGCGTGGTGGAGCGTGAATTCGCTGCTCCTTGTTGCGCTGTTGGCATTGGTTTATTCGGTAGGCTGGGAATACTCGGTTCGGAGGTATCTCGACGGGTTTTCAGACGCCATCGTGCCGGACTCGGAGCCTGCTGAGCGGCAAGCGGAAGCCATTCTTGATTGGATGCGGAAAGGTCCGCCGCGCCTGGAAGCCGCAAATCCATCCGCGCTGCCGGGGCGCGATCCGGAAGCAACACTAAACTACCGGCAGCTTTTGTCCGTCTGCGGGACGGCCACGAATGCGTTTCTGAACCTTGCACGCAGCAACGGCTTGAGCGCGCGGCGCCTGCTATTGCTGACTCCAGACGACAAGGCGAAGCACGTGGTCGCGGAAGTGCTGATTGACGGGCGCTGGGTGGTCGCCGACCCCGCGTACCGGATTTTGCTGCGCGACACGAAAGGGCGTTTGCTGACCCGCGAAGACCTGCGCAATCCAGCGGCGCTTGCGGAAGCGACCAGCGTGATACCCAACTATCCCAAGGAATATACCTACGAAAAGCTCGCGCATGTGCGGCTGGCGCGGCTGCCGATGGAAGGGTTTTACCTGCGCTGGATTCTGGACAAGGCTGCTCCAGGCTGGGAAGAAAGCGTTGATTGGACCCTGCTATTGGAACGAGAGTCGTCTTTTGCGCTTTGCGCGTCGGCGTTTGCGTTTGTTGTATTTCTTCTGCTCAGGATTTTGCTCGGATGGTACGCCGACCACGGGTTGAAGATTCCGCGCTTTCGATTGCGCTCCCAATTCATACGAGCGGGAACAACCTTCTTTCGCACGCCGGAGATCAAGTAAAGCGTGTGCGGTGTCTGTGGGATCGCTTTTGCCGGGCGCGCCTCTGAAGCAGAGTCGCGAGTGCGGGCGATGGCGGCAGCGATGCGGCACCGCGGGCCGGACGATGACGGTTATCTGGTCAACGAAGAGCGCGCCCCGGGCCTGGCGCTGGGCATGCGGCGGCTCAGCATCATCGACCTGAAAACGGGCCAGCAGCCCGTCTGGAACGAAGCACGCGACGTAGCGGTGATTTTCAACGGGGAACTCTACAATTACCGGGAATTGCGCGAACGCCTGACGTTTTCCGGGCATCGATTCAGCACACAATCCGACACGGAAATTCTGGTGCACGCATGGGAAGAGTGGGGCGAGGACTGCCTGGAGGAATTGCGCGGGATGTTCGCGCTCGCTCTAGTGGATTTACGAAAGCGCTATGCCACGACGGCGCTGCTTTTCCTGGCGCGCGATCCGCTAGGCATCAAGCCTTTGTATTACACGCAGACTGGCGATGGATTTGCGTTCGCTTCAGAAGTTCGCGCGCTCATGGCTGGAGGAATGGCGCCAAAAGCAGTTTCGCAAGACGCTTTGACGTCCTACTTCCTCTTTGGCAGTGTTTCAGAACCGGTCACGCTGCTGGACGGAGTATTTTCGCTTCCGCCCGGGCATCGCATGCTGGTGTACGTGCCGGAGCGGCGGCGCATCCCGCGCGCGCGAGCGTGGTGGGACGCCACGCGGAGCCCGGCGGCGAGGGAGGCACGAACAACGCGAGATTTTTCTTCCGCGGCGCGAGGTTTGCGGCCGTTGTTGGAAGACGCGGTGCGCGCGCACTTGATTGCGGATGTTCCGGTGGGATTATTTCTTTCGAGCGGCCTCGATTCCAGCATGATTGCGGCGCTCGCGGCGCGGGAGCGCGCGGGGATTTGCAGCTTCACGCTCAGCTTTCCGGGGACCGCGTACGATGAAGCGCCGCTAGCGCGCAGCGTCGCGAAACATTGCGGAACGAAGCATCGCGAAATTCCGCTGGAAGGCGACGCGGTGGTATCCCGGCTCGACGAAGCTGTCGCCGCGCTGGACCAGCCGAGCATGGACGGAATCAACACGTATTTCGTGTCGTGGGCGGCGCGGGAAGCTGGACTTAAGGTGGCGCTGTCCGGGCTGGGGGGCGATGAACTCTTTGGCGGTTATGCCACGTTCACGGATACGCCGCGAATCAAGAAGCTGATTCGAATGGCGTGGTTTGTGCCGCTGCCACTGCGGAAGGCTCTTGCTCCGCTACTGCGCGCGGCGATCGCGAGCGGGGGCAGCCCGGACGCAGCACGCAAAGCGATTGCCGCATGGTTGTCGCCGGATGCGCTGCCGCACGCCTATTTTTTTACGCGCGCATTGTTCCCGGTTGGCGCGGAGTTGTCGCGATTGATCGAGCCGCGATTCCGGCCGAGCAGCGTGGCCGCGGATGGTGTGACGCTGGAGCCGACGTGGCTGGGCTGGCTGGAAAGGGCGGCGGACGGAGCGCGCAAGGTGCAAGGGATGGGCAGCGTTTCGTGGCTGGAGATGCGCAGCTATATGGCCAGCACGCTGCTGCGGGACACGGATTCGGTGAGCATGGCGCGTTCGCTGGAAGTGCGCGTGCCGCTGCTGGACACTCCGCTGGTGGAGTTTGTGGGCGCGCTTCCAGAGGTGGCGCGGCGGCGCGACGCGCAACCGAAAGCGTTGCTGAGCGAGGCGATTGCTGATTTGCTGCGGCCGGATATTTTGGCGCAGAAGAAACGGACATTTACGCTGCCGTGGGAAGAATGGCTGCGCGGTCCGCTGCGGAAGCGGCTGGAGGCGAGCTTTGCGGAGCTGGCGCCGGGTTTGGCGGCGTATCTTCACGACGACGGAGTGCGCGAGGTGTGGAGCGCTTTTCTTGCGGGCAAGACTTCGTGGTCGCGGCCGTGGTCGATTTACGTGATGAATGAATGGTGCCGGCGGCATCTCTAGGTGAGCGAATTCCGGGAGAACCCGCGTTGCACTCTGCGGCCACAACCAAAAGTTCGCCAGGTCATCAATCTGAGAAGAAAAGATTTAACACCGAGGGCAGCAAAACCGCCCGCCTCAGAAGGCGGCCGCTACAGGTGCCACGCGGCCCTCGGCAGTGACGAGTCATCGGTGCGAGTGCAGTACACTGATTCACTTACATGAATATTCTAGGCATCAATGCGTACCACGGGAACGCGTCGGCGGCGGTGGTGTGCGACGGCAGCCTGGTGGCGGCGGTGGAGGAAGAGCGCTTTAATCGAGTGAAATACGCAGCGGGATTTCCGGCGCAAGCGATTCGGTATTGCTTGCGAGAAGCGGGGCTGAAGCTGGAGGAAATCGATCACGTGGCGGTGCCGCGGAATCCTTATGCGCGGCTGGGGACAAAATTGTTTTATGCGCTGCGCATGCCGTCGTTCGCGCGCGGGCGAGCCAAGGTGCTGGCGAAGTTCACCGGCATACGCGAGGCGCTGGCGGCGGCGTTTGACAGCGACGCGAAGACGATTGCGGCGAAATTTCACCGCGTCGAGCACCACCAGGCGCATCTGGCGAGCGCGTTTTTCGTTTCGCCGTTCGAGCGGGCAGCGCTGCTTTCCGCCGACGGGCTTGGCGATTTTGCGAGCACGATGTGGGGAAGCGGAAGCGGAAACCGCATGGAGATTGCGGATGCAATTGCGTTTCCGCACTCGCTGGGACTGTATTACACGGCGGTGACGCAGTACTTGGGATTCCTGAAATTCGGCGACGAATACAAAGTGATGGGGCTCGCGGCTTACGGCGAGCCGGAGCGGCTGGAAACGTTTCGCGACATCGTGCGATTTGACGCGAATGGAGATAGCGGCGGATTCCGGCTGGGACTTGATTACTTTGTGCACCATCGCACGGGACCGGAAGTGAGTTGGGCGGAGGCGGACAAGACGCCGACGCTGGGAAGGCTTTTTTCGGAGGAGATGCCGCGAAAGTTGGGCGCGGCACGGGCTCCAGAGGAGCCTTTGGAGCAGCGCCACCGGAATTTAGCGGCGTCTTTGCAGACGCGGCTGGAAGAGGTTTATCTGGGGATGTTGGGGAAGCTGGCGAAGGCCACCGGACTGAAATCGATTTGCCTGGCGGGTGGCGTGGCGTTCAACTGCGTGGCGAATGGGAAAATTTTTGACAGCACGCCATTTGAGCAGGTGTACGTGCAGCCGGCGGCGGGCGATGGGGGGCTTGCGGTAGGGCGTTGCGGAATTGCCAGTGCAGGAGTTGACGCAGCGCGCAGCCGCGACGATCGCAGAGGGAAAAATATTGGGATGGTTTCAAGGGCGCGCGGAGTGGGGGCCGCGGGCGCTGGGGAATCGCAGCATTGTGGCGGATCCACGGCGGGCGAATATGAAGGAAATCCTGAACCGACGAATCAAGCACCGGGAGATTTTTCGTCCGTTTGCGCCGTCGATTTTGGCGGAGGCGACGGGCGAGTGGTATGCAAAGGCGCACCCTTCGCCGTTTATGACGCTGGCGTATCCGGTGCGGCCGGAAAAGCGGGCGCTGATTCCGGCGCCGACGCATGTGGACGGCACGGGGCGGCTGCAGACTGTTACGCGTGAGACTAATGGGCGATATCACGCGCTGATCTCGGCGTTTCGTGATTTAACGAGCGTGCCGGTGGTGCTGAATACTTCGTTCAACGACAACGAGCCGATCGTTTGCCGGCCGGAGGAAGCGATTGATTGCTTTTTGCGGACGAAGATGGATGCGCTGGTGCTGGG
>WNFT01006111.1_pt1 | contig 10594 bp, 7 predicted proteins | sample 5400191 | NCBI WGS metagenome assembly WNFT01 (sample SAMN13153359, study PRJNA577476) | soil metagenome | isolation source: 80 cm saprolite under Madrone tree | place: USA:California | collected 2016-06-14 | reverse complement strand
TCCGCCCGCGGCATCTTCGACGACACCTGCTTCACCTGGAAGCCGCGCTCCTCGAGATACGCGGTCCCTTCCGGAGCGATGGCGTCAATCACCAGCACACGCATGAATCCATGCTATCACGTGGGGTTCGATGGGTAGCGGCAGCGGCCGCTACCGCGCGGATCCCCTCATCGGTACCCCAAACCGCACCGGGAGGGCGGGTGCTGTGGCAGGCATTCCCTCGGGAGCGAATCCGACGAGCCGTAGCGCGCCCCGAAGCGCAGAGCGCCTCCGCCGCTCGAGTCGTCCCCGCCATAGGCGGGGCGGCGAGCGACCCCCGTCTCGGGGGATGGGGGGCCAGGCGGAGGCGCCCGAGCGAGGCGGCGCGCGAGGCGAGGAGGTTGAGCGGACGAGGGAATGCCTGCCACAGCACCCGCCCGCGTTCGCGCGTGGTGTAGTAGTCGGCGCGGACTCAGTTCGCGACGGAGGCTTCCGCGCGGTGCTGGCGGAGGAAGCGGAGGAAGTCGCGCCCCTCGTGGAGGCGGCGGCGCATCAGCTCGCGGTCGCGCAGCATCTCCGCGCCGAGGGAGATCATCTTCCGCGGGCGGAAGTAGAAGCGCCGGTACACCAGGTCCACCGACTGGAAAATCTCCGTCCGCGAGAGGTGCGGATAACCGATGGCGCTCGTCTGCACCCCCGCCTCGTCCACGAGCGCCTCCGCCTCGATCCAGCCGTTGCGGTGCGCCTCGGCGTAGAGGGCGGTGCCCGGATACGGCGCGGCCAGCGAGACCTGGATGGTCGCGGGATCGATCTCGCAGGCGAAGCGAATGGTCTCCTGGATGGTCTCGCGCGTCTCCCCGGGCAGGCCGAGGACGAACGTGCCGTGGATGGCGATACCCAGGGCTTTGCAGTCGCGCGTGAAGCGCCGCGCCACGTCGAGGCGGACGCCCTTCTTGATGTTGTTCAGGATCTGCTGGTTGCCGGATTCGTACCCGACGAGGAGGAGACGCAGGCCGTTGTCCTTGAGCACCTTCAGCGTCGCGTAGGGCACGTTGGCCTTGGCATTCACCGACCAGGTGATCCCGAGCTTGCCCAGCTCTCGCGCGATCGCCTCCGCCCGCGGCAGGTCGTCCGTGAAGGTGTCGTCGTCGAAAAAGAACTCCTTCACCTGGGGGAAGAGCCGCTGGGCCAGCGCCATCTCCTCGGCCACGTGCCCCACGCTCCGGGTCCGGTAGCGCTGGCCGCCCACCGTCTGGGGCCACAGACAGAACGTGCACTTGGACCGGCAGCCGCGCCCCGTGTACAGCGAGACGTACGGATAGCGGAGATAGCCGATGGCGTAGTGCTCCACCGTCAGGTCTCGCTTGTAGATGGGCGTGACGAAGGGCAGAAGATCCATGTTTTCCAGAATCGGCCGCTCCGGGGTGTGCTCGACGCGCCCGTTGACCCGATGGGAGAGTCCGCTGACGTCCTCGAGCGGCCGTCCCTGCGCCACTTCCTGGATGGTGAAGTCGAACTCGCTCCCCGCCACGAAGTCCAGGGCCGGGCTGGCGCGCAACGACGCCTCGCGCGCCACGGCCACCGCCGCGCCGACCATGCCGATGAGCAGGCGCGGGTTCTCGGCCTTGAGGGCTTCGGCGACCGCCACGTCTCCCGGGAACGACGGGGTGCTCGTGTGCAGCACGCAGAGGTCGTACTGTCGCGCGAAGGGCCGGACATCGTCCAGGGCCAACCCGTCGGGCGGCGCGTCGATCAGCCGGGAGCCTGGCACGAGCGCGGCGGGCTGGGCGAGCCAGGTCGGGTACCAGAAGGAGCGGATCTCTCGCTTGGCCTGGTAGCGGGAGCCGGCGCCACCGTCGAAGCCGTCCGGAGAGGGCGGGTGGAGGAAGAGCGTGCGGAGATAGTCGACGGTCATGTCCCCGTCACCTTAGCAAAAGCGGCGCGGCCTCACCACCCATTCCATCGCGCGGGACGCTTCTTCACGAACGCGTGACGGATGCCCGTGCTACCATTCTGCCGCTGTGGGTACGGCCGCTCCGCGAGTCCTCATCCTCTCGGCCAGCTACGGCTCCGGACACAATGCGGCGGCCCACGCTCTCGCCGCCGCCCTCCAGGCCCTCGGCGCCGAGACGCGCATCGTCGATCACTTCCGCGATCTCGTGCACCCTGCCTTCGATCGATTGAGCCGCCGGCTCTACGGCGCCATGCTGCGCCGGGCACCCGCGCTCTGGGGCTTTGGCTACTGGGTCGGTGACCGGCTCACCCCATCCTCGGGGCTCGTCTTCGGCATGGGCTCACTGGGAACGCCGCGGCTGCGGGCCCTCCTCGAGCGGGAGCGCCCCGATCTCGTGGTCTCCACGCACCCGACGCCCGCGGGCGCCTTGTCGGTCCTGCGCCGCCGCGGCGTCACGCGGCTTCCCCACGCCCTCGTGTACAGCGATTTTGCCGTCCACAGCCAGTGGATCCCCCCCCTGGTCGATCTCCACTGCGTGCCCGCGGAGAGCATCCGCGCCGACCTCATGGCTCGCGGCATCGCCGCCGATCGTGTGCTCGCCACCGGCCTGCCCGTGCGTGCCGAGTTCGACCAGCCCGTGGACCCCGGCTCCGCGCGCCGGGCCCTCGGTCTGGATCCCGAGCGCCCGGTCGTCCTCGCCATGGCGGGCGCGTTCGGCTGGACGGGCGAGCTGCCCGCGGCGACGCGCGTGCTTCGTGACCTTCCGGTGCCGCTCCAGGCGGTGATCGTGGCCGGTCACGACGACGCGCTCCGCGCGCGGCTGCGAGAATCCGTCCGCGGCTCCGGTCGCCGCGTGCGCGTGCTCGGCTACACGGAAGAGATGCGCCAGCTCATGGCCGCCGCCGATCTCCTCGTCACCAAGGCGGGAGGCGTGTCCCTGGCCGAAGCCATTGCCTGCGATCTTCCCGTCGTCTGCTTCGGGTCTCTCCCGGGCCACGAGCGGCGCAACGAGCGCTTCATCGTCGCCGCCTCCGCCGCGCTCAGCGCCCGATCGGCCGAGGAGCTGGGCGTCGTGGTCACGCGGAGCTTGACCGAGCCGGGTCTTCTCGACGATCTCGCCACGCGCATGCGGGAGATCCGGCGCCCCGGCGCCGCGCGCGCCGTGGCCGAGGCGTTGCTCGAGCGGCTGGCCGGCGCCCCCGCCGCACGCTCGTGAGCCTCGGGGCATGACCGCGCTCATCCAGGTCTACCTGAGGGCGCTCGGCCTGGTGGGGCAGTCCGTGGCGATAGGTGGGGCGGTCCTCGGGCTCCTCGTGCTGCGACATTGGCTCGTCCGCGAGCCCGACGTCGAGCGCGACATCCGACGTTCGCTCCGGCTCGTCGCCGCTGGCGCGGGGCTCGCGGCGGCCTGCCAGGCCTTCTCCTTTCTCGTGATCGTCGCCTCCACGGCCGGCCCCGAGGGCTGGCCGATCGGCCGGGCCCTCGAGACGCCCCTCTTCTTCGCCGCCCTGGCCCGCACGCTTCTCCTGGTCTGCGTGATCGCACTCTGCGCCGTCGTGCGCAGGAGGCCGCGCTCGCTCGGTCCCTGGATCGCGCTGGTCGCGCTCGCCGCGGCAGGGACGGTGAGCGCGGCGTGGATCAGCCATGCCGCCGGACGGCTCGCCCGTGGCCCACTCATCCTCACCCTCGATGCCGTCCATCAGCTTGCCGCGGGCCTGTGGGTGGGCGGTCTCGCCCATCTCCTCGTGCTCGCGTGGGCTCGCGCCTCTCGACCCTGGCCAGCGGAAACGCTCCGGCGATTCTCGCGGCTGGCCCAGGGCGCGGTGGCGACGCTGGCCGCCGCGGCCATCGGGCTGTGGCTCCTGTACATCGGCGGGCCCGGCGCCGCTTTCGGGACGGCGTATGGCGCCATGACCTTGACCAAGGGCGTGCTCTTTCTCGGTCTCCTCGGCCTAGGCGCGCTCAATTTCTTCGCCGTGCGTCGCCTTCGTCGCGACGCGGAGGTGCCGCCGCTCACCCTCCGCCGGCTCGTCGAGGTGGAGGTGGGCGGGGCGGTGACCGTGCTCTTCCTGGCGGCGGCGCTGGGCTCCACGCCTCCCGCCGTGGACCAGATCGCCGACCGCGCGACTCTCGCGGAGGTGGCGTTCCGCTTCACGCCGAGGTGGCCGACGCTCTCGACGCCGACCTTCACCGAGCTCGCCCAGGCATCGGACCTCACGAACAGAGAGGCGCCCCGCACCACCCAGGACAGCCTCTGGTCCGAGTACAACCACAACGTCTCCGGGCTCTTCGTGCTGGCCATGGGCCTCCTCGCCATGATGGAGCGCACGGGCCACGCGCCGTGGGCGCGCAACTGGCCGCTCCTCTTCGTGGGGCTGGGAGCCTTTCTGCTCTTTCGCAGCGATCCCGAGAGCTGGCCCTTGGGCCCGCAGGGCTTCTGGCAGAGCTTGTGGGATCCGGAGGTGCTGCAGCACCGTCTCCTCGGCTTGCTGCCCGCGATCTTCGGCGTCTTCGAGTGGCTCGTGCGCACGGGACGGCTGCGCGACGAGCGGCTTGCTCTCGTCTTTCCGTTCGTCTGCGCGGCGGCGGGAGCGCTGCTCCTGGCCCACGCCCATACGCTGCAGAACGCCAAGGAGGCCTACTTGATGGAGGTGACTCACCTGCCCCTGGCCGTGATGGGCATCGTCGTCGGTTGGTCTCGATGGCTCGAGCTCAGGCTCCCGGGCCGGGACGGCGCCATGGCCGGGAGGATCTGGGCGCCCTGCCTCGCCCTCATCGGGCTTCTCCTCCTCTTCTACAGGGAAATCTGAAGTCGCGAGATTGCCCATGTCCTCGCGAGCCAGAATGTTCCGCTTCGAGCGCCCGTAGTTACGCCCGCGGCGGTACGTTGCTCCAGAGCCAGCGTCCCTGGCGGGACGCCAGAAGATGCACGCGCCCCCGCGGCATTCTCGCGACGAGGCTCCTGTCGGGTTCGCGGGTCGTCACGAGCAGGATGGGGCGGCTCGAGAGCCACTCGCGCGTGAGCCGGTCGGCCGCCCAGAAAGTCTCGGCGGCCTCTGGAAAGGTCGACCCGATTCCGAGCACGCTGCGCCGTCCCTCCACGAGCACCGGCCGCACGCCCGAATAGAGCTCGAGCGCGCCGGAGTTCTCGAGCGGCCCCTCGTGGACGAGCACGAGGTCAGGCTGCCAGCCGAGCCGTATCTCCGCCGCCATGCCGGAAACCGCCCGGGCCGTGGAGACGAGAGCCAGGGCCTGGCCTACGCTCGGCACGACGGCGAGCATCGTGGCGGCGACCGCGACGGCCGCAAGCCGGCCGGCCCGCCACGCGGCCGTCACGGCCAGCGCCGCCGCTCCCAGGGCGAACACGAGAGCGGTGCGGCCCACGAGCGGACGCAGGGCCGGCCACGCGGGGAGCGGCGCGACCTGAGTCGCGACCGCCTCCTTGCGCGAGTAGACGTCGGTGGCCGAGAAGATCGTCTCCATGAAGGCGCGCCCGTCGGTGAGGGCGGCGACTCCCAGGACCGCGGCAAGCAGCGCGAACATGGCCAGATGCCAGAGGGCGGGGCGCCGGTCTCGCCCGTCTCGCCGCGACCACCATCGCGCAGCGAGGAGCGCGATGGCTGGATAGGCGGGCAGGCCGTAGTGCGGCAGCTTGAAGGCCGAGAGCGTGAAGACGAGACCGAGAGCGACCGCCCAGACGGCGAGCGCCACCCACGGGATGTCCTCGGCGACTCTCCAGGCGCGGCGCCGGGCGAGCTGCCCGACCTCGAGCGCGGCGGAGATCGTCCACGGAAAAGCCCCGAGTCCGGCCACGAGGAGGAACTCGAGCGACGAGAGCGACACGTCCTCGTCGGGGAAGCGGCGCAGCTGGACCGCGTTGAGGAGATGATTGTCGACGACGGTGTACCAGAGAAAGCCCGGATTGCGCATGGAAGCGAGCGCATACCAGCCCAGCCCCAGGACGAGGAGCGCGGCCAGGCCAGGCGCAGGCAGCCAGCGGCCGATCGGGCGCAGCCGCCCGGCCAGCGCGAGCGCCAGCGCGATGGCGGCGAGCGGTCCCGCGAGCCCGATGACATCCTTCGTGAGCGCGGCCACCCCGAGCGCCGCGCACCCGACCACCGCCCAGCCCCGCGAGTCCGGCCCTTGGGACGATAAGGTTGCGGTGGGGGGGCCTGGGGCTGCAGTGTGAGGCGCAGCCGAAGGCGAGCCGAGCCAACCCCCAAGACGAGCGGCGCCGCTCCCCCCCAGACCCAACAAAAGCCCGGTGAAGCCCCACTGAATCGCGGCGACGAAGAGCGTCTCGGGCCGGACATAGCGGCCGAAGGCGGCAAAGAGCGCGCACGAGAGCAGGGCTACTCCGGCCAGGATGCCGGGCCCGGGGCCGAGAAGGCGGGCGCCGAGGAGCGTCGTCCCGGCAACGGCCGCCGCCGCCCCCAGCACGGCGGGAAGGCGGGCGACCCACTCCGAGACGCCGAAGCCCTTGAACCCCGCCGCGATCAGCCAGTAGAGCAGGGGCGGCTTGTCGAAGTAGCGGACACCGGCGAGGCGGAGGGTGAGCCAGTCGCCCGAGACCGCGACCTCGCGGGCGATCTCCGCGTGCTGCCCCTCGCCCGGATCATCGAATGGCGCCGCGCCCAGCCACGGCAGCAGGAGGGCGAGGGTGAGCACCGCCATCAGGCCCGCAATACCCACGGGCGAGCGGAGAATGCTCACGCGGCTCGAGGAGCGCTGTGGGCTGATCCTACCGTCATGAGGCGACGAGCCGCCCCTGGTCGAGACGCAGCACGCGATCGGCCCGGGCGCTCGCCTCTGTCCGGTGGGTGACGAGCATCACGGCCGTGCCGCGGTCGGCGGCGAGGGCGTGGAGCTCGTCCAGGATGACGCGGGCATGATCGTCGTCGAGATTGCCCGTCGGCTCGTCCGCGAGGACGAGGGAAGGGCGGTTCAGCACGGCCCGGCAATAAGCGACGCGCTGCTGCTCGCCGCCCGAGAGCTGCGCGGGAAGATGCTCTGCCCGGTGGGCGACGCCCAAGCGCTCCATGAGCCCGAGGGCATCCCGGCGGGCGTCGTCGCGATCGCGGCCGATGTAGCGCGCGGCAAGCAGCACGTTGTCGAGCGCCGTCAGGCCCGCGAGGAGCAGGAAGGACTGGAACACGTAGCCGATGGAGGCGCCGCGCACGCGACATTGGGCGCGCCGCCCCAGATGGCTCACGCGCTCGTCGCCGATCCAGATCTCTCCCGCGTCGGGCGGCTCCAGCAGCCCGATCAGGTTGAGGAGTGTGGACTTGCCGGAGCCCGACGTGCCCGAGACGGCCACGAGCTCGCCGCCCTTGACCTCGAGATCCACCCCGTGGAGCACGGGGACGGGCGTGCCCCCCGGGCCCGTGAAGGTCTTGCGGAGTCCCCTCGCCTTCAGCAGCACGACAGAGCTCAGGTACCCCGCCGGATGGCTTCGGCGGGTGAGAGCCGCGCGATGCGGAGGGTGGCGTACGCGGCGGCGAGCCCGCCCAGCACGACCGAGAAAACGACGGCAAACGCCAGCAGACGAGGCGAAAAGAGGAAGAGCTGCTGTCCCTCGCGGATGACCCGCGTATCGACAGCGGTGCCGATGCCGAGGGCGAGGAGCACGCCCACCACGCCGCCCGACAGGCTGACGCCGAGCGCCTCTCCGAGGACTTCGCGAAGGAGGTGAAGGTCGGTGGCGCCCAGCGCGCGCTTGACGCCGAAGTCGCGAATGCGCTCGAAGACGGCCGCCGTCACGGTATTGGACAGCGACAGTCCGCCGATGAGAAGTCCCAGCACCCCGATGCCCAGGAGAAGGGCGGAGAAGAACGCCGTCGACTGACGCAGGAGCCGGCTGACCTCGCCGGGAATGGTGACATTGACCTTGGCCACCGTCGCCTGGATGCGTCGCGCCACGGCGTCGGGATCCTCACCGTCCTTCCACCCCACCGCCGCCCCCGTGTTGAGGTCGTTGCGCCGCAGGCTGCCCGCGCCGAAGGCCTGAACGAGGAGAGGATCGCGGCGCAGCCAGAGATCGCGCGCATCGTCGATCCCCACGAGGGCGAAGCGATCCGGGGCCGTGAACGTCTTGTCGAGGATGCCGACCACGGCGAAGTCCTGGCCTCCCAGGGAGACGGAGCTGCCCACCCCGAGCTTGCGCGAGGCCGCGAAATCGGCTCCGAGCACGGTCACGCGCCGGTCTGCGGCGCGAAGGGGGCGACCGGCCCGCACGGGCAGCTCGCGATAGTGGCGATTGGGAATGGGCACGCCCAGGTCCATGCCGAAGACCAGCTCCTGGGTGAGCGTGAGGAACTGTGACGTGCTCGTGACGAGCGGCATCATGACCTGGGCCTGGACGCCCGAGACACCGGGCACGGCGGCGATCTCGGCGATCTTGGCGGCCGAGAGCAGGCCACCCGCCGTGAAGCCCGTGCCCATGCCCATGCCCTCCCCGGCCACCGAGATCTGACCGAGGACGAAGCGATCGCCCCCATCGATGAAGCGGGTGATGCGCTCGGCCATGGCGCCGAGGGCAACCAGCCCCGCCACCCCGACCGCGATGCCCACGACCGTGAAGGTGTACCCGCGGGGAAGAAGCTCGCGAAGCCTCACGCGCGCACGCGACGTCGCCCTCTCGCCCTCACCACTCGAGCGGGGACTCGATGGGCAGGTGGCGGCGCCGGCGTCCCCATCGATTGGAGCGGACGATCATGCCCTCGTCTCGCCCTGCCCAGACCGGCGTGCCCTCGGTTCCCGCCTCGCCGCCACGCGGGCCAGACGCTCCTGCGAATAGGCGGAGCGCACGAGGGGAGCGACGAGATCCACGCCGAGCCGGCGGAGAGCGAGGGCGGACTGGACGGCTGCGGCCAGGCCCAGGACGGGAAGCATGGCCGACGCCAGAGCGGCCCGGCGCATCACGCGCGCGCGCGGATCGCTCCACCAGCCGCGCCACGTCCCGGTGATCTGGTCGAGCGTGAAGACGCCGAGCGCAGAGGCAAAAGCGCCTGGATTGTGGCGGTACGGCGCGGTAAACCTCGCGAGCTCCGCGTGGCGCGGTCTCCGCCGCGCCGCCGTGAAGGGGCGCACGAGAGCGCGGGCGACCAGGCCGGCGTCGCGGGCCCATCGGCGCAAGCCCTGGACGACGAGATAGCCCGTGAGGGCCACTCCGTCGCGAAACGGGCGGAAGCGACTCGGCCGGCTCGCGGGGGAGAGCGAGCTGAGGGAAACTTCCCGGATCGCATAGCCCGCCGCCGCCGCACGCACGAGCACCTCTGTCTCGAACACGAAGCCGCCTCCACGGGGCGACACGCGCTCGAGAAGCTCGCGCGGGTAGACGCGGAAGCCCGACTGCGTGTCCGCGACGTGCTGGCCGGTCAGCCAGTTGATGAAAAAGCCCGCCACCCGGAGGGCGTGCAGTCGCGTCGGCTCCATGAGGCTGCCGCCGCCGCTCAAGCGACCTCCGATCACGAGGGCGTCGGGCTTGGGCTCGGACGCCGCGAGCAGTCGCGGGATATCGTCGGGATCGTGCTGGCCATCGCCGTCGAGCGTGACCACGCGCTCCGTCGCGCGGGCAAGGGCGCCGGCGAAGCCCAGGCGGAGGGCCGCGCCCTTGCCCAATCGCCCGCCCGTCCTGAGGATGACGGCGCCGGCGGCGGCGGCCGTCTCGTCGCTCCCGTCCCACGACCCGTCGTCCACCACGATGACGGGGCCGTGGAGGGCCGCCCGCTCGACGAGTCCTCCGATGGTGGCCGCCTCGTTGAAGACGGGAATGACGGTGACATGATCGCTCATGCCGCGCGGTCGATCAGGAGCGCGGTGCGGCAGCCACCCCGCGCGAGGCCATGAACCATGACGAGCGTCGTCGGGGAAAGAGCCACCTTGTTCAGGCGGTCAAGGGCGGCGGCCACTCGGAGAGCGCCGAGCCCGCCGTGCTGGCCGAAGCGAGAGGCAAGAGACCGGGGTTCGGGAAGGCGATCGGCGGCGAGAAGGCCGAGCTCCCAGTCGTCGAGGGCAGGATCCCCGTTGCCCGAGCCGTAGCACGTCCCGACGGCCGACGGCGCGACGCCCGCCGAGACCAGGGCCCGGAGCGCCGGCGAATGGAGATCACGACGACGGCGGGGCGCGGTGTGTGGAGCCACCGGTACATTCCCCCACGCGGCCGACCGGATCTCGGCGTGAACGACCGCTCCGCGCGCGCGAGCCGATTCCAGGTCCTCCAGGACGAGAAAGGTCGCCCCTTCGCCGAGGACCACGCCGTTGTGGTCCGGCTCGTAGGGCCGGCAGCCTTCCGTGCCGCGGCCGGCCGCGGGCGACAGCATGCCCATCTCGCTCAATCGCCGGTAGACGTGCGCGAGCATCTCGTCGACGCCGCCCGCCACCACCGCGAGCGCGCGGCCGTCTCTCACGAGGGCGGCCGCGCGCGCCACCGCCAGGTCTCCCGCCACCGTGGCCTGATTGACGGTGACGGACGGGCCGCGCGCGCCGATCTCGATGGCCGCCACCGCGGCCATGCTGTTCATCACGGTATTGGGAAAGATCATCGGGGAGAGCCCCGAGGGGCCGCGCTTGAGGTAGCCGGTCACGAACTCCTCGCTCGACCGGAAGTCGCCATGCTCCGTACCCACGACGAGGCCGAGCGCGGGCCCCCGCGGCACACCG
>WNFT01006110.1_pt1 | contig 10594 bp, 13 predicted proteins | sample 5400191 | NCBI WGS metagenome assembly WNFT01 (sample SAMN13153359, study PRJNA577476) | soil metagenome | isolation source: 80 cm saprolite under Madrone tree | place: USA:California | collected 2016-06-14 | reverse complement strand
AAAGACCATGTTCGAAAAGGCCGCTGAAAGATCGTTTCTCGAACCCAGTCGTTCGCGCCGAAAAAGCGTTGCACTCTTTCTCTAGCCCAGGTGTTCACGCCTGGGGTGGATTGAGTGTGGTGAGTTTGTGAGCCCCATTTATGGGGCTTCTCGATATGCATGGGGAGCAGCCTGGCTAAAGCCGCAGACAAAGCCTCCTGAAGGAGGCTGCTGAATCTGTACATCCTCGAAGCCCAGGCGTGAACGCCTGGGCTAGAGAAAAGGACAAAGAGACTCGAAGAGAACGGACCTGTTTTCGACAGGCAGTTGGTCTTGATCATTTTCATTTACTAACTACCAGGATCACGAACGAACCGGGGGTCATCGTGCGCGTTGGTCGTCCGCCGGGCTGGGCCGGCGGCCCTTCGGTATACTCAGCCGCGGGCAGAAATATTTTCTTCGTCTTTGGATCGAAGGCCATCGTTCTCGCGCTCCGTTGCGTCTTGACCGCGCCGGCGTCCTCGTAGACATCGGCAGATTTCTCGCGATAGATGCTCAACGTTCCATCACCGCACGAGAAGAAGATCAAATGCGCGTCGGGGTCAAAACCCGCGTAGTCCACGCCAGCGCCAATCGGAAAGCTGTTAATTACTTTTCCGTTCGCGGCATCCATAACCACCATCTTTGGTTCGTTCCCGCAGCCGATGAACAGGCGGTTAGTCTTGGCATCGTAAGCGAGACCGGTAGGCCTCTTCGCCACGCCGATGGGGAAGCGATTTTTTACTTCCAGCGACTTTGGATCGAACACGACCACTTCGTTAGTATCTTCGCTGTTGACGTAAATAAGTCCATCCTTGCCGATAATCGCCTGTTCACCATCGCCTTTCACCGGCACGGTGCCGACGACGTCACCGCTCGATGCATCGATCGCGGTAATGTCATGCGAACCGTGATTATTTGTGAACACGCGCTTGGTGCGATCATCGTAGTAAATGCCGTCCGGACCTTTGCCCACATCGATCTTCTTAATAAGTTGCAACGTGCTCGTATCGAACATTGAGACTTTGGCTTCGCGGCCGTTACTGGTGAAGCCGTGCTTGAATCCGGCAGCGATCGCAGCCCCGTGGACGCCCGGCGTGTCGGGGATCGTGCCGACAATCTTCCCAGTGTCGGCGTCGACAACTTCGACCTGAGTGGAATGCGAGACGTAGAGGCGGCGCGCCGAGCTATCGATATAGATGTAATCCCAACCGCCGGTGCCTCCAATCGGAAAGTGGCCGACAACCTTGTAGCCGGTGCCGCTTTGAACCAACAAGCCGCCGAACAGGACGACGGCCAGCATCGTTTTCGTAATTAGCATTTTCTTCTTCTCTCCTTCAGTGCAGATGGAACGCTTACTATTCTGAGACGTTTGCGGGCGGCAATGGTTACAATCAGCCGCGGTTTAGTCCTATCAAAGACAAAGCAAATTTCAAGCGCATGTGCTTAGCGGCATCACTGGCTCAATCCCAGGGTAACGCCGGGATATATTTTGCTGCGGGAAGTCTCGATACGTTATTTCGCTCGCGGATCCATCTTAACCGCCAGCGGTTGTGTGTAGCTCTTCCCGCCAACCGTCAGCTTTACCGTATACTCCCCGGAAACAACCGTTTGAGCGCCGCCACGGAAAAAGCCACCACCGCCACCGCCTCCTCCCGCCGGCCGCGGCGGCGGTGTTGGGCGCAGATCCCAAACGAAGCGGTGCATCCCGGCGGTCGAAGGCAAAGGTTCAGTCGTGCGCGCCCAGAATGGCGGATAGTTGAGCCGAATGGGATCGACAGGAGTGGGCTTGTCTTCGCTCGAGTAACGACGAATCATCTCGCCGGACGGATCAAGAATCTCGATCACCACTGGTCCGGCCGCATTCGACTTCAAGTAGAAGTCAATCATTGCGCCAACCGGAGGATTATCCGCGAGCGGTTCGTCACGTGGCATCGGCGTGCCGTTGTCGCCGCCCGGCGCAAGATTAATAGCGTCGGCGGGTTGAAAGAGATGTGCATCCGACTTCGCTACTTCATTGCTGAGCTGACGTAGCGCCGTGATGTCGTCAAGGACCCAAAAACCACGGCCGTGCGTGGCCACGATCATATCGTTTTCGTGAATCGCAAGATCGCGCATCGATGCCGGCGGTAGGTTGAGCTGCAAAGACTGCCAATGATCACCGTCGTCAAACGAAACGAAGATCGCGCGCTCGGTGCCGGCGAATAGCAATCCACGGCGCCGGCTGTCTTCTTTCACGGTCTGCACGTAGATACCTTTCGGCAGTCCATTCGTGATTTCAGTCCAGGTCTTACCGGCGTCGCGCGTGCGTATGATATGCGGCTCGTAATCCTCGAGCTGATGTCGCTCAAACGCTGCGTAAGCTACTTTCGCGTCAAAGTGCGAAGCTTCGATCATCACGACCTTGCTCCACGATGTCATCGCGGACGGCGAAACGTTTTGCCAGGTCTTACCGTCATCGTTCGTTAATTGAATCAAACCGTCGTCGGTGCCAATCCAAACCATCAGCGCTCGCAAAGGCGACGGCGCAATGGTGTAAATCACGCCGCGACGTTTGTCGGTTGGCGCGTCAGCCGCCGCGGCCTCGTTCAAATTCGGCGGCACGCCCGGATCTTCGCGCGTCATGTCCTGACCGAGCTGCGTCCAGCTCTCGCCTCCGTTCGTCGTCTTGTAGAGAAATTGATTGCCGAAGTAGAGCGCGTGGGGATCCGCGGGCGAGAAAACCAGCGGCTGCGTCCAGTCATGACGATATTGTCCCGGCGTTCCGCGGGTCTCAGGCGATACGTTCTTCGTCTCACCGGTCACCACGTTGCATCGCGACACCGTACCGCCAAACAGGATTTCCGGATGCAGGGGATCGGGCGCCGTGTAACCTGATTCACCACCGGCGCAGAGACCTTCCCAGTCGCGCAGAGAAATTTCCGAGTGACGGCTGCGCGAAGGCGAGCCGACCGCGCCGCTATCCTGTTGCGCCCCGGTGACCCAGTAAGGAAAACGATAATCAGGCGCAACGTGATAAATCTGCGCCGTCGCCTGGTTGTACCACGAACTCCAGGTGACCGCGCCATCGACGCTAACAATGGTGCCTTGATCGCTGCCCAGCACCATGCGCTTTGGATCATCCGGATAAATCCAGAGTTGATGAAAGTCATCGCCGGTCGGATCGCCTTTGATTGCGGTCCAGGTCTTACCGGCATCCGTCGATCGATAGACGGAAGTATTCATCACGTAGATTGTATCTGCGCTTTTCGGATCGGCAGTAACTTTCTCGAAGTACCAACCGCGATCCCAAAGACGCTTGTCGCTGGAAAGACGCGTCCAGGTGGCGCCGGCATCGTCTGAGAGAAAGATGCCGCCGTCTTTTGCGTCAACCGCGGCATAGATTCGATTGTGATTGGCGGGCGAGGCAGAAACACCGATGCGACCGCGGCCCTCAAGCGGAATTCCTTCATCGATCTCTTTCCAAGTCGAGCCGCCATCGATTGATTTGAAAATCCCGCCACCAGGACCGTTCGCCGGTGCGTAGATAAACCACGGCGGACGCCGCACGTTCCACAGCGCCGCATAAACAATCTGCGAATTGATGGGATCGATGTTGAGATCGATGGCTCCTACATCATCATTCTTGAACAAAACTTTTTGCCAGGTCACGCCACCGTCGCGCGAGCGATAGACGCCGCGATCCGGATTGGCAGCGTAAGCGTGACCCAGCGCGGCGACAAACACGATATTCGGATTCTTTGGATCGACGATGATGCGTCCAATCTGGCGGGTGTTCTCCAGTCCGATGTGTTTCCAAGTCTTGCCGGCATCGGTTGACTTGTAGACACCGTCGCCGAACTGAATCGAATCTCGCATGTCGGCTTCGCCCGTGCCGACGTAAACGACATCCGGATTCGAAGGCGCGACGCCGATCGCCCCAATCGAGGCCGACGACGCCGAGTCGAAAACGGGATTCCAGGTGCGACCTGCGTTCGTCGTCTTCCAAACACCGCCGCCGACTGAGCCGAAATAAAAAGTCTCCGGCTGACCAACGACGCCGCTGACCGCGTTGACACGACCGGCACGAAACGGGCCAATACTTCGCCAGTGCAGGCCGGCATAAAGCTTGGGATCATACTGCTGCGCGGTGGCTGTCTGTTGTGACAGCAGGGAACCAATAATCAAACTAACCAAGATCGCAGTTACAGTTCGTAAGACGATTCCGATTTTTGACATCGACGATTTCTCCTCGCGCGTCACAATTTACGTTGAATTAAATGGAAGCGTAAACAACTCTCGAAAACCAGGCCGCAATTGAAACCCAAGTTGCGCTAATTATCAACAGCCACTCAGCATCCCGATCCATCCCGTTTGGTTTGCCGCTGCTTTGTCTCTAAGAGTTGAGTATTAGATTCAGAGACGCTTTGAAGATCCAGAATGGATCCATAGGTTGGCGCAGCCACCGAAGGAGGTTTCTGATGGCCGGGTTCCTTGAGGAGCAGGCTTCGCCTGTATTTCACGAACTCGCTCAGGCCTAAGCCCAACAGATTAACCCCAATCAAGGTGTTAAGGGCTGTGAACCAAGTAATGAAATGATGCAGGAAAAGAACGTCAAAGTTCAAGGCGGAGACGATCAAGCCACTGATCGTCAAAAGCGTACCGCGAATAACCCGCGGCTCCCGTTGCAGTTCCTTAAGATGTGCCAGCCCTTTGCTGATTCTATCGAGCAGTCCAACTGCCCCTCGCCTATTCAAGGCTTGCGAAACCAACGAGAGGTCTTGACCGCAAGCGCGACAAAACTTCATCTCTGTCTCATTTTGTGCGGCACATGTAGGGCAATACATATGATACAGACTATTCCTCTAGTGCGGGCAACATTGCCACCGATGAAAGCAAGTGCGTGTGTGGTTCTTGCTCGAGCTGCTCTCGTTTGTGGGCGCCGGAAAGAACGCCAATGTTGTAACGCACGCCTGCGTTATGACCGGCTTGCAGATCGAGGACTGTATCGCCGACGTTTGCCACTTGCTGGACGCTGATGACTCCGGACATCTCCATGGCGCGGAATATCAAATACGGAGCGGGTCGTCCTTGCGCGACATCATCGCCACAGACAACGGCCTTGATCAAATCTCCGTCCCACTTCATAGAATTCACCAGAAGCTCTGTTATCGTTCGATCAAATCCGGTGTTGAGGGCAATCCGAACGCCGCGCTGTTGCAGCCGGGTAAATGTTTCAGTTACTCCCGCGATTTCTCGCACCCCATCTTGCTCATACATTCCTGCCAAAGTGCTGCGAAATGAATCGTAGATTTCTTCGGTGTGGGCAAATACGTCCGCTTCGCTTCCGCCCAGCCGACGCTCAACGAAGCGCTGAATGACTTCGCGCTTAGACGCACCCCGCACTTCACTAAGCGAGTCACTCGTTACTTCAATCCCATGACTGCGCAGTGCCGCCGTAAACGCCGCCGGTACCTGGCCCGCGTCTTCTATCACCGTGCCGGCTAAATCGAAGACTACAAGTTTAATTTCCTGCATGAGCGGAGATGTTGTCCCGACTTGACTAGCGAAAGACAGCGCGGCTCGGCGCCTCGATTAATACTCACTCCGGAACCGCCGGTACATGAACCACGCAAACACACCAGGAATCAAAAAAATAATCAGGATCACAAAGTTAATGCCTTCGATTTGCTCTTCGTAGATTGTTCCCAGGATGTCGTGGAGACCGGTTTGGTGCCGAATGACACTCCTTACATAGTGCGCTTCGCGTAGACCGATCCAGACGAACCAAAGAATCGTAAATACGAGACAAACAAACGAAATAGTTTTTCTGGTGGACGGGCTCATTTGCTGAAAGTAACGAACCGGCAAATAGTAAATCGGAAATCGCTTACAGTAAATGGGAAGCAAGCAGTTACCCGCACAAATAGTCAAGAGCAGACTATCCCGAAAGAAAGATCTAAAGCTGTGCGAAACTGTTATTGAACCAACCAGAGCGCGATCGTCGTTGAAGAGATGACCATCTTATGAAGATGAACGAGAATGATTATCTCGCCGCGCTCGCGTGTTGCTCCCGCCGCATCGCCGAGATCGTCAGGAAGTCCGAGGGGCGGAAAGGCAGATTGCTTGCCATTCGCTAACTACTTGTCTCGTCCGGTTTGTCTTTAATAGTGAATGACCGCGGTATAAAAGTCATTATGATCGGATGTCGTCGCAGCGCTGTTGGGGGACAGGGAAAGTGTGTGCTGGCCCTGGCTAAGCTTAATCGCGATGAATGCGGGCACGACCGCTCGGTGGGTAGCTGTCCCGTTCGAGAAGATTTGGGCGGCCCCAACTGCCTTATTGTCGAGCTTAACGCCAATTCCAATCATTTGGTTCGCCTGCTGGGACCATACCGACCCGTTGATCTCTAAGTACATTGGCGAGTCGCCGGGGGCGTTGAAGGTAGCCGTGATCGGTAACGGCCCCACTTGACTAATGATCACCTGTATTCCCATCTTGATCTCCCTTCCAGTGTCACAACCTTGAACAGCATTAGAGTGTTGGAACTCTGGCAAGTTATTCCCTTTGCGTCATGATTGTCAATAGACTTCTTCGTCAGCAGTCCCGCGCACAACTATCGAAAAACGAAAACGTCGATTGGCTCGAAGACGGCTTGACCATCGCTGTGCGCTGCGTGGGCCCGAAACGCCTTAATCCCGGCATCAAAGTCGCGGCGACTCAAACTAGCCAGGACTGAGTCCGCTCCCGCCGACAGTTTCTCTGCGTAAGCCGAGTAACTCGGCGCAATCTCCTGAGTAACGAGCTCCAGGGTTACCATGCGAAATCCAGCCGCCTCAAAGAGCTCACGCACGAAAGTCTTTGAGGGCAGAACTTCTTCAAGGATCGGCACGCTTTCCGGGAAAAAATCGACATAAGGATATGACGAAATGCGTTCACGAGTACCGGTGCTCACGAGAGATGTGGCCCCGTCACGAAGCACTCGGCGACATTCGCGCACCGCGAGTGCCGGATCATCGAAGTGATGGAAAATCATTGACATGAAAATCAAGTCAACTGAATTGTCGGGGAGGGGAATCGATTCGCCACGACCAGGCTCGTATCGAATCCGGGTGTCGGACGGTTTCTTTCGCGCCTGTTCCAACATCTTTTCCGAAGGGTCAAAGCCGACGACTTCCGCATCAAAACGCACCCGCAGAGCTTCAGTAAAGCGTCCCGTGCCGCAACCCAGATCCAGGATCGTTTGGATGCGCTGATCTTTCACGTGCGACGCGACCAGGTCCATCCAAAGATCGAGAAACTCAGGCCCATGATCGCGCCCACGGTCATAGGTAACGGCTATGTCAGTGGCGTCGTAGTCCATGTTTCAAAGCGCCACCGCGAATAGTCAGCGGCGTGGTCGACTACTAGATTGAGCAACTTGTCGAAATCCATTTACGGTGTCCTGATGTGCGCATGATTTAGGAACGGGAATTGAATGACAATAAACAATGCATTCATGATTTGTCACGAGTAATTGCACTGACACCAAATATCTCATTCCGTAACTCATCGCTGAATGACTCCGTGTAAAGATTGTCGACCTGATCCCAGACCATTATCTCGTCGAGGAAGTATTCTCCTTTCTCCTTAACACGCTCTTGAAATATGGAGAAGGGAAACCGAAATTCCGCGCTACGACCAGGCTCGATTGATTCACCCATTTTTGGATTTGCCAAAGGGTCTGGGTAAGGGGGCGGGGGAGGCGTCCTCACGAAGTTACAGACGTGCCCTTCTCCAAGACTCTTGAACTGGATCTTGGACAAGTACGAAGTAGCCTCTCCAATGTTCATCACAGTCAGACAGAGAATCTTATCCACCTGTTCAAAGATGGTCGGCCGCTTGGGATCCCAAGGGGACTTTGCTTGAAGGATCTCACCAGACTGAAGCTTGAGACTCAGATTGAATCTTGGTAGTCCGAACAACGTAGGGAAGTACTGGGATCGCAATTGCCTGTCCTGCACGACCCAACTCTCTAGCTCGTCCAGACCAATGACTTGGTAGTGTGTTATCGCCGGGTTCTCCTTCTTGCACTGCTCGATGAATGAACTCCGAAACACGGAGTTGATCTCAACGTTAGTAACAAGTATGTACGCCGTTGGATTGCGCGCAACGACCTGTGCGCCAAGAACCTCACTCTTGCGAGTTGCCGTTGACTTATATTGCAAGAGCATCTGGCTCCGCGCTGCGGCCTCCCCGACCCTAGCGACAACCTTGTGTTTGAACTGAAAGACAGCGATGGACCCTGGCTCTATCAAGCTATCCTGGACGAGGGCAGGCGACTCCAGCCTAAGTTCAGCAAGACAAGGATCATGCTCCGCATCAACCCCGCCATCTGACCCCGGCCCCGTCAGAAGAAATCCCTTATAGCGCGCCCCAAGCAGGAGCCCACAGAGTTCCACGAACCTGTTGGGACCGAGGTTATCGAATGCATAAACAAAGGCCGGTGTTGCCACTTATTTATCTCCTGTTTGTTTGACAATTATTGTACGGCTAAAGGTGGGATAACGTCGCGTCGGAAGTACAATTCGGCTGGTGAATCTACGACCACGATTCGTCGAAAAGCATTGTCGCAGCGCGCGCAGCTTGTAGTTGACTCGAAGGTTTGAGACGTTCTTGATTACAGGTGCTATGCCGCCGGCACGGACTCGGCTATGGGAACGCCGATTTCATAGAGGAATCCGGGGACATGTCGGCGCCGTTCTGCCAGACGATCGTATCCAAATCAGAATTGAGGTGAACACTTTTGAAGTTGCCAATGTCCTTCAGCGGTTCGAACACTTCTCCGTCGAGGTGCTGCGCTAAATCAACCTGTCGTAAGCTCTCGTCCTCAAAAGTCAGCAGTAGCTTGTATTCAGACAAATACTTCACGTCCTTTACAAAATGCATCCGGTACCTCCGCTATTCGTCATAGCGACTCAGGTACAGCGTGCCTTCATAATCGACGAGACCAAGAACGATTTGCTCAATGAAACCTCTTCGGCCTAAAACGTTGCGCCGGAATTCCTTATCCTCAGCGAAGCCGACAAGGCCGCTAAACTCAAAAGAGGCGAGCGATAGATTTACTTCGTGCAGATAAGCCACAAAGGTGCCGGTTACGGTGCCAACAAGCAGACGTAGACCGGTCTCGATATCGAGTCCTAATTCTTCCCCAAGGTTGCGGGCGAAGATGCAATTGGAGGAACCAGTATCTACTTTCGCTTCACAGTCGACTCGCGCCTGGCCGACGCTCAGAGTAATGGGAACGGTGATGCTCGGCTGGCCGGCGTCATAATTAACCAACTCCGTGAAGGAAAGTTGGTAACTCACGCCCAACCTCCCATCTCTGCTATCTCGTCGGGCTTCGACAAGTAAGTGACAAACGCGTTCGTCTTACCGGCTGTCAGCGCTTTCTCTCTCGCGACACGGTAGTTTGGACCAACGGCGATTAGTCTATCACCGTCTAAAGCAACGTATTGTCCGCCGTACTGTTCGCGATGAGACTTCAGCCATTCGAGCCGCCGCTCGCGCGCCTTGTCGTCGCCGTTCTCGGTGTGCGTCGGTTTGGCACGGTCTCGCGCCTTTGCCTGCTTCAACTCAAGATCAAGAACTTGGCGCAGTTTTCGCTTTTCGGCCGGCGAGAGCGAGCGTGCTTCGTCGATGATCTGTTCCAGTGTTGCCATCGCTTCACCTTACCGAGGCGCCATAAAGGTAATGGTCAACATTGATTGAGCCGTCTGTGGGGATGCTTGCCAAGACTTCGTCTGGCACGTCACGCATGATCGCTTCAATCTTGTCCCAGATCGCGACGCGCCCGCCCGCGTGCCCGTTATCTGCTTTCGTTTCGAGGCCCGCCAAGTCCTCGACGAACTTCAGGACCTCTGCCTGCTGATCCTCGGGTAGCACCCGTAGCTTTTCGATTACCTTCTCTTCAATATTGGCCGCCATGAGTCGATCTCCATGCCCGTTATCATACCGTTGCCGGGTTGAGTTGTCAGTATCCGCTCGCCGTGCCGCGTATTTGCAGGTTCTACTCGAAAGTTTGAGACGCTCTTGATAAAGATGCTATGCCGCCGGCACTGACTCGGCTACTTGAATGCCGATTTCATAGAGAAAATCCGGGGACATGTCGGCGCCATTCTTCCAGACACTCGTATCCAAATCAGAGTTGAGGTAAACACTTTTGAAGTTGCTCATGTCCTTCAGCGGCTCGAACACCTCTCCGTCGAGGTGCAGCGCTAAATCAACTTGTCGTTGGCTTCCGTCGTCAAACGTCAGCAGTAGTTTGTATTCAGACAAATACTTCACGTCCTTTATGAAATGCATCATTACCTCCTATTCGAAAGGCGCGATTGGCTGCAGCGAAGTGCTCGTTACAGAACCGCTGGTAGCGACCGGATCCAAGCACTCAACCGGGTCCTACAGGTCTTTCTGCCGGCGAAATTGTCGATCACAGGTTGAATTTATTAGCCGGTCGCATCCACCACCCCAAGCGGGCTGCCCGCTCGGGGACCCCGGTCCGCTCGCGGTTCTGTAACGACTCGGAATGCTTGCCAAGACTCTGTCTGGCACGTCAAGC